>JAABUK010009160.1_pt1 | contig 13630 bp, 20 predicted proteins | sample 5559141 | NCBI WGS metagenome assembly JAABUK01 (sample SAMN10711869, study PRJNA513367) | rock metagenome | isolation source: Antarctica rocks | place: Antarctica: Victoria Land, Pudding Butte nord | collected 2016-01-03
GACGTAAGTGAGCGGTCCGAAAATATCGATCTTTTTGGATGTCAATGGTTTGCGTCGGGCCCGGGCGGTGGGAAGGGCGCGGGGCCTGGCGCCAGCTATGAGGGGCGTGCGGCGATCGGCCGGGCCTGCCCCGGCCTTTGGCCTCGATTCGATCCATTGCCCGGGAGTCGCCCGCGATGCTGATTGCCTGCTTATGCGCCTTCTCGGTCGGCTTCGGGCTGATCGTGTTCTTCCTCACGGTCGTGATGCCGTTCGTCCTGGGTTATCTCGGCCGCCGCAACACTTACTGAACCGAGTCCCACCATGCGACCCTGCCGAATCCTCAGGTCTCCCGACTCCGAACCGGAAGGGGGTACGCTGACCGACGAGTATGTGATGATCCCCAAGGCGGAACTCGACGCGCTCAAGGCCAGGGCGATCCCGGCCTCGCCGCCGCTCGTCGAAGATGTCTCCGAGACGCTGAAGGCCCGCGACGCGGCCCACGCCCGGGAGATCGCGGCTCGGGAGCGGAGGTCGGCCGAACTGGAGCGGGCTTACAAGGCCGCGCTCCGCGACCGCGAGCTGGCCACGGCCTTGGTCGGCAAGCCGCTGGTGCCGGGGGCCGCGTCCCAGTTGATCAAGCTCTGGCGCGACGACTTCGAAGTCGTCGACGAGGGTGGCGAGATGCGTATCCTCGCCAGGGACGGCCGTGGCGTCGACCTGGCCGTTGCCGACCGGCTCAACGGCCCCGACTTCGCCCACTTCTGCCTCCCCTCCTCGCGAGGGGGGACCGGGGCACGGGGCCAGAACCGATCGGCGTCGGCCGCCCCGACGCCCGCCGCGCCCAGGACGCTCGGCGAGGCGATCCTCAAGAGCTGGCGAGAGGACGTCCAGGCGTCTCAGGGCCCGGCCGCCCCGTCCGGCTGGGGCCGTCGACGCTGACCCGGCCAGACGCCCGCAACTTGTTTGACCGTCCGCCTCGATTCGTGCCGCCGATCGCGGACGCCATGCGGGTGTCGGCGTCGCGGCGTCTCCCCCCGATACCCCGCCATTCCACTGGAGTTTGTCTCTCATGCCGAGCAGTTACCTGCAAGGGATCCAGGCCGCGTTCGACAACCAGGCCGAGGTCGTCAACGACATCTATGTCGTCACGTCCAACTGGTTCGTCAACCGCTGCCCGATCGTCACCCGGACGCCCCGGGTCCCGGTCGGCTCGACCACCTTCTCGATCGTCAGCCGGCGGTTCCGCCCCCGGGTCGCCGCGCTCGGGGCGGCCGTCGCCGCGGGCGACTCGCAGATCACGCTGGTCGACGCCAGCCCGTTCATGAACGGCGACGTCCTTGAGCTCGCCTCCGGCGAGCGGGTCGAGATCGTCAGCGACCCCAACCTGGCCACCAACGCCGTGGCCGTCCGCCGGGCTGTCGAGGGAACCACCGCAGGCACCGGCCTGGCCAACGACACCATCCGGCTGATCTCCAACAGCCGGACCGGGTCCGAGATCAACCAGAACGGCGTGGCGCTGAGGCCCATCGCTGTCCCCCAGTTCTGCCAGACCTGGCAGCACCCGGTGCAGGTCGGCGGCTCGCTCCAGGCCTCGTCGAGCTTCCGCACCTCGGCGGGCGTCCGCACCCCGTTCGAGCAGAGCAAGATGGACGCCCTGCAGAACCTGATGGACGACATGGAGTCGTCGACCTACTACGGCCGGGGCGAAGACCCGGCGGTCGCCGCCCGGCCGAAGCAGAAGGGCCTGCGGGCCTTGCTCTCGATCAACAACACGACCGCCCCCACCAACGCCGGGGCTTACAAGGCCACCGACTTCCTCCGCGATACCCTCCAACTTGCCAGGAGCGGCGGCGGCGATCCCGACGTCCTGCTGCTCTCGACCAACTTCATGCTCGGCCTGGCGACCTGGAGCCAGTCGGTAATGCGGGTCAATGCCGGGACGAACGTCTTCGGAACGTCGATCGACGTCTTCGAGGCCCCGTTCCTCGGCGGCGTCACGATTATCGAGGCCCCGCTGCTCAAGCCCTTCACGGCCGTCGCGCTGACCTCCTCGGAGGTCCGGATGCGGATGAAGCGGAACGAGTTCTGGAACCCCCGGGGCAGCCGCGGCGACTCCTTCGAAGGGGATTGGATGGCCGAAGGGGCCGTCGAGGTCGAGAACCCCTCGCATCACGCCTGGCTCGAAGGGGTGACGGCCTTCTCCGCCACCTGAGCCGGCCCGAACTCCCGCAGATGATCCGCGATCCCCCCGGTCGAGCGGCCGGGGGGCCACTCCCAGGCGAGGTGAATCCATTGTCATCCTTCATATTTCCGGGCTATCCGGCCTACCTGGAGTTGGCCGCGGCGGAGCTCGGCCTTCCCGGCCTGGCTTCCCCCGCGGGTCGGATCGTCCCCCTGACGGCCCTGTCCAACCTCTGCGCCCAGGCCTCGCTGGTCTCCGAGCCGGAGGCCTCGGTCATCCTGGATAAGGCGGCCGAGTTCCGCGACCAGCTCGCCGTCGCGCTCCGCGCCGCCGAGCTGATGCTGGTCGACGTCGGGGCGAACCGAAGCCGCCCGGCCGTCGAGGCGGCGGGCCCGTTGGCCGCCCACCGGAAGGCCCGCAAAGGGGCCATGACCCCGCGAGAACCATCATGATCGTCTATGCGACCGACGAGGACATCGCCCTGCGGGCCTCCGCCGACTTCATCGCACTCTGCCCCCGCGACCAGGTCCTTGCCGCCGGTTCCGACGGGGCCTTCGCCGCGTCGGACCCCTGGACGCTGAGGTCGGCCTCGGTCGACTTCGCGGCCTTCGGCCTGACGCCCGGCCTGATCGCCAGGCTGACCAAGCCGACCTCGGCCTTCTCTTCCGGCGGCGAGCTGTTCGCCGTCGACGTCGTCTCGGCCGGGGCGATCACGCTCCGCCGAAAGGGGCAGCCGTGCCGCGTCGGCCAGCCGCCGAGCCCTCCCGGCGGCCTGACCGGCGTCGAATTTGCCGTTCGCTCGCTCGGCCCTCAGATTAACCTGGCCAGCTATGACCTCGACCGCCGCTTCGGCGTCGACAACGCCCTCGCCGGGCGCCGCGCGGTCGACCTGCACGACCCCCACCAGCTCCGCGAGGCCGTCGTGCTGACGGTCCTCTACAAGCAATACCTCGACCAGAGCCGCCAGTTCAACGGGCCGATCGCCGACCAGTCGGCGACGCCCGGTGACGTCTACGCGGCGAAGGCCCGGATCGCCAAGACCGAGCTGGACGAGGTCCTCGACCGGCTCGCGCTGAGGTGGAACGAGGCCGACGTCGCCAGCCGCGCGGTCGCGACGACCCGGTTCAGCACGCGCGTCTTGAGGTGACATGCCGATTTCCTATCATATCTACGCCAACGACGGCCGGGGCGGCGAGGTCAACTATGCGTCCCCGATCGCCACGACGACCGCCCTCAGCTTCGTCGTCCCGCGGCTGGCCCCTTCGAGCAACAACCGCTACGCCGTCCGAGCCTTCGACGCGACCTCGGGCATCGAGGAGGCGAACACCGAGGCCGTGGTCCGGGTCGTCCTCGACTCGGTCGGCGTCGACGTCACATCCAGGCCCAACGCCGTGGTCGGCCTCTCGGCCAGGGCGACGGCCGGCGGGACCTGCTGGGTCCGCTGGGGCTACGATCCGAGCGGGCAGGGGGGGCCGCCCTCGTCATTCCTGATCACCCTGACGGCGGGGCCGGCCGGCCCCGCCGCCTCGGTCGCCTATCGGCCGGGCGTGGTCGGTTACGGGTGCGGGCTCTCGGGCCTGTCCGCAGGCGCGAGCGTGACGATCACCGTCCGGGCCGTCGACGCCTCGGGCACCCTCCAGGGGCCGGCGGCATCGATCGCGATGGCCTATCCCGCCACCAACCTCGGCGGCGTCGACGCGTTGTTGGCCGTGCCGACGGCCTGATTCTTCGGCCGGCACGAAGTCCGCACTTCCGATGGGAACCTCGACCATGGCCGGATTCCTGACCGATCAAGTCAACAACAAGGTGCTCGACTGCTTCTTCGGAGGCTCGCCGATCGTCCCGGCACCGACCCTCCACGTCGGCCTCTCGTCGCTCAAGGCGAACCCGGGCGGGAAGGTCGCCGAGCCGATGGGCGGTTCTTACGCCCGGGTCGGCCTGGTGAACGACCGCGCCCATTTCCCGGATGCGTCCTTCGGGGCGAAATCCAACGCAAAGGCGATCGCCTTCCCGTCCCCCTCGGCCGATTGGGGTCCGATCCGGTGCGTCTTCATCGCCGACGCGCCCGCCGGTGGCAATGTCCTCGCCATGGCGGATCTGCCCGGACCCAGGACCATCCACCGCGACGATCCGGCACCGACGATCGCCGCACATGCGCTCTTCCTCTCACAAACCTGAGGTTCCCCGATGGCGTTGCGAATTCGCTTCCAGTACCCGACCGGCGCGCAGCTCGGCTATTCGATCGAGCGGCTGGGCGACGGGATGTTCTACGACTTCTCCACGAGCACGTTCGTCGCCACCCCGGCGACCCCGACCGCCAGCCTCCCCGAAGACTCGGGGATCTTTCAGGGGCGTTACAAGCTCACCCTGAGTCCGACGCCGGTCGCCCAGTTCTCCGACGGCGATTATGCGGTCACCGTTCACGACAAGGGGGCGGCCAACAACGTCGTCGCCGAGCTGGCGGCGACCCTGCACTTGGGCGACGACGCGACGGTCTTCCCGCAGGCCCAGGCGGCCGTAGACCCCTGGTCGGTCGCCTTGCCCGGAGCTTACCCCGTCGGGACCGCCGGGGCCTTGCTCGGCCTGAACCTCGACGCCAAGGTCTCGACCCGTTCGACCTACGTCGGCGCGGACCCCTGGTCGGTCACCCTCCCGGGCTCGTATTCCGCCGGGACCGCCGGGGCCATGCTCGGGCTGAACCTCGACGCCAAGGTCTCGACCCGTTCGACCTACGCCGGAGGACCGGTCTCCGCCGTGACGGCCCCCGTGACCGTCGGCACGGTCAACGACAAGTCGGGCTATTCCCTGGCGGCGGCCGGGCTGGATGCCATCACCGTCGAGGCCGGCGTCAACGCCCGGCAGGCGCTCTCGCCGATCCTCGCGGCCACCGCGGGTATCGTCGCCGGGGCCGGGACCGGCGTCGTCGTCATCAAGGGCGGGAACACCACCACGACCCGGATCACGGCGACCACCGACAACGCCGGGAACCGGTCCACGGTCACCCTGACCTTGCCCAGTTGAGGGAGGCCGATCATGGACGCCGCGCCCTACGATGCGCCCACGTACTTCCCGGCCAGCTACTTCTACTCGGCCGCCAGCCCCAAACCGGTCTCGGCCCCGGTAGCCCTGTTGCCCTACAACGCGCCGACGTATTTCTCGCCGGCCTACTTCTACGGGGCGTCGGCCTCTTCCGCGTCTCCGGCCCTGTTGCCCTACAACGCGCCGACGTATTTCGCGCCGGCCTACTTCTACGGGGCGTCGGCCGCCGTGTCGGTGACCCCGGTGACGCCCACCGACCCGGTGACGCCCACCGACCCGGTGACGCCCACCGACCCGGTGACGCCCACCGACCCGGTGACGCCCACCGTCCCGGTGACGCCCATCGTCCCGGTGACGCCTCACGTCCCGGTGACGCCTCACGTCCCGGGGCCGGACCGGCCTCCTTTCCTCGCCCTGGTCGGCTTACTGGAGGCCACCGGGGCCTTCGAGGACGTGATCCTCGGCTCCTCCAGCCGGCGCGCGCTGGCCGGTGCCGGGACCTATCCCCTGGCCGTGGTGACCCCGAAGAGCTGGGAGGAGTCCGACGACGTCGACCCGACCCTGATCGTCCGCCGGACGGCCTTTGCGATCACCATCGTCGTTAAAGAGGAGGACGGCCAGTCAGGGTATGACCGGCTCGATTGCCTGACCACGGCCATCAAGGACGTGGTCGACCGCTCGGACCTGGGCGGCACTTGCCTGCCCGCGTTGACCAGGATTCGTGCCGGACGTTACGAGCCTTCGGGCCCTTATCCCGAGCAGTCCCTCGACCTCGAGGGCGAATTCTCCACGCTCATCGACCCATCCGCTCACGTCCCCGCAATATCCTGAAGGAAGGTGCGAACCATGCCGGCGACCAAACGATTTATGAACTGGACGGGGGTGTCGTTCACCCCGGTCAATGGGACCGCAACGCCGATCACCGGCGTCACCTCGGTGACGATCGACTCCGGCGGCAGCCTGGCCCGGTTCTCCGGCGACGGCGACCGCTACGTGACTACGATGGTCAACGACTTCAACGAGCCGGTGATCACGATCCACTCGGCGGACCTCTCGGCCCTGCGGGCCAACCCGGTCGGCACCGTCGGCACCCTGACGGCGACGCACAACGACGCCCGGAACGGCGTCGGCAGCGGGGCGGTGACCTACACGATGGCCAACGCGGTCATCTCCTCGCTCCAGGTCCAGGGGGCTCACCGCCAGTTTGGCCAGGGGACTCTGACCCTGGGGGCCTTCTCCGGTGACGGCGTGACCAACCCGATCTCGACCAGCATCTCCCTCTGACCCGGAGCCCTCACCGTGACCGAGTCCATCCCCGACGCCGTGCTCGTGCCGCTCGGGCACGCCGGCCCCGGCGACGCCGCGTCTCGCCTGGCCCGGTTGCAGGTCGAATTCGCGGAGGTCCTCCGTGTCGCCCGGGTCTTCGTCCGGCACCAAGGCCATGCTCATTTCATTACAGGGAGCCCGGCCGACACGCTCCTCCACCCGCAGGCCCACGAGCGATCCGGCCGGCCTCGCTACGAGTGGTCCGACCGGGGCGACGGTGTCTCTTATGGTCGTTATCATGCCGAGGCCTGACCTGGAGGAGCCCCGGAGGCGCCGGTTGGGGGCTCGTGGCCGGCTCGCCCGGCTCGCCGACGGCCGTGAATGGCTGCTTGCCGAGCCGAGCTTCCGCCCGACGGCGTCGGGGCTGACCTCGCCCGGGGTCGACGAGGCGATCGACCGATTCCACGAGCGGGTCGTCCTCGGCGAGGACATTCCCCTGGTCGACGTCCTGGAATCGGCCAGGACCCTGCTGCTGGCCAACTACGACCTGGACGACGCCGAGGCCGCCGAACTGCTGGAGGTCGACGCCGGCCCCGAGGCCGAGGCCTTGGCAGGCGTCGTGCTCGAATCGCTCTTCGGCCCCGACCGCAAGGCCAGGGGCTACGTCGAATGGATTCGGGCCAGCCTCCTGGCTAATGGCCTGGGCGGCACGAGCATTCCGGCTTCGGCGATCCACGACGTGCTGACCATCCTGATGGCCACCAACCGGACCGTCCCCCCCTCGCAGTTCGTCGACGCCTGCCGGGCGTCGCTCGAACGCGACAACCTAGAGCGACTCGTCTGATGGAAACCCCGATCTCGCCCGAAGGGTCGAGGCGTGAGGGCGTCGAGGCCTTCCCGATCACCCTGGCCGACGGTAACCGATGGGGCTTGGCCCTCCCCTCACCCAGGCTCCGTCCCGACGTCGTGGAAGGCCACGACGCCCTGGGACGGCCCACCCGGACGGTCCGGCTCCTCACCGAATTCGGCTACCCGCTGGAGATTCGCCGCCTGATCAATGACGTGCGATCCGCCTGCGACCGGGGCGAGGCCAAGGGCCAATATGAAGCACTGATCCTCCTGGCCGCGGCCCTGATCACCCGGGCCCATGACGTCGACCCCTCGACGGCCGCGGCGCTGCTCGAAATGGACATCGCCGACCTGCCCGGCTTCGTCGAGGCCGTCCTGTCCGTCGTGTCCGGGCCACTCCCGGCGAATTCGCAACCCGCGAGAAAGGGCGAGGTCGATGGCTGATCCGATTCATCCCTCGGCCGAGAAGGTCGAGAAGGTCGCGAGCCTGCTGGTCGCCCGGCGATCCGACCTCGATCGACCGCCGAGGCTTGCCGATGTCCACCTGCCCCAGTTGCCCCGACCGCTCGTCGAGGCCCTCGGACGCCAAAGTTTCGCTCCCGAAGCCTCCGCGCCCCGGGAGGCCGCCGGGCCCTCGATCCCATCCTTCGCCCCAGACCCGGCCAGGCTCAAGCTGCCCGAAGGGCCGTCTGGCGACCGCCAGGCAAGCCCCGAAGCCGCGCCGATCGGGGAGGGATCGGCGAGGGCCGTCCGCCTCGACTCCGCGAATCACTTCGTCCCGGCCCCCACGCCAACCGTGACCGCGTCATCCGTCGGGCTGCAACCGGCTCCCTCTGAACGGGTCCCCGCATCCTTGGCCCCCCCCCCTCCCCCCAGCCCGCTCGAGGGTGACGCCGGATCGCCGGGGATCACCGGCGCCGCGACAGGTTTCCGAACCGAGGCGGCGGTCCTCGTCCGGGCCTCGCCGAGCGCCGGGCCAATCGGACAGGGATCGGGAGGCCTCCCAACCGCCGAGGTCGGCCCGCAACGGCCATCATCCCGGCCCGAGCCTCCCGTTTTCGTCGGCGGGCGGACGTCCAGCGAAGCTGCCGGGCCCATGATCTCACCTGGCGCCGCAGCCCCGGCCCTCCCCGCCCTCCTCCTCGAGGGCGAGCGGGCGAGGATGGGTCCGGTCGATCGATCATTCGCCGGGTTCGACCCCGCGGACGCCGGGATCGGTGCTTCCGCTCTCAGGCCGCCCCCCCCCGGATCGCCTGATTCGGCGGGCGGGACGATCCCGATGGTGCGCAACCCGCTCTCGGCGGACCCAGGGCGGTTCGCGCTGGCGGGCCCGACCCCGTCCAGCCAGGACGGCCCTGCCTCGATTCAAAGAGGGATCGGGGCGAGCCAGGCCGACCCGGCTCCGGGGTCGTCGGGCTCGTCGCAGGGCGGGTTTTCGGCCGACCTGACGAGGACCAACGAGCTGCTGCAACAACTGATCGACGTGGTGAGGAAACAACGCGGCTCCTCGTTGCCGTCCGGCGGCCCTTCGGTCTACCCGGAGCGGTGAACGGGTCTATCAATACATGGTGCGATTATGGCTTCTTATGGCGGAGTGGCGATCTTCGGGGCGTCTGTGTCGATGACGACCTCGGACAATCCCCGCGAGGCCCAGCTCAACTCCTACTTTGGGCTCAACGGGCTGGAGGCCCTCGACGGCGGATTTCGAGGCCGGGTCACCAGGGTCCACGGGGTGCTCTACGGTCGGTCTTCGCTGCTGCTCGCCGCGGCCGAGGGACTGTTCCGATCGTACAACGACGGGGTGGTCCGGGTGCTCGTCGACAGCCTCGGGGTGACCTGGCCGAGCGTCCGCCTCCTGTCGTTCCAGCCGACCGGAAGGGTCGGGCAGTCGGCGGACGGGACTTACTTTCGGGCCTACCAGGCTCAATTCCTCCATTTGGCGTGAATCGATGGCCTTCTCACAAGCCGGCATCGCCGGCGTTCGGGTCGTCGCCGATGGGGCGGACCACTTCGTCTCATGGACTTCGCGCGTCGCACCGGGGTCGATCTTCCAGGTCTATGTCAACCGGAGGCTCGCCTGGTATGGGGCTTCCAGCCGCTGCCACGTCCCATTTCCCTCCGGCGGTCCGGGCCGCAACGTTTGGGTGGAGGTCGGGGTCGTCGCTCCCGGCGAGCCGACGGCCGACTACTCGTCGAGCCTGACGGCCCCCGGCGGTCGGAGTGAGCGGGCGCGGCTTTCCTGGTCCGGGGGGACTTACCTCGACCCGACCGGCGGCGATGACATCCAGTCGTTCTCGATCTTCCGGGGCCCATCGGCGGGGTCTCCGGTCGACTTTTTGGCGCCAGTTGACACGGTCGCCGCCTATCCCGGCGGCTGGATCAACGATGGCTTCGGGAAGGGGGGCTTCGGCAACGGCGGGTTCGGCCGGGCCTCCACGCTCTACGAGTGGTCGAGCGGCCCGCTCACCTCGGGGACCTGGCAGTTCGCCGTGCGGCCCGTCGATAAGGCCGGCAACTTCGCAAGCTTCGGGGCGACGACCTCGGTGGCCATCAACGCCGCCCCCCGGCCCCCGGCGATGGATCCTAACCGGGCCCGATTGACGGCGACCTACGGGGGCCCCTCGCACCCCAACCTGACGCTTAACTGGCTCCCCAGCCCCTCGGAGTGACCTCGGTGGCAACGACCTATACCGCGAATGCCAGGCTTCAGAAGCCCTCGACCTCGGACAGGAACTGGGACGTCCCGATCAATGCGAACGCCGACGCCCTCGACGCGACCACGGCCATCGGTGCCCTCGCCGTGACAATCACCGAGACCCCGAGCGCGACACTCCAGGTCGGCGTCTCGCCTGGCCAGTTCGCCAACTCCAGCCGCCTCGTCGTCAACTTCGCGGGTCAGCCCGCGATCGCGATCGCACCCTCGACGACGATCTGTCTTTGGCTGGCCGACGCCGGGACGCTCGTCACTGGCGCCTCGTTCCCGGCCACGGCCCACCTCAGGCTGGCTCAAGTCGTCTCCGGTCCCGGTTCGATCCTTGCGGTGGTCGACCAGAGGATCCAGACGTCAATCCTAGGGACTGGCCTGGGGTTCGTCCTCAAGGCGGGCGACACGATGGGTGGGACGCTGGCGGTCGCCAATCCGATCTCGGGCACGCCGGTGGCCGTGGCCGACCCGGTCAACCGACAGATTGGCTTCTTCGGGGCGCAGCCCGCCTCGCAGGCCCCGGCCCTGAACCCGCTGACGTCGAACTCGGCTGGCGTCGCTTCGGACACGCTGGCCGACGTCGGCCAGGCGTACTCGCAGACCGTGCTCAATAACAACTTCGCCAGCCTGGCGGCCAAGGTCGACGCCCTGATCGCCGCCTTGAAGCGCCACGGCCTGATGGGAAGCTGACGGAGTCCGATCCATGCCCGCTTTCGCCTCGATCGAATCCGCGAGCGTCCAGCTGTCCCGCCCCGCCGCGTCGATCGGCGTTTTCCGCTACCAGCCCGGGGGGTTCGGCAACTTCGAGTACCTGCCCAACATCCAGGCCCTGACGATCCAATATCGCGAGGGGCCCGACGCGGGCGTCGCCCAGTTCCGCTATGTGTTCGACTCGTCGGCCTCGGCGATCTACCCGAATTCGTTCCAGGCGGCCCTGGCAGTCGACTCGGGCTCGCCCGGCGTGGTGGCCAACGATGACCGGCTTGTCGTCGCGACGTTCGACCCGGATGGCAACCCGATCCCTCTCTTCGACGGCTTCGCCCAAGTCCCCGAACTCGGGCTAGGGACGGACCGCGAGTCGGTGACCTTCGTCGCATTCGGGGTTGCCATCCGCGAGTGGGACACGCCGATCGCCGGCGCGCTGATGCGCGACGTCGATAAGCCGACCAAGGTGTCCGACTACGAGACCGACCTCGTCACCCAGTTTAACCCCAGCGGCCTGCCCAACGCGACGCCGCAGGGGGCTGACGCCGTCGACGGGTTCGGCAACACCTACCCGGTCCACCTCGACCCCAGGGTGATCCGGGACCCCGACGTCCGTCGCTACTGGACGCTCCCGATGGCGGTCCGCTACCTCTGCTATCGCCACAACACGAAGCAGACTTACGTGACCAACCCCGACGGCTCGTTGATCGACAGGCTCCTCGACAGCCGGGAGCCCTCCGACGGCAGCACCAGCTATCAGAGCGAACCGTTGCTCGTGCCCGACTATCCTGCGACCGGCAAGGCCTGGCCCGCCGCGGTCCGGGATTTGATCGAGCCCAACGGATTCGGCATGGCGTTCCGCCTCTCCGGGGACGACCAAGGCAACCCGACCACGACCCTTGACCTCTTCCGCCGCCACGACAACTCATCCTCCAGCTACAAGGACCTCTTCCTCCAGCCCAGGGGCGCGGCACTCGACCCGGGCCAGACCAACCTCGCCGAGGCGCAACTGGCCCGCGACATGAGCGGGGTCGCCAACGCCTTCAGCGTCGAGTCGGCCCTGGTCCGCTACGAGGCCTCCTTCATCCTCGCGCCCGGCTTCGCGATCGCCTCGAACGACGGCGGGGGCTACACCTCGCTGGCCGCCTTCGACCGGAACAGTGCCAACTTCTCGCAAGGAAACCACGACAAGTATCGCCTCTACGTCTTCGACGAGACGGGCGAAGGTCACTGGGATTGGTCCAAGGCCCAGACGTCCACTGCGCCCCCCTCGCTCGACGGGCTTCTCGGTAAGGAGTCCGACCCGGCGTCTGGCTATGTCAAGCGGCGGCGGGTCGCGATCGGAGAACTCTTCACGCTCGACCCGAGCCGGAAGCCGCTCCGAGCGAGGTTGTCGATCTCGACCAACTACGCCGGGACGCAACCGGGTCTCTGGGATGGGACCGGCACCTGGCAGCCGGTCAACGGCGGGTTCGAACTCCTTAAGGATCGGCTCGGCATCTGGATCAACGTCCCGAATCCCAACAGCTGGAATATCCAGGCGTCCAAGGTCGCGGGAATGCCCTATTCCTCGGGGATCGTCAAGGGGGTCGAGGACCAAGCGAACGCCGGGGCCAAGCGGTTCTCGCTCCGGCTGACCTGCGTGATCGAGGGGGACCATGTCCTCGCCGCGACCGCCGACCGCCGACCGTCGAGCCCGACCAACTACACGATCCTGAGGCACGTCGACGCCCGCGATCGCTACTCGCGGCACGTCGTCGCGGCCAAGAGCGAATTCAACACCTCCTCGACCGCGCTCGTCGTCCGCGACGACAGCACCGACGCGCTCTCCGAGGCCATCACCCGGCGGACCGTCGGCGAATCGGGCGAGGTCGCCGGATCGGTGGTGATTCCCCGTTTCACGCAGGCCTACCGGATCGGCGACCGGATCTGCTCGATTCAGGGGCGGGACCTCTCCCTGAAGACCAACGCCGGCGCCCCGACCGAAGAGGGCGAGGTCTTCCCGGCGGTCGTCGGCCTGACCTGGGAATTTGACGGCCGGCAGCAGACGATCCTGCAACTCTCCGACCAGAGGGGCCAATACCGATGAACGACGGCCGCGACGAGGCGAAGCGCCTCCGAATCCGCGACGACTCCCTGGCCGACGGGATCAGCCGATCGTCCCGGGCCCCGGCCCTGGGGATGCCTTGCCTCGTCGCGAAGACGACGACGATTGCGGCCTACCCGACCACGGCGCAAACCTTCTACACCTGCACGCCGCTGACCATCCTCGGTCCCGAGGTCGAGGGGGCGGCGGGTTCGACCACTCCAGGGAGCTCGAATTTCCTGGCGCTGAACCTCGGCTCGGCGATCCCAACGGTCGGGACCAGCCTGATCGTGACGTACGTCGACAATCGGTGGGTTTTCCGGTTTGACGGCTGACCGCGTGGCCCTCGATCAGGCGATGTCCACCCTGGCCCGGCCTGTTTTCACGCAATCGAGGTCCGCCAGGCACGAGCAAGTCGGCGGCAACTCCGCCTCCTCGACGATCATGTTGGGAATATCGTCCTTGATGGAAAAACGGACGCCGCAGTGGGTGCAGGTCAGCGTGTCGCCCTCGTGCTTGAGCGGAGCTTTGCCCATCGGGCAGACCAGCAAGGCCAGGAATTGTTCGCTTACCATGATGGGGAGGTATCCTCGGGGCGGCCCGCTGGGCAATCTCAGGTCGGGTCCGCGAACCCGCCGGATGGAACAAGCTCCGCCATTATCCGAGGAAGTTCGTCGCGGGGGAAGTCGGATCTCGGCGATGGCGTCCGGGGCCAAGGGGTGTGCCCGCCGATTCTTGGGGTTCAGGCCGCCTTGCTCCAGAACAGGTCCCACTGGTCGGTCTGGCGGCAGCAGATCAGCGCGGCCATCGAGCGGGC
>JAABUK010009161.1_pt1 | contig 13629 bp, 11 predicted proteins | sample 5559141 | NCBI WGS metagenome assembly JAABUK01 (sample SAMN10711869, study PRJNA513367) | rock metagenome | isolation source: Antarctica rocks | place: Antarctica: Victoria Land, Pudding Butte nord | collected 2016-01-03
AAGGGCGAAAACCAGTTGCCCAAGGTCGTCCAGGGCGTCACCTTCACCAACGGCGTCGAGGTCATCAACACGCCAGCACAGAGCGCCGCCTGATCACGGCGTCACCCAAATTCGAGCATAGCTCCTCGGCACACGACGGTCGCCATAATCTCTCGCCGCGTTCCACAGGACCTCAATGTCGAGTCGCTCCGTCGTTCCATCGCCAAGTTTCCAGCCGGCCACGGTGCCTGTTAGGCGATCAACGGCGGCCCCGTCCCAGGCCTTCGCAATAATCTTCCCGTCGCCAAAAAAGTTGCATCGTCGACCCATTGAGGCGCCTCAGCGCGCGCCTCAAGCTCGGAGCCAATCGTAGAAAGCCCACGCGGCAGTTCCGGGCTTCGTCGGGAATATGGCGTTGCGCCAACGATCCGATGCGCAGTCCGCAAGCGACCCGTCCAGACCGCATCAGCGATTTCGGCGGCGATTTCTCTCTCACTGACGCCAAACCAGCGCGCCAAGGTGGCGGCAAGAGAGCGCAATGGGACCCACTCGGGCGGGACCTCCGGGAGTGGCGTGATAGGGTCGTCTTCAGCCTTGCCCATGGGTGTCATCCATGTTCGGGGTCAGGGCCGGTGCGGTGCTTGAACACCTCCGGCCCGCCTTACACCCAGAGCCGCCGGGCGCGGTACTTCAGCTTACCGGCGCCGCATCGGCATGACCTAGAGCGTGGTCTCGGCACGGGCACAGAATGTCGCCCAGTCACCCATCAGACCGCGCCGTTTCTGAAACAAATCGGAGCGTCGATATGCCGCCTCCACCCGATTCCCTAACACGTGCGCCAACGCCGCCTCGGCTACCTCGCGGGCATAGCCCGTCGCCTCGGCAGTCCAGTCGCGGAACGTGCTGCGAAAGCCGTGCACGGTCACGTCGGCCCGCCTCATGCGGCGTAAGGCCATCGTCATCGCCATGATGGAGAGCGGTCTGCCGAGCCTGCCACCACTGAACACCCAGTCGCCCGCGCTGGCATCGCGGAGCGGCACCAACGTGCCCAGCAACGCCACGGCAGCGGCGGCGAGGGGGACACGGTGTTCCCTGCCGCCTTTCATGCGCGCCGCCGGGATCGTCCACACGGCTCCTTTCAAGTCCATCTCGTCCCAGGCGGCGCCAAGCACCTCGCCCGACCGTGCGGCCGTCAGGATGGCGAATTCCAGGGCGCGGGCCGCCATGCCGGGTTGTGCCCGCACGGCAGTCAGGAAGGCGCCTATCTCGGGCCAGGGCAGGGCCGCATGATGCTTTACGGGCGCCACCTTGCCGCGAGCTGGTAGCGTGTTCGACAGATGCCCCTTCCATCGCGCCGGGTTCTCTCCGGCACGCAGTTCGAGGCTGCGGGCGTAGTCGAGAACCGCCTCGATCCGGCCGCGTACTCGCGCCGCCGTCTCCGGCTTTGCAAGCCAAATCGGTTGCAGGGCCGCCAAGACATGCGCGGTTACGACGCTCGCCACTGGAAGATCGCCCAAATGCGGGTAAACATAAACGGTCATCGTGGTGCGCCACTGGGCGCGGTGCTTGGCGTTGCGCAGGGCTATCTCGTGCGCGTCCATGTATCGTTCGGCCAGATCGCGGAAGGTCAGCGCCGCAACGACGGCGTGCTGCGCCTCGAACTTGGCGGCGGCGTCCTTGGTATCCCGCAGGGCGAGGGGATCAGTCCCGGCTCGGACCAGCCTGTGCAGGTCCGCCGCCCTGGCGCGCGCCTCGGACAGCGTGACGGAACCAGGTCGGCTCCCCGCCCGGCCCAACCCCATCTCGCGCATCTTCTGCCCGGCCGGCGTATAGCGGAACACCCAGAACCGCGCGTCTGCGGAGCGGACGAACAAGTAGAGCCCGTTGCCGTCGCCATAGCGTCCCGGCTTTGCGTGCTTCACCTCGGCAGCGGTCAAGCCGTTCACCACGCGCGGCACTACAACTCCTATGACTATCTAGGGGACGGTTAGGGGACGGCAGCGGATTTCGATGCGATCCCTGATCTCTGTTCGTCACGAGGCCCCTTCGTCTCCCATTCTGTCCCCTAACAATAATTGAGAACGGCTGCGGGTGCAGCGTGCACGTGCGAACGGACGTGAGGGAAAAACGCAGTAAACACAAAGTCTCAAACCAACATGCGACTAGCCGCGAACGGCTGGGAACAGGCATCTGGCGGATGGGGTGGGATTCGAACCCACGGGACGCTTGCACGCCCGGCGGTTTTCAAGACCGCTGCCTTAAACCGCTCGGCCACCCATCCCGCACCGGCCAGCTAAGCCGACCCGCCGCGGCGCCGCAAGCGAGGGGTTCCCTGGGAAGGGCGGACCCGGTAAAGCGAAGGCGACAACCTGGGGTGCTGCATGATCAAAGGGACCCGCGCGGTCGCGATGCTTGGCGCCGCCATGCTGTGTTCGCCCGCCCGCGCCGAGCCGCCGCAGGATCCGCATGCGATCGTCACCCTGCAAGTCGAGAACGACGCGGTATCGACGCAGCGGGGCACCACGGACGCGAACTACACCAGCGGCCTCCGCCTGGGCTACACCACAGGTACCGGCTCGGTGCCGGGGTTTCTCTCCGGGCTCGGCCGGGCCGTGTGGGGCGACGGCGTGCAGCGGGTCAGCATCGACATCAGCCAGTCCATATTCACGCCGCGCAACACGCAGGCCAACCCGCCGGATCCGCGGGACCGGCCCTATGCCGGCTATCTCCGGGTCAGCGGGCAGTTGCTGCACGACAAGGACAACTCCCGGAGCGTCCTGGGCGTCAGCCTGGGCGTGGTCGGGCCCTCGGCGCTGGGGCGGCAGGTGCAGAACGGGTTCCACGACGTCGTCGGCGACCCCGAGACGCGCGGCTGGGGCTCGCAGCTGAAGGACGAGCCGGCCTTCGAGTTCCTGGCCGAGCGGACCTATCGCGTGCGCTTGGCGCAGTTTGGCGGCCTCGAGGTGGACACCTTGCCGGCGCTCACGCTGGGCCTCGGTACGGTGCGGGATTACGTTCAGGCCGGTTTCAGCCTGCGACTGGGCCAGGGGCTGACCAGCGACTTCGGGACGCCGCGGATCCGGCCGGGCTTCAGCGGCGGGGATGCCTATACGCCGACAAGGCCGTTTGCCTGGTATGTGTTCGCGGGCGCGGACGGACAGGTGGTGGCACGGGACGTGTTCCTCGATGGCAGCACGTTCCGCAGCAACAGCCCGAGCGCGGGCAAGCGGGCCCTGGTGGGCGAGCTGATCGCCGGGGCGGCGGTGATGCTCTCCGGCGTGCGGGTGACCTATACGCAAACCTGGCAGACGCCGCAGTACGGCACGCAGCGGTCGGGGCTGTTCAACTTCGGGTCGCTCGCCGCTTCGGTGCGGTTCTAGATTGTAGATTAAGAACGCGGAACCTCGGATCAGGTGATTCCACCTGATCCGATACCGCTCTAGCCGGCTGTCTCCTGGATCAACACGGGCCGCACGCCGTCGCCCTCGGCGGCTTCCACGTCGGTCAGCATGCGCCAGGTGCCGCCGACCAGGATCTCGCAAGGGCGGAAGCGGGCCTTGTAGGCCATCTTGCGGCTTTCCGGCACCCAGTAGCCGAGATACACATAGGGCAGCCCCTCCGCCCGGGCGCGGTCGATCAGCCACAGGATCGCGTAGGTGCCAAGCGATTGCCGCTCCAGCTCGGGGGCGAAGAAGCTGTAGACGGCGGAAAGCCCGTCGCCGAGCCGGTCGGTGAGGCAGCCGCCTACCAGGCGGTCGCCGGCGCGGAACTCGGTCATCACCGTGTCGATCGGCGTGTCCTCCACCATCGCGCGGAAATCGTAGAAGCTCATGGTCGCCATGTCGCCGTCGCCGTGGCGGGCCTGCTGGTAGCGCTGGAACAGCTGGAATTGTTCGGCGGTGGCGCGGGCCGGCACGTCGTAGCCGTCGATGCGGGCGTTGGCGCGGGCGATGCGGCGCAGGCCGCGGTCGGGCTGGAACAGGGAAACGGGGATGCGGATCGGCACGCAGGCCTGGCACGAGGGGCAGACCGGCGCATAGGCGATGTTGTGGCTGCGGCGGAACCCGGCGCGCGACAGCCGGTCGTGCAAGCTGTCCGCCTCCGGGCCGGTGATCTCCGTCACCACCTTGCGCTCCGTCCGCCCCGCCACGTAGGGGCAGGGCAGGGGCGCGGTGGTATAGAAGAACTGTGGCCGGCGCGGTGGCTTGTAGGTCATCGATACGGGTTTCCGAAAGCCATGTTCACGGAACCCGCGCTTTGGGTCAACGCCCCTTTGCGGATCACCACCAGACCGGAAACGATATCGTGCAGCGCCCGCTTGCGCGGCATGAACGGCGCCACCACCAGCAGCAGGAACGCCGAGCCGAGCGTCAGCCAGAGCCCGCCGGTGAAGATCAGCGCCTGCAGGAGGTCCGGCCGCCCCAGGTCCCCATCGCGCCGCACCACGAGGTCGAGCATGCGCTGACCCGGTGTCGCCGAGCCCGGCCCGGCCACGAACAGGATATGGTAGGCGACGCCGATGGCCGGCAGCGCCGCCATCAGCGCGAATCCGAGCCCCAGGGTGAGCACGCCCAGCAGGAGCACCGCGAGCCAGGCCAGGCAGACCAGAATCGCGATCAGGACGACGTCGATGAGCCAGGCGAACACGCGCCGGGTCAGCACGCCTTCGGTGAGCAGGGCGTCGGAGGCGGGTTGATAGGTCTGGGCGTAACTCATGGCTGCAGTCCGATCGTGTCAGCAATCACATGGGGATAGGGGCCGATCTCGACGGCAACGCCGTCGCGCCAGCGCCGCATCAGGGCGGTGGCGCCGTCGCGCAGCGGGTGCCCGGATTGGCCGGGGGCCAGCCCGAACAGGCTGCGGTCGAGGTCCGCCAGGTCGTAAACGCCGCGAAAACCGGGTCCATGCACCGAATCCCATGCTGGCGCCCGCGAGGTGCCCCGGAAGACCGTCGTATCGTCGCCGGGTTGGGCGATGCGCCATGTGGTGAGGCTGCGCGGCAGCGGCAACTGGCCCAGCAGCGGATGCGCGAACGTGGCCTGGTGGACCGAGCCCCAGGCAACGGCGTCCCATGCGGCGCCGTAGCGTTCGGCAAGCTCCGCGGTGGCGGCGGCCAGCGCCGCGGCGAGCACGGGGCCGCAATCGCCGCCGCAGAGCGGGGCACCGGCGGGAGACAGCGCCTGGGCCACGAAGTCGGCCGTGGGGCCGATGGCCGCGTCCGCGATGCCGTTGCGGCGGAGCACCTCGGCCTCGATGTGGCGGACCCAGGTGTTGAACACCAGCGGCTGCGGCAGGTCCGCCCGCATCGCGCCATCCCAGCCGCGCAGCAGGGCGAGCGCCCGGCGCGCGGCGTCGTCGGATGCGGGCGTGGCGAGAAGCGCGGGCAGCACCTGCACGGCAAAGCTGCTGACCGGGTCCACCTGCATCGCGGCGAAGCCGGCGGCGTCGTGCCGGTCGCGGGCGGCCAGCAGTTGGCGGATCCGCCGAGCGCGCCAGTCGCCGAACCAGTCCTGGCCCATGAACACCGGGAAGTCCGGCCCGGCGGTGCGTTCGTTGGCGTTCACCAGCCGCCCGCTCGGGGGTGCCACGCTGTGCGGCAGCGCGTCGCCGCCGGCAAAGCCGGTCCAGTCATGCGCGCCGTCGGCGCCCTGGACGGGAACCGTGCCGTCGCCGGCGCGGCGCAGCGGGATACGGCCGGTGGTGAATTGGGCGATGCCCTGCCGGTCCGCCACCAGCAGGTTCTGCACCGGGGCGGCGATCTGGGCGGCGGCGGTGGCGGCCTGCGCCAGGTCGGCGGCGTGGTTGAGCGCGAACAGGCCGGCGGCGGCGGAGTCGCCGGGATGCAGGTTCGCCATCGCGACGGCCAGCACGGGGCCGTTCTCAACGGCGTCGAGATCGCTCAGCACGGGGCCGTGACGGGTCTCGCGAACCTGCAGGACGTCGTCCGCCTGGCCGCGGACCTGGATGCGTTCCTCGCGGGTTGCGAAAGGTTTGGGGCCGTCGGGAGTGGCGTAACCGCCGCCGGGCACGGGCGTTTCGATGAACACGTCCTGCGTGTCGGCGCCCGTGGTGGTGAAGGTCCAGGCGATGCGGCCGTTATGGCCCATGACCAGGAACGGCACGCCGGGCGCGGTGGCGCCTGCCAGCACGCCGCCAGGCGTCTGGATGCGGGCGAGGTACCAGATGCCCGGCATCGCCAGCGCCAGATGCGGGTCGCCGGCCAGGAGGGGGGCGCCGCTCCTGGTGTGCCGGCCGTCCACCGCCCACTCGTTGCTGGCGGTGCTCGGCTGGGTGAACGGCTCGGGGAAGGCGGGCAGCAACCGGGCGAGGCGGGTGGCGCCGGCCAGGGCGGCGTCGGGGCGGGGGATGTCCGCCTGCGCCGGCCACAGGGCGCGCGTGATTTCTGGCGGCAGCCGTGCGGCGAGGTTGGCGCGCCACAGCTCGGACCGCCAATTGCCGGAGAGCCAGACGCCCATGGTCTTGCCCCAGAGCAGGCTGTCGACCGGGCTCCAGGGCTCCGGCGCGCCGAGCGGGATGAACTCGGGGGCGGCAAACCGGCCGCGGAGCGCGATCCAGGCGTTCACGCCGCGCGCATAGGCGTCCAGGCTGGCGCGGGTTGCGGCGTCGAGGCTGGGCAGGTCGGCTTGCGCGCGCATGCGCAGGCCAAGGACGCGGCTCATCCGGTCGAGCCGCAAAGTGGCGGGCCCAGCCAGTTCCGAGAGGCGGCCGGAGGCGGCGCGGCGCATCAGCTCCATCTCGAACAGCCGGTCGCGGGCGTGCATGAAGCCCAGCGCGGTGGCGGCGTCCGTGTCCGAGCCCGCCCTGATGCGGGGGATGCCGTCGGCGTCGAGGGTGATGTGGACGGCGGCCTCGAGACCGGGGATGCGCGTCCGCAGGGTTTGCGGCGGCAGCGACCACCAGAGCGCGCCGGCCACGGCGGCGGCGGCGGCCAGCAGCAGCGCCCCGATGGAGAGCAGGCCCCAGCGCAGCAGGCGCAAGCTAGTGCACGATCCGTGCTGATAGGCGCACGGCTCGCGCTCTAGCCCTTGTTTTTACGAGCATGTTCATCCGACGGGTGATCCCGTGTGGTCGGATCATGCCCTAGTGCAGCCGCGGCGATTTCAGGATGCTGGCGCGGTCGGTGCTGGGGATGGTGATCGAGGTGTTGCGGTTGCCGCGGCCGAGGCTCACCTGCACCGAGGACCCGGCCGGGCCCGACGCCCACACGGCCCGCCACAGCCCGGCCAGGTCCGGCACCTCGGCGCCGTTCACGGCCAGGATGCGGTCGCCGGTGCGCAGCCCCGCCTTGTCGGCCGGGCCGTTGTCGGCGAGGCCGCCGACCACCAGCGCCTCGTCGTCCTCCATGGCATAGAGGCCCAGCCAGGGCCGCGGCGGGCGGTTGGCCCGGCCGATGGTGAGCAGGTCGTCCAGGACCGGCGTGAGCAGCTGGACGGGGACGACCATGTTCATGTCCTGCCGCTTGCCGCCTTCGCCCCCTTGCTGCAGCACGAGGCTGCCGATGCCGAGCAGGCTGCCGTCGGAGCCGATCAGCCCGGCGCCGCCCCAGAAGGGATGCGCGGGAGCGGTGAAGATGGCGTCGTCCAGCAAATACTCCCAATAGCCGGCGAACTCCTGCCGGCCCGCGACCTTGGCGGCGATGCTGTGCCGGCGGCCCCCGGCGGCGGCGAAGATGACCGGGTCGCCGACGCGCGCGCGCTCGCTATCGCCGAGCGGCAGCACCGGCAGGTCGAGCCGGCCGAGGGCCTGGACCAGGCCGAAGCCGGTCTCCTGGTCGTAGGCCATGGCGTGCCCGGCCATCGTGCGGCCGTCCCCGGCCGATAGCCACAGGCTCTCCGCCTCCGTGATCAGGTAGCCGATGGTGAGGAACAGGCCGGGCCGGATGTGCACCGCGCTGCCGGCCCGCTCCGTGCCGAGGGTGGACGCGGTGAAGGCGTCGTCCGGCACATTGGCGCGCAGGCCGACCACGGCGCGCAGCGCCTCTTCCACGTCGAAGCCGTACTCGGCCGGCTTTGGCTGCATGCTGGGGGGGATCAATTGATCGGACTTTGCCATATCGTTCGAGGCCATGTCGTTCGAGCGTAACGTCCCATTGTGGTTTTGTTGTGCTGCGGCCGGTTCGGTGCCGCTTGGAGCAACGCTAGGCCGATTGATCCATGGGCGGAAGGGCGAGCCTGCTCCGGCCAGGGCGCCTCGGCTCAGGGCGCGTAATTCACCATGATCGTCTTCTTGTGCATGAAATGCTCCAGCATGGATTCCAGGCTCGCCTCCTTGCCGAGGCCGCTGCTCTTGACGCCGCCGTAGGAGAGGTTGGCCTGGACGACGAGGTTCTGGTTGATCTGCACCAGCCCGGCCTCCATGCGATGGGCGAGATCGAGGCCGAGCTTGAGGTTGTTGGTCCAGAGCGAGGCGGCCAGGCCGTATTCGGTGCCGTTGGCCGCGGCCAGGGCGGCTTCCGGGTCGTCGAACGGGAACACGCAGGTGACGGGGCCGAAGATCTCCTCCTGCACCAGGCGGCTGTCCCGGGGCAGGTTGGTGAAGATGTAGGGGCGGATGAACAGGCCCTTCTTCAATGCGGCATCGGCCGGCATGGCGCTGCAGGCGCGGCCGGTGGCGCCCGCGGTGGCCAGGCCCTCGTCGATGAAGCCCTGCACCTTGTTGAACTGGTCGGTGCTGATGATGGTGCCGATGTCGGTCGCCTCGTCGAGCGGGTCGCCCATCCGCATCGCGTCCACCTTGGCGGCGAGGGCGTCCACGAAGCGCTCGAAGATCGGCCGCTCGACGTAGATGCGGCTGGCCGCGGTGCAGCTCTGGCCCTGGCGGGTGAAGCGCATCGAGGTGACGGCGCCCAGCACGGTCCGCTCGAAATCGCAGTCGGCGAACACCAGCATGGGGCTCTTGCCGCCCAGCTCGAGCGTGACCGGCACCATCTTCTCGGCCGCCGCACGGCCCACGATGCGGCCGACCTCGACGCTGCCGGTGAAGGTCACCTTGCGCACCTTCGGGTGCGCCACCAGCGGGGCGCCGCAGGCCGGGCCGTAGCCAGAGAGCATGTTGAAGCAGCCCGGCGGCAGCACCCGGTTCAGCAGCTCGCAAATCCGCAGCACCGTGAGCGGCGCCTCCTCGGCCGATTTGACCACCACGGTGTTGCCTGCCACCAGCGCCGGCGCGACCTTCAGCGCCATCAGCAGCATGGGCACGTTCCAGGGGATGATCGCGCCGACCACGCCCAGCGGCTCGCGCACGGTCACGGACAGCACGTTGGGGGCGAACGGCACGGTCTCGCCCTTCAGCTCGCCGCCCAGGCCGCCGTAGAACTCGAAAATGTCGGCAACCACGCCGGCCTCGACGCGGCTTTCCGTCCGCAACGCCTTGCCGGTCTCGAGCGCGATCAGCCGGGCCAGCTCCTCCTGGTGCTCCTTGAGCACGGCCGCGCATTGCGCGACGAGGGCGCCGCGCTTACGGGCGGGGACGCGGGCCCAGTCCCGCTGCGCGGCGTCCGCCTCGGCCACCGCGGCGTCCACGTCGGCGGCGTCGCCCTCGGCCGCGCGGGCGACCTCCTGGCCGGTGGCCGGGTTCACCACCGCGAAGGTGCGGCCGGAGCGGGCCGGCACGAAGCGGCCGCCAATGAAGTGCTGCCCCGAGAGCGCCGTCGCCAGCGCCTGCTGGTCCAGGGTTGGCGTGCCGGGGGTCGGGCGGGGGCGATCGAGCATCGGGTTTGCCTCTGTTAACGGGTCATTATAGTGCTGCGGGGCAGAATGGACCCGGCAAGGGGTCCGAACAAGGGCAGGGGCCTGGGACGAAATGACCGATTCCGCGCCGACCGGGCCGCTCAAGGGCCTGACCGTGTTCGACCTGACCCGCGTGCTGGCCGGGCCGACTTGCGTGCAGATGCTGGCCGACCTCGGTGCGGATGTGATCAAGGTCGAAAAGCCCGGCAGCGGCGACGACACGCGCGGCTTCGCGCCGCCGTTCATGCCGGGGACGAAGGAAAGCGCCTACTTCGTTGGCGTGAACCGGAACAAGCGCTCCGTCACCCTCGATATCGCGCAGCCGGAGGGGCAGGAGATCGCCCTGGCGCTGATCGCCAAGAGCGACATCCTGGTGGAGAACTTCAAGGTGGGCGCGCTGGCAAAGTATGGGCTGGGCTACGAGCAGGTGCATGCCCGCTTTCCCGGGGTGGTTTATTGCAGCATCACCGGGTTCGGGCAAACGGGACCCTATGCGCCGCGGCCGGGCTATGACGGGCTGGTGCAGGCGATGGGCGGGGTGATGAGCCTGACCGGCGAGCCGGACGGGCTGCCGATGAAGGTGGGGGTGCCGGTCGCGGACCTGTTCGCCGGGCTGTACGGCTGCATCGGCGTGCTGGCGGCGCTGCGCCACCGGGAGGCGACGGGGCAGGGGCAGCAGGTCGATATCGGCATGCTCGACACCCATGTGGCCTGGCTCGCCAATCAGGGCATGAACTTCCTGGCCACCGGGGAGAACCCGGCGCGGCTGGGCAACGACCATCCCAACATCGTGCCCTACCAGGTGTTCCCGACCGCGGACGGGCACATCGTGCTGTCGATCGGCAACGACCCGACCTTCAAGCGATTTTGCGAGAACAACGGGCTCGCGCACCTGCTGACCGACGAGCGCTTCGCCACCAACGCGGCGCGGGTGACCCACCGCAAGCTGGTGACCGACACCTTGACGCCGGTGATGCACGGGCAGCCGACGGCGTGGTGGGTGGACCGGCTGGAAGCGCTGAAGATCGGCTGCGGACCGATCAACACCCTGGAGAAGGTGTTTGCCGACCCGCACGTGCAGGCGCGTGGCGTGGTGGTGCCTATGCCGCACGCGGCCACGCCCGACGGGGTGCGGGTGATCGCCAATCCGGTGCGGCTTTCGGAGACGCCGGCGGATTACCGCCTGCCGCCGCCGATGCTGGGGCAGCACACGGAGGAGGTGCTCGGCGGGCAGCTCGGCTTCTCCGCGGCGCGGCTGGCGGCGCTGCGAGACAAGGGGGTGATTTGATCCGCATCGGCCTGCTCGCCATGATAAGCAGCCGGCACAGATCGAGAGGGCACCCATGAACGAGCAGACTCCGGCCAGCAGCCTCGGGCGGTTCTTTTCAGCGCCGCTGGCCGACACCGATCCGGACCTCGCGTCGGCCCTCGCGGCCGAGTTGGTGCGCCAGCAGGACGGGATCGAGCTGATCGCCAGCGAGAACATCGTCTCCGCCGCGGTGCTGGAGGCGCAAGGCTCGGTGCTGACGAACAAGTATGCCGAGGGCTATCCGGGCCGCCGCTACTATGGTGGCTGCTTCGAGGTGGACAAGGCCGAGACCCTGGCGATCGAGCGGGCCAAGCAGTTGTTCGGCTGCGCTTACGCCAACGTGCAGCCGCATTCCGGCGCGCAGGCGAACCAGGCGGTGTTCCTGGCCCTGCTGCAGCCGGGCGATACCATCCTGGGCATGAGCCTGGCGGCCGGCGGGCACCTCACCCATGGCGCCGCCCCGAACCTTTCGGGCAAGTGGTTCCGGGCGATCCAGTATGGTGTCCGGCGGGATGACGGGCTGCTGGACTACGACGAGCTGGAGCAACTGGCCCGCCGCGAACGGCCGAAGATGATCATCGCGGGCGGCTCGGCCTATCCGCGGGCGATCGATTTCGCCCGGATCCGAAGGGTCGCGGACGAGGTTGGCGCCTGGTTCATGGTGGATATGGCGCACTACGCCGGGCTGATCGCGGCCGGGGTGTATCCGACGCCGCTGCCGCACGCGCATGTGGTGACCACGACCACGCACAAGACGCTGCGGGGCCCGCGCGGCGGCATGATCCTCTCCAACGACCTCGACCTGGGCAAGAAGTTCAACTCGGCCGTGTTCCCCGGGCTGCAAGGCGGGCCGCTGATGCATGTGATCGCCGGCAAGGCGGTGGCGTTCGGCGAGGCGCTGCGGCCGGAGTTCAAGCTCTATCAGCGGGCTGTGGTCGACAATGCCCGCATGCTGGCCGAGACCCTCATGGAGCAGGGTTGCGACATCGTGACCGGAGGCACCGATAGCCATCTCATGCTGGTCGACCTCCGGCCCAAGCGCGTGACCGGCAAGGCGGCGGAAGCCAGCCTGGAGCGCGCGCATATCACGGCCAACAAGAACGCGATCCCGTTCGACCCCGAGAAGCCGGCGGTCACCTCGGGCATCCGGCTGGGCACCCCGGCCGCCACCACGCGCGGCTTCGGCGCCGCGGAGTTCCGCGAGATCGGCTTGATGATCAACGAGGTGCTGGACGGTCTTGCCCGCTCGAACAGCGCCGGAAACGAGGCGGTGGAGCAGGCGGTCTCGGCCCGCGTGCAGGCGATGTGCGCGCGGTTCCCGATCTATGCGGGGGCCGGGCTGGGCGTTTAGGCCGCAGCATGGCGCGTTAGATGCGTTGCCCGTTCTGCGGACACGAGGACACCCAGGTCAAGGACAGCCGGCCCGCCGACGACGGCTTGGCAATCCGGCGGCGGCGGCTCTGCGGCAATTGCGGGCAGCGTTTCACCACCATCGAGCGGGTGCAGCTGCGCGAACTGGTCGTGCTCAAATCGGACGGGCGCCGGGTTCCGTTCGACCGCGACAAGCTCGCCCGTTCCATCCGCATCGCGCTCCGCAAGCGCCCGGTGGACGAGGAGCGGATCGAGCGCATCGTCAACGGCATCGTTCGCCAGCTCGAGGCCTCGGGCGAGAACGACGTGCCCAGTAAGCAGGTGGGCGAGCTGGTGATGGAAACGCTCAAGGAGGTAGACGCGGTCGCCTATGTCCGCTTTGCCAGCGTCTACCGGGATTTCCGGGAGGCGCGGGACTTCGAGGCCTTCCTGGGCTCGCTGGACGAGCCTACATAGGCGCCATGCAGGATGCGGAGCACATGCGTGCGGCGCTCGCGCTCGCGCGGCGCGGGCTCGGCAACACCTGGCCGAACCCGGCCGTCGGCTGCGTGCTGGTGCGGGAGGACGGGCGGGTGGTCGGCCGCGGCAGCACGGCGGCGGGCGGCCGTCCGCATGCCGAAGCGGCGGCGCTGGCCATGGCCGGCCCGGCCGCGCGGGGTGCGACGGCCTATGTGACGCTCGAGCCCTGCAGCCATCACGGCCAGACGCCGCCCTGCGCCGACGCCTTGATCGCGGCCGGGGTGCGGCGCGTGGTGATCGCCTGCGGCGACCCCTACCCCCAGGTGAACGGCGCCGGCATCGCCCGGCTGCAGGCGGCCGGGATCGCCGTCGTCACGGGGGTGATGGGGGACGAGGCCGAGGCGCTGCAGGAGGGATTCCTCACCCGCATCGCCCTGGGCCGGCCAATGGTGACGCTCAAGCTCGCCACCACGCTCGACGGGCGTATCGCTACCAAGGGCGGGGAGAGCCAGTGGATCACCGGGCCGGAGGCGCGCCGCGCCGCCCATGCGCTCCGGGGGCAGCACGACGGCGTCCTGGTGGGCGTCGGCACCGTGCAGACCGACAATCCCGAGCTGACCTGCCGCATCCCCGGTTTCCGGCGCGGCCCCGACCTGCGGCCCGACCTGCGGCCCGACCTGCGGCCCGACCTGCGGCCCGACCTGCGGCCCGACCTGCGGCCCGACCTGCGGCCCGACCTGCGGCCCGACCTGCGGCCCGACC
>JAABUK010009162.1_pt1 | contig 13629 bp, 15 predicted proteins | sample 5559141 | NCBI WGS metagenome assembly JAABUK01 (sample SAMN10711869, study PRJNA513367) | rock metagenome | isolation source: Antarctica rocks | place: Antarctica: Victoria Land, Pudding Butte nord | collected 2016-01-03
CCCACCCGGCTACTGCGCCAGCCGTCTAATGCGCCACTTTTTACATATAAAATGGTAAAATAACATCCTTGCAAATTCACTTATTTTAAGAGCTATTAATTTCATCTAAATTTTACACATATAATATTAATACTAACTAATAAATTTCTTAAATAATATAATAAAATTTATTTCTATTTATATGAGAAGCTTTGACCTTTATACAAAATAAAATCTATGAATATTGAAGTTTTCTATATTTTTATTTAATATTCTTTAAATATTATAAATTAGAAAGAAAACAAAATAAAAATATTTTTATAATAATATATATTAAAAAAGTTATTACTGAAACTAATTTCTCTTAACAAATATTTGTATGAAGAAAGATTTAAAAATCTTATTTTTCAATTATCTCAATGAATTTTTAATTTTTATAAAAATATTTTTATTTTGTTTTATTTCTAATTCATAATATTTAAAGAATATTAAATAAAAATATAGAAAACTTCAATATTCATAGATTTTATTTTATATAAAGGTCAAAGCTTCTCATATAAATAGAAATAAATTTTATTATATTATTTAAGAAATTTATTAGTTAGTATTGATATTATATGTGTAAAATTTAGATGAAATTAATAGCTCTTAAAATAAGTGAATTTGCAAGGATGTTATTTTACCATTTTATATGTAAAAAGTGGCGCATTAGACGGCTGGCGCAGTAGCCGGGTGGGGAACTTACAGAAAGTGCTGTGGAGAAACTAAGATGAATCCGTGTCCAGGATTTCTCAAGTAAGAATGACGACGCCAAGTTCTCAGATGCCAAGAAAAGAAAGGCGCTAGTCCCTATTGGGTCAACGCCTCCTCGTGAACTCGTCAGCCACTCCAACTACCTTTGCCTCTCTTCTGACTCCATAAGATGGCGGAAGCCCGACCAAGTACCCCAGAGCTCTACGATCTTCGACACCATGGCCCTCGAGAAGACCCCAAAGAAGCTGTTCGGGTGCTCGTCCAAACGAGAACCCATCTTGTACCTGGCGCAGATTACTATGAAAAATTGAATTTCATGCTAGATCTTATCTGCAACCATGTATGGGGACGGTGGTTCATCCCCAGCAGAGACCGCTTTCACCTTTATGGGCCCCCGCTCGGTCGCAAATGTCATCGCTTTTACTTCGTCGTTGATCATGGTCAGGCTCGTGACGATAGTACCGTTCCAGTCCTTTGGTATCAATTCACAGGAGCAGGGGATCCTCTGTAAGTATAACTTATCTAATCATTATTCTTAGAAGACTAACTGTTGATATAGCAAGCTCATACCACACGCACTCCCTGAGTCTTTTCAAACAGTACTCAGAGAATATCCCTTTACACGCCCATCAAAAGAAGATCGGCCGAAGCCAAAAGAGAAGAGCGATATTGATCTGCGCCGGGAAATTCATTTTGATCTGTATGACGAGAAGCCGCTCAAAGGAAGGCAGATCACCTTTCTGATTGAGCATCCTGAGCACGCGGAATGGATCAAAGACCATGTTGAGCCTCGATTTTGGGTCAGGGCAGAGACAGGCTTGAAAGCACGACAAGATGAAGGCTGAGAATCCGGAAAGCCTCAGAACCAATCCACCAACAGATCGACATCTGTCTTTCAAGCCGATGTCGACAGATTCAAGTCCGCTCTTGCGCGCAACGACAACTCCGGTATGCCAATCCCCACCTCCCCACATACCCTCTCTGACCATGTTTCTCACAGTATTGTCACAAACTGGTCTAGCATTGAGAGGGGTGTGTAAAAGGAAGGGGGATGCTATGTGGACGAAGGAATAGATGATCTCTCTAGAAAAGCATTTGCTGCTTTCGCGTCTGGTTCTCCCAATACAAATGGCTGGTTCATAGACTCTGGTTCGAACCTCTACATCACAAATAAAAGAAAGTTCTTCACCAAATTTCAATCCTTGAACAAAAAAGTTGGTACGGCAGATCGAAGTGCTGTGCTTGAATTTACTGGTGGCGGAACCGTTGAACTCCCCTGAAAAACCGGAATGGTGAAATGACTCTTGTGAGCCTTTCCAATGTCGCTTACGCTGCCGGGGCCCATGGGCATCTGTTTTCTCTCTTTTCATCTCCGAAAGAAAATGAAGCTAAGGCAAGCTTTGACAGTCAAGGAATGACTCTGTTCAATGTAAATTAGCAAGATTGGTTACGCCCCAGACATGAACGGCTTATATCATCTTGTCATGGAAAATAGAGACATTGACTCCGATAAACTGGTATTCATAACAATCGACTTCAAGGATTCAGTTAAAAAAAACATTAACAATTAGGACATCTGAACTTTTAAGATATGGTAACATTCGATGAAAATTACAGTACAGATATAAAAGTTACAAAACAGAAAATCCAGTTAAAGCTGAAAGCTAAAAGATTCTATCTTATAGGGGCCCAATTCTAGAGCAGCATCCTACAGCGCTTACTCACGAATCAACAGCGAGCCGTGAGGGCCGGTGGAGAGCTGGTGATGAAAGCGGCGTCGAGGGGGTAAGCGGATAGGTGAGTGCGGCACAGATTTCACTCTCCTTGTGCTGCCAAGCGGGCCTTCAAGTTTGCCAAAAGGAGCATTCCCTGAAATTGCAGCAGGTAGCAGATCTCACACACCCTTATCGTCTTCTTTTTCTGTAAAGTACAATCTGCACCGACTTCTGTTTTGATTACAATTGCGCAAATTTGAGAATAGTCTGAGGACGCTGTTTGGCCATCAAGCCCGATACATTGCGAAACGCAAGCTGCGATGGATTTCTCAAACGTTTTGTATGCCCTTGCAATCTCAACCGGCAGCTCTGCCCAAGGAGCCGCCTTTGAATGAAGATCTTGAGTCGCAGACACCGCTGACTGGCTCCAGTCGTCTAGTGAACCTGGCGGTTGGTGTTGTTATGGTGTTGGGAGGTAAGCATGGTGCCTTCAAATGTCGCGCGACCCGTGCAGCAGACGCGTCATTGTCGAAACGCTTTCCCTGATGACTTGAACTGACTGTTGTGGGTATAGGAATCAGTCAATTTATTCCCCATGTTTCGATGTACGTGAAGCGACGATGTACAGGCCATGTGGCAGCAAGCTGACTGCGCCGCAGAGGCAACACCATTACTGGTGTGTACGTGATACTTTTTGGCCTTGGTCTGTTCAGCCCTCCATCTGCTGGCTCAAAACCTGATGTCTGACTATTGCCACAGCTATCGGCGGCCTCGAACTCCTTCCTCAGGTTCCACCTTATCTTCCTCGATACGCAAGCTTTCTCTTCTCCTTCCTCGGTCGCGGCATCTGTAAGTACTCGCACCGAAGAACTACGACTTAGAGCTCACGCCAATGCAGTCTACACTTTCGTCGGCTCCATCATCATTGAGGGAAACAAACTTCGACTCGTTGCCGGTTTGGTGGTGGTGGTTATTGGACTAGCCTATTGCGCCCTTGAATTCGCTCCTCAAATCGAACCCCCCTCGAATATGAGAGATGCAGATGCTGGATGGGGGGCAGAACAAGTCTGAAGAAGGCACTTACTAGCTGGTACAATACTACTGGATCACGAAGGAAAGTGAGAACCTGCCGGCTGGCTGTCAAGACTGCAGTGATTTGTTTGAAGGAGGCCACCAGACTGCTGACGCTCTTCCTTCAATAGTCAAACAAACTGTACAACACCACTTCTTCCCCATCTGCGCCGAACACGAGGATAAATTAGTCAGAGACCACACGACAGCTAAAGGGGCCTACGCTGGCATCTCTGCTCTTGAGAAGCGATACCACGTCTAGTAGATTGAGACACCTCCCTGGGATGGAGTATCCACTGGACATATAGAGAATCTCCGAATGCTATTGCTGTATGGGTGAATGCTCTCACCGTAGTCGAGCCCGGGTACCAAAACCAAGGGCTGATTCTTTTGGGCCGGAATTGGCATCTCGTTGTCTCATTATTTTTGTCACGAAGCGTGGAGCCAAGCGGCCAAGCGCACAGGGGTGCGTGTGCGGGCCAATAGGTACGTCCCTAGTCCTGATTACGGACGTGGACCTGTCCAGCTACACTCCCTCCAACAAATATTGGCCTTTCCGCTTCACGATCCGCCTTCTGCCTGTTAGCTGCGTCAGTCCAGATATCGAATCAACCTTCACAGCTCACCGATTGCTGAGACAAACCTGCCGAACCTGCTTCTCCATCCTGACGGACGCTCTGCAAGCCTCTCAAAATAATGGTTGCTGAAGCCAAACCATTGAGGGTGCTACACTCCTGATCAATCAGATCTGGTTCTTCTACGAGTCCGCATTTTAGTACTACCTCGACACCGTCAGGACGGCTTGGAAACTTGGGGCATGAAGTGCTAAGGTCGGCGCATCTGAATTGGAGGAGACACTAAGCAGCAGGAATGCTCACATTGCAAGCGAGGATGGAACATATGGGGAGGCCATCAGAACTTTTTGCAGCCAGCCCAAACCTCATCCGTCAGCCTTCAGCCGAGGATTTAGACGCAGCACATCAGCTCGTCTCGTCTGCACGAGGCGGACGGACTAGTCTCGGTAGCACTGATGAGAGGCCTTGGATTGGAGAAGGACATAGACCTTTTCTGGATGGTGGTTCTACCGATCTGATTGCAGGTCCCTCTGCCACGAATGGTCAATTAGCGCTGTCCGGGCAAGTCTGCAGGTTTGAATTATAACATATCTAGGACTTACGTACGTCGCTAACAAATTGCAGCAATTGCGGAACGACCAATACTCCTCTTTGGCGAAGATCTCCGACCGGAACCATCATCTGCAATGCATGCGGTCTCTACCTCAAAGCTCGCAATCACTCCAGACCCACCAATTTCAAGAAACCGTCTCCATCCGTACTTTCTACGTCTGCGGGCAACCGTGGGCGTCGATCGAGTCTGTCACCCTCTGCGGAGTCTTCCATATCAACCCGGTCACAACAACCATCCGGGTCTTATAGAATGCCGGAGCACTCTTCAGGCTCATGCCAAGGTGGCGGACAATGCAATGGCGCTGGAGGTGCTGAAGCATGCAGTGGTTGTCCAGCATTCAACAATCGTGTTGCGAAAAGTACCAACATAGCAGCAAGAGCGGAACCCTCACCACGAGACACGCCAGAAAGCTCGAACCTGGAGGGCAACGCTCATGAAAGCACAGTGCTGGATCCTGAGCAGACGACTCCGCCAGTTTGGGAAACCGACGTCCAGCAGGAACAGGGCCAGCTTCAATCCGGCACATCACTGTTGATTGCATGCCAAAACTGCGGCACAACTGTAACGCCTCTATGGAGGCGAGACGAAGCCGGTCATTCAATCTGCAACGCCTGTGGCCTTTACCACAAGCTCCATGGCTCCCATCGACCAACCGCAATGAAGAAGTCGACCATCAAGAGAAGAAAAAGGGTCGTTCCAGCATTGGGCGACGCTGCCCAAGAACCGAATTCTAGGTCCATTCCGCAACAAACGACCTCATCCCCCGAAGCACCCTATTTGGCGCCTTCACTGCCCGTCCACCTCGAGCGCAGACCGCCCCAACCCCGAAAAACCCGTCGGAAGAGCACCGCAACAGGAGAGGACCAAGTCGTCCAGACCGAAGACGATAATTCTACCCACCAAAGACTATTCTCTCGACCACCCCCAACTATCGATTTCACCGGCTTCAAACCCACCTCGCCGCTTAGCATGAACGGCAGAAAGCGCCTCCTATCAAATGCCTCCGATCCCCCAGAACACCCCATAAGTGGCCAGTACGGCCAAGTCGACGCTGATCCTTCAAAAACCAACGCCGTGAATGGAATGCAGCTTGACCCCTCGCTGAGGCAAACAACGGCAACGGCAACTACAGCGACAAAGCAGAACAAGACCCAGACGGATCGCGAAAGCTATACAGCGGAGAGGAGGTTGCAGTTGCAGAGGGAGATTGAGGGGATCAGGGAGACGCTGAGGGTTAGGGAGAGGGAGTTGGGGAGTTTGCTGTAGGCGATCAGTGCAGTATATGGTAGTGTCGTTGCCAGGAGATGGTTGACGGGACGGGAGCCGTGGATGTGATGGGATGCCGGTGACTGGATTGGGAGGGAGGGAGGCGGGAACGTCATTCCCCTGCTGTTCTAATTAAACTAGGAGAGTGAGAAGCAAGAAGGATCGTCGCCGGGACATGGATCTCTATCGCTCAATGCGAGTGGCCTGAAATTTCCACATCAGGTTCATCAATCAATCATGTTGGGCTACGGCGAGCCATCTATGCCCTGCCTTCTACTTTCACATCAAAACCATAGCTTGATTAACTCCTCGCTCACGGCACTAGGCGTCAAGACCCCATTCTCCGTGATCAGCGCCGAAATGAGATTCGGTGGCGTAAAATCCACCGCGTCCTCTGGGCTCGTGATCCCCTGCCCAAGCTTCTTCGGCAATGCATCCTGCTCCACTCCGGCATAACCATATCTTCCTATTTCATCTTGCCGCGATACCCCCTCGTCCTCCTCCTCCTCCTCCGTCTTCCTCTTCTCATCAGCCGGCATCCCACCCTCGTCCTCCCCATCGCCCGGGTCAAACCTAATAATGCTCTGCCTGACGGGCAGGTCCCCCATGCCGAGCGGGTACAACCTGACAAACTTATAGCTCTCAGCAGCGACGTACATCGGCTTCCCTACCGAGCGGGCGAGCAAGCCGATCTGATGGGTGCCGAGGCGGGAGATGATGCCGCCGCTCTCGACAACGCCTTCTGCGCCGACGAGGACGAGGTCGATCAGGGGGAGGGCGGTTGCGAGGGCGGAGTAAGGGATCGCGGCTACGGGGATGGAGTGCGATCGGAGGGCGGTGATGGTGGGGTGGGGTCCTTCTGATTTGTTTTCTGAGGATGGTGATGGTGCTGAGGGGTTTGGTAGGACTGTGTTATCCGGTAAGGAGGAAGGTAAGACGTAGATGACGCGAAATCGGGGCCCACCGGCTTGAGATTCAGCTGCGCGGAGGAGGAGTGCGCTGACGACCCGGCTACGGCCGTTGGTGAGGATAGTAGATCCCTCGCGTATAAAGAGACGGCCTTCTTCGGCTATTTTTGCGCGGGCCTTCTTTGCGCGCCGTACAAATAGTCGGCCATTGCTCAGGAGGTGTTCGCGCAGATAGCCAAAGTCGCCGCCGCTTCCTAGGGCGCCGGGCCGGTTGAAAGTTTGAATCAGGTAGCGTTGGAAGAGGTCGGTGCCGGCGGAGAGGGCGATCCAGTTGGGCACTGAGGAGCGGAGGGTCGCGGAGGAGTGGGAGAGGAGGTCGAGAGTCTCGGAGATGGTGGTGGCGGGAGAGGCGGTCAGAAGGGCGATTAGGGATTCGATTGCCGCGATTGGGGGTGTGAGGTCGGGGTCGGCGGAAAGGAGGGAGTGATATTTGGAGACGATGTCGAACGGTTCAGAGGCGGGTGATGGCGGGAGTGGGTTTGTCATGGCGGTGAGATTACTTCAAGATCAGATGGGGCACAGTGAACGTGAACGGCCAATGCGAGATCAGATTGATAGTGGCTCCAAAGCCCGCATGGGGGACGGGAGGCTCGAGACAGCTTGTGTGGTGTTTGATGGGTTGAGTCAAGAGGAACCATCTGGCCACACAGAATCATCAAATCAAGACAAGAGCCAGTCTTGAATATCCGACGGGGTGGCGTGCAACGATTCTTTTTTCGATGTTCCCAGTGTTATGTTTCGAAGTCGGAATCTCCAAAGCTGGACCGAGTCAGAGCTTGTTTGCTTTGTTTGCATGAGCCCACCGAGCTAAGCCACAAAGAGAAATCGATAAACAATCGTCTCATTCAATAGTGACACGGCCAACCTCCACCCTCACTGCTCCAATCGCATTCTACTTAGCCATGGATTACAACTACGGCGCCAGGATGAGTCAACAATTCCGGTCTTCGCAACCGCCGCAGCAACAGCGAAGCAAGAAGAAAGAAGATGACCCTGACCTGTTTATGCGCCTGGTAAGCCGCTGTGCGGTTGGTTACTTTTTTGACCGTATCGCGATTGCTGACACTTTCGCAGTCGGACAAAGAGATTGCAGGATGTATCAGCGACATAGGAGTGCCATGCACGCCTGCCGACCTTCAAAAGCCCAATCCACAGCACATCCAGATGATCTTCGAGCTGATAGGTGAGCTTGTGATGAATGCGACGCGAGACGCCATTGATCCAGCCATGCGCGCCGCTGCTGAGGATGTCTATGGTGACTACATTGAGACCGTTCCGGTGGACACAAGAAACTTGATGGGCTTCTTCGTCAGCTTGAGAGGCATGTTGGTTCAATGCGGCATTCACGACTTCTCGTTCTCAGACCTGCTTCGGCCGACGCACGATCGTCTTATTAAGATCTTTTCATACACGATCAATTTCATCCGATTCAAGGAGTCACAATGCACTGTTATCGATGATAACTTTGGCAAGTCTGAAGCAACGAAGGCACGGATTGAGAATTTGTATCTTGAGAACCAAGACATGGAGCAACGATTGGAGGAGATCAGACGGAACCGAAAGGCCATGGAGAGTGTTGGCAAGGAGAAAGCGAAGAGGAATGACGAGCTCAAAGCACGTTTGCTGGAACTGAAAGATGATCAGAAGAGGATTGCCGAGCAGCTCGAGCGAGTTCGAACGGACAAGGCCCGCAGCCAGACAACCTTGGAGGATAAGACCGAGAGATTGATGAGAAGCCGACAAGAAAGTGAGAAGCTCCGACCGTACGTTTTGCAGAGTCCCGCTGCACTAGAAGATTCGCTCGTGGAGCTATCGCGCAAACTCGCGCAGGATAAAGGCCAGGTAGATGTGCTCGAGCATCGAACGCGAGCGCTGCAAACTTCTAGCGACACATTCACCAGTGTTCAGAACGACGTCCAGTCGTGCGTAAAGGTTCTGGAAGAGGTCAGCATCGAGTTGCAGAAGGAGGAGGAGGAGGAGGCTCGAGCGTCGAAGAGTCGCGAAGAATTAGCTGAGCGTACTAATGACGTCAAAGACATTGAAGACCACGAGCAGCAACTACAGACAACGCTCAAGCGATGGGAAGAAAGGACCGAAGATCAAAGAGCGAAAGCCAAGAAGCGAGAGCTGGAGGCGAAAGCAAGAATGGAAAAGCTGAAGGAAGTTCAACGGCAACTTCGCGAAGAAAGAGGAGAGAAAGAGCGAGATATGGAAAGAAGAAGAATGAGGATCGAGCAGGCAGAAAAGAAGGTTGGTCAATTTGGTCTGCGCGTTACGAGCTCTGCTAACTAGCACAGATGGCCGATTTAAAGGAGAACATCGAGAACGAGGTGCATAATGCCCACGATGAGTACATGAAGCTGGAGTCGCATATCAAACTCTACATTACCGAGATGGAGCAATGCATATGACACGTATTGAGCAAGCACCGAGACTGGAGATCTGGGAGGATTCAAGCTGACGACTATGATACCCTTTCGGCGATCGCAGGCATCAAGGTGTATCTTTGAGCGTTCAAGGATCAGTGCAGTGTGTTCATCTCTGTCGGCCAAGCATCGCTTCACCTTCAATGACTCCCTCATCTTGTGGCGCTTTCTTCTTCTCAAACTCGAACCACCGTCCTGCTATACTTCTCACAGAAACCATTCTCCCTGACCATCCGGCGTCTTCGCCTCTCAGCCTCACTGATCCACTTAGCAATGCAACCTGTGCCTCCCAGAGCCTCGGGCCCCGATCCGGGTGTGAAAGGTCATGTACGTCCTTGCACTCGCACAATTGCAGGTCCACGTGGTTTCTGGCCGCAGCCTCAACAGCTGAGGCAAGAGAGCGCATCAGACCTTGGACGGAGAACTCTGAAGTGGCGTGATGAAGCAAGATGAGGTCCAGTATCAGAAGCGACGCTCGTGGAGAAGTCTTGCCTTGATCTGGGGCTGCGAAATTCGAAACATAGGCGCGAAGCGTATCAATGGTGGGGCAGAAGGCGAGTTCAGTTGCTTTGGACGTTGCTATGAGCTGGAGCGTGGGATCCAGGAGAGGATGCGGTGGTACGTTTTCAGATAGTTCCTCAGCATCGCCTCTCTCTCCGAGAGCTGTTGCTTGCACGGACTGGTTGACGGAAATTGATGGGATGAGCTGCTCTAGAAATTGCTTCTTCGTCGAGCAGACGACAAGAGTGATACTTCCATTCTGCTGAAGCAGCCTGTCTTGCAGTAAACCTGCTGCGGTGTCATGATAGATGACTGCACGCTTCATTGTAGAGACTCATTCTTCTCCGGCAAGGTGGCATTGCATTGAACCATGTTTGGTTGCCTTCGAGTACGTACTTTCTTTCCTACTCACACAACGTCCTGAATTCCATCGGTGCAAGTGCTGAGGGATGTAAATCCGGTGAAGGAAAAGGCGGTTCCTACTTTGCAGGGCGGAGCGGCAGATGTGTCCAACCCGGAACCTGAACATTGATTGCTTCGACGTCAACTTCTGGTACACCTGTACCCGTGGCCGGACCATAGAGAAGCCTCCTGGGAAATGGAGGTGTTGAGATCGAACTTGAAGGAGCCTGATCATGGAGTCGATTTCCAGACTGTCGTCCATGCTGGAGAATGGTTTGCACAGTCCACCCCCGTGGAACCCTCCGACACTGACTCTTTGACCAGCACGAGATCTCACCATAGACTCTGCTCAATCAGCCAGTGCTGGCCGAAGCTCCAAATCTGGGTCTTCGAGCCGGAGTGTACCGTTCGCTCAACTACAGAAACTTCTCGGCAGCCGACATGACAGAGACATCTTGGATGGGTTGAGAAAGGTCGTCGCGGTAGGACTATCAAGAAGTACTACTGGGGAGAATGACTGATGTGCAAAGATGATCTATCAGGGCAAACCATGCCTTCCATATTTCTCTTCTGTGGTGAAAACCGTGGCAAACCCAAATATCGAAATAAAAAAGCTCGTTTATATCTACCTTCTCCACTATGCCGAGTCCGATCCCGATCTCGCTTTGTTGTCAGTCAATGCCATACAGAAGTCTCTTACGGATCAGAATCCACAAGTGCGAGCTTTGGCATTACGGACCATGTCTGGAATGCGTGTGCCAGTGATCAGCCAGATCGTGTCCTTAGCCATCAAGCGCGGTTGTGCGGATATGAGTCCTCTTGTCAGGAAGGCCTCAGCACTTGCTATACCGAAATCCTATCGACTTGATCCCAGCACGATGCCCCAGCTACTCGAATATCTGTCTACGCTACTTGGAGACAAGCAGTATTTCGTGGTGGGGCCGGCTGTGTCTGCTTTTCTAGAGATCTGTCCGGACAGAATTGACCTCATTCACAAGCACTACAGGGAGCTGGTTCGCAAGCTGGTTGATATGGACGAGTGGAGCCAACTGTCTACGCTTCAATTGTTGACGAAATACGCACGACGTTGCTTTCCTCCCCGGACAAAACGTGGGCCGAAGGTCGAGAACAAGGGTTTCTATGCTGACGAGCTGGGTGAAGAGGGTGAGACAGGGAACGAAGTCGTGGCCCTTGATCCCGACCTCGAGCTTTTGCTCAAAGCCTGCAAGCCTCTCCTACAAAGCAGAAATTCTGCAGTCATAGTCAGCGTTGTGAGCTGCTTCCTTCACCTCGGCACGTCTGATTACCTCAAAGATGCTGTTGGTCCATTGGTCGCGCTCCTCCGAGGTCCATCCGACATCCAACAGGTGGCGCTGTACAACATTGTCTCGACGGCGCTGATCTCTCCCCAACTCTTTGTCCCTCATGCCTCACACTTCCTCATTCACTCCACCGACCCCCCAAACGTCTGGCGATTGAAGCTTGAACTCCTCACCATTATCTTCCCTTATTGCAGCCTCCACTTCAAAAGCATCATCCTCTCCGAACTAGAGCACTTCGCCCAAGGCACGTCTCTCGACCTCGTCCGCGAAAGCATCCGAGCAATAGGCCGCTGCGCCCAAAGCGGCCCCCGTACCTCCAACCACTGCTTCAAAGTCCTTCTCAAGCAGATCTCCGACAACCCAAACAACACCTTACTTGTCTCGGAAGCCCTAACCGTAATTCGCCACCTCATCCAACAAGACCCAACCTCCCACAAACAAACCGTCATCCGTCTAGCCAAGAATCTCGACATGACTACCAGCCCCGAAGCGCGCGCCAGCATAATCTGGCTGGTGGGCGAATTCGCTGGCATTGACGCAGAAAACAACATCGCGCCGGACGTACTTAGGATCCTAGCTCCGGGCTTCGCGGATGAGTCCGAGCCGGCGAAGCAACAGATCCTGCTGCTGTCAGCGAAGGTGTATCTTCATTACCTGAACAATAGGCCATCACCGAAAGACCAAGGTCCACCCGCTTCCGCTCCCGACACATTCGCAAAGCATCAACAGCAACAGCAACCCGAAGATGCCCAACTCCCGGAAACCTCCCACCCAATCCCCCTCCTCTACCGCTACATCCACCTCCTAACCCGCTATGACACCTCCTATGATCTGCGCGACCGAGCCCGCACCTTCAAAGCCCTCCTCGCCGACCCAGACTCCACACAACTCGCCTCCCTTCTGCTCCTCGCCCCAAAACCCGTGCCCACAGCTCCGTCGCCGTCGGAATCGCGCCGGAGATTGATGCTGGGGAGTATGACGTTGATTGTTGGAAGGGAGGTGGCGGGGCAGGGTGGGTTGAGGGGCTATAAGGAGTTGGAGCTGCCGGAGTGGGTGAAGGAGGGGGAGGAGCCGGATAGGGGGTTGAGGGATGTGAAAGGGGAGGGCGAGAGGGACAGGGGTTTGGGGAAGGTGGCCGCGGGAAGAGTGTTGGATGAGGCATTGAGGAGGGAGAAGAAGGCTGGAATGGGCCGACAGGGCGTTGGTGAGGTTGGAGATGCTCCGGTTGTCGCTGGAAAGGGGAAGAGCTTGGATGCTTGGCTGGATGAGAGTGAGGAGGGGGGGACAGAGACCGAAACAGAGACGGAATCTAGTAACAACGAAGATGAAGAAGAGGAGGAGGAGGAGGAGGAGGAGGAGGAGGAGGAGGACGACGAAGGTAGCACGGAAGAGGAAACTGATTCAGATGAGAAATCGGATGAAGGCGGCGGAGAAGGGGTGGAGGAAAGGAAGTTGCTTATGTCATGATATACTGGCACGACTCCAAAGCCTTTCCCGCCCAAACGTCTGAACGATCCCACCCTCTGAATGAATATCGAGGCGCCGAAGTCCAATTCCAACAATGTCATCCCAACTTATTACCCCCGACTTGAAAACCGTGTGGTTCGTGGTACAAGGCACTGACCCTTAAATTACCGGCATGCTTGAGTCGATCACGAAGCTACAGTAGTATCTGCTCAACTAGTTTCTTCCCCACAGAGATCCTGACATCAACGATCAACAAGACTACGCTATTCTCTTCGTACCCACTCCACTGCCTTGGAAATCAACCCAACCCACAAGATACAAAGTCTTCCCTACTCGACGCCTCCAGAAGATGGACGACATCACCTCCAGTCCATCCTCTCTCCCACGCATCCCCCAACCACGGATCTCATGCCCATCGTCGCCCGAAAGGACTCCAACTCTACTGGCACCACGGCACCCCACCCCCCAACCCTCTCCGAAGCCATAGGCGCCGACGACCACCACAAAGCCTTCGACGGAATGCCACGGCAAGATCCTCGCCGCTTCAGACGAAGGGAAAATACCAAGATCA
>JAABUK010009163.1_pt1 | contig 13627 bp, 18 predicted proteins | sample 5559141 | NCBI WGS metagenome assembly JAABUK01 (sample SAMN10711869, study PRJNA513367) | rock metagenome | isolation source: Antarctica rocks | place: Antarctica: Victoria Land, Pudding Butte nord | collected 2016-01-03
CCCTAAACCCTAAACCCTAAACCCTAACCCTAAACCCTAAACCCTAAACCCTAAACCCTAAACCCTGGACTGGCATTTGCTGGGATTAGCTGAGGCAAGCATACCGTATGCGCACCGCTAGGGCTGAGTGAAACTGCCCTATGTTTTTCCCCTGGTCTGCCCTATCACAAGCAACCATAGTTTGTTTCATGTACATGCAGCACATCACAACACAGCAAGCTCAAGGAATGTATATGAAACATCCCGACACAACTCAGCACATGATCATTGCACACTGCAAAGACAGGGCTGAAAGGAACAGCCCTGCCAACATTGCAAGCAAGCAATATCATTGCAGGAGCAACTGGCTTTCAAGTGTCAATGCTGCAGCACACACTGCACAAGCTGCATGTCATGACAGTCTCCTTCTCAGATCCTGCTGCCCCGCATGCAGCTTGCAAATGTATTGTCACATGTACCGTGATGTTTTGTTCACACCCTGCGCAGCTTTGTTGCCTTTGCAGTGTTGCCTATAATGTACTGTGCAGCCTGAAGTGCTAGAACTGGATGGTGGGCTGGCTTTGCATGCGCATTTGGCTTGCAGATCTATCATGATGGCACCGCTACCCCATAGCTAGTCAAGTCAATGCAATTTCTGTTACAACTTTGCAAGTCATCAACATCGCAAAGCAGCATCCATCATTCCTCTGAGTATCTGTACCCTTGAATTAGGTGACAACACAAGGCTGCACCGTCTGCATTGTTGCTTAAGCATACTCTGCTGCCTGCACTGATACAGAATACTGGACAATGTTTGTAATAGTTTGCATCTTGCATGCAACTATTTGTTGCCCCATACATCTTTGCGCACCTGCCGACGTTTTGGCATAAGCAATATAGCAAAAGAGGTCGCAACGTTAACTCCGTCCGAGACCTTCTGGCAGTCAGATCCGGATGGCTTGCAATATAGATCTGTTCAAGCAGCGTTCGTGTCATGTCTTTCTTGCGCCAGTCATTGCCAATCGTACCTGAGTAGAATATCGCAAAGGTCCAAGAGACAACTAGTAAGACCACTCCTTGCCAAGGCTAAACATTGCCCTTGATGTGGCTGCATGCAGCCCTGCAGTTTGCTCTTGGTTTCTGGGAGAATTTGTAAAGCAGCATCCACCCCTTTTCGAAGTACTTGTGGCCCTGAATTGGGTGAGATTCACCAAGCTGCATTCCCTGCATTCTGGCTGAAGCATACTCTGCTGCTTGCACTTGTTGTGTTGGGCAGAATACTAAGTATACTGATATTACGTACTGCTTGTCATTTACTGCAACTGTGCAATAGATATGTGTTATGTTGCATTACAAATGCTGATGCAGCCACATGAAAATGTGATCGTCTCAGGCTTAATGTTTGCTGCAGGTGGTCATCTTTGTCAAACAGCATCCACCTTGTCCCTGGAGTGGCCCCGGATCAAGGTGAAAATAAAAAGAGTTCTTGCATTGCATTCCTGCTTAGTGTCAACAATGCCAACTTGGGTCATCGTACAAAGGCTGTGTTGAAAGGTTGATGACACTGTATGCACAACAGCAGTATTTCAGTCACTTGCAGTGGGGCTGTGCTTGTACAATGAAAAACTCTGTAGTACCTGAGTCATTGTGCAGAACAGAGCTTTGATGCAGACATTCATGAGTAGCTGATCAGCTTGTATTTGTTTTGCAAGGGCTCCTGACCCCATGCAAGGGTCACAATACAGCTTCAGGCTTGTGCAGATCTACACACCTGAGCCATGCAAGATTGTCCTCATGACAGACAAGAGGAAGCCCAGACTGCTGTGTATGGTACGAGTCTACAAGTCCTGTGTCGATGGGCTTTGCACCTACCAAGCCTTCTACAGAATCTGCTGCAAAAAGGCAGGCAACAAGTTCACCACGCTGTCTGGCCTGGACAAGCAGCTGTTGGTCAAGCTAGGAGGCTTGGATACCAGCGTGCTAAACGTCTGGCAGTCTGCTGCAAAGCTCTCAAGCTTGCCAGGCTGCCAGTTGCTATGCTGGCTGTGTTTGAGGACATCAGGTCCAGGCCAAACAGCATGACATTGTTAGCATTCCCAGATCATGTATTGGCCCCCTATGCCCGATTGCAGCCCAACCCAGCCCAGTTGCAACCCAGCCCAAATCCCGTGCAATTGCAAAAGACTACACCGTTCCCGGTGACATTGCCTACCTGTCAGCTGCCAGCAGATTTCAAGCAGAGGCATGGCTTGCATAATGTGAACAAGCATCTTGCTCACAGAGCACCCTTCTCACAGCAGCTAGCAGAGTAAAAGGCTTGGTGCACTAACCCCATCCAGCTCGACAGGCCAGGCCGCAAGTTCCGCAAGCACAGGTCATCTACCTGGCAGAATTTTGAGAAGCATATCTTCTTGTATCTTGGGTACAGCCATCACTATCATCAAGTGTCAGTGCCCACAATGCAGCTTTTCCTGTCCACTCCCCTTATTTGTCATTATGTGAGCTTTCACATAGCTGCTGAGCACAGCCACCTCACCATCAGAAACTTTCTGAGTTGTGCAAAGTGTGTGTTGAGACGGTGGCAGACCAAACCCGGAGGGAAGCATCCCAGTCTGCTGGAGGGTCTGCAGTGGCTGCAAACATTGAATGAACAGGTGCAGCTTCTGCTGTTTTGTGTGTTCTCGTTTGTTGTGCTTGAAGCGCTGACATGTGTGTGTGTGTGTGTGTGTGGCATACTGTGTTGCAGTACTGTGGCACTAGTGGCACAATTCACTGTGTGTATCTTACTACAAGCTGCAGTCACAGTCATGCAACAAACAGCATAAGCCTGTCATCGTACATGCGTACTGAACATGTGTACCTTGTAAAATTTTACAACCTGCACCACTGGGCATGCATGCTGTGACACAGTCAATGCTTATCAATTAATTTGGCAACTAATAACAGCAAGTGACTCACATGTGCCCTGCAGCAGAAAACAGCAACGTACTGAAGCTATCACACTGCAGTCAATGCTGATGGTACCTTTGTGGCTGTTACAAGTGGCAGATCAACTTCCTCGGCGTCACAAGGACCCTGCCAGTCTGTTTGCAGCTGGCAAGTGGATCTCTGCTCCAGAGCTGGTGCACATCATTGACAGAGCATGGAAACATGCTGAGCTGGACCTGCAGCAAGAAGGTGTCACCGTTCAGACCAGCAGTTAGCTGCATGATGCAGCCTTGGCCAGCATGACATTTTCACACTTGCCTCCTATCAGATTGTCATGCATCAGAGGCTTGGTTGCTCCCAGTTACCAGGGGCCTTGCCTGCATCCTGACTGCAATCTGACTGGTTGTGAGGGCAACAGGCTGTACATCATCACCACGTCGCCCTTGCTCATGCGCATCCGGCTGCCTCACCACAAGAATTCATGCAAATGGGGTCAGGCTTCCATAGAGTTTGATCTGCAGAGCAGAGCAGAGCAGAGCTGGCTAAGCTGTTGTACACCCACCTAGGAGAGCCACGTAGGGCGCTGCTTGACCACCACTTGCTGATTGGCCAGCGCTGTCCATATGTGTTCATGGATCTGCACAGTAGGGACTTTGCTGGTGCAGTGCTCAGCTTGTATTGGCAGAAGTGGTTGGTCTTGCAAGGAGGTGTCAGCATGAATCCAAGCATGTGTAGGCAAGTCTTTGTTGATGAAAGAGTCTCCAACAGCGCTGCAGCTGGTCCATCAAATCAGGGAGCTGCTATGGTGATGGGTCACAGCGAGCAGCAATGGCGCAACTGGTATGACATGCAGTTCCACCCCAGGCTTGCTCAGAATACAGTGAACAGCATGCAGCTTTGGAGGGCGGCAATGCTGCAGATCAGGTCAGATGCACTTGCTGCTGCAGCGGAGCTCAGCTTGAGCACAACCCCACATTGCAGGCACATCATCGTGTCAGAGTCTGAGTCAGACTGTGAGGAGTACCAGTCATGCAAGTCTGACAGCATGGAGGACAGTGAGATGATATTGAGCTGGACCTGCAGTGACTTGGCTCAATTGGGCTGAACTAGGCAATTTGGCTGTGCAGAATGTGGCAGCACCCTGCTGAGATGCTTGTTGGCACCAAGTTTTTGCTTGTTTCTGGACCCTATGGGTCCACAATGAACAGTGACGCCATTTGGACAGAGTTTGACAGCTCACTGTGACACAGCGGCACCTTCTGGTGTCATGTAAGGTGAATGTTGTGTGATGACATGACAGAATTGGGGGTGTCTTTTTGGTTGTGTTCGGGCCCAGTCTTTCACGACCCATCATTAGTAATGTTAGACCTTGCAGTAGTTTAGGCCGCTTCGCCCTCAGCTCTCCGTTGCTACTGCTCAACTTTGTGAAGCCTGTTGATGCTATCGCTCAGATCCAGCGACGTGCCTTTAGAACCCACCATTCCGCGCTCAAGTTTCTCAGCAACGTGACTTGCCAAGTGTTGCGATCCTAAGCATATGTGACTACTGAGTCGGCATTTCAACAATCAATACCAAACACACCAGAATGGACGAGTTTGCAGACAGCTTGTATCGTGAGAGAGTGTCCTCTTGGTCTGAGCAATACATAGATTATGAGGAGTTGCAAAGCAAGGTCGACGCAGCAGCAGAGCCCAACCAGGACGAGGCCACTTGCCAACAAAGAAAGACCGAAGTCGAAAGTATGCTAGGCTCCCATGATGTGGTTCCCCGACCTCACTTGTTGGCACTATGCCTTAAAAGATTTCTGTGCGCAGCTGCACTTGATAAGGAGATCAAGAAGGTCCTGTCTTTCTATGACAGCCAGCTGGCGCAGACTGATCAGGGCTTGAAGACACTGCACAAGTCGTTTGACACATTGAAGCGGCAAATGTCAGAGCATCAGACTGCTGGCGCTGCCAACATGCAGCTGGCTGACAATCACCTGCAAATGTTGCAGCAAACCGGCAAGCATGTGACTGACCTACTGCAGGTCAGGCCTGTACAGCTGGCATCACAAGTCTGCCCAAGCAAACATGCGCTGCTGCTCAACACAGGCCATAAGTCCCTCAGTGTGCTGCGCTGCAGTACATAAGCCTTAATGTGAGAGGCATACGCAAGGTTTTAAACAAGTTCAACAGAAGTAACAGCCCTCAGAAGCCAAAAGAGGGGTGCATGTCCCTGGAGGTGGACCGCCCTCATCACCCAGGCTTGCACTCCTTTCAGGTGTTGCTTGTTGATGTTGCCCGTGCAACGCTTGTGTCATGCGCAAGTCTTTGGAGGGTGTGGGTCAGCAGCATGCGTTCTTGCTTACCACAGACATCTGTGCTAATAGCTCGAAGAACTTTCCATGTGTACCTGTGGTGTTTATGACACGCTACTTCATGACATTGAGCCTGTAGTCACAAATCGTTTCATATGACTTCCCCAGCACATGCAAAAAAGAGTTGACAAAACTCCTGTGGTGCTGCAGGGAACATCTTTACCAAACGAGGTTGCTGAGCAGCTGGATGACATGTTTGAGCACGCTGCTCTAGCATCTGCCGCTCACTCCATCAAGAAGCAGTACGAGCAACTTCAGAGTTGGCAAAGCAAGCTTCAAAGCAGCAAAGAATGGCCTGGTGATGCACACCAGCAAATGCATGAGATCCTGCACAGGCAAGTTTACCTATTTGCTTAGTAGCCCGCTTAACTGTATACTGCAACAAAGCAAGCAGTGACTTTGGATTGTGCATCTTGATCCGCACATCCACCTATCAGCTGGTAGCAAAACTGTACAGCAAATCAAGTTGCAACTGTTGCTTCTGCATCAGGCTTGCAGATTGCTGTTTGTTTTCCATCTTGATGCTGTCGCATGTATGGTTATTGAATGTTTGTTGAATTAATATGCAGGCCCTGAATTGCTATGATCTGCAGACTTGATTGCTCGGAGTATTGGGCAAAGCGAAACACCAATCTGGTGCACACAATCTCTCAGCGAGAGCGCTGGGCTGGCATCTATGAGAAGGCACCAAGCAGTGACAAGGCACTAGGAGACTTTTTGGGGTTGGCCATCAACTGTACTTGTGCAGCTCTCTATATGGTACTGCACTACCCCACTGTCACACTTGGCATGATCGTACTGGCTAGCAACACATAGCATCTTTCCTTATCACTCAGTGCAACTGAAACTGTTTGCTCAGCTGCTTTAGACGCATGAACTGCAGTTCAACCTTTGTTTTGCTGTGACATAAGCTCGGCATTGCTGCAGGCAAACTACCCGTTGATTTTGCCAGACATTGAGAAGTATCTGGGCCACATTGGGGCGTCATCTTCCTGGGCTGGCATTGCCATAGGCTGCTGTGATGTGGCCACCCTACCTGGAGCACTGGGCTACAGCCTGTGGACCAACAAAAGTTTCAAGGCCCCTCTGCTGGCTGCTGCATTGGCTTGCATCTGTGGCAATGTCTTGTATGGAGCTGGTTATGATGCCAAGGCCTTGTGGACCTTGCTAGCATCGAGACTCCTGGTGGGCTTTGGTAAGCTCAAAGCCAGAGAGCATTGCTTCTGAAGTACATGCAGACACAAGCCGCTAGCTATTGTATCTCCTGCCATGCTTTGCATGTTGAGCTCAGTTCCACCCTGCTCAATACAATGCCTGGCTTACAGCTGATGGAGATGGCAATGCCACAGCAGGGCTACCTCGTCTGCTGATGATGTCATGTTTCACATTGCAGCATGCAGAATGGAGTGCAAACAATGTAATCTTGCTGTACTCGACACTCAGTTGAGCAGCTTGAATCATGTGTGTTTTTGTGTGTCTGCAGGCTCGGCAAGGACAGTCAACAGGCGCTACATTGCAGACTTTGTCAGCAAGGAGAACAGAACCAAAGCCAGTGCAGGTCTTGCCCCTGCCGCTCATGCACTTGACTTCCCTCAACAACACCCTTACTTATGCTGCCAGTCAACTTCTGTCTATTGTGTGGCATGTAAACATTGCGTATGAAGCTTCTAACCACTTCATGTGTTCATGCAACACTTGGTTGCACAAGTCTTACCATGCTGTCAGAATGCTGTAGCAACACACACAAACTGTGTGATGCAGCTTTTGTGACATCCAGCGCAGTGGGCATGGCATGTGGGCCGCTGCTGGCGCTGCCCCTGTCTTACCTGCCAACCACCTCCCTGGGGCCCATCAGCATTGATCCTGTGACTGCGGGAGGCTGGGTCATGGGCCTCCTCTGGCTTACCTTCCTCCTCCTCACCCTCCTCATGTTTGAAGAACCAAAGTCAGGGTGACTGACCTGTCACAGCTGCATTGCTGTGTCATGCTGCATGTGGGCCGTCTGCTTGCAACTGTGCATGATTCTGCGATATCATCATAGGACAGTTGCACAAGACAATGTGTGTCTTGTCGAGCTCACAATGGTCAATGGCTTTGCTTTGCATCAAATAGCAGTCAAAGTCAGTTGGCAGCATTTTCCAGGTGGTTTTCTGCTTGGACACTTAGGACAGCAGCAGCTTTTTCCCAGTTTTGACATTGCATCTGTCATAGAAAGGGCTAAGCTTCAGCTTGCATTTGAGTACTTTGCAGACGTTCAGCACAACAGCTTGATGGTATATAGGACAATGCAGCCTGAGTATAAATATGCACAGGGTCTGTCTGCTGTCAAGTGTGCGTCAAATAGGACTAATTAGTAGGTTTAGGACTGCCATGGTCTGCGGGAAGACACAGGCCGCCGGGCAGACGGTGTTCACCTAGATAAGACAGACAGGCTGTGTCTAGTGTGCACGTTGATTGCCCAGCATACAGCCATATCAGGTCACAGCACTTGGACCTCCTGCAGCATTGCTTGTTCCATTGCAGACTTGCTGATTTTGTGTGAACCAATGCATGGTTTGCTCAGGGAATGCTTTGCAAGTGGGAAGCAAATCTTGTCTGAATGAATTCACTGAACTGAACTTCATGCCTGTTGCCCCCCAAGACGTTTTATTTAGTTGTTTATTGAATCTTGATGCATCAGCATGCACTACTCTAGACAACAAACCAAGCTTCAGCTGTGTGCGTGTGTGTGTGTGTTGGCCACTCTGTGCTACGTTTGCCAATTCACACCCTGATGGCTTATGTTGTGCAGCGACGACAAGAAGCATGAGAGCAGCAACAACCACACTGAGAATGAGCCCCTGATGAACAACCAGGAGAGCAACCTAGACGTGGAGCAAGGCCAGGAACAAAGTGAAGGCAGCAAAAGCAGTCCTGGTAACAAGTCTGAGGAGGAAGATGACAGTGGCTCCTTCAAGCAGCAGCTGCCCCCCACTATCCTCATGTTTAGCGTCTTATTCGTAGTGAAGCTGGTTCAGCAGGGCTTCTTAAGCAGCCTATCTGTCTTCACCATCAAGCTGTATGGCTGGTCATCATCACAGTCAGGCCTTACTCTGGCAGCATATGGTTTCACTCTCATCCCTCTGAACTTAGCAGTCGGCAAGGCGTCCAACACCGTCAGTGATCGTCTTTTCTCTGTGGTGCTGCTGGCTGCAATTGGTCTGGGATCAGCCCTATGCATTTGCAGTGGCAACCCCATGTGGCTCTTCTTCCTTGGTGGAGCTTTTGTATTTATGGGATCTATGACACTGGAGGGATCAGCAATGAGTCTCTTGAGCAAGCTGATGCATTCCAGCTTAGCTGAGGGCACTTTTAACACAGGCCTTCTGACCACAGAAGCAGGTGGATTTGGCCGATTGGCAGGCAATCTGGCAAATTCTGCTTTCTCTCGTCTTTCTGGTACAGACACGCCTTCCCAGGTATACAGCTTTGGCCATTATCTGTTTGGACTCTTGACAATTTTGACTGTTGGCAACACTGCATACTTTGCAAGCATGTGGAAGAAGGTCAAAGACTGAAACTTGTGTTGAGCGTCATAACTACATAAATGCCACTCTCCGCTGAAGAATGAACAGCTGCTGTGTTGCTTAACTTGCTGTCAATGTCTCACTTTTTGTTAGGCACAGACTTCGTGAAGATGTTTGGAGTGACGCAGCAAGTCATGCATAGAATTTGTCAACTTGCAGAGGATAGTGCAGCTTTTGAAAGAGAGACAGCTTTCATTGGGATATGTCACTCTTCCAATCCTCCCCGAACAATTGCTTTGAGCGGCATATGCTGAAGGCATGTTGCTGTGTCTGTTTGCATCAAAGTGTTTTATGATGCGTTTTTGAGCGGCCCACCCAGGACTACTATGAAATTTGATGCAGGGAACATTATCATGGCTGTATTGATTTTGATATTTTGAGGTCGTGACTGAAATACAGCAATCTCGACATCAGGGGAGTAAATATGTATCTCATGGTGAAAATGAGATAAGCTGGACAGATACCAGGTATCAGATGTGACCTGTGTCACATATTAATAACATGTATACACATGTACAGAATGATCAGGATGTGTGGCATATAGTAGTATGTGGACAGATGTCCGAACTGATGGGCATGTACCCTGCGGTTTCTATGCCTACGAGATAACTCAACTTCGCTGTCACGACCAGATGAAAAAGTTCCTACGGCACTGAATGTGGAACATAATGCATTTTGCCTGCTAGACACCTGCATAGCTCTGTGCAAGCTATGCCTCAGGAATGTTGTCACCCTCTTCGCTGACGTCCTTGCACAGTAAGGTGGCTGCTGGCACATGAGATGGCAGTTGTGGCAAGTCTGCAGCAGTACTCTCTGTTAGCCACTTTGCAACTAAAAGGGCATGCAAGCTGTTCCTGAATCAACCAACTGCAAAACAAGAAATAGCTGAATCATCCAGCCCAACATTGCAAGCAAAAAGCTCCTATGGACAGACAGAAAAGCTGCCTGTGTGATGTTGTGTTGTCACAGAGCTGCAATAGGAGAACATACCTTTCAAGTTTATAGACATCAGATCGAAAGCGATGCAGGTGGTGGTTAGGAAGGACTTCTCAATCTTGGGGATCTTGGGGTAGCGCTGGCTGAAATGGGTAAGAATGGTGCGATAAGCTCCAGACTACACAAACAAAAATCACTCAGTCAGCCATTGCAAGCACAGCCTGTCTGCTCAGTATGACTCATTGACTGAAGCAGTGGACCACCATAAACTGACATGGCTGCTGACTGACAAGAAAAGGTAGACAGAGCAGACCTGGGCTCCAATCTGGACAGCTTCATAGGTGAGGCTGTGGCGCTTAGCCAAGGCATCCTCTACCAGCTCATCCTCAAATGTTGCCTGCATACCACCTCACATCATGGCACATCTTGTTACAAAAGGTTATAGACCCTGCCCTCATGGATGTCACAAGAACATTAGCTGGTGGCAGGGCGATGACGTGACACATGGCTCAGTCAGATATGAGTTATGCTTACAGTCACCATGTAGGCTCAGCATGAGTGCATAGCACATTAGAGAAGAGGTCAACACACCTCATGAATGAGCAGAGTGGCATCTTTGGCAGCATGCACCATCTGTTCACAGGGCCGTGTATCTCCACTGAACACCACCTTCCAGCCAGACTCCCCTTCCAGGATGGCAGCATAGGCATGAGCACAGTGCACCACCAACAGGGACTGCAAAGTTTTCAAGCCCAGCTGTGCCTTCACTTGGCTCACTGCCGCTTGCATCTCCTGGCTTGGCTGCAGACACAGTGTGTGGGAAGCTCAGCAGGCACATCTCACTGTTTCACATGCATGCTGCATGCCATCAACACAGATGTATGCAGGAGCAGGTTTTGCTCCTGTAGCGAATGCTTTGAAGCCATGTTGCTGATAAGTTGTGTGGTCTGACCCAAGGCAGCAATCAAGGCAGCAATCCAGGCAGCAATCAAGGTCAGAGACAGTCTAGTCAGCAGAGACTGCCAGAAGGCAATCCTTTGACTTCAACGAGGAAGTAAACGGTCGAGTCTCATCATGCCTTGACACACCACAGCACACCATTGACGGCAAGCAACATGCTTGTCTGCCAGTCTTGGCATTAAACAACTCACAAGGTTGTGCACTTGAGCAGTCATTGTGGGTGCAGCTGTATACTAACACAGCAAAGTTGTACCTCATGCTGTGGCTCAGCTAGAAGGCCAGCTTGGTTGAAGAAGAGGTGAGGCATAGGCTGCATGGCTGCTGTGGTGTGCAGTATCCTCTCCAAGCACCAGGGGCCAAAGACAGGCAGGGCAGAACAGTCGGGGCCAAGCCATTCAGCTCGTGCTGCCAGAATCCTGCATGACAGACAGTGTCACACACCTGGAGACACAGGCAGTGACAGGCAGAGACAGACAATGTATACAGGCAGTGTGTGGAGAAACCATGTGCGGCTCACAGGAGCAAGCTGATCTTTGCCATTCACACAAAGATCAGCTGATCCAATTGCACATGAACCCCTGCTGTGAGCATGCAGATACAGTGTGCACTCCTCAAATGTACCTTTCAGCGGGGGCTCAACTAGACACCCCCACAGACTTGCTCTGGGGTGGCCAGAACATGCATTGATGCTGACTTCAACAGACTCCCACCAAAAGTCAAACACAGTTCAGTACAGCCATGCATACAAGTAGAAGCCAGGATTTAGGGCAAGCACATGATGAAGTGCATTACTCACCTTGGCAGGCCAGCATGGTGATCTGCGTGTATATGAGATACCCATACACAGGCCAGGCTGCAAACTATGTCCTTTACTTTAGCACGGCCAAAGCGGCGTGTGAGCTGCCCCAGGGTGCCCTCCCCACAGTCTAGCAGCATACCCCCCCTGAGAAAGCGGTTGATGTAGATGGAGGTGACATTGCGGTACTTGGAAGGCATGGCAGCGCCTGTTCCTAAAAAGACTACCTCCAGTTCCTCAGCCCCAGCCTATGCTGGACACAAACACATCTGACAACCACACAGCATTCAGACGAGTAGGCCAGCATAACATACGCACTTGCCAGCAGGTCGTGGGTATGCTTAGCATGCAGCCTTGGTGCATGGGCTGGCCCTTGGCCTGAAACCAGACCACTGCCTCAACTGAGGCAAACAACAGCATGACAAGAAGGGATTGAATGCATGCGTGAACGAGGCGCATGGCATGCTACACCAGACACGCACAAGCGATCAGCAGGACAGAAAGCTGACAAGGGAAATGGCGGACCTGTGTGATGACATCAGGAATTTCTTCAGAAGGGCTACATGCCTCAGCCTGCCCTCTCTCAACTGCTTCCATCACTTCTGGCATCTCTGCAATCAGCATCAGAACTTGAGCGCCACGGTCATCCAGCAAGGCAGTGCTGTGGCTATGGCTGGTTGGAAGATGACAACACAAAGCAGGTCTTTTCTGATACAAATGTGAGATGTCAGGAGAATGCTTGGCAACACAAGTAGTCTTGGCAGCATGGGGAAGAAGGGCAATGTGTGTTTTTCAACCAGACAGTTGCATAGCATGTCATTGAAGCAGACTAAGGCAGACCTGTTCTGAGCTGGCCTTGAATGGTTGGAATGCTAAGCGACTGCTCAGCAGTTTCCACAGTATCGACACGTGAAGCTGGACGCAAGTTGTACCGCAAAAGGTTGCTGCCTTGCAGTTTGGATATTGAGTCAGACTGTTGTAGCTGCACTTCTGTCGGTACCGCAGTTGAGCTGTCAGGTCCAAGGGTCTGAGGTAAAGGAAAGGCCTTGGGATCAATGCAGTTGAGCTTGATCTGCACACCAGCAAGCCTTTCCATGAGCACCAAACCCAAGTGCAAATGCAAGCAGCACTGCAGAGTGTTCTGTGTCCATGTCAGGTGGCGGTAACATAACACATGTGCACAACACAAGTGTGCATGTGTGTGCATTTGGCTGACCTGGAGAGTGGCAGGAGAGGGAAGGGTGACTGCGGATGGCACAGCTTCGCAATTCAGCACAACTTGCTTTGTGGAGGTGCCAAAGCCTGCCATCCACTGCTGGTACTGGGGCATCTGGACAACCTGCATCATTACTGCCAGCCTTACAAACATGAACACACTGAAATTGATTGAGCACCAAGCCATGTAAGCACCTGGTGTGCAAAATGAGCTGTGGCAACGCAAGTATACACTCAAGAAGCGAGAGGCTGACACAAACTGAGATATGGGTCACATGCAGGCCCTACCTGCTGCGGCGCAAGGTGAACAATGCAGTTGACCTTTTGGTGGGTGCTGCTCTTGCTAGCAGCTGCTTCAGAGGAAGAAGCGTGGTGCAGGAAGGGCTCCCAAGCAGAAGAAGATAGTAGAGCAGGCAGGTGGGCAGGGCTGGGGCAGTCTGCTATGATGACTACAGGAGCTGCAGGTGCAGCTTCCAATACCTGCAAGCCTGCCACCTCTCAGCAAAGCTGTTTACAAAAGTTATGAGATAGCTGGTACAGCATGGCAACTAACGTGACTGTTAGATGACTATAACTGTCAAAACTTGCAGCCCATGTGTCAGGTGTCAGTGCAGGTATGCCATATGGGTCATACACAAGACAAAGGCATGCCAACACAATCAAGCCTGAGACATTGAGAGCAAGTATCAGGTTGCCGCACATTGCAGAAAGCAGCGCTGCACACCAAACAGCAAGAAGCAGACAAAAGTTGACCTCTTCAGGCTGAACCATACGATCTTTGCCCATGACTGCAGTGCCAGCCTTGAGCTGGCCAAACAGAGGTCCAGGCTTCACCCCCAACTCTTTGGCCTTCTGTGGCAAGAACTTGCCTGGCGTGGAGGTGAGACA
>JAABUK010009165.1_pt1 | contig 13625 bp, 14 predicted proteins | sample 5559141 | NCBI WGS metagenome assembly JAABUK01 (sample SAMN10711869, study PRJNA513367) | rock metagenome | isolation source: Antarctica rocks | place: Antarctica: Victoria Land, Pudding Butte nord | collected 2016-01-03
ACAGGTGCATGTGCAGTCAGTGACTGCAAGCATCACCTCCTTGATCATCCTGATTAGAGCAAACTCGGCACACACTCACCTCCTTGATCATTCTGAGCAGGGCAAACTCAGCACACACTGTCTTGCCACTGCCAGTAGGAGCCGCCACCAGCACGCTGTCATCCAAGTTGTACAGCACATTGAAGGTCTGAGTCTGAATGGGATTGAAGCTCCTGAAGCGCTGGTACAAACTCTCAAACTCTGCATTCCTGCATACCAGCACCAAGCAGCTGAGTTCAGGATGAGAAAAAAGAAAAGAAAAGAAAAGACTACGCCTTTCGGCGTCAATGAGAAGCCAAGTATTATACCGGGCTGCCCAGGCGTTCAGGATGAGCAACACTGCAAAGATGCAGGCTTGTGCATGGGGTCAACTCCAGATGAAAGCTGCAGATGTGGAGACAAAAGGCTGGCAAGCCTAGCAATGAAGACTCTGATGCGCCCTATACTTCTTGATGGGTGGCTGAGCTGGTGCTTGTGCTTCCTGCTGGTATGACCACACAAGCTTTTTTCTGCTGGTCATGGTCATGCTAACTGTAGACATGCCCACCACAACCAGATCTAGTGGCCTTCTAGAATCAAGCACATGGGTCACGACGAAGTGCTAACAATGGCATTAAAATAGTTTGGGGTGGACCACTAAACGCTCACACGCAATGTCAGCGTAGACAGCTGAGCAAGACGGCCTCTGAGGGAGTGTGCTTCTAACACAGAGCTGAGTTACCGCAGCTGCTGTTGCCTTGATACTGTGCAACGCATCTACTAAACATGTGAAGGCACCCTAAAGCCACATCAGCTCAGCGAATACACGAATGAGGGCATACCTGAGGGCAGAGATGGGGAGGGCTTGCAGGTCCAGCAGCTCTGTGGGGGGTGGGTACTTCTCAGGCAGGATGAGGTGCCTGAAGGACACCGGCAGCACTGTCTCACACTGCAGCCACTTGTCTGACACCACCTGCACCACCACACACTCCTCTGTTCAATCATGCATGCAGTACACACAGCTGTTAGCGCTACTTGCTAGGTATCTGACAAACTTCTCAGGCAGGATGAGGTGAAGGACACTGGCAGCACTGTCTCACGCTGCAGCCACTTGTCTGACACCACCTGCACCACCACACACTCACCTGCTCACTCATGCATGCACTACACAGCTGTTAGCGCTACTTGCTAGGTATCTGACCAGCGCTCTTGAGAAGGCGAATTAATCGCTGACATGCACTCATGCTTAGCAAGGTATGCGCATTCTGATGATGCTGCTCATGGTACGTGGCAGACTTCACTAAGACAGACTTTCTCTGGCAGCAATGATGGCAATACATCTATTGTGATGGCTGCCTAGTCAATGGCATTGTGATGGCATCAGACAAACACACAATGTGCTTGAGCAGACTGCAGAGCACATGCAAAGGAGAAAAGACCACTAGGATACAGCAGTGATCGCAGACTTGGGAAGTAGCTGTCGGATGCGCAGCTCAAGCTGTGCCATGTTCGCTGTGTGACAGCAGGCAGAAGCAACACCAACCTTGATAAAGTACTGAGGTGGCAGAGGCTCGGAGATGGGGGACCGTGAAGGCAACGGTGTGGTCATCGTCCATGAACTGCTTCTTCAGCAGGAAGAACTCGTGGTGCAGCACGTACTCACTGTCGCTGTCCTCCACCACAATCCAGAAGGGCTCCACAAAGCCATGTAGACCATCCTGCAAGTATGCATTGGCTGGATCAGTCATCGTCAAGTGGTCTGTGGACATGATGTATGCATTGGCTGAATCAGTCATGATCAAGTGGTCTCTCGATGTGACGTATGGCGCCTCCATGTACACAGTGTGCTGAGTGCTGTGATGCAGCATGACACAGACAGACAGACAGACAGACAGACCGACACAGCAGGCGACACACTTGTCTAGTAACAAGCAGCAATACCAAGAAGGAGGGTAGGGAGTTGTTGTGCCTATGGAGGCGGACACTTAGATGTGAAGAGAGTCCTGCTTTGCCCATGCTCAAGCGTAGCTCAGGCCAGCATGCAGTCTAGCAGCAATTGGACCACACGCAAGTCATGTAATTTGTGCCATACATGTGCAATGCCCAGCCTAGAGGATTCAGGTGAGACTTGGCAGGTGTTGACTGCCTGACTGGTTGTTGGTGGAGGGGTGAGGCACTCACATTCCACTTGAAGTCAGGCGTGATGACCAGGTCAATCTTGAGGACTGAGCGGGTGATGGGTTGCACGTGCGCTGCCAGCTCCAAGCGAGGGAACTCATGAATGAACCTGCATGTCAAGAAGAGAGTGTTGCAGCTGGCTGGGCTATGCAAATGGACCATCACATGGGCAGTGCACCATCTGTTCATGAGACAGAAGCAAGGTGCAGCTGTGGTGCTGATGTCTGGAATCGGCCTGAGCAAACATGCATGCAGATTCTTGTGTTGAAGGTAACTCAATTCTTCAGCCATGGCATGGTTGCCTCACAACATGTACTGTCTTCTGCTGACTTAAAAAAGGTTCACGCTGACCTGTCATCACTTTCCCTGCTGACATAGATCAGCATGGCACTGACCTGACACACCTACTGACAACAAAATACGTGCACTTCAAGACCACAATGCAACACCCAGTGCCTGAGATGCATCGCTAAACAACGACTGTACAGGCAGACAGTAAATCAACAGCGCGCGCTTGAGGGCGCTGCAGCAGCAAAAGCAGTCCCAAGTGGGCTCAGGCAAACCCCCAACAGCAACGATGTACAATGACTAAGCCAGGACATGATGCCCTGTTTATGTTATCAGTCTCCCAACACCAACAGGCAAATGCTAGCTGGAAAAGAGGAGGCAGGTACTGACTTGTGCAGCTGCTTGCCCATCTTGGCCATGTTGATGAGAGCGCCCAGCTCCTGAGCTGACAAGTCGTAGTAACGCTCCCAGGCCAAGTCCTTCTTCTCCATCTGCAAGCCACACCCTCAAGCTGAGTTGCCCATCACTGGTTTCAGTTTCAGGCTCATCACTGCTTTCAGTTTCAGGCCCGTCACTGGCTTCAGTGTCAGGCCTGCATGAGGGTGTGCAGCTGTTCCCTGATGCTGACGGAGGCATTGCTTTGCAACAAACTTCACAGCATTGTGAAACATGAGACCTGCTGCACCCATGACAGCTCATGCAGAACGTGACGAGTTGCAGGCTTGGTGTATACCGATGATGGCAGACTGTGCAGCTGACAGAGACACAAGCAGGCAGGCGAGGTGATCTCAGTCTCATCACAAGCAGCCTAAAAGTGGAAGGAAGCAGGCCGCAGCAGACCAAGCAAATAAGAGCAGGTGGTCACACTATCTTGAGCACATTTGGCATTTTGAGCGTTTGACCCATTGCCCTTTCACACAGGATTTCTGGCCTCGTGTTGAAAGCTATGCAGGACTGTACATGCTTGATACGCAGAGAACTAATATGCCAAGCGCATGAGCGAGCTAGCGAGTGAAAGAGACAACGTTCGAGTGAGCCAGCAAGTGAGGGGAAAACAAGGGAGTGAGCCAGGAGGTGTTTGTTTGGCAAGGGCTGACCTTAGACAGGACCTCTTTGGGGAGCTGGGTTTTGGGGCCCTTGTTGAGCTTGAGAGCCACTTGGCGCAGGGGGGTCTGGCTACCCCACATGCGCTGGCTCACCATCTTGCAGAGGGCCAGGGACTTGTCTGTCAGCCCTGCCCATCCGCGCTTCAGGCATATCTCAAACAGGCACCGCATGAGCCTGCCGGCTGACTGTGTCACATACACCATGTCACTGCTCAGAGCTAGGCCTTCCAGCTTCAGCTGAGACACATATGCCTGCACGCACAGCGAAAGGAGGCTTTAGTCACGACTGGACCCTGTTCAGGTTTTGACTGGGTTTTAACTTTTCTGCCCTTGCACGATCCCAACTTGACATGTGGTGCATTGTCTGCTGTGGACATCGCTGATGCAGTCTCTCGTGACCACAGGAGATGTGCCTGAATGTTGCTGTTAAGGTACACACACAAGCTTTGGCTGATGGCTTGTCAATAGCCTCCCTGGCACGTCAACGTGGTCTGTCAAGCATCAATTTGAACTCTTGCTTGTGCTGGGTGTGAACTAAGATGAGGACAGTAAAACAAATGGGTGAGCAGGCGCTACTGTACTAAGTGTATGCTGGTCACGTTCTTCTTGTGAAACTATAGGCACAGCTGACCTGCATCAGCTTGAATGCCTGATTGTACTGTGTAGGAAGTGACTAGCTCTTTTCGACCCCAAAACGTCTATTGCAACTCATCCATTCTACAGTGGAAACCTGAATCCAGAAATGCCTGAGGACAGTTTGCGCGTTTTCTACATTGTGCAAACAGAGGCACAGCTGACCTGCAGGAGGACATTGATCTTGGCAGTAGGCTCATCCAGGGCCTCCTTCACAGGAATGGGGACCCTGTCTATCAGCTTGGCCAGCTCCAGTTTCTCTTCCTCCCTCACAATGATGTACTTGAACTCATCACTCAGCGCAAACAGCCTCAGCAGCTCGATGTCCCCCATGGTGGGCTTCAGGTGCTCGTTGTAGGTGGCGATGGTGTGGTGAGTCACGTAGTAGTGGCTGGCTATGCGGCCTAGATCAGTCACCTGCATGGGGGTCCAGAAGCAGTGTCAGCAAAGGGTGGACCTGTTGTGATCACGCAGCAGAAAAGAAAAGAAAAGACTATGCCTTTTGGCGTCGACTTGATGATAAGCCGAGTGTTATACTGGGCTGCCCCGGGACATGACGCAGCACAAGATGCAAGGCCAGACAGGGGTACTGCTGCCTTGTAGTGATGTCTGAACAGGTTAGGGAGCGGTGATTGCGGCAGAGCATCAAGCGTGAGTGGAAGAGGTGGTTGAAGCACAAGAAGAGGTGGCTTGCTCTGTGTATGATCACCATTACCATGCAAGCGTCATTTGTGTGTCCAGGTTTGGTGACATGGGATTGGTTGAACATGATGTAGATCGACGCTAGAGAACACTGCTGCATCCTGTAGCTTGTCAAACAGATCATCGATGCGTCTAAAGCCAGGAGATGTGTCAAAGACTGCCTTCACCACACCTTTAGTTTGTTTGCATGCGCCGTGCTGTTTTTAAGTCCAACCAATGCAGGTGCTACAATACAGTCAGTGCTGGGTGTGACAGTTATGCTGCGCAAAGTTGTGCTTGTCCCCTTTGATAGTCACAGATTCTTCTTGCCTGTGTTGAACAACTTTCAATTGCAGAAGCATAGCACCTGCTTGAAAGCTGTTCAGCCTGGGGCAGGAAGATTCTATGAATATCAAGGGGGACAAGCACAAACTTGCACAGCATAACTGTATGTCATCCTTCTGTGATTTTCTGTGCAAGGTTGACTGCAGCAAAGTGCTTGTTTGGGCACCTTCAGACTGTGAGCCGTCTCGCGTAGTTGCCAAGTGACTCTTGCCATGTGCTTGAGCTACACTGCCCAAGTTCTTTGCAGCACCGGCCAGTCCAGAGAGCGCGGTTCAACGCAGCTTCCTAGACTGGGCGAGCCTGCAAAGCATGTAGGCAGCGCAGCCCAGGCACATGACAAGAATCAGCCAACAAGCAAATGAGTCCGCTCACAGTCTGATGTTGCCAGCAGACCAGCCTGTGCCCAACAGCCACGCAGAGGCCTTGCAGAAAGGCTGCAACCTGCTTGAAAGCTGCTCAACAGCTGTCTGCTTGCAGCCCTACGGGAACTGTTGAGAGCAGACTACTTCATGCTGAGAAGCACAGTGCTGCAAAGAGCTTCAGCAGAAAGTACGCCCTGACCTGGAAATTGCCCGTCCGCCTGTCATACTTGATCAGGTTGTTCTTGTCCAGAATGTTGGCCGCGCTGTGCGCCAAGTCCATCCGCCTCTCGAACAGATTCCTGTCAGTGTCCAGTGCATCCAAAGGCACACCATACAACTGTGGGTTACGCATCATGCGCACGTACAGGTAGCCGTACCCCAGCCAGGTGGCAGCATCGCGTATGTTTTGCACGGTGCCCAGAACAATCTCAGCGTTGAGATTGTCTGGTATGGTCTGCACAAACTGGGACTCGATGGGCAGCTGCATGTTGAAGAGGGACAGGTAGAACTGCAGCTCTTGATGACCTGCATGCCAAGGCAACACCCTGACTTGAAATTGAAGTGCAGCGGTCCTGTATGTGCTGTGCAATGTTGCCTGCCAGGCATGACTGTGATCAGGGACGAACAAGCAGAAAACGCATCTCCCCTGTTGTGACGCGGCGACAAAGCAAATGCCAGTCAAACGCTACATGCATGTCTGATGCAAATAGAAACAATGCTAGGGCAGCATCAGCAGGCGTACAACAGTCTGAGCACGCTCTGCAAAGAAAGCAAGGCCCGCCAAGACATTTTACACCCCAAGTGCTGCTGCAGCGGGGTTGCTGCAAAAGGGTCACTCAACAGCTGCACGCTGAGACATGGTATTGTATGATGATCCTCTGGTGGGTCGTGAAGTGTGTGGCTCACTTGTGATGATAATGCCCATGCCCTGAGTGTCGTACTGGGGCCGCCCAGCTCGGCCAAACATCTGCATGACGTCCAGTGGGCTCAGCTCCTGCCAGTTGCCCTTGGCGGGGTTGTACACCTGGGTGCCCTTGATGATGACTGTGTGGGCGGGCAGGTTGACCCCCCATGCTAGGGTGGCTGTAGACACCAGCACCTGCACAGTAGTAAGAGGAGAGACTTGAGGAAGTTGCGCAGGTGTTGCGTCAATGGTGTAGTGGGCAGGCAGATCTACACCACATGCTAGGGAGTTTCAGAGACAGGCTAGGGCATTTGGGAGATAGACTGCGGCGTTTGAGAGACATGCTAGGGCGTTTTGGGGACGTGAGCGCTGAGTGTGGGGCATAACTGGCCGGGGCCCAGCTGTGTCTCACACATGACTGATAGACACAAGGTCACAGAGGCATCAAAGCTTGGCACTGGGCCATCTGGGGGACGAAACGCAATGTGCGCGACCCCATTCTGACATTAAATTGTGCGCAGCAGATACCATTGTGTGCAGCAGATACCTGGACATGACCCCCAGCAAAGAGGTCCTCCACCAGGGTACGGTTGGCTCTGCTCATGCCAGCATGGTGAATGGCAAACCCATGAGGCAAGATGGTCTTCAGGTTGGGGTCAGTGCACTGCTCTGCCTCTTCCTGCACGCCACGCATGCACAGACATCAGCTCTTGTTTGGTGATGCAGGAAGTATACAAAAGACTGCAAACAGCGTTGCAGCGTTGTTTGACATCACAGGGTGATGCTGCTTCTGAAGTACGAAGACCAGTAGTCAACAAAGGCTTGAGCAATGCACAGCATGTGGTCTGCACAGCGTGTGGTCACAGCGTGCGGTCATGCACAGCGTGTGGTCAGCACATGGTCTGCCGTGGTACTGACTTATAGCATGATCATGGCAGCATGAACAGGCTGCCATGCAAGCAGGTACTGCAACGAACTGTGTACCTGCCTCCAATCCAGATCACAAAGTGTCACTGCCAACACACACTGACAGATAGCATGGTTGGCAACATTGCAAGGCTGAGAAGACCATGCTGCAATACAGGACAGCAGCAGAGCAACAGTGGTTAGGTCAGTACACGCCAAAAAAGGGTTGTAGGCCCTAGGCCCTCCTGTGCCCAGAACAGTACATTGAGGCTGTGCAGGTAAAAGCTTTTCTCAAAACATGGCATGAATCCCCTGAGCAGGTCTTGAGCATAAAAGCAAACCGATTGTCAATGTAAAGGTGATCACCTGCAGGACTTCCCTGCTGGCTGATGAGCCCGGCACAAACTTGGCCAAGTCATCGTTCCTCATGGCCTCCTCCTGAAGGAACTTGGCAGTCTTGTACGTCTCCTTGCGGCTGTGCACGAAGATCAGCACCTGATTGGTGCCTGCCTCTTCCAAACACTGCAGCAACAGCAAAGATTGCAGTTACGCACGGACCCAAACGTTGGCTCTTGATCACCAGAGGCTGCAAACAGCTGCATGCCCTTGTACGCTGATGTAGGCAGATTGCAACAGAAAAGACAAAGGAGAACTGGTCCCAGCAGATACAGTACATTCATCGGTTGCTGCAGGGACAGCCAAGCCTTGCTGCAACTGCCAAAGCTGCAGCCAGCTTGTGCGTGTATGCCCTTGCACCAAGTCAGACATCTCAAACAGGATTCTGCGCTGAGAGCCACATGTCTGTTGAGAACTAAAGCGTCTCCCTAAAAGCGGAATGGCCTGTGACTAGTCCCCAGGTCCCGGGTTTTACTTGACATTTACGCTGTGAAATGGAGCTTTCCAAAAACAAGTGATGACTTTGCATCCTGAAGGGCTGACCTTCTTGTAGCAGATCTCATTCATGAGCTGGAAGCGCTGCAGGGGCTTCTTGACGCTGACACCAATGTACTGCTGGGCCAAGGGGCAGGGCCGGAAGCTGTTGTCAAAGTAGAACAGCCCCTTGTCTGGCTTCACACGCAGGAAGGCTGCCACATCCTCGTAATTGGGCAGGGTAGCTGACAGACCCACAAGCCTGATCATCTCCTGAGTTGCCTGCACGACAGCAAGGCAGTCAGACACACAGACACACAGAGGGGAAATGTACCCCGTCCTGCAACCCTTTATGCATGTTGTGCGTGGGTTCTGTCCAAAACAGCAAATCACAGCATGTTCAGCAGCTATGCTTGTACTAGTGCTTGCACTAGTCTTGTGGGAGCGGGCTACTGCTGGCACTGTCAGTGTCTGCCTTGCACGCTAACCACAGCCGTACTGGCAAAAATTCAATATACAAATAAGTGCCTGGTACAGACATACAGCAGGCAAAAAGCTGCTCATTCTGCGCCCATCAGGCTGCACAGGCTGTGATCTCAGCTGTTGACACATCTGGCTTGATGCGTCAAAGCCAGCAACCAGCATGCTGGCAAATCCAAGACAACAGCAGCATACAGGCGCCAAAAGGCATGCTCAACCCCAGTCATAACAAACCAAAGCCAGCTTGCGTCACCACAAACATTGCATGCAGCCTACCTCAATCTGCCTGACAGTCCTGGCGACAATGCTTTCCAGCACAGGGCCTCTGTCATCGTGAAGAAGATGGATCTCATCAATGATCAGCAGCCGCACTTTCTGGGTGTAGGTCCTGTCGCCGCTCTTACGCGTGATGATGTCCCACTTCTCAGGGGTGGTCACAATGATCTGCGTCTCCTCAATCTCAGATTTGGTCAGGTTCATGTCACCGGTGAGCTCGCGCACGTTTATGCCATAGGCCTCCGAGAGGCGAGAGCCAAAGTTACCGACCATCTCTGCAACCAAGGCCTGCATTTCCACCAGAAGCATTCAGACAAGCAGGCACCAACACTGTGCTGGTGCAGTATTCTCAAAAAAAAGCCTTCAACCTTACTGTCTTGCATGCCTTGACAGGCACAGTGCACAGCTGCTCCTATACAATGGGCATGCTGATGCCTTTTGCACCCCCTGTCTCAACAGTGTGCACACATCTACACAGGTAACATTAGGGCTTCTGACAGTGCACACATCTACAGAGGTAAACATTAGGACTTCTGAAAGCAGCAACAGCGCATAGTCACACCACTGCATGGTCAGTGCTGAGGGGCATGCAAGCACACATTGCCTTGCAGTTGACAGTGCATGTTGGTCCAGTCTCTCACCTTCATGGGTGCCACATACACCACCTTGAAGTCGTTCAGCTTGATAGTGCCGTCCTCATTCATGTGCTGCCCCAGCTCATGCAGGATGGCCAGCATAGCAACATTGGTCTTTCCAGCGCCGGTGGGTGCACACAGCAGCATGTTGTCCACACCGAACAGGGCCATATCAGCCACGCGGCTCTGGATCCTGTTGAGGGTCTGCATGCCTTTGAAGGCAGGCTGGGCCCAGGAGGGCAGGTCTGAGACTGGCATCAGCTTCTCACCAGCTGCAAACTCCTTGGGCTTCAGAGCAGGGACGTGAACCTCCTCATAACCCTGCAGATAGTCACAGGTGGACATTGGCATGGCCACCGTGTCATCTCTGATGGATGTAGCAGTTGCAAGCATGCAGCCAGTATGCTGAAATTGTCAGCAAGGTTGTGCACTTTCTTTAGGGTCTGCACATAGCCAGCATCAGAGGTCAGCCCGCCCATGATAGAACCAGGGATCGTGTTGAATGGATGACTGACAGCATGTGGCGCGAGACCATGTGTCATGAAATGGTGTGCACAGATTTTATAATGCCAACATTAGGGGCCTCAACCCAAAATTGAGTCTTGGGCGAATCATGCTAAAACAGACAGGATACTGTAAACTGGAGCATCAGGCTGTGTTTGCGTAACTTCACGCAGGGGCACAAATTGGAATAGAGGAAGGGCGGTATCACTCACCTTGTGTGCAGCACGATAGGACTTCTGGGGCAGGTCACACTTCTTGTTGGTCATGAGATGGTTGCCCTGGGCAAAGGCCAGGTTCTCAAAGTCCACAGCCTTGCGCCCAGCAACTGCCCCTCCACCAGCAGCCTCACCAGACCCATCTGCACAGCAACAACAATGTTTGATCAGCATGGAAAGAACGCGCTGCTGTGTGTGCGGCAAGGACAAGGGCATGCAGTGCCGCATGGTTCATTTTGAACAGCCCTGTAATCACAACAAATCTGCATCTGCACGGTGATGATCATGAGCAAAGCAGAAGAGTAACTCCACTGCCTGCCTGTGCAGTATCTGATGTGCACTGCTGAGCAATCAAACCATGGCAGCTAGGCAGCATGCTTAACCAGCAGCTGACCGCCTGCTGCAGTCTGAGACAGTGTCAAAGCTGCAGCAGGGCAGCTGGAGCAGACAAGCACAGAGCAACATGCCAGTGGGCATGAAGGCAGATGGGTGAGTCAGCAGCATGTGGCTGACCTGCAATGCCCCCTCTGAGGCGGCGAGCCTCCTCTCTGATCTGACGTTCCATGGCAGCCTGTCTCTCACGTGCATCAGCACGCTGTGAGTTCAGAGCATCTAGAATGGCAGCAGTTTCTGCAGTACCAGCCATCTCTGCCTGCATCACATTCCAAGCAGGATAAGCCAGAACCCATTTGTGTGGTGCTTTCCTTTACTTGGGACATTGCAGCAACAGTTTGTGTAAGTGACAGAGGGCTGCAGTATATGTTTGCCAGGGTGACGCATGATTGGACATGTCAAAGCAGCCAGGAGCAGCTAGATACGCCATGGTAATGCATGTGTATGGTCCAATGCTTGCCTTTCTGCTGACAGGTACACAGCTGCTCATTTATGTATATGCAACAGAGTCTTGGATGCTCAGTGCCACCCCAGACAGCATTTGAGAAGCAGAAGATGCATTTGGAACACATGCATGCTGCAAGTTGTGATCAATGCATGAAAGCTGAGCATGTACCTGGATCCTGGTATGCTCAGTGCCATCTGTCACATCATGTCACAGGCGTTACATGCATCAAGAGGCGAGTCGTGACCAATGCATGAGAGCGGAGGATGCACCTGGATCCTGGTATGCTCCTCATCATTCTGAGCCCTGTTGAGGCGCATGCACCACACCACTTTGAGCCTGTTTTGCACCAGCATCTTGATGAGGGCAAACTTGTCAAAGTCCAGCAAGTCCACCAGGTGCGTCTCTACTTGAGAGTCTGGCTGGGCGCTCTGCACATCAGACACTTGCTGAGCATACAGTTGTAGATCTACAATGATCTACACACCGACAGGTACGGCATAGGCCAGAAATGGCATCATGCTCACATCACACTTGCATTTTTGTCAACATAGGTATGTGTCTGAGCGCGCATGCTCAGCATTGTCTTGTTCTTTGTCCTTGCACAATGCATGGGTGCTTATCAATCAGGAGCCACCACCAGTGACAGATGCACAAACCCACCTGAAGAGCGCTGAAGACTTCCTCTGACTTTTTGACAGCCTCGTTCTCATCCAGATTCCCATACGCTTTGCTGATGTTCCTCTGCAGCCAGTATGCGTCAATGTCTGCAGGCTTCAGGCCCTCATCACGAGCATCTTCTCCTGCCTCGACATCGGCCCCAGTGCGCACCTCCCCAGGAGGCAGCATGGCGTCTGTGTCATCATCAATGTCATCATCATCTGGGTCCTGTGAATAGGCACATACAAATAACCATTATAGTTGTGTCAATAATGATGATGATGATGATGATGATGATGATAATGATAATGATAATGATAATGATAATGATAATGATAACAATGATGATGACAGTAACAACAATAGTAGTAACAACAACAATAACACTAAGCACTTTTTCCAGCTGGGTATGTGCAGAACAAGGCTTGTCTCTTTACAACAATATGGCATGATAGAATCTTCACCACATCTTGCAAGAGCATTAGACAACATGCCACTTGCAGCATGATCTTGAGGGCATTATAACAACTGAAGGCATCAGCTTCAGCAGCACCTGGCTAAGATGCAATATGCCCCATGATCGTCAACCTGTCATGGCAGTACTGTTGCCATCAGGGCGCTGCGGCAATGCATAGCAACAGCATGCTAGGTTTGTGTTTTGCATTTGACCTCAAATGCCACCTGTGTTATGCAGTCATGTCAAGCTTTGACTCTTCTGAGCAATACCTCAACCTCATCCACTTCACTCTCCTCATCAGCATCTTCGTCAACCTCAAACTCAACTGCCACCCCAATGTCATCGTCCAGGGCGTCCCCGGGGGCCCCGGGCTCATCATCAGGCTGGCTGAAGTCAGTGATGAGGCGGCCCACATCCTTGAGGTACGTGAACTTGTCATCTCCTACAGGACCCAGCAGCTCTTCACATTCTTTCTGCCGCTCAGGATCCTGCACACGAAATAAAAAAATGAACAATGATGATGATGACGATGATAATAACAATAGTAATAATAAAAATAAAAATAAAGTCGCTTTCCAGCTCATGATGAGCTGCTAGGTACGTGCAGCATAGCGTCAAGTCTTGCACTTATCTGAAGGCATACAGTACTCTTTGAGGCATGCAGCAAGCAGCCTCATACTGTCAGGAATGTAGCAGCAAAGGCGTGGACTGTGCTCTTTAATAACAATTAAAACGCTTTCCAGCTCATGATGAGCTAGGTATATGCAGGACAAGTCTTGTCTCTCCAGATTGGCCTGTCTTGTGCATACCTGTAAGGCCTACTCATACAACAATTTTGACCATCACGTAATGCAACATGATTGAAAGAGACCTAGGGCGGCCAGGTGGGCCAAGTGTGGTGTTTGATTTCAGCAAACAGATGAGACGGCACTTGCAGAGGGCATCATGGTTCAAAGGACGTTCTGTCAGGTCCCATGAGCAGCTGTTTGATTTGCACTGAAGCTTGCTTGCTCAACAGTGTACCTTATGCATGACTTGCATTGCATTAACTTGCAGGGCCATGACATCTGTATGCATTGTGACTGACATGTGCAGGGAGATACTGAGAGACGTGGAGCTAAAAGGCGTAAAAAGCTTACTCTCTTCTTGTCATCTTTCAGCACAGCAAGAATTTCATCGGCAGCACCCTTGAGGACATCTTGAGGCTGGTCACCAAACTGCTCTCTGATGAAAGACAGAATTGCCTCATATGCAGCTCGTGTTTCTTGA
>JAABUK010009166.1_pt1 | contig 13623 bp, 19 predicted proteins | sample 5559141 | NCBI WGS metagenome assembly JAABUK01 (sample SAMN10711869, study PRJNA513367) | rock metagenome | isolation source: Antarctica rocks | place: Antarctica: Victoria Land, Pudding Butte nord | collected 2016-01-03
CCGATAACGCGAGGTCGACGGATCAAACCTCCGGGAGCCGGGGAAATCGCTGGATTGGGTCATGTGCTTCCCATCTGATTGCTGTGTTTGACGGAGCGCTTCGGTCACCGTTGGGAGCCGGGATCGATGGGGGCGTCGTCGTGGACCTGTTCCACGACTTCGTGGCCGAGCGTGGCGGCGACGATCTGGTTGTCGGTGACCACGTACTTGCTGAGATGGATGCGCTCCACGGGCACGACCTCGGTGCTGATCAGCGGCCGCTCGGCGTACAGCACCATCGTGGCTTCGTGATCCTCACCGGAAAGGTAGGTGTCCGCCCCGTCGCGCCCAGCCGGGGCGGGGACGACGGGGGCGGTGGCGGGTAGTTCTTCGATGCGGAACTCTTCCCGCCGTAGCTGCACGGTGATCGTGCGTTCCTCGGTGAGGATGTACTTACGCAGCCGCAAACGGCGCACCACGACGGTTTCGGTCGTGGTCCGCAGCTGTTCCTCGGAGCGGGTGATGACCAAGTCCTCCTCGCCTGCCTCCGCGCGGCCGGTGGCAGGCGGCACTGGCGATGAACTTTCATGGGGTAGGGAGGCCGGAGCGGAGAAGTAGAAGTCGATGGCCGCGGCGAGGTCGGCCTCGCTCAACGTCTCTGTTCGGGGCGCGAGGGGTGCGTGCTGGACGTATCCGGCCGCGTAAGGCACCTGAAAACCCCCAAACACGGGAAGGGCCTCACCCAACGGGAGCAGGACAACGTGGTCAGTTCCGGGGGCCAGGGTGAGCGCCGCCCACTGCGCCACCCCCGTGACGGGCTCCGGGTAGGTCCCCAAGACGTAGCCGAGGAGAACCGCATGAAGGTCGGTGACCCCGGTGCCGGCAACCGGTGGTGCCGGTAACCCTCCCGCGGTCATCGGCCGGCGCGGCGGGTGAGTGTCCTACCGATCCCGGCGAGCACCTGCCCGCCGCGTTGCTGCTCACCCTGGTGCGCGCCGAGCACGACGATCGCCGCAGTGAGCACCGGGGTGACCCACTGCAACACCTTCAACTGCTTCTGTGCCGCCGCAACCTCGGACGTGGTGTCGGCCAGAGACTCGGTAGCACCCGCCACGGGCTGCCCGTCACCCTGGGCGACCTTCCCGCCGAGCACCCCGCTGTAGGCGGTGGTCGCCAACGCAACCCCCGTGATCACCATCTTTGCGACGGTGTTCGCGGTGACCCCGGACTGGTTCCTGGCGCGGTCGGAGTTGGCCACCAGCAACCCGGCCCCACCCACCAGGTGCGCCCCGATCGCCACGGCATTGGCTGGTGTCCACTTCGCCCACCCGGCCGCGGCCACCCGGGCCCGGTCGGTGGGATCACGCACCTGCGCTGCCGCACCGTTGACCCCCAGGGCGCCCATCAGAGATCCCCCGAACCAGGCCGCCGCACCGAGATCATGCAGCGAACGGACGAGCGTATTACGGGTGGACATAAGGTTTCTCCTGACGTCAGTCCCACGAACGTGGGATCTGCGGGGGTTCCCCAGCCTCGGCACCGCTGCGGGGCGGGCTGTCGAAGTTGCGCTGGCGGGTTCGGACGGCTGCTGCGAGCGTGCGCTCCCGCCACCCGCAGCGTCTTACAAGCCGAGCTTGCCGCCGAGCCCACCGATGAGGTCCTTGGGGTCGATGCCGAACTTCACGAGCAGCCCCTTGTCCTTGTCGGTGTCGACCTGCTCGGGCAGCTCTGTCTTCGCCTTGTCGGCCTCGTCGTTGCCACCCCGCGACTTGATCATCTCGAGGATTTTGTCCTTGGGTATTTCCATGCCACTGTCCTTTCCGGTAGGTCACCCTGCGCCGGAGCGCCTCAGCGCTGCTTTTTCTGGGTGCCGCTCTCGTCGTCCATCTCGATCTGCTCTTTGCCGACCGTTTCGTTGACGGTGTGCTCCTCGGTGACGGTTTCGGTGCCCAACTTCACCCGCTCCACCGGCACCGTTTCTTTGGTTACCACGGGCTTCTCCGCGCGCAGGTTGACCTCGTGCTCTTCCTCGGACAACTCGCTGCCGCCCATCGCGTCACCGCGGTTGGCGTCGGTGATCGGCTCCCGGGTCACCTTGACCTCATCGTGGCGCACCGGCACCGTCTTAGTCACGTCCTCGGAGACCACGTACTTCCGCAACCGAGCGGTGCCTCCGTGCACCTGCTCGGTGCCCACGTGCAGCTGCTCCTCCGACCGCGTCATCGCCTTGTCGGTGGTGGGCCCAGAGGTGTCCTTGCCTTCGACGCCGGGCTCCCCGACCCGGTCCCGCCGCTGCCCGGACTCCTGCTTGCCCTCGCCCCCGGTCTGCGCGGACTGCTGCTTGCCCTCGCCCCCGGTCTGCGCGGACTCCTGCTGGCCTTGGCCACCGGTCTTCGCGGTCACGGTGTCCCCGCCATAGGCCACCCCGTAATGGTCGAAGATTTCCGCTTCCTGCTGCGGGGACAGTTCTTGGGCCGGGTCCTGGTGGGGGGCGTTCTTCACCTGGTCCTTGTCATAAGGCACCTTCAGTGCCTCACCGTCGAAGCTGGCGTTGGCCAGCGGCACCAGGGACACATGCCCACCGAACATGCCGGTCTTCACCGCCGCCCACTCCGGCTTGGACGTCTGGTCGTCGAGGTAAACGTCGGTGACCTTACCGATTTTCCCGCCGTCACTGTCCTGCACGTCGACGCCACTGAGCTGAGTCGGGTCGGGCAAGTTCTGTGCTGCCATCATGTGCTCCTTTCGAAAGCGGAGGTGTTTCCCGCCGCCTGATGAGACTTTTCCTGCTGCGAACGGTGCGCCGCGGTAGGCAGCCCACCGGACCCTGCGCTGATCACGCCGCGTCCACACTGTGCCGACACGGGCTCGAACATCACACGATCATTCTTACGTGATAAGCCAACCACGGTGGGGTGTGACCCGCAACACGAACGACGCTGGCGTTGCTACTGATGCAGCGTCGCTTCGAGCCGGTCGAGCAAGCTCTCCAGGGACTGTTCGAACTCCTCCTCGGAGTGGTCCTGGCGCAGTTCCGGTTTCAGCCGACTCAGCTGCGGGTAGCCCTGCAGGCCGGCGCTCTCGGGTGTTCCGGGGTCGGCTTCCTCGACCGGTCCGGTGTCCACCCCTTGCGCGGACACCTCCAGGAGCAGGTGCCCGAGCAGGAAACTAGAGAACGCCCGATACGCCGCCACAGCGGCCGCATCATCGAAACCGCAGCCAATCAGGTTGTCCAAGAAGTTCTCCATCCACCGCAGGCTGCGCAACGGTGGTCGCACCCACGGGGCCGCCGGGGGGCGGGTGGCGATCAGGGGGAACACCTGTGGGTGAGCCAAGGCAATACGGCGTACCCCGTGCGCGAGGCGTTGCAGGTAGTCCTGCCACCCGTTGGGCGTTTGCATGTGCACGTGCGGGTCGCCGTACAGGTCGTCGATCACGGTCTCCACGACACCATCGAGGAGGCTTTCCTTACCCGGCACGTAGTAGTACAGGCTCATGGCCTCCACACCCAGGCGCGCACCGAGCGCGCGCATCGTCAACGCCCGCAACCCGCACTCGTCGATGAACTCCACCGCAGCCACCAGAATCCGGCGCTGATCGATTCCCCGACGCCCGAGCGCCCCCGCCCCGTCCGCCGCCACAGCGGCCCCACCCGAAGAACGCGGCGTCCCGCGGTCGGCGTGCTGGATGTCCACCGCCGGCCCCCTCTCGATGTGCGCTCGCCGAGACAATGTGCATTCTCAGTCATACCCCCGTTCCCCTGAGCTTGCGCGTGCGGGCGCCCAGGTCTTCAACGCCAACGTCACGGTGAAGGGCCCCTGGCTTGTGCCCATCGTTGTGCGCGTGCGCGGTGAACACGCATCAGGCCCAGCGTTGTGATTGGCTTCAGGGGCCTCTTTGGTGTGCGCTTCCACTCGGCTTCCTTAGGTCGTAAGGTGGCGTAATCGTTTTCGCCCCCTCCGCTATGAGAGAAGGTTCTGATGACCAGCAGTCAGTCGTCTATGTCCAAAGATGTGTCGTCGCGGGGTGAGTCCTCTGCGTTGGTGAGTTCGTTGGGTAACACCACCATCGCCGACACCGTGGTCTCCAAGATTGCGGGGATCGCCACCCGCGATGTCGACGGTGTGCACGCCGTGGGTGGTGGCACCGCGCGAGCGGTCGGGGCGTTGCGGGAGCGTATTCCCGGTGCGCGCACCAACCACTCCCAAGGAGTGTCGGTCGAGGTCGGGGAAAAGCAAGCCGCGATCGACTTGGACATCGTGGCCGACTACGGCGTCGCCATCGCCGACCTCGCCTCGGGTATCCGCCGCCACGTGATCGAGGCTGTCGAGCGGATGACCGGGCTGCAGGTCACCGAGGTGAACGTGACCGTGCACGACGTCTACCTCGACGACGGCAGCAACGACGACGACGACAGCGACGCACCAGCCCGGGTGCAGTGACCGAGCCCGCACTCCCCCGGCCCGGGCGGCATGAGGCGCCATACCAGTCGTCGCGTGCCGCACCTCAGCCACCTGGGGTGGAGCTCGCCGACCGGGTCGCGGCGGCCGTCCTGGCCGTGCACGGGGTCACCGGTCTGCATGGCGGGATGTTCGGGGAAACCGCCACCTACCTGCCCGGGCGGCGGGTACCCGGGGTGCGCCTCACCGAGGACGTCACCGACATCCACCTCACCCTCACCTACGGGGCCCCGGTCTTCGCCACCGCGCAGCAAGTCCGCACCGCGGTAGCGGCTCTGGTGCCCGGACCGGTGAACCTCACCGTGGAAGACGTCACATCACCCACCGACACCCCTACCGCCGCCACCCACTGAAGGGCACCGCCGGGCTGTTGATTGATGGACGGCGAACGACCGCTCCTAGACGGTATCCGCCTCCCGCGCCCCGAGCGGGATGCGCACCACCCTGTAGGTCTCGACCACCACTGCACAGATTGGACCCAAGATCATGACCACCTCCACTGTTGGGTTACTTGCCGGCTTGTTGCTCGGTATCGCCGCCGCGGTCGGGGGCTTCGGTGCTTTCCTGCTCGCCCTGGTCCTCGGCGTCCTCGGCTACATCATCGGCGGTGCCCTCGACGGCGAGATCGACCTGGGCGCGTTGCTGCGAGGCAAGGGCCGTGGCTGAGAACAGCACCCCCCTCGAGGCCGGGCAGCGGGGTGCGTTGCACGTTCGGGACAAGGTGGTGGACCGCATCGCCGCGCACGCCGCGACCACCACCACCGGGGTGGTGCCCCACTCCAGCGGTCTGGACAGAGTGACCGGGCGCGACCTGCCCCGCGTCGAAACCACCGTCGCCGGGGGACACGTCCGCGCCCGCGTGCACATCGCGGTGGCGTGGCCGCCGGTGCTACCCGATACCGCCGCCGCAGTCCGTACCAACGTCACCGAGCAGCTGCGCACCCTGGCCGGGCTCACCGTCGACGCCGTCGACGTGGCCGTCACCGCTGTCGTGCACGACAGCCCCTCCTCCTCGACCACCAGGAGCGTGCAATGAGCACCCCCGCCGGGCCCCGCCACTCCACACACACCAAGACCACAGATCCCAAGACCGCAGACCCGACTGACACCACCGCGAGGGAAGAGGTCGACCCGGATCCGGGGGCATCGCCGGTGGAGCCCACCGCGGGGCGCACTCCGACCGCCGCACCCGCCGCCGCACCCTGGGCGGTGCTGCTGGCACTGGTGGTGCTCGCCCTCGGAGTCGTCGGTATCCGCGACGCCCTCGTCGCGGCCGGCGCGTTCGGCGGTTCCTCCTGGACCAAGAACACTGCCAACGCCATCGATGGGCTGACCGCGCGCACGTGGATGATCCCCGCCGGCATCGGTCTCGCGGTGCTCGGGTTGTGGTGGCTGCTAGCCGCCCTCAAACCCCGCAAGCGCACCGAGATCTCCCTGTATGGCACCCCTGGTGCCTGGATGCGACCCGGTGACCTCGCCCGCCTAGCTCAACCCACCGTCGAGAACGTCGAGGGTGTGGTCTCCGCGTCTACCTCGGCCACCCGCCGCACCGTCACCGTGAAAGCCATCACCACTGCCCGAGACTCCGCCGAGGTGCGAACCGCCGTCACCGACGCGGTCGGTGATCGCCTGTCCGCGCTGCGGCGTGCCCCCCGGGTCAAGGTCAAGGCCCGCTACATCGGAGGTTCCCAGTGAGCCGCGCCCTCGCCGCAATCGACCGCATCCTGCTCTTCGTGCTGGGCGCCGTGGCGCTTGTCCTCGGAGTCGGGGCGGTGGTGTGGGACGCCACGTGGTGGGACCGCCTTACCGGAACCGTGCGGGCCCCATGGCTGCGTCGCGCCGCCGAACAGGGCTGGTGGCCGTGGGCCGTCGGCGCCGCCGGGGTGCTCCTCGCCCTGCTGGCCCTGTGGTGGTTACGCACCCACGTCTCCCGGCACACCATCGGCGAAACACGACTGTCGGGCAGCAGCACCGCCGGAAAGCTCACCGTCGACCTGAACGCGCTGGCCTCCGCCGCCGCCGACGCCGTGCTGGACACCCCCGGAGTGCGTTCCGCCAACAGCAAAGCCATCACCGACCGCGGTCGGCGCACTCTACAACTCACCATCACCATCGAGCCCACCGCCGACCTACCCACCATCACTACAGCCACCGACCACGTCTGCCACGACCTCGCCCGCGCGCTCCGCGAACCCGACATCGCCACCCGGGTACACCTCCGTACCGCCCGCACCACCCACAGCGGCCCCCGCGTCAGCTAACCTTTGTTCGCGCTGGCGGCGTGTTCCTCATCGGGAGCGGTGGCGGGACCGATGAACTTGTCGTAGACCACAGCACGCAGCACGCCCCCCACTACGGGGCCGAAGACGTAGGCCCACACCGAGAAGAACTTCAGGGACACGATCATCGGCCCGAGGGCCCGGGCGGGGTTCGCCGCCCCGCCGCTGACCGGGCTACGGTTCGCAGGCGCGGACCGTGGCGCATCTGGGGGGCACCGCGCCGACCCCGGGCTCCAGCGACCTGCAAACCTTCTTCATGGAGGTGCTCATCGGGTTCACGCTGACGGCGTGCGTGCTGGTCGCCGGCGCGCCCCAAAACGCGAACCCGGCGGTCGAAAAGCACAGCCGCGCTACTGCTCGACCTCCAGGACGTGTACTGGTCCAAACAAGGCCGCACCAGCGTCGACCTCGCCATCGGCGTCATCGCCCTCGTCGGCATCTCTCTCTGGCCAGCCCTCACCCGAGAACTCCGCCACTAATCACCGCCGACCCAGACCCACATGCCCTGCGGTATGAATCATCCCCGGCCCCCACCTCGCCCCTCGGGCAGGCGCAGCAACAGATCGAGCCCGTCCTCGGCCGCCGTGTCGCCAAGCGGACGAGGGCTCCGGACCGGTCATCTGCAACAACCCTGGTCAAAGGCCTATTGGCGACGCGGAAAGTGTCGGTGATGGTTCCAAAGATTGCCTATTGTCCGAGGTGCCCGTTGAGTTCGCCGTTGGCCGGTAGCGGTGGGTGGGTTGGACGCTGTTGCCACCGGCGTAGGTGAAGCTGTACCACTTGACACCCCGGGTGGGGTAGGCGAAGGCAACGCGGCTCTCGCCCACTTTCTGGCGGTGAACCTGCGGTTATTGGTAGGAGATCATCAGCGGTGCGGGCTGGTGGGCCATGGTCTGGGCCGGGGTGAGCATCGGGGTGTCTTCGTCGTAGAAGTTCTTCCAGCCGAAGGGCAGGCCCGGCGGTGCGGCGGCGGTCACCGCACGCCAGGTTGCGTCCTTGAGGGCGGGGGTTCCGTTGCCGTCCATGTGGATCAGCAGCTGGATCTCGGCATGTTGGGTGTCGAGTTTGTATTCGTGGCGGATCATCGAGAGCTGGAACTGGTGCAGCACGAGGAGCTTCTGCGGCAGGTGCGTCGTGGCGGTGAGCCCGGCGAGCCAGCCGGTGACGGCGTTGATGTCGCCCGCGTCGACGCCACCAATCTGCTGCAGCGGCTTTTGCCCGGCTTCCAGATGCCACTCCGGGTCCAACGCCAGTCCGACGTTCGGCAGCCGAAGCAGGTCGGTGTAGCGGCGAGCCTGGGACAGGAAGTCGGCGCGGCCCGGTTGCAAGTCGAGCACCACATACATCCCCGCCGCGGCGGCCTGTTCAACCCACGGCCGCAACGACTCCACAGTCGACTCCGACGAGTAGTCCCCGTCCGCGCCGGGTTCTGAGCTGGCGGTGGTGGCGATGATCTCGAATGTCGGCACCACTGGCACATCGTTCCCCGACCAGCAGCAGGCACCGGGAGCCGCGCTACCGCTCTCCTAGGACTGGAGCCACCGTAGCGATCGGCGTGGGTCTACCGTTAGCGCGCCTCCAGGCATACCCGCGCCGTCACGGCGTCCCCCGCTCACCCGAAAGAGAGTTATGAGCCAGCCGGATCCCGCTTCGGTCAACCCGAACTCGTCGGCTGAGGACGACGCCGAACCCCTGCCGCCTGAGATCACCTACGACGAGCAGTTCTATCCGGCTCGGCCCCGCGCGTTGCGGCCGCAAGCCCGTCGCCGACAGTTTTTCGCCGACACCAAGCCACCCTTTGAGGCCGACGGCCGAAACAAGGCCTACGTCGAGTGGTTGCGCAACCAATCCATGCTGGGTGACGCCGATGCCCTTTCCCGGCAACTGTCCGGGCAGGCAAGCATGTGGCAGAACCCCTTCGCCTACCCCAATCCCCGGGCGGCGGTCGAGCGTGCGTCCGTCTGGTTCACTGCCTACCCGCTGTCCTACATCACCGGGCCCAACCACTCATTCCTGGCCAGTCTCGGTGACCCCGCGTTGTGGGAGGCGTTCAGCCGGATCGGTATCAAGGCCGTCCACACCGGCCCCGTCAAATACGCCGGCGGCCTCACCGACTGGACTCATACCCCCAGCGTGGACGGGCACTTCGACCGCATCAGCATGGCTATCGACCCGCTGTTCGGCACCGAAGACGAATTCCGATCGATGTGCGAGGTCGCCACCAGCTACGGCGGCACCGTCATCGACGACATCGTCCCCGGCCACACCGGCAAAGGGGCCGATTTCCGCTTGGCCGAGATGAACTACCTCGACTACCCCGGCATCTACCACATGATCGACATCCCCGAATCGGACTGGCACCTTTCAAAGCCGGGCAGCCCTCGATCAACTGGCTCGACCCCACGTTCTCCGGCATGCGTTTGGTGATCGGGGATGCCCTGCACTCCTTGCTCGACCTCGGCACCGGAGGACTGCGTCTGGACGCCAACGGGTTCCTCGGCGTCGAGAAGGCGGCCGAGGAGCGGCCCGCATGGTCCGAAGGTCACCCCCTCTCCGAGGCCGCCAACCAGATGATCGGCGGGATGGTCCGCAAAGTTGGTGGTTTCACGTTCCAGGAGCTGAACCTGACGATCGACGACATCAAGGCGACCGCGGAAGCCGGTGCGGACCTGTCCTATGACTTCATCACCCGCCCGGCCTACCACCACGCCCTGGTCACCGGCGACACCGAGTTCCTCCGTCTTACGCTCAAGTTGGCCATGGACACCGGGGTGGAGCAGGCATCGTTGGTGCACGCCCTGCAAAACCACGACGAACTGACTTATGAGCTGGTCCACTTCGCCACCCGGCACAAGGACGAGATCTTCGAGTTCGAGGGGCGCGAACGCACGGGGTCCGGCCTCGCCGAGGAGATACGGGAAACGCTCCGGACCGGGCTGACCGGGCCGGCCGGTCCCTACAACCGAATCTTCACGACCAACGGCATTGCCTGCACGACTGCCAGCGTCATCACCGCGGTCCTGGGCTTCACCGACCTCGCCTCGCTGACCGAGGAGCAGATCGAGCAGGTCCGCAGCGTCCACCTGCTGCTCGTCATGTACAACGCACTGCAACCGGGAGTCTTCGCCCTCTCCGGCTGGGACCTGTGCGGAATGATCACACTGGAAGAAGAACAGGTCCAGGCCCTGGTGGCCAACGGCGACACGCGGTGGATTCACCGAGGCGCGCATGACCTCATGGGCGCCAACCCCGCTGCCCAGGTCTCACCATCAGGGATGCCCCGAGCACAAAGCCTCTACGGCACACTGCCCGAGCAGCTCGCCGACGAAAACTCGTTCGCACGACGCCTCGCCGACATCCTGACCGTTCGTGACACCTGCGGCATCGCCACCAGCGCGCTCCTCGATGTACCCGACGTTTCACACCGCGGGCTACTTGTCATGGTCCACGAACTCAGCTCACGTCGTCTGCAGATCACCGTCCTGAACTTCTCCGCCCAAGACATCGCCGGAACCGTGAACTCGGCACACCTGGCCTGCGGTGCTCAAGTGAAAGATGCCTTCAGCGGCCAAACAATCGGCGACATCGACAACCTCCACAGCTTCTTCCTCCAGCTGCCCGCATATCAAGGCACCGCCCTCATTGTTGATTCACCCGCCGATGGCACCGTAATACAACCAGCCCAGTAGTAACTGACTCGTATCCGAGATCCGCGGCGGCGGAGTCTACGTTTTCAAACGGGCGCACCTGGAACTTGTCGACCATTTTCGCTGCAGGGTGACCGCACTGACATTAAGGTGCTCGGCCGCAGCTCAGCCAGTCTTTCGCGCGCTAACCGCTCAAGCGACTCTGACACCGGCCTGCCCGCAGAACCAAATAGTTCGATGCTGCACTGCCGCACGATCAAAGCAATTAGCGGCAAGGGCTGGGACTGCTCAAACTCACCGAACAACCGCTCAGTAATGTCCGCAAACGAATCATCTTTCATGGCAAACCTCTCTCCACCTCAGTCTGCCTCATCGTCGCGTGCGCTGCCAATCGCCCGACAGCATCTTCGCCAGTGCACAAGACTGAACCGCGGTTAACCCTCGTTTGCCGACACTGCTTGACCAGGACGTGTCTCTGCAGGTGGGCACCGTCGGCAACTCGCGTCGGGAAACAACGTCGATTAACCCACGACTGGGGTTATTGTCGACGGATGCTGGTCGGGTACGCGCGGGTCTCCACCGCCGAGCAGAACCCGGACCACCAAACCGACGCCCTGGCCCGCGCCGGCGTCGCCCGGGACGATATCCATGCGGCTGGATCGTCTCGGACGCTCCGTGTTGCACCTGGTGACCCTGGGTGCGCAGCTGCGTGACCGCGGGGTGGGGCTGAAGGTCGTCGAACAGGGCATCGACACCGGCACCGCCGAGGGACGGGCCATGTTCGGGATGCTGTCGGTCCTCGCCGAGCTGCAGCGGGAACTCATCGTTGCCAACACTCGCGACGGACTCGCCGCCGCCCGCGCCCGCGGTCGCCGCGGTGGACGACCCTCCAAACTCAGCCCCGACCAGGTCGCCCTCGCCCAACGCCTCTACGACGCCGGGGAGCACACCGTCGCCCAGATCGCCGGCATGCTCGGTGTTCCCCGCAGCACCATCTACGGCCACCTCAACAAGGCCACCGTCGGGGCGCGTCCCCGGGCCCAAAAGACAGTTGCCTCGGCGCAGCCTTCTGCGGAGCCCGCGCCCGGCACTGAACAGCCCATCGAAGGGCACACCGGTGCGCCCGCGTCAGCACCCCGAACATCCCGGGCTTGCCCGGGATGCGGGCATGAGCCCAGAACACGGGAGGAAGCCACCACGCAGCGCGCCGACCTGGCGGTCACCTGGCTCAGCACCGAACCCGGCCGCCCTGGGCAAGTCCTCACCCGCCGGCACTGCCGCCGCTGCCAACCACACGGACCCGTGGTCGACATCGCCTGTGCGGTGTGCGGTGATGGACCCATCCTCGCCGGCAACCTCGCCACCGCGACGACCGACGCCGGCACCCCACCAGAACCCGTGCAGCAGTGGTTGGCCGCCGACGGCTGGCAACTCACCCCGGACCTGTTGTGCCCCGACCACCGAACGAAATCCGCAACGTGAACCCTCCTGCTAGTCCCGAGCTGACCCGCACGAAGGGAAGGCGATCCATGATGACAACGGAACACGCAGGCATGGACGATGGGCATCCCGCGGCGGCGAACAACAAGGTGAGCTCCGCCAGCGTGGCGACCCCGGTGGAGGGGTTGACGCTCGGACCTGGATTGGTGCTGCCGGTGGAGGCGGTCACCGAGACGTTCGCGATCCTGGCCAAACGCGGCGCCGGCAAGACCTACACCGCCGCGGTGTTGGTGGAGGAGATGATGGCCGCCGGCCTCCCCGTGGTCATCGTCGACCCGGTCGGGGTGTGGTGGGGACTGCGCAGCTCCGCCGACCGCACCGCCGAGGGACTGCCGGTGGTCATCTTCGGGGGCGACCACGCCGACCTACCACTGGCCGAAACCGCCGGCGAGCTGCTCGCCGACCTCGTCGTCGACGAACGCGTCCCCGCGGTGCTTGACCTGTCCACCCTGTCCAAGAGCGCCGGGCGCCGGTTCATGACGGACTTCGCCGAACGGCTCTACCACCGCAACCGCGACCCCCTGCACCTGGTGCTGGATGAGGCCGACGCCTTCGCCCCGAAACGCACCGACCCCGGCGGGCAACGCCTGCTCGGAAGCTGGGCTGGCCGCCGTCGGCGACGTGGGTGCTGCTCGGGTTCGCCCTGATCCTGGCTGTGACCGCCGCAGCAGCGGGCTGGTGGTGGGTGGTGTCGTCCCGGTCGCGGCACTGGATCGACGCCAAGGCAACGTCGATGGCCACGGCCGCCGAGTTGCGGGTGTTGACGGCGCGGCCGGCGGCGGAGACCGCGGCCGCGATGCGGGCCGAGACGGCGGGGCCGGGGGTGCCGTTGGCGAAGTCCGTGCGGACGCGCAGATGCTCGCGGCCCCGTGGAATTTCGTGCAGCTGTGGATCATGGGCCCGCAGTGAGGGAAGACCTCGTGTGTGGTGGTGCCGCAGGTCTGCGAGACGAAAGGGCCCGTGTTCGGGACCTCCAACAAGCGGGACCTGGTCGACCTGACCCGCGGGGTACGAGCGAGGCGGGGCCGGTTGTGGATTTTCGACCCGCAGAAAGTCGTGGCCCAGGACGAGCCGACGTGGTGGTGGAACCCGCTGACCTACGTCACCGACATCGCCAAGGCCTCCGCGATGGCGTCACTGTTCTCGGCGGCGGTCGGGTCCGGTGACAAGGGCGATGCCTACTTCGAACCGGAAGGGGAGGCGCTGCTCGCCCAGTACCTGCTGGCGGCGGCGGTGGCCGGGGAAACGTTGAACACCGTCTACGCGTGGCTGAACGACCCCGACAACTCCGCCCCGGTCACCGCGCTGACCGCGGCCGGGGAAACCGAAGTGGCCCTCGCGGTGGGGGGCACGTCCCGGCTGCCCCTCCGACCAGCGCGGCGGGGTGTATGGCACGTCCCGCAAGATGTGCCGCTTCCTCGGGCCTGTTCCGCTGGCCCAGCTCGGGCAGCATCCCGCTTCTGCACCCCAGCATGTCGCCAGGCCGCCTACCGACGCCGCCGCGCCGCCGCACCCGAGGACACCCCCGCTCAACATCAGGGCGGACGTAGTCGAAAACTTCTACCGCACAACGCAAACTAGAACCTCATCAAACCGTCATCCGGACACGGACTTCCGGGCGGCACCACCACAGGGGGTCGAACTCGCCCGGCCCCGAGGGGTCAAAATTCGCCCGGCGTTGACATCCCTAACCTCCAGAACTCTGTCCGACCGGGATGGCCGAGGCTTAGCTTCCCTAACGACTCACCGCGTTCCCGG
>JAABUK010009169.1_pt1 | contig 13620 bp, 15 predicted proteins | sample 5559141 | NCBI WGS metagenome assembly JAABUK01 (sample SAMN10711869, study PRJNA513367) | rock metagenome | isolation source: Antarctica rocks | place: Antarctica: Victoria Land, Pudding Butte nord | collected 2016-01-03
CAACCTTGCGTGGCGTGCCACCAGAGTCAGTGACGAAGCTGGCAAAGGCTTTAGATCGCACTTCGTTGTATTCCCCAGTGGCGTTCCAGGCTTGCGAGAAGGTGCTGGGCTGCCGATTGATCTGAGCAAGCATCCCGTGGAAAACAGGATCCCTACTCAGGCATCTGAGGCAAGGGGCAGGGATGGCACTTGAGCCTGTGACCTTGGCAGCTGCCAGTTCTGCTTGTAGGGTAGTGATGCGCTTCTGAGCGTCTGTGAGCTGTGTCTGCAGATCACAGCAGATCACAGACGCCATGGGACTGGTTGCACATCATAGACGCCAAGGAGCTTGACGCAGGTCAGCGCCATGGCTTTGGATGCAGTGCCTTCAGAGAGCAAAGTGAATGTGAAGGTGCTGAAAGTGGGGGAGGAAGATGCAAGTGGAGCACGTCTACACAGGAAGTGTGCACAGTGACAACAGAGGTAGGTTGCAGATGCTGGCTTGTAAACACAGAACTGGCTTGATGCCACAGATGCCACATTGTGCATTGCTAGGTGGTGTCCTGCATGAGTTAGCTCCAAAAACCAAAGAGAACACACAAGCTTGGAATGAATTTTCAGAAGCATACAACAAGCTTTGATGAAGTTCTCCAGGCACAGTATTATACAAAGTCAATCGGAGTGCATGCAATCAAACAATGTTGCGCAATGCAAGGCAGAGATGGGGTGTGCTCACCAGAAAGTCAGTTGGCCGTGAACCCTTTGATCCCCGTGAGCTGCTGGATCTGCTTGATCCTGTTGGAGAACCAGGGCTGCGCCTTGGTGTTCCAGGGATGCTGTTGCTGTGCATCATAGCCCGGGGACCTGTCTGCACCTGCAGCCTGCCAGGCTCTTGCTGTGGCTGCATCTGACTCAGCAGAGACTGGATGTGGGCGTTGGCGCCAGCAAGGTCATTCTGTAGTGACTGGACCTGCAGATATGACCCCTGCAGCTGGTTATTAACTGACTGAGTGCGATGACGTTCCTCTGCCAGGGTTGATTCCAGTGCGTGCACATGGTTCTCTGCTTGCTCCCTCAGGGAGTCATATTCAGCCGTGGCCCGCTGCATAGAATCCAAAAGCTCAGCACTTCTCTGCTTTTTGAGTGTTTGCAGCTGCTCATTCTGTTGCTCAAGCTCGTCATTGCGCTCGAATGTTTCTTGCAGCTGATCAGAGGTTTCGTTCAACTCCTCCTGCAAGACATCACTTTCAATGATGAGAATTGACTGATGCAGCTTGACTGCTGTGTACGTATGACACTGACTAGCTCTGATATAAAGCCATGTCATTGTAGCATTGTTCTGTACCAAACAGAAGGCAGTCATGTTTCAAAGTTGCGCAGCAGCCTGCCCATTATGTTGACAAACCATCACATCAATTTTGTACAAAACACGGTTGCAAGCAATGATATACAGATTGATACTGTGACACGTGCTGGTGGCACACTCAATCACAATCCCATTCAATTGAGAACCTCAAAAACATAGCCAGGAGATAGAGCTCTTACAAAATTTCAATCACAAGCATGATGAAGTAACAGAAGTGCAAGGAGGGCTTCACACCTGTACAGCGCTCACTGACGACTCCAAGTCTGCGTGCAAGCCATTGATGACCTTCTGCAAGTGCTCACACGCTCTGTGGGTCTCAGCCACTTCTGCTCTCAGGGTCCTCACATCATCGCTCTTCTCAACCACAGCAGCCTCAGCAGCTGTTCTAGCCGAGATGGCCTCACCAAGCTGTGCAGCTAGGCGGCTGCACTCAGCACTAGACTGCTGAAGAGCCTCCTCAGTACTGCCCTTGCCAGTCTTGAGATCGGCCAAGAACTGCCTCTGCTGCTCAGCATCTCCCATAGCCTGTTCAAGGCTTGCCTGAAGATGAGCCTTGGCTGAGTTGGCATCTGCGACTGCCTGCTGCTGTTCCTGAGCATCTGCCTTAGCCTGCTTCAAGCTTGCTTCTGCTGACTCCCTGGCAAAGGTAACGTTTGCCAGGTCATACTGATGATCCTTGGCATCTGCCTTGGCCTGCTGAAGCTCTGCCTGCAACGAGGCCTTGAGTGAGCTGACATCTGTCACTAGTTGCTCCTGCTGCTGTGCTTGTGCACAAGCTTGCTCTACAGCTGCTTTTGCTGCGTCCTTGGCAAAAGTGGCCTCTTGCAAGGCCTGCTGATGGCGCTTGGCATCTGCAGAGGCCTTGTCTAAGGCTGCTTGCAAGGAAGCGTTTGCTGAGGCAGCATCTTTTGTAACCTGCTGCTGGCGATCCAGCTTTGACTTGGCCTCTGCCAGAAGTGCTCCAACCCTGTCCTTGGCTGAAGTGGCATTCGCTAGGTCCTGCTTCTGCCGCTTTGCATCTGCCCTAAGCTGCTTTACAGTTGCTTCAGCACTGTCTGTGGCTGACTTGGCATCTGCCAGCTCCTGCTTCTGCCGCTTGACATCTGCCCTGAGCTGCTGTTGGGTTGTGTTTGCAGCCTCCTGAGCTGAAGCAGCAGCATCTGCCAACTCCTGCTTTTGCCGCTTGGCATCCGCCCTGGTCTGCGCTAGGACTGCTTCTGCTGACTCCCTGGCATGAACAGCCTCTGCCAAACTGTGCTCCAGCTGCTCTGCACTCGCACTGGCTTCCTCCAAGCTGGCTTCTGCAGTGTCCTTGGCTGCAGTTGCTTCTGCCACTGCCTGAGCTTGCTGCTCCAAATCAGCCTGAGTCTGCTCTAGACTTCTTTGGGCAGAGTCTCTGGCAGAGGTCAGCTCTGCCAGGGTTTGCTGCAGCTGCTCAGCATCAGCTTGAGCCTTGCCTGAACTGGCTTCTGCAGCTTTCCTGGCTGCAGTGACGTCTGCCAGAGCTCTGCCCTGCTCCAAGAGCTCAGTCTGTGCCTGCTTCAGGTCTGCCTGTGCTGACTCCTTGGCAGAGATAGCATCTGCCAGACCCTGCTTGTGCTCTGCAGCGTCTGCCTTGGCTTGTTCTAGAGCTGACTCTGTAGCCTCCTTGGCAGAGCTGGCATCTGCCAGCTCTAAACTGAGGCGTTCAGCTTCTGCTTTGGTCTGTTCAAGGGCAACCTCTGCAGCTGCCTGGGCTGACCTGGTCTCTGTCAGCTGCTGAGTCAGCTCAGCAAGCTCTGCAAGCTTCTCATTGAGGCTTGACTCAGCCGTGGCTCTGTCTGACTTGGCTTGTGCCAGCTGGGTCTCAATAGCCTGCAGGGCATTGTGTGCTTGTGAGGCAACAGGTCAATGCATGTACTGTAATTCACTGTGATAAAGCATAGATGTTATGTTACAACACATATGGCAGTTCACATAGCTGCCAGTGAACACTAGACTGTTGCCCATTTTACACGTATCAGCACAAATGTACTTTGCATTAGCTGCATGAGCAGTTGACACAAAGGAGCAAAAGAGCAGCACGGTACCACAGGCAAGCAAAATGAAGCAGAGAGCACCAGCCCCGACACCATTCATAAGGAGAATGAGAAATAATGGTTTGGGCACAACGCATGATAAGAACTGTCTATGCACAGCTTGCACGCACAGCTCACCTGAATGTCATTGACATGCTGCTGCTGCAGCTCATCCACAGCCTGACTGTGGCTGGCCTGGGCCGAAGACAAACTATCAGTCAGCTCAGCAACCTTGTGTTCTGCAGTGTCCAGGTTGTTCTGAGCAGCAACAGCATCTGCGCGAGAGTCAGCTGCCTTCTCCTGGGCAATCTGTACCTGGCTTTCCAGCTGTGATGCATGCCTGGTCTTTTCAGTCAGGTCAGCCTTGATTGATTCCAGGCGTGCAGTGGTCTCTGCCAGCTTGCCTTCAGTGTTTGACAGATCTGCCTTGGCCACCTGAAAACAGCATGAGCCTGCTGTGTGCGCAATGAACACTCCATCTCACTTTCATTCAACACTCCATTGGACACAAAACACACAAGACCTTGACTTGCCCCGCAAAGTCGTAACTCTAGATATGCGCAGCAATATGGGGGTAACAGTTACTCACATTGCATTTGACAACACAATTAGCGCCTCACACCTGCCAAACATGTTGACACATAGCAGCAGCAGCACCTTTACATGGGACGTATGCAAGTGATCCATGTGCAAAACTGCAACTGATCTTGAAGCAAGATGAGTACCTTCAGATCCTTCTCCAGCCCATCACGCTGGGTGGCCACTGCTCTCAGGGCCTCAATCTGCTCACGCATATCTGCCTCTGACTCAGCAGACTCTGACTCGAGAGTCCTGGGAGTTGATGGACCGGACAGGCCATTGGCAGGGGACTCCTTGACTGGGGATGACTGCGATGGGGGCGACTTTGCTGGGGATGCTGTTTTCAACCTTGTGACAGCATTGGCAGCTGCTGGACCCTGGCTGCCAATGGGTTCCATGCATTCCTTCCAACGCTGTTGCAGCTCTGAGTCTGACAAGCCATTCAACAGGCTGTCTTGACCACTGGAAGTGTTGCGGGAGAAGCTGCTATCTGTGTTGGTTGACACTGAGGTGTCTGAGATCTTGCGACTGACCTGGTGCAGCTTGGCTTTTGGGGGGAAGCAAGAGCGGTAGACTGCCTTGAGGGGGCGCAAAGCAGAGCCAGGAGCGTAGAGGAAGCCCGTGAAGAGAAGGAAGGCTGCTGCTAGTGCTCCAAGCAACCAGCCCTGCATAATTCAGGAAAGGTGAGGAAGCAACTGTGATATGCTGAGCAAGAATGCAACAAGTCTGCAAACTGACAGCCTATGCTGTGCAGTCTTCATTGGACTCACAGCAGAGAATGTTAGCATGACTGAGGAGCCTTTGTGCGCATTATATCAGTCTCGAGCTTGTGAACATGTAAGAAATGCACATGACCAACTGATCACAGCACTGTAAATGACAGTAGCAGGTGGCTGAACAGGAGCAGAGTGACTAGACTGCATTGAATGCGCCTGGCAACATGTCTAGTGGGGAAACAAGCAAAAAGACGTCACAAGCTCACCTGACTGCCGAAAGGACCATACATACTCTCAGCTGTGCAAGGCACATCATCGCATACTGGACATTGAGGAGCCTCATCACATGCTGGCATCTGTTGAGCGCACTCCTTGGCTTCTGGGACCTTCTCTACAACTGACTGCAGGTAGGCGTTCTGGCTCGCAAGCAAGGACCTGTCATCCTCAATCCTCGCCAGGGATGTCAGCAGCTCATGTGTACGGACTTGTGAAATAGAGACTTCTTCTTGTGAGCGCTGCAGCAGATCTGTCAACATCTCATTCTCCTGCCGTGCTAAATGTAGATCAGATGTCAGCTGTGTTATTGAGGCTTTGTCAGCTTTGCTATCTGCGTTGGTAGTACTCAGCAAGTCTTTGGGCTCCTTCTTATGTGGGAGCAGGCTGGGGAGAGAAAGGCCTGAGTTAACCAGATGATAAAGAGCATGCTGGCTACTGACACTGAGCTTGTCATAGCCGTCTCGGATTGACGAGCCTTCAGGAATGAGTTTTGAGCCCTGTGTGACTAGCTGCTGAAGAGCTTGCTGACTGCTGCCACTGAGCATGTCAAAGCTCTCCTTGAATGGGGTACTCAGTGAGGACCCTGTACATGCCAAAACCAAAGACTTTGACTTTTGAGCAGCATGCAATAAGCATGCAGCTGACCAACAACATACAGAGCTGTAGCACATCATATCAATGTCCTGAGCAGTCACCTGAATGGTATACAGCAGTCTGGTAACCAAGGACTGATACAGCTATAGTAAGCGCCACCACTGCCGCAGTGAAGGCATGCTGCCAGCGCCTGAGTCTGCTGTGCAGCTGATCACCCCACTTTGCTAGTTCTGGGCTACTAGCAAGACCATCTAGTGCCCAGCTTGTAGCCTGTTCTTTCCTGCAGCAATGGACCAGAGTGAGCCAATTCAAGAAGCAGACAAGCAGGAGCACCAGGAAAGACCTCTAGGTACAGTGCAGATCGGCCTGTTCGCACCTGACTACAAATGATTCCGTGCTCTGCTGGCCCGGGGAGAAAGGCACGGCGTCCGCGGCCGCGGTCCGCCTTCTTGGAGGCATGTTTACAAGGACTACCTGAGACGCGAAGCAGAGGTCAGTGAGCGTCAAGACCCTCGGAAACTGTTGCGCCGGTAAGACCTCGGCTGAAAACTGAAAGCAGCTGTCCACAAGACGCGGCAAAACTATGAGGATCTAAGGCCAGCATGACATGTACCGGCAGTGAGAGATCATAGGCCACGGTTGCTCATACTAGCACGTTCAATAGAGAGCGCTAGCGTGAGCGCAAACGGTCAAGCTGTTGCAAAGCGACAAGTCTGACTCGGAGACTTTGCCTCAGCCCTGCAAGGCCTGCAGCAGCCCTGAGCTCAGCCAGGTTGGTGTCAAACAAGCATGCTGCGCTCTCATGACACGCTCAAACGCACTCAATAAGCCGATGACCGAGCCTGCTCATAGATTGCTTGCGCTTGCGTGGCAGTCTGTCGCTGATAAAATTTGAGCTTGCGCGCAGTGCGTTTCGACGCAACCACGCAACAACATTATATTGGATGCAAGGGCAATACAAAACTATACTGTGACGGGGTTTGAATGATTATACTGCTGCATGTTGGATTTTTTACTTGCATGCAGCCGCAGGTTGTGCACCTGGTCCAGTGCCAAGCTGAGGCTCAATGATGTTTGCCTTCGTAAGCTTTGCGGCTTCACACTAGATTCTGCTCATGTGATGCATGACTGCTTTTCGGTGGTCAGGCAAATACATGCACATGATGTGTCGCAGCAGCAGCTTGGTCGGCATCCTAGCAGCATTTACACCGCAGCAGCAGAGTCCATCATCGCCTGATCAGGCCATCAGGCTTGTGAGGCCTAGTCAGGCACCTGACTGCACACTGTGCTCTTGTCAAAAGAAAAGGTTGCTGTAAGCAAGAAGATATCAAGTGCCGTTCAAAATCCTTGATTTCTGCATGTGGTTGCAGCTTACAGCTGGAGCAGTTTGCTTGTGATGGGAGTATGCAATGCCATCTTATTTGGTTTGCTGTGTGGTCATGATAAGTTGATTAAGTATCAGATGAAAGGCATTGTTGATACTGATGCTGCATGCAGCAGCCAAAGCTATGCATAGACAAGCGATGCAACAAGTCAAAAGGTTCTGACAATCAAATCAAATGCACTGCATCTTTACATGACTGTCTTAAATTTTGTCTGCGTTACTGTGTATCTGAGTGCCTATACACAAGCTGATTGGGCAGCTAGCGGTGTAACACATACTACTCACCATTATGCAACAACATCACATTATCATGACTGACGCTGTACTTGAACAAACATCCAAGTGTTCTCACATTTTGGCAGCACTAGTGCTGAAAAGCCAGGAAACCCCATAGCACATTTCCAAAGTCTCAACAATGCGTTCACAAGCCCTGATCAGAGTCCTGTTCAAGACGCCGTCTGACATTTTAAATGATGTGCATGCCTCTGAATTCAGGACTGAAACCAGACATGGTGCATGGCGCTTTGCAATGACAATGGTTTGGCCATCAGCTCCTGAGCAAAAAAGTGCCCAGATTCACCAAGGGGTGGTAGCCCAGGTTCTGTCAACAGTCGCCCCACCAGCGCCAAGTCTGACTCTGCTGTGTACTTGCGTGTGGCCAAAGTGTTGTCTGTCCAAGCGTTGCGATGGGGGCCGTGCTCTCTGACACTCCATGTGCAACCCAACTTCACTGCCATTTCCAGGTCAATCAAGTAAAATAAATCCTTGCTGCATTTGATCACATTCGGCCACCAGATGTCAGTGTGGGCAAAGCTTGCAGCATGCAGATCTTGCAGCGCCAACAATATGCATCTGATGGCAGCTTGGAGCTGTGCCAGTGATGTTATCCTGGTGGAGACAGCACCAGACCCAAGCTGCTCACCAAAAGGAGATAAAGTGACTGTGTACTTGCTGCCAATGTGTGGACCTTCTTCAGACCGTATGAGATGCTTAATGGCCTTTGTTGCTTTGTACATCTCTTGAAGCTGTGGCAGCTTGTCAACAAGATGCGGCTGTTGCTGGACATCAACCTGCTTGATGACGTAATCTTCCATGATAGTGATGGTTGTTCCAAAAGTGAATCACGGCTGACTACCCAATGGCACAGCATCACTTGGCAGTTAAGTTTGCTGTATGGTAAGAATGCGATACAGCAAGACAGCAATACGTAAAAGCTGAAGTCTGCCTCTGATTGTATGGATGTTGTGATCGCCACTAAGAACCAAGCAACTGTTGGGGTCATCACGGCGCAGCATGCAGAATCTGACGTCGCCTCCCGCCATTGCAGAGCATAGCATAAATCCCACCTGTAACGCAGGATAACCATCATTTTGCATCCATGACATGCATCTGCTTTGATGATAGATACACCTACCAGGCAAATCCCTTGCCTGGTGCAAATCAGTGCACTATCTTTACATTGGGAAAATGACATCAAACAGTTGGCAGCCAGTAACAGGTTCACCTGTCCATGGTAGCTTTGGCTCCAGCGACGCATCTTCTGCTTCAGCTTGGCTACAGCCAGGTCAAGCTTGTGCTCCTCATGCTCTTCTTCGCCTTTGAAGAGGAGAGCGTTCCTCACAAGAATGCACAGATCTGGACACTTTGTGATCAGTGTCAGAGAGTTGCCTTGATCCCGCGTGCGCTTCATCTTGAAGTGGCCAGTGTATTGGTCTAAGAGCTCCATGATCTCACAAACAAGCTGGTTGAAGGGCCCTACATGCCAACACAGCCTCCTTAGAAAAGAAAAGAAAAGAACAGGCTACGCCTTTCGGCGTCAATCAATGAGAAGCCAAGTATTATACCGGGCTGCCCAGGACAGCCTCCTCACTATGTGGACAAAGCAACAAAGTGCCGATGCACCACAGCAAACCACACAGATTGTGTATGGGACTTTGAAAAATCACAAGCCTCCTGGTGTGCCAGCAGCCCAGACCAAACATGCAAGTCAGACTGACCTGCCTGCACCTTGTCTGGGAACTTCTTGACAAGAAGAGTATGACAGCAGAGCTGAAAGCTACAGCGCCTGATTGTGAAACTGGTGCCAAGTAATGCTTCATGTCATTGTCTTGCAACCACTGAGAGTGGTAGAAGACATCTGGAACTGGAAAGGGAGGGGTGCCTGACATGTGCAGCGCAGATTGGAACAAGTCTGGAATTTCAGCAGCTGCTGGCACAGTAGAGAAAGTAGGCTCTAGTAGTTGACGCACATACTGGCCAGTCATATCTACAGCGCAGGATCAGGACACCTGTGACACTTGTGTCACATGTGATAGCAGGAAGCATTAAATGACAGCCCTACACTGAGCTGCATGCAGCAGACACACCTATTACAAGAGCAAATAACAAGAGTTGGAAGCCTTGGCAATATGTCCGTGCATAGCAACATTTCAGGCTAGGTCAGCTGCAGGTCAAGGGCTGTTGGGGCATTCAGCCTCATCAAGTGCAAGTGCATGTGCACTGCATTTCCCTTCGGACTTGATCAGCTCAGTTACTTGCACTCTGCTTGTAGATTGCGGGCAAACCTGAGTCAAATGGCTGCTGCTCCAAGCTGACCCCAAGGCTGGCTCCTGTAGCACTACATTTACACACAGCAACCAGTGATTGGAACTTTGCGCACTCAGCATGGACATTCCTCCGGGCTGCTTGCGGAAATGTGAAAACTTGCCAGACAGTAGCTGGCCTTTGTTACTAAATTTGTTGTGAATAAATTTGGCATGCATTGGCACAAACACAGAGTCAGGTTTGCTCTCCGGGACACCAAGAGCAACAGCTCCAATGCATTTGCGAAGGACAGCTATGTCTGAAACTTGCAGGACGCCTGCATTTGCTGCCTGACTGAAGAGCAGCTGAGTACAGAAAAAATACCTGTAGGCGATGCACCAAAAATATGCAATGGGTGTGGCATGCTGCCAGCTGTAGTGTCATGCAGAACCTCCTGCTGAATTTCCGCAGTCTCTTGAGTACAGCTATCCACTGCCACAAGTGGCTTCATCAACACCTCCTGCAGTCATGACATATGTGTCATGCATGCCTTCATAATATGTGCACTACAAGCTGCAACATGATGCCAAATAAGGTCTGGCCTGGAAAACTACACAGATGGTCAGCCATAACATATGAGTGATGACATTAGTAGACAAGCTTGCAGGGTGACATCAGACATCCATCGATGCTTCAGGCTGGTTGCAAAGCAGGAACTACTGAAACAATACAACACTGATCCAATGCAGTATCATGCAACTCACCTGTAAGATTGGGCATGAACAGTCCTTGGTGATGGCTTTCCTAACAAGAGCGTCCAGAGACAGCTCATTGCCCGGTGCATGGGCCCATTATCTCTCAGCACATGCAGTCTGCTTCAGCACATCCACTCTGGCAGCGCTGCTGATAGAGACTGCATGGGGAGATACTGATATTGATCTTCCTTGGCCAATCCTGCACATAGACAGCAAGCATGCCTGTTGATGCAGTTACTCAGGGCAAATTTCACTCACATGTACTGTTTCACCAAGTACGAAGGCATGATGTACACCAAGGCTTGACATATCCATCACTCCTGAGTGTAAGACATCAACAAATGCAGCTTGCACAGGTCACATGAGTTATTGTGAAGATTGTCCACAAATGCTTCGCAGTGCTCTGCACATGGACACACATTGTATTGGTTGTTGCCCAGAAGACACCAGCATACAAAGCCTAAGGAGATCAATATCAGCAAAACGCCTCTACTGCAGGGATGCCAGAAACAGCGTACAAAGAATAGGCAGCAATACAGGCTAGCATGCAACGCTAAAGTGGCAAGCTCACTGGCATCATCACTGAGGAGTTCATGTGACAGCAGATTTGTGATGAAGCGTCCCCTGCTTACTCTCAGCATCTGCTGCCAAGGCCCCACTGGGCTGCAGAATCAGCTGTTGCAACCTGGACTATCTGTGGCCTATGGAAAACATAGATGGTCCGGGTTGCAACATCTGATTCTGCAGCACACCTGGTGCCAAGACAAGGCTCATTGACTTCTTGACCCTGAGACTGGCAGGAAGATGCACCTGCTTGAGCAGGCATCTGTTGTCTGTACATGGGCTCGTACACAGCCTGCACATCAGCACATCACAGTCAGGTGCGCACATGCAAAGCAGAGCTGTCACATGTGCACATATAGATGGGACCAAGCAGTAGCAGAGAATGCCTACTCTCTGCACTAGAGCCGCCAGGGCTGGTCTGTGTGGCAGCATCGGCACTGCCCCCGCTGCCAGGACAGGGCTGCTTGACTTTTTGACCCTGAGACTGGCAGGAAGATGCACCTGCTTGAGCAGGCACCTCTTGTATGTATGTGGGCTCGTACACAGCCTGCGCAATGTGATCAACACATGGACCTAAACCCTGATATCACAGTCAGATGTGCACATACCTGTGATTATCAGAAGTGTGGCATACACCATGACTACTAAGGACATTGAACCTCCTGCTGGCGTGCAGCAAGAAGGAGCAGGTAAGAGCAGGCATGCTGTGTACAGTAATGTGCAGAAAAAATCCTACACTGCAATGCTCAGGTCAATGTTCCATACAGCACTTTGCAAGTAAACACGTCGGCTACAGAAAAGGCGGTACGTCATGATCAGAAAAGGCCAAATGAGATGATGGTATTCCTGGTGACTGTATCACCCTGGGCTCTGATGGATGAGCATCTGGCCTGCTTTACCGCTGACCAGGCCTGCGCAACTATGAGAGCAGGCAGGATGCTCATCCAGCTGCTTCTTACTATCCTCATCCAGCAATGCCCTGAATGCTGTCAAGCCTGCGTAGCGCAAGGACAGCCTGTCTCAAACCATTTCACTGTTTATCAGATCTGACCTTATGGTGTAGGTAGAACACGGCAAGATGATCTCAGCCTGCTGCACTACGCAATGACAGGACTGTAAATGTCCAACTGTCCATTATGTGGCAAAATTGTGGCGGGTGCAGAGTTGACCTGATTGCCAAGAAGACTGAGGTAGATCAGAGACAGTGAGATCCAAATTGGACTGAAGGATCAGAGTCAAGCAAACATGTTGCATGACAAGGCCGCATCTCCTTGGGTCAGCCCAAGGAGATGTGGGTACGCCTTCATGCCATTTGAGACAAGAAAAGGAAAGCCAGCGCTGATAGGCGTTCAACATAGAGAAGCTTGAGATGATCCCAAACCAGGCCCAATGCTTTCATTGTATGCCATTTGAATACTTAGCCCAATGCTTTCATTGCACACATTGCAACGTTCCAACGCATGCAATGAATACATGAGCTAAGTATTCAAATGCATGGAGGCGTACCAGTACCCACAACCATAAGATTTCAGTGCTTTTAGCATCAGTCCAGCTTCGAGGGGCGTCAGCTTGTTGGGCAGTGCTGTCAGAGGTCGCTAGCACTGATGCTAGAAGGCAGCATCAAATGACGTAGTGGTTTTTGCTGATTTTCAGAGGAAGGTCCTGTTGCAGCTTTGCCAATGAGGCCAGGAACTGTGTCAATCAGTTGCTTGACACAATTCCTGGCCTCATTGGCAAAGCTGGAGCTAGCTTTCAGATTCTGCAATAGTACAACAGGACTGTAAGATCTTGAGGTCCAAATGATGTATACATGTGACCTGATTGGGCTGTACGCTGGGCATCCACAAACAAAGCCATCCACACAATCTATCGGCTTGCACACTTGACACAACTACAGCCTGTCTGGATCTATCTAGGTGAACACCCTCTGCTCAGCGGCTTAAAAGTATGTCTATTCATAGTATGTCTACCCACAGACCATGCAATCCAAGCACCACATGGACCACGCGCACTACGTGTGCACCGGCTGCTGCAGCAAGTTAATGTCAAACAAGGTTGCAGCTTAAGGACTGACCCAGAGAACTGAACATATCGATGGTCAGCCCTATCAAATGAGTGATGACAACTGGTAGACAAGCTTGCAGGATGATGCTTGTCTGAAAGCTGACAGCAAAGCAGGAATCACCCAGCCAATAAACTACTTAAGCGGTTCAATGTGACTCACTTGTAAGATAGGGCAAGAACAAGAACAACCTCAGATTCTGCTGATGGCTTTTTGTGACAAGAGCGTCCAGAGCTGGGAGCTGCAGCAAGTTTTGCATACAAGGTCGTTTCTACCAACAAACCCCTTTTGCTTCAGCAATGGCCACATGCAGCTTCACCCAACTTGACAATGAACAGCCATACAAGAGCCACGGCGTTGAAGAACAGATGCAGGTAGTGGCGCCTACCAGTCTGCAGCCCCATCGTACAGTGAAGTCGGCCCTGTGCGTGGTAAGCCCCAGACTGTGAAGCACAGAGCGTGACTGGAGAGTACGAAGTGCCGTCACAGGCTCGGGCAAGCTGCGTCCATGCGGTTGTCCTGGTTAGTGCTGGTGAGTCATGCTTGCCCTGCCACCTTCCCATGCACGTCTTGAACGGCCGGCTTGCCAGCCATCATGATGCAGCTACCTTAGCTCCCTGCACAACACTTTGAAGTCATGACTGTCTGGGACGCTGCAGTCAAGCAGTCGAGTGAGTGAGTGAGTGAGTGAGTGAGTGAGTGAGTGAGTGAGTGAGTGAGTGAGTGAGTGAGTGAGTGAGTGAGTGAGTGAGTGAGAGAGTGAGT
>JAABUK010009170.1_pt1 | contig 13620 bp, 8 predicted proteins | sample 5559141 | NCBI WGS metagenome assembly JAABUK01 (sample SAMN10711869, study PRJNA513367) | rock metagenome | isolation source: Antarctica rocks | place: Antarctica: Victoria Land, Pudding Butte nord | collected 2016-01-03
ATCCATCTCTGCAACAACTTCACCGCCTTCTTCGACTAGCTAGCTACATGCACGAGCACCCGTGGGAAAACGGCACTTCGCTCTTCTTCGCATTTTCAGCAACAACGATTGTTCCTATCATACTACCCGCAATAAAGCTTTTCTGCCACATCACCGGTCGCTCAAAGTAATAGCGGCCCGCGTGGCAATCCCTCGATCGGAAATTCTGGGCTGCCGAAAACACCCCGTTTTACTATCTTGCAGAGTGCATGCAGCTATGGGCGGAGCAGCAGCAGCAAGCAGCGGGTATGTGTTTCTACGGCGTTGGTGCTACAGGTTTGCGAGTATAAAAGGCTATGAACTGGCGCGTGTGGAATGGGAAATAGACCTTGGACATTGAAGGACAGACCTACACACAGAGAGGGACAGGCAGGCCTCGAAAGGAAGCAAGGGGGATTGAGAGAACAGAAAAAAACGGAATAGAAAAGTAAAGAAATCGTTCGCAAGTGGTCTGATGGACAACGCAACCTTTGTTATAATAGCTAGCTTCTCGATTGGGAATGGCAATTGGCAGATCTGGCCACCTTGGTTAGCTACACACACGAGACTGCATGAGAGAGTTATGCCAATACGGAACCCTTTCAACACCTCTCCCCCCCCTTCCACCACCTTGAAAAGCCCTACTATACTAGTCACCACCACTTTTCTATTTCACAAATCCACGCAGGGTTACATACATTAGCGTCATTGTTCTTTCCATGTATATTTGAGGATCATCAGAATTCAGAAACAAGCGTTTCTTAAAAAGCGCTTCAATTCGAAGATACATAAGGTATATATATATATATATGGGGGGTGAAGGGGAGTGGGGAGGGTGAAAGAACGCGGTGCTGTCCGCTCAACGAGCTCAATCTGGCAGCTTGACGTCCCAAATTGCTTGACTTCAGCGGAACGGCATGTCTATCGGGATGAGAGTACGCTGCCGACGTCGATGTCAGAAGTATTGGGACGCGGTGCACATCATTTGAGGGATCTGTTGGACTCTGCCGGGGAAATGCTGCACGCACGTTATACAATGATGGACGTTGATGCTGTGCGAAGAGCGGGACTCCATATCCGACACAGTAATTGATATTTAGATATTCCGTCGTATGATGCTGCTCGTCCAGTCTGGAGACGTTCGACCAGGAGTGCCGAAAGGAGCAGCTCGATTGCCCGACTGGGCCAGAATGCCTTGGCACACAATCTGGTTGCCTCAGGCTTCAAGCAAATCTTGATATTGATGGATTAAGATCATTAAGCATACACAGCAATACCTCGGGTCAAACAGCCTGCGCCTCAGGCCTGTCATCGGTCCATGTCGATGCCAATTCCCGGCCATTTTGAGCCTCGTTTTCTCCGTACGTCGCCTGTTTTCAGGAGGCATTCGACATGATGCTTGATACCTTGGCTATTTACATTGAGACGTTCAACGATGATACTTGACGACATCTAGGGAGTCCAGCTTACAAGTGCATCACTCGCGGACCTTGCTTGGAATTCACACTTGAGCACTGCCAGGAGTCACCCCTCATCATGTTTCGACGGCTGTTGCATCGTATTCTGCAGGGCCAGTACGGTAGGTCCGCGCTCGGGCTGACCTCACGAATGAATACTCCTTTGCAGCGTCGCTGCACCCATCCTGTGACATTTGGACCATCACTGTATCACTCCTCGTTTGACTCGTCGGGTCTTCTAAGCCTGGTTCTCTCCTTTACATCTGAACCCACTAGCTCGACCACAGAATTCCTGACCCTGCTTCATCTACAGAACGTTGGCAAATATTGCGGCGCGGCCGAAAACTCCCAGTCCGCTGCTGGTACCACCAAGGTCGTCATCGGCTGCAACAGCACTACGTTGAGTTGCGAAGCAAGCAATTCAGAGCGGAATCCGACGCTATCTACCAGCGAGATTCGAGAAGCTTGCAGCGCTCAAGCCTCCATTGCCAGCCCTTTTTTTGCGATCTGGCAAGAGGCGGCTGGAAATGCGATGAGAAAAGGAGAGTGAAGTGGGCGGGGGCGACTGCTCGATTCGTGAGATGTGGAGCGCTGCGCATATGTCCGTTCGCCTATGCTGGTTCATAGCTCTATTTATGCCTTCAAAGAACAAGAACGTCTGCTCTTCAAGGTCGAGAAAAGAGATCTTCAGGAAGTCGGTTTTGTCCGGTTTCTATATGAAAGGGGTTTACTTCTCGGACCGTTCCATTCTTCAGCATTTTGAGTCTCCTTTTGCACTCTCCTCGACAGAGAGGATGGAATCACCCCAATACAGGCTGCGTCTCCTTCCATTCTCTTCAACCTCAAACCTGACATCCTCACACTTCGTCAATGCCTCCATCTGCACCTCATCCTTGTACGCACATGTCTGCCGTCCCCCTCTCAGTCAAAACCAGCGCACTTCTCAGTAATCCTCAGGCCGCCCCTTCATACCTCAAAGGCCGCCCCTTCATACCTCAAAGGCCCACTATTGACAGTAGCATCCACCCAGAGGCTATGAGATCCTGCCGACTAGACCGCGTCGAGTGTCAGCCTGAAAGCGCGACGAAGCTCACAGACGCGCATACGTGACCGTTCTGGCTGATACCATGTCAGATTGGGAGAGGAAGCTCGGCTTGTGGGGGGAGTGACGTATCGTCTCCAAGACCGCCACGCATGCCACATTTTTACTTCGAATGTCAAAATACGGTGGCGAGCTATGCCGAGTTCTGCCTCCAGGAGAATGATGTATTGTTTCGTGCTTGGGAGTTTGGGTCAAGGGCCTTCATAGCTAAAGAGAATTACGCAAGAGGCAGCGTCTGCCGTGCCGAGGGTTGATGACTCTTGAAATGTGGCTGCCTTCGGATGACCAGTGGGCAGGATATCCGGGAGCCTCAGGTGGTTTGATTGCGAAGGCGAGTCGTAACCAGGAAAGAGCACAAGCACAGAACATGTCTACTGTGCTCACTAGGTTTGTTTATTGTTTGCCATCCACTGCTTCATGACCTTGGTGCTATCGTGGGCCGCGCGAAATAGCTGTCGCTCTGTCTCGTCCAGTCCTCGCAGGAAGTCAACGCCTTCGCCCATGGCGCCTCGTGGATTGTGGGCATGATCTGCGATCTCGGCAGCGCGCTTCTTGAACGTCTTTTGTAATGCACAAGTTAACTTCAATTTAGTTGTAGGCTCGTTCTGCCACGTACGTCTGTCAACACATCTATCATTTCCTCCCCCTCGAAAAGCTCCATTACCCTTGCGCCGAGGCTGTAGAAATGCTGCGCTTGCGATCGAAGTTCCACAGTCTTCGGATCCGCTTTCAATGCATTTATCACACGCTGAGATAGTGCTGCAGGCACATCGAGGGTTGCGAGTGGTGGAGCACCTGGTCCGGTGCTAGGATTGTTAAATCAGTCTCGGTTCAGTGTGAAGGCGGTAACCGGGCTTTGGCAGGGAAGCAGTGGAAGACATGAACAAACGGCATTACAGCACATGGAAGTTCTTTTCAGGCCGAGGCAAGCATGGATGGGACGAGAGCTGGCGGTGTACATACGGAACTGCAAGAAATGACGCAAGCCATAGTGGAAGGTCGACTCGAGTACCAGGTTTAACCTGCAGAAATTTATGAGAGACGAGACGGTGTTGACGAGTGTCTTCTCACATCTTCTCCAACATTGCCATCTAGGAATCCTAGGCCTGGACCTTCGAATTCGAAAGTGCAGGGGAGTTTCTTTGTGTGGTTAGTATTTACATAACACAGGTTTTAGAAGCCAGAAAGCCAAGGCTGCCACAACTAGAGTGGATGGAGAAGAATTCGAGCTCAGGGAGTCAGGAGATTGGCCTGGGAAGGCATTGCTGACCTGAGCGTCTGTAAGAATGGCATCTATATCGTAGTAAGTCGACATCGCGAGCGTAGGATCGGGCTTTTTGTAGCCGCAATTTGCGTGGCTAACGACCAAGGATGATCGGATGTTGAGGGCTGGCTACCAAGCCAGGGCGAAGGCTAGAATGTTCGTCAGGTTGGCACTTGTGGATTTATTATATTGATAGATGTCTCTGGAATTCCGCCCTCCGCCCTCTCGCATCTAACTGAAAATGCGTCTCCTAAATGTCTTGGCGTAAACAGTCTCTGAATCCCAGTCCGAGTACCCAAGTGCGAGTAGTATGGCATCCTCAACTTCCGTTCCGCCTACAGCTTCAGACGAATCTCACCCTCGTGGGAAACCTTCACTGACAGCCTCGACTAGCGTTGTACCTCCTTCCAAACCTCCCACAGAAGTACATCAAACCGCACACCTTGACCCTCAGGCATATATACAGGGCAGATACACCATTACTCTAGGCGCAAATGTCGTTATTCACCCTCGTGCACGGTTGGTGTCCATCTGTGGGCCTTTGACCATCGGTGCTGGGACCGTGATAGCTGAAAGGTGCATTGTTGGTGGTCCGAGTTCTGATCCAAGGGAGCCACTTCCACCAGCTCCAGCGGAACCACTGAAAACTGTGATCGGGCAGGATGTGGTGCTCCATGCATCGGCTGAGGTTGAGGCTGGGGCTTCCCTTGATGACGCTTGCCTGATCGAGCCTCGAGCTGTTATCAAGAAAGGTGTACGTATCGGCCAACACGGCAAGGTGTGCGCTGGTTGTGCGGTTGATCGATCAGTTGGAGACTGGATGGTCGTGTGGGGTGATGGCCAGCTACGTCGGATGCGGACGGGTGCTCATGAGCTTGAGGAGGCTCGCCTCAAGGCATTGGAGAGGGAAAGAGAGGCCACAGCAGGATTGTTGAAGGCCGCTGCTGCCAAAGCGACGCTGGTGAAGCGAAGGGGTTAACCAACCGTGGCAGAAGTGTTCGTCTCACGGCTTACAACACCGACTATGGATCGATATGCGATCTTCTACAGCAGGTGGACATTATGTTTATTCATCCAAGACCGTCGTTGTTAGTGCTTCGGAGACATTCGACCGGGTAGAAGATTACAAATGCAGCGAAGTCTGACGTTGGAGGTAGAATCCATGGCTCACCGCATAGAGAGAATTGAATTGTGATAAGGACCCTGGCATGATTCAAGGAGATCTGCCCCAATTCTGTGCCTTATATCCATAGTTGGCGGAAAGGACTTCCAAGGAGAGAGGAACGTTTTCGGACAGTGATTGGTGATTGCATTATTCCTTTGGCAAGCTCCAAGTCAGACTGTCTCGTACAAGCTTGCTAAGTTGCAAACGAGAAAACATCGGTTCGCCGTCCATGCTCATGCTTGAAGCCTTGAAGGGCTTGTCCTTGCGAGGACCTGCCACGTTTTCCGACCAACTCCCTGCAGCGCTCTGAGAGAGAGAAAAGCAAAGATTGAACTTGTGCTAAAATCCGACCTTTTCCCTCTCACGTCCCAGCTCCTCCACCGCGAACACGTTTTCCTCCTTGGTCATCCCCAGGGCCGTCTTCCCTGCTGCGTTTATTCCCCTGGGGATTGAACTGCCTTGCTGTTGGATTTAAAGCTCCCCTAGGACTGCCGCCCGCCTGACCTTGACCACCACCTTGTGGCGCATTGGTCTGCACCTGCGGAGCACCCCCTCGGCTTTGTCCACGGCCTCGGAACCCACCTCGAGGGATGCTTGAGCCACGACCCGCAGCTTGTTGTGGCGCCAGCTGTGTCTCAGAAGCGCCGGCATCTTGATTTTGTTGTTGACCTTGTCCGCCTCTTCGAGCTCCTCGACCGCCTCTTGGAAGATTGGACTGAAGACTCCTGAGAGCTGCAGGCCCAGTCCCGGTATGATTTGTCTGAAGAGGCTTGGGGATGGCGTCAGTTTGCGATGGTTGAGCTACCGAGGCCGATACTGTGCCCACTGGCATGGCAGCCGCCGCAGGGTCAGATTCCGCGTTTGGCTTGTCTGTGGTAGGTGGTAACAATTGAGGCTTCGGCGCATTTTCAGCTTGTGCTCTGCCCCCAGCCTGGGCTTTTTGATCCACGCTAGACGAAGTGCTCGACGGCGTAGGCGCCGGAGCAGCTGGTTTGGATACCGCTGTCGCTGGTGGCGGTTTAGCATCTTTTGCAACAGCCCATACTTCGCCGACCGGCTTCTCAGGCGTCTCTTCCACGGCTTTTGACACAACCTGAATCTTCGCCATCGCATTCCGTGCTTGATTCAGTGACATATTCGCCTTCACTGCGTTGCGTTTCTCAGCCATTGCTACCTGATCTGCAATTTTCCTCTCGGCCTCCTTGTTGAAGGTCAGTCTCTCCTCTGCAAACCTCTCTTGTAGCTCGATAATCGCTGTTTGCTTCTCGGACGCAATTTTGATGTCTTGTTCGTTCAGCAGAGCTTGCTTTTCAGATGCACATTTCTCTCCCTGGGCTTTCAGGATAGCTTGCTTCTCAGCCTCGAACTTATCGTCTAACTCCTTGATCAAGGCTTCCTTCTCAGCTGCACATTTCTTCTTAAGTTCCTCCCTAGTAGCATTGGGGACTGGTTGGCCACTTGCTGTATGCACTGCCTCGAGCTCCTTGCGGATTACCTCTTTCTCCTTATCCACAGCTTTCCGAATATTGGTCCGCAGTATACCCCGGACTGTCTCATTCTCCTTCACTAGAAGTCTAATTTGATCCTCAGTAAGAGAAGGAAACTCTTTGTCAGTTGCGGGAGGTTGCGATTCAGTAGCCTTTTCTGCAGGCGGAATGGGACCGTTCGTGACGGGGGTCTCTTGTGAGCTTATTTTCTCTGCTCGGAAGGCTTCTAATTCCCTCTGTCTTGCATGAAGTCTTTCTTCGAGCTCATTTATGGTGTTGGTAGAGGCCGTCTGCAATTCTGCTTTGACTTCTGCCAACCTCTTGTTGAGCATGCCCCGCAGTTCAGTCTCACGCGCCTTCAACACTGACTCTCGTTCAGCTCTAAGACGCTCGATCTCCTGATATTTGGCTGTAAGTTCGGCTTCGAGCTCTGAAATCTTTGCCCGGAACTCATCTACTTGAGCAGAGCCCTGTTCTGGCTGAGTCGCTTGTGCCGTATTTGTAGAAGATTCCTCCTGCACGCCATTGACTTGAGTTGCAGCAGGTTGATCCTGAAGAGACTTCAATTGGTCTCTGGTAGAATCAAGCTCGGTTTGTAGCTCAGCTCTCTGGGAATTAGCAGTTTCAAGTTCGGTCTGCTTTTGGTTGATTCTCCCTGTGAGGTCTTTATTTCTGGCTTTGAATTGCTCTGACAATCTTCCTCGGAGATCTTGCTTCGCAGCCTCCACTTGTTGTGGGATGGCTTCAACCTGAGCTTGTAGAGAATCTCGAGCAGCGACAGCTTCGTCCCGTTCGATTTCGAGAGTGGATAGTCTTTGCTTTAGCATTTCCAATTCCGCGGGGTCAACACGATCATACTTCGCCAGAATATTTTGAGTGCGTGCCTGCCAGTGATCTCGATCTTCTTGTAGCAATTTCATCTCGCCTTCCCGTAACTCTGCCAGGTTCTCCAGCTCAGCGATTCGAGTTTGAAGGGGAGAAATATTTGCAAGGAGCTCTTCCACCTGCTGCGACTTCTCTGCAAGCGCATTCGAAGCACGCTTTGCTTCTGCTCGTAGAGTGACACTGCTCTCACGGTAGAGATTTAGCTCATTGAGAGTGTCCATGAGCTTGTTATGGCTGAGTGCGTTTCGCTCAGTATCAGCATCAGCGCGGAGCTGTTGGTCGAGCTTAAGACGTGTCTCGTCTAATTGCGACTGAGTATGATCAAGCTGTTGTTTAAGACGCTTGGCCTCCTGAGTAGACAGATGATACTGGACGTCGACAATCTCCTTTTCTCGACGAAGATACTTGATGACCTCTTGCAGATTCTGAAGATCTGCACCAGCGGTGGCGTCCGGTTCGTCATCGGCAAGTGAAGCACGGTCTCGTTGCAAAAATGATATTTGTCTCGTTACCTCTTCGAGCTGGCCATGCAAGAGGGTATTTTGCTGCATGACCTCTTCTCGTCGGTTTCTCAGGTCAGCCAGCTCACGCTCGTACCTCGTCTTCTGTTCGGACCAGCTTTCTTCCTTTTGTTGCAGACTGGTGATTGCAGACTCGGCCATTGTCCTCAGCTCTACCATCTCTAGTCGCAGCTGGTTGTTTTCTGTTCGGATTGTCTGCGCCGTTTTGGCAGCTTCTGCATGCTTCACAAGTTCGTCTTCGTAGTTTTGCTGATGTTGATTGGCAATACCTGCTTGCGACTTGACGTCTTCTAGAAGACCATCTGCACGGGCTTCCTGCTGATCATTTTGATCTCTGAGCCGTGCAATCTCCATCTCGAATGACGCCTTTTGTTCATCAAGTTTACGGTCGGACACGCTTTGCTCGTCCCGCAGTCGAGTAAGCTCGTTGTTCGTGGTAATGAGCTCGGTAGAGATGTCCTCGACCCGCCGCTCAAGTTCCCTGATCGTGCCATTCTTCTCCTCTATGGCTTGCTCCGTTTCTTGGCGATAACGATCGTTGGTGTCGGTCAGTTCTTGCAGACGCTCCTCGCTAGCCTGACTGATACTCTTGTAAGTTTCGACCTGTTCATTAAGACGGTCTAGCTCGTTGTTCTTCAGCTCGAGGTCGCGCCGGAGCTCAGACACCTCAACAGAGAGTTCTTGCTCACGAGTCAAAGAATCTTCCTCGCCTTGAGCTGCATCGCCTTTGCCTGCGTCAGCACCTGGCTTCGCTTGAAGCACTTCAAGACGCTCTTCGGCGGATCGCAGCTCAATCGTCATCTCGTCTATCCTTGCTTGCAAATGATCTCGAGTTGTCTTCGCTTGGATGGATTCCTCGCGAACAGAGCTTAGGCTTGCCATGAGATCATTAATGCGCTTCTGGTTCTGTTCGTGCTCATATTCGCGGCGCAAGGCGGTCTTCTTGCTTTCTTCTGTTTCGTCGTTGAGCTTCCGCTTCGTTGTCTGGAGCTCTGACTGTAGAATCTCTATCTGTCTTTGCAAACGTCGATGAGACTCGCTGTCTGATTGCTCACGCTCGTTGAGAATGTTCTGTAAAGTGCTGTTGAGGTTGTCCAAGCGGCCTCTCTCATTTCTCAGCGACTCATTGTCTTCGATCAATCGTTTCTCAATACTTTTCCACAAATCCTTCTCGGCTTTTAGATTTGCCGTCTCCCTTTGCATGCTGTCGCTTTGGCCCTTCGCTTCCACCAGCTCTTCCGCAGCTTGTTGTGTTCGGAGTTCCTGCTTTGTGGCAATGTCACGAATCATCTCGGAACGTTTCTGCAGCTCCACGCTCTCAGCTTTGAGCATGTTGTAATTTGCCTGTAGCATCTCTGCTCTCTGGTTGGCAGCGCTCAACTGACCCTGTTGTTTGCTCAAGTCGACCTGCAATTGAGACTTCCGCTTCGACAGCTCATTTAGCTGGTTCCTTAGCGCTGTATTGTCCGTAGCAGCCTCTTGCTTGTAGGAATCGAAGTGATGCTGTAGGTCTTTGAGAAGCTTGGCATAGTCCGATTCTTCTCCAGCAGGCGAGCCTTGCAAACTAACTGCCATACCTCGAGGTAGAGAACTGGCAGCTGGCAACGGCATTGATTGAGCGAAGGCACCGGCTTCCACTTGCGCTGGGAGCTGACCACGTCTCACAAGCATGTTTCGGAACATGTCGCGCTCCTTGACATAGCTCTTCGACTGGGTGACCATGTTTTGTAGCTCGTCTTTGTAAGTTGATACCCGAGCGCGGAGAGCTTTAAGCTCCTCATGTTCCTGCTGTCGGGACGGATCTTTCTCGTTAGCCTCACTAACTTCCATTCGCTCACCAAGCTGCCGCAGCATGCTCTGTATCCTGACGTTTTGCTCCTGAAGCTCGACAATGTTCCTGAAAACTGTCAAGTTCTCGCTGATTATTCGTCCAGTATCGGTCATGGTAGCCAGACCACTTTCATCCCCTACTGCTGCTCTTTGCAGATCGTTGATCTCATCTTGAGAAAGTTGCTGGCCGCTTTCGCGCAAATGTTGTTCCATGAGGAGAATCTTGATCTGGGAGCTTTCATCGCGGACTTGTTGCTGGAAAACATTTCGCTCCTTTCGGAGTTGCTCGACATAGCCCTGCAACTTCCGCATTTCTTTCAACGCACTATCACGCTCTTTGGTTGCCGCATCTCGAAGAGTTGAGATTTCCATCATTTCGCCTTCTAATCGCCCATGATCTGCACGTAACTCGTCAATCTCGGGTTGGGTCTTTTCCAGATTCTCGACCATTTCCTCCAGTGACCTTGAAAGCTGCTCTGCATGGCGCTTCTCACTCGCTAGCTCCCTCTCCACCTTTTTGTATTCGCTGAACATCTGTGTCATAGATAAGTTACCCTTGACCCGCGATGCTAAGCCAGGGGAGAAGACTCCAGTTGGAGTGCCAGGTCGAATTGGTGTCATTGTACCGTGACCATTGATGGGCTGGGGAGTGCTAAGTTGGGCTTTGATGAGCTCCAGCTCAGCTTGAAGCTGTTCGACCGTTGATTCAAGCTCGGTAACGCGCTGTTCTGCCGACACCTTATCGTTGTGCTCTGTTTCGACTTCTGCTCTAATCCTCCCAATCTCATCCGCAGCCTCCTCCTTCGCCTCTTCCAATGCAATTGAAAGCTCCTGCGCCCGTTGCTTCGCAGTATCTGCCGAGGTCTTCTGTAACTCTGCGAGGCGGCCAGCGCTGTCAAGCTCCATGCGAAAGGCATCGGCTGCTTGCACAGCCTCTTCACGAAGCTCTTGTACTGTGGTCAATGAGTCTTCAAACTTTTGGATCTGATCGTCTAGTCGGCTTCGCAGTGATGCCTCTGAACGTTTCAACGACTCCGCTTCTGAGATATACTGCTCGTTGAGTTGTTGTAGCTCAGTGATCCGAGCACTTTTATCTTTGCGGAATCTAAGATGATCTGCATTTTTCGTCTTGAGCTCACTCTCAAACCATTCATTGTTTCTCTTCAGCATCTCCAGCTCCTGCTGCAAACTTTGTTCCCGAAATCTTGTGCTTGAAGCAGCCGAGTTTGCACTCTGCAGGTTCTGTTCGAGCTCCGAGATGCGACGTCGCAACGCTTGGGCTTTCTGGTGTTGGCCAGATAGTTCTTCTGCCAATTTATCATATGCTGTAGACTTAGAGTCGAGCACAGCCAGAGTATCGCGATTAGCCCCCTCAAGAGAAGAAACTCGGGACTTCAATGTAGACACTTCAGAAGCGTCGTGAGAATTCGCAGACCGTATTTGCTCGACCTCCTGTTCCACCTTGGATCGAGCATTTTCTGAACATGTTAGACAGGGTTTGCTCAAAGTTTCGAGGTGGTTTACCTGAATTGTGCAGCTCAGTCCGAAGCCTTGTGATCTCAGCCAATCCTTTCTCAACTGAGCTTTTCAAGGCCTTGACTTTGGATTCGCCAATTCGAACAACCGTCTCTAGTTCCACTTCAAGGCGAACTTTCTGGGACTTGAGCTGGTCATACTCTTGCGCCCTCTTGCTAACGTTGTGGAGAAGAGACCGGACAAGCTCGACAGTAGGGTTCTCGAGGATGGCGGAGATAGTTGTCTCCGAAGTAGAAGAGAATGCAGCAACAGCACGAATGTCAACCTCAGCTGCCATACTGTCAATATGTAGTGAGAGTGTGTCGGTGAGTTATCCAATTAACGTTGGTTGCAAAGTTGACAAGAAGGAGATATTTCCGTGAAGGGCGACGGGGATGAGCGCGTTGCTCTTTGTATTGCCTGTGTTCCATCCAGGCAGTTGCAGACACAAGCAATGTAGTCGCAAACACAAAAGGTTGAGTGATGTGGCAGCTTGTAGGCAGCTTTGCCTGTTCTGCTTGTCAGATCACGAACATCACAGGGAATGTTCAGTCGCGTTGTAGCTGTATGCGGACGACCATCACCTGCGGGCTTGGAATTTGAAGATCACGTGGTTGTTGTAAAGAGGTTCCGCGTTCATCTTAGTTCAGATCCAGGCATTAAGGCTGTCTACCAACACTTCGTCTTGCTGTCTCCCTCCTACAACGTTGCTGATGTGCACAACTCCGACGAGACGTCCACTCTCTACAGGGAACCTTTGATTAGGACATCTCGCCTTCGGCCACCCGTCACCATAACACCCTGCAGTCGGTCTTATACCCCTTTTTGACCTCGTCCACCCGCTATTAATCATTTCTCACCGCCCTCTAAAAGCATTGCCTCTTTTCTAATTGTGACTTTTTGCCGACTAACCTACGACTCTATTCTACATCAACTACCTTGATTTGCAACACGCTACGCAGGAACTTGGCCACAAGCCAACAATTACTGCTTCGATATCTTCGGACACAGCTTGAGCCCTGATTGTCGAAGTGCTCCATCATCCGGTCATTCATCAGAAATGATCGTCATGTCCTCCACCGAAATCTACTCCCAGCCTGCAGCAACGGGGACTGGGAGCGATGTGCGCACAAAGGTCCTTTTTGCCATCGACAGTCTCAAGGCAAAATCGCCAGCCTCGATACCTACCGCAAGGCTGATCGCAGACAACATTAGAGGGCCAGAGCAGACGCCAGAACTGGTATCACGATTCAGACAGTTTTTGAATGCCAATGAGAAAGTTTCGTACCACAAAGACACCGATTCTTACTCTTTTCGACCGGTTCATGATATCTTCAATGCAGATGACTTGATTGGGTTCTTGCAGTCGCAAAGATCGGCGCTAGGCTTGAATGTTCGGGATCTAAAGGATGGCTGGAACGATGTCGAGAAGACTATCGATCAACTTGAGTCAGACAACAAACTTCTAGTGGTTCGAAACAAGAAGGACAACCATGCGAAAATGGTCTGGGCTGATGATCCCACCCTCCATGCGCCTATGGATGAGGAATTTGTGAAGTTTTGGGAGGAGATTCAAATGCCTGCTGGGGGACATGAAGCGGTAAAGAAGGAATTGAAGCTTAAGGATATGACCTCTGCCGACTCTGGAATGGCGCCAGCAACCAAGGTCATCAAAAAGGAAAAGCCGAAGAAGAAGGTGAGAAGGGGAGGGAAGGTCACCAATACTCATATGAAGGACGTTCTACGGGACTACTCTCATCTGAAAAGGTGACAGCTGCGTGCTACAATTATGTTGGAATGGAAGTGTCGTGGGAATGGAGCTCGCATTGCAAGGCGTTATGCAGTGGAATCTGAAAGACAAATCGCCTTGTGCGTCAGGAGGAAAGGCATTCGGACGTGAAGACTGGCTAATTCGGCGGGTCTGAAATCAAGGACTTTCGAGGGCAGCAGTGCCTTGTTGCCTACACTCTTCCAAGCGTGGTATTGATAGATCAGATTTAAGTGGTATCCATGATTGAAAGTCCACTAGTAGTCACGAAGGGTCTCCACAACATCTCATGATAGTATGTTCGCTTCCTTTTTGATCCCTCTCTGCTAAGTGAACGGCTTTCGACATTCATGGGTTCTCGCCGTAATCCTACATATAGAAGACAGCAATACCCATGAGGGGCCACACTGAAGTACAACCTTCTAACCAATCCGCGTAACTCTTTGCACCTAGTAGACATCGGGCTTGCCTTCAACACATCCTCCGCCGGATCACGTCCCATTCGCCACATTGACCTCAACAACCCCCAGTTTCCCCTTTCTCCCCTCCTCTTCCTCCAAATACCTCACCAAATCCTCAATCGTACAAACCCTCAACCCCCACCTCCT
>JAABUK010009171.1_pt1 | contig 13619 bp, 16 predicted proteins | sample 5559141 | NCBI WGS metagenome assembly JAABUK01 (sample SAMN10711869, study PRJNA513367) | rock metagenome | isolation source: Antarctica rocks | place: Antarctica: Victoria Land, Pudding Butte nord | collected 2016-01-03
GACTCGAAAGTCGCGTCACTCGAGCTCCGTGATCGGGACGCGCGAACAAGCCAAGACCGAACAGCCGTGATGGAGAAAGCATCTAGGCCGCTCGTCGTCTACGAGAAGGACTTCATTGAGAGTTACCTGCTTGATCCTGACGTAGTCGCACGAGTGATCGTCGAAGTGTCCGGGGCCCGGTCCCCATGCCCTCGAAACCTACGATCTGAGCAACTCACCGGAAGGGACCGATTTCGTCTACTCCGGCGAGCTGGGCACCGACCTGTGTCGGCTGGGACGGTGGTGGGCGGACCGGGTCGCCGTTCCATGGGAAGTGGCCGTCACGGCCTCCCTCGACTCGATCCAGACCGAAGCCGAACGCCGCGCCGCTCCGCGCCAGGCCCGCTCAGGGGACGATTGACTGCCGAGCTGACGTGGGCCCGCGGTCGCCAAGGTCGATGGAGTCGGCCAACTCACCGGATCGATGCGAAGCTGGCGCGGGTTCGCGTAGTCGCCCTGCCGGCCGTGGTAGGCAAGCCACGTCCCGCCACGGGGGCCAGTGACCAGCATCCCTCCGCCCACGCTCAGCACGCTGTTGGCCTCATGAAGGAAGGGGTTTTGCGGGTCCTTGGTGAACGGGCCCAACGGCGTCGCCGCCGTGGCATAGCCCATTCCGTACGGGCCGTTGTAGGCCCCGCCCGAGTAGATCAGGAAGTAGGTGTTATCACGACGGTGCAGCCACGGGTTCTCCACCACTCCGCCAAAGGACGCCTGCTCCCAGGTGTTCGTGGCGCCAAAGAGCTCCTGCCGCGACCCGGTTGCCGTGAGCAGATCTGGCGCGAGGGGGATGACGCCGATCCTGCGATTGCCAGGACACGTGGGGTCCGGGAGACAGCGGCGGGTAGTCGACAGGTAGAGGTAGGCCTTCCCGTCGGCGTCGACGAAGGGGGCCGGGTCGATGTTGCTGTAACCGAGGTTGTCGCCGCAGCCAATCGGCCGACCGCTCGCATCGGGACTGCCAGCCGGGTTCGTGAGCGGGCCACGGTCTTGATACGGGCCGCCGGGGGTGTCCGAGGTAGCTACCCCGATGCAATTCGTGGCCGGAGAGAGGGTGCCGTGGCGAGATACGTAAAAGAGCACAAAGCAACGGGTTCCGGCCGAGCCGGGGCAGGGCCCCGCTCGCTCGATGACACTCGGCGACCACGGATTCCACTCACCCGCCTGCACCGCCCAGCTCGGCGCGCAGCTAAAGCGGTGCCCGCAGGGGCCCAGCTCACCAGATCCTTCGATCGCAACACCGGAAAGCGGTCCCCCGTCGAGAACGCGTAGTAGTTGGAGTGGGTTCCAGCTACGTCGAGCACCATCGGATCCGGGGCGCCAGGAGACGCGGACACCGGGTTTTGTTAGCCCGGGTTCTGGGAGCGCTTCGCAGCGAGAGCTCCGGTTGGGGCGACAACCGCGACAGCCACGGCGAGAGCTGCGAATAGCGCGTACGCAGAGGGCCCGGGCCGCCCCGCTCGCGGGTTGGGGCGAGCCGGTGCGGCGGCGCTCCTACGCAACATATTTCTCCCCCGTAGTCGAAGATTCTGGCCTGCGTAACGCCTTGCTCGGCAAATATACTAGTCACGCTCTTCATGTCAGCACTTACACGATGTGATCGCAAAAGTCTCCTCTGCCGGCGCGGACAGGTTTCGAAATGGGCTGTCGCGCACCACGTCGAAATGCCAAGTCCGCGTGGTGGCCTCGCGCCACACGACTGTGATTTTGTGGCGCCCCAACGATCAGCCGGCCTCGGGCTTGTACGCGTAGTCGGCGCCGTTGGCGGGCCACAGGCGGGGGACGCCGTAGTACCGACTGCTATGTCGAATGTGCCCCAGGTCGTACATGGCCGGGGACGCTGGGGACGGCGGGGACACGGAGGGACACATCAACAGCCCCCGGCGTCGGCTGGGGGCCGAGCGGTCGCTGGTTCAAATCCAGTCGCCCCGATCGGCGCTGGAGGGGGTGCAGCAGGGTGAATGTGCAAGTTCTTCCCGGCTGAGCCCCCTCCCGGCGCCGTGCAGAGGGGTGCACGGGGGGTGAACGCGGATGCAGGCACTTTCGCCGCGACCCCGAGATTCGTGCCACATGGCTGCCACATGTGTGGCAGTCGGCGTCGGCCTGCACCTTCACCGGCTCGCACTCGGCCCACGGAGCCGCGCGATGACGGTCGCCACGGCACCGCCCGAGACCACGCGTCAGCGAAAGCGCCGCGAGTGGGAGGAGCGCAAGGTTCGTCAGCGCCCCGACTGTGCACGGGCTCCCACCGAGCCGTCGTGTGTATCCGGATACACATGCACGAGGACGAGCACACCGCCCGCCGTTCTGCCCGTGGCCGAGTGCGGCGTCTGCGATCAGTGCTCTTGGCTGACCATCGGCGGGCATTGCACACACTGCCAGCGTCAGGCGAACGCGCGCCGCGCCGCCGACGAGGCGACCTACCGACCGGGCAGGGTGCGGGTGGTCGAGCACCAGGACCAGGATCAGGCGAGTGACGACGTAGCCGAGCTCACGCTGCCCGAGTACGTCAGCGAGCCCGCCCGCCAGGTCGCCCACGTCGTTGCCACGATCGCCACCGCCCGGCTCGCATCGGGCGGCTCGCTCGACTTCGCGCTACAGAAGCTCGCCGCCGGTCGCGACCTGATCGCCCGCCAGCTCGCCGCCTATGCCGACCTCGACGGAACCACCACCGCCTATGACCGCAAGACCGTGGCCCGAGCCCTTCAGGAGCTGGTGGACCTCGAAGTCCTCAGGCGAGTCGGCCAGCTCAACGAATGGCACGATGAAGAAGAAGGCGCTCCCCGGCGTGGCGCCTACGTCTACGCCCTCAACGTCACCTGTCGCAAGCTCGGCCAACTGGCCCGCCGGACCACGGCGGAGGCATCCCGCCCACTACATGCAGCAGTTAGGGGCATGTAGTGGGCCAAGACGGATAGCCGGAGCCCTCTCAGCGGCCATCCAGCAGGCCCAGCCGGGCGACCGAAACCACTTCGGCCACTGGCTCACATGCCGATGTACCGACGCAGGGCTCAGCGAAGGCGAGACGATCAAGGTGATGGAGACCTACTGCGCCAACGTGGCCCAGCACGGACAGCACTACACCCTGCGCGAAGCTCAAGCCACGGTGCGGTCCAGGTACCGGCGCACTCTGGCCCGATGAGCGTCGATCGGGTCGCATCCGACAGGGCACAGCGCAGCCTGCAGAAGGTCACGAACAAGGTCGATCTGTACCAGGCCCAGCTCGACCGGTTGAACGCCGAGGAGAACGCCGGCCTGATAGAGGACCAGCAGGAGGCCGACGAGCATCGGGAGGCGCTGGAGACGCTGCTGCACGAGGCCGACCTGGAGGAGCAGGACGCCGAGATTGCCTTCGAGCGCGCGATGGGCGATCACGAGCAGGCCGACCGGCTCGTGGCGAAGCGGCGGGAGCGCAACCGGATCGCGAGGGAGGCGGCCGAAGGTCTGCTCCGTGATCTGCGCAAGGCGTACGGCGAGCCCGAACCCGAGGAGGACCTATGAGCACGATCGGCCAGCGGGTCGCGGCTCAGGCCCAGCAGGCGCTCCAGGACGCGCTGAAAGAAGCAGCAGAAGAGGTGTTGGCAGAGTCCAACGCCAACCTGCCGATAGGTGACCCTGCAGAGGACCCGAACCCCGCCTTCGCACTCGCCGAACACGGGACGGTCACGATGAGCGAGGACGGCGACATGGCAACGATCCACTACGACGGTCCCTATGCGGCATGGCTTCACGAAAACCAACACGCCCACCATCCACGCGGTGGAAAGGCCCGGTTCCTCGAAGACGCCTTGAAATCCAAGCTGCCCGAGCCGGAAGGCATCGTTGCCGGCAAGGTGCGCGCCCGAATCAAGGACGGCTGACTCGGCCGACCCCGGCGCCAGTTCCTGCGCTGGAACCGCGCCAGTGTGCACGGGTCTAGCGTTAGACCCGCTCTCCGTCTTTGACCATGCACGACGGCCACCCCCCGTTAGGCGGCTGCGCAGAAATGCCGAGGGGCCTCAGGTGGTCATCAAGCCCTGAGGAAGAACGACTGAGGGCCGCCCAATTGGGCGGCCCTCGTCAACAATTACTCAGACTTGTGTCAGTCGCTTTCTTCGCCGGCCTTGTCGTCATCGCCGGCCTTGTCGTCATCGCCGGCCTTGTCGTCATCGCCGACCTTGTCGTCATCGCCGACCTGGCCGTTCTCGCCGACCTGGCCGTTCTCGCCGACCTGGCCGTTCTCGCCGACCTGGCCGTTCTCGCCGACCTGGCCGTTCTCGCCGGCCTTCTCGTCCTTCGCCTCGCAGCTCTCGGTGGAGACAGGCTCCTGCTCGACAGCGGCTTCGTGACGAATGGCGGCCTTCGAGTTCTTGGCCTTCTTGTGCTTTTTGCAGCTCTTGCCCACCGCCTTGGTGTGCTTGGCGTGGCCCTTGCCGCACTGATTGCCGTGGGGGGTCTTGCCCGCCGCGATGCCAGGAACGGCAACGGCGACCACGAGCGCAGCCAAGACGGCTACCGCCCGCACATGGGAGAGGAGGAGCTTCTTCACGAGCGAATCCCTTCGTAGGTTTGAACTTCTAGCCTCTTCAACTCTTGAAACGTCGAAAGGTCACGGAGTGACAAAACAAATTTTGCCGAGCCGCGGATTCCCATGCTCCTGCGACATCGCGCTGCGCAATGTCCCCCCGTCAAGGGCCTAAAGGAGCACCTGACTTGAGTGAACCCCTACGGGTGCGTCCGCCGGCTACGCCCTCCGGCGCTGCGCGTTCCCGCAGCGGCTCCTTGCTCGTTAGTGGACGCGCGCTACGCGCGAGCGGCTGATGCCGGTGGCGTGGTCGACATGGCCCCAATCCCATCCTTCCTGACCGAGCGACGGGACCCCGCAGCCTCGCCATCCCGCTCCAGCCGCTCTGCTGATTCCCCATCCATGAGCGTACGCCGCACGGTCTCGCGGGCAGCGCGTAACACCCTCCCACGAGGCCAAGTCGCATGCACGTGGGTACGGTGAGACCCCCCGCGCTGCGCGATTCCCGGCTACCCCCGTTCGGGGCAAGTGTTTGCCGAACGCCGGCCGGCCTCCGGACGTCCATTCGACAGCGACCGCGGAACTGGCCCGGCGGCTCAGGGCTTCTGGTCGCCCAGCGCGTTGGCCGGATCGTCGGCCCGGTGCGCGTCGCCGTCCTGCCAGCTTCCGGTCAGCGTGTAGGCCCCCTGCCGGTTCACGTCGGCCACGGCGATCAGGACGTCGCCGCGCTTGAACCGACCGAGGTCGATGGCGCCGGGGACGGTCAAGGTCAGGTCCTTGCGTGTATCCCCGCGATCGTCGGCCGAAAGGGTGATCGTCCGGGCCGACGCGTCCACGCCCTCCAGCTCGACCGGGCCGGTCGCGTCGCCCTCCAGCTTCAGGGTCGTCTCGCGCAGGATCACGGGCGGCTTGACCCCGCTCGGGGGATCCTCCAGCCGCACCCCCAGCGTGACCAGTGAGCGCAGCTTGGGCCGCTCCCCCACCGTGAAGTCCGGGGCGGTGACCAGGAGCGACACGCCCCGTACCGAGACGACGTAGGACTTGCCGTCCTCGGCCACGTAGGTCACCGTGCCGCCCAGCTTGGCGGTGCGCTCGGACCCCTTGTCGGTGCGCTTGACCTCCGACATCGAGCCGTTGGCCAGATGGCGGATCGTCGCCCTGACCTTCACGCCGGGGTCGGGCAGCTTGGCCGTGTGGACGGCGATCATCTCGCCCTGCGCGGTAGCGAGCGTGTAGCTGCCCGCCGCCGGGTTGGTGTGCACCACCGTGCCGGCCAGATCGCTCTCGTCGCTGGGCTGGCCGGCCTGGGGGGCCGGGCCGGCCGCCGGCGGCGCGTCGCCCAGCGGCACCGCGGGCTCGACCGCCGGCGCGGCGTCCGGGGCGGCGGGGGCGCTGGCCGCAGACGCCGGAGCGGGCGCTGACGGCGGGGAGTCGGCCGCCACGTCGCCGGTCGGGGCGCCCAGGGCAGCGGGGGCGTCGGCCGGCGCAGGCGAGGGGGCACCGCCGTGGGCGGACGCCGTGCCGGTGCTGCCCAAGAGCACCTGCTTGGCCTGCGGCGCGGAGGGCCCGATCGCGGCGCCGACGATGATCCCGATGCTGAGTGCCGTGGCCACGTAGATCGCCGCCTGGTGCGGGGTCGGGAACGACATGCGCGGCAGGCGCGCCAATGCCCTGGGTATCACGCGACCCCCTCTGCCTGCACCGGCCGGCGCTCCATCAGGTCGGCCCCGCACTGCCAGCAGAACACGGCCCCGCGCGCGTGGAGGGATCCGCACGACGTGCAGGCCCCGGCCGCTCCCGCGTCCTCGAGCCGGAGCAGCCGCTCCACGTCGCCCAGCTCGGCGTCCAGCTCCTGGAGCCGGGCGGCTTTGCGCACCAGCACGTCGAGCCGGAAGCTGTCGCGGGCGGCCATCTCGTAGGTCAGACCTCCGAGGTCCCACTGCACCTCGGCAAACTGCGCGGCTAGCCGGTCGCGCCGATCGCGGAGCTCAGAGGGGGCGATCCCGGGATCGTCCGGCGGGTCCTCGGGCGGCCGGCCGTGGCGAAGGTCGCCAACCCGCTCGGCCATCCGGTCCCTCAGCTGCTCGATGCGCTCGTTCACTTGATCTCCACGGCCGCACCGCCGCCGCCGGCCGAGCCGTTGTCCTTGGGTGGCGGCTTGCCCACCACCCCCGTGGTGTCCGGCAGCTTCTTCGAGCGCTTCACGTACTCGTCGCCGCTCAGGTTGTTGAGCTTCTGGAGCTCCTGGCGGTTGACCTTGGCGTCCCCGTTGCCTCCGGTGTCGGCGCTCGTGGTGCCGGCGCTCGTGGTGCCGCCGCCCGCGCTGGCCGACACCTTGACCACCTTGGCGCTCGGGAACTTGCCCCGCAACGAGCCGAGCGCCTTGCTCGCGCTCGCCTTGGTGGAGTAGATACCGGAGAAGAGCACGTACTGACCCCCCGGCAGGCTCTGGTACTGGTCCGAGTCGAGCGCCCCGACCTTCTTGGCCCCCTTGCTCGTGGCATCGCCCTTGGCGGTCTTGACCTGGGCCGCCGTGGTGCCGTCCTTCTTCAGCACTCCCAGCTCGACGGTGTACCCGTTCTTGCCGGATGGCCAGTCGCTCTTGAAGGCCGCCGTCTGAATGTTCGCGGCGCCCGCCTGATCGCTCGCCGCCGGGCCGCCCCCACCGACGCTCACCACCTGGCTCTTGCCGGAGTCACCGCCGCCGCGCCCGATCAGCACGCCCGAGACCAGGATCAGGGCGATCACCGCCACGAGCCCGATGGCGGTCAGGGGCGTCCACTCGCGCCCGGGCGCCGATACTGCCCTGTGCTCGGGCGGTGGGGCGCCGGGGCTGGCCGCCGCCTCGAAGGGCACGCGCGGGCCGCCGCGCCTTGCTCCGCAGGAGAGGCAGTAGCGCTGGTCGGTCGCCAGCGGCGACCCGCAGTCCTGGCAGGGCTCGCCTTGCTGGCCCAGCGCCGCGGTGTCGATTTGCTCGGTCGTGGTCATTTCGCCTCCGTCACTGCAGGGTCGTTGGGGGCGCCTCGACGGTGATCCGCGCGCCCTGCGGGTTGCCGATGAAAAAGATCTGGTAGGCCCGCTTGCCTCCCGCCTTGAGGCGCGGTATGCCGCCGCGCCCGGCGGCGACGATTCGCGAACCCTTGCGGGCCACGCAGTAGAGGACGAGCTCGCGCTGGTCCACCTTCGAGCGGTTGAAGACGGTGCCCGTGGCTTCGGTGCCCGAGGCCGGGTCGCTTTGCAACCGGGGAGGCGACACGACCAGCTTGGGTGGGGAGCCCTGCACGGAGCCCTTCTCCTTGCCGACGATCGCCTTGACCGAGGCCAGCTTGCCCGGGGCGGCCACCTGGTCGTGGACCCAGGCGAAATCCCTCCCGGGCTCGAGCACCGACGGACCGGTGAGTGAGGGCTCGATGCCCGGCTCGTTGTTGCGAAACGCGCTCTTGCCGCTGGGAGCGCGGACGTCGATCTCCACGGGCACGGAGCGCATCGCCCGTGGGGCGCTCGAGCGCAGGACCACGACCGCGGCCGAACCGTTCTTGTCCTGGAGAACCTGGGTGGAGACGACCTTCACGGACGAGCTCTTGCCCCGCACCTCGAGGCCCTTCTCCTTGAAGGCCTTGCCGCCGCTGGCCTTGAGCTTCGCGCTCTTGTCCTGGGTGGACTGGCAGCCGGAAAGGGCGACCACGAGGCTGGCGGCCGCGGCCAGGGCGGGGTGAGAGCGCCTCATCCAAAGGACCCCGCCACGTAGTCCCGGGTGCGCTTGGCCACCGGGTCGCCGAAGACCTGCTCGACCGGCCCGTACTCCACCAGCTCGCCCAGGTACATGAACGCCACGTGGTCGGCCACGCGCGAGGCCTGCTGGAGGTTGTGGGTCACGATCACGATGGCGACCTCCGACCGCAGCCGCACGATCAGCTCCTCGATGATCGCCGTCGAGCGCGGGTCGAGCGCCGAGCAGGGCTCGTCGAGAAGCAGCACCTCGGGTTCCACCGCGAGCGAGCGCCCGATGCACAGCCGCTGCTGCTGACCGCCGGAGAGGCGCAGCGCCGGATGCGACAGGTCGGCCTTGACCTCGTCGAGCAGCCCGCAGCGCTCGAGCGCTTCCACGACCTGCGGCTCGAGGTCGGTCCGGCGGGGCTTGCGGGCCCCCTGCTCGCGCAGCGCGTAGGCCACGTTGTCGAACACGCTCATCGGGAACGGGTTGGGCTGCTGGAAGACCATCCCCACGCGGCGCCGGAGCTCGGTCACCTCGAGCGTGTCGATGTCCTCGCCGTCGAGCAGGATCTGACCGCCGCGCAGGGCCGACTCGGTCAGCTCGGTGAGCCGGTTGAGCGACCGGAGCAGCGTGGTCTTGCCACAGCCCGACGGCCCGATCAGCGCCAGCACCTCGCCCTGGCGTACGGGCAGGCTGACCTCCTTGACCGCCCGGTTGGAGCCGTAGGAGACCGAGAGGTCGACGGTGGCCATCCGCTCGACGCCCTCGGCGGCCGCTCGCGAATGGCGGGCCGGCGTGACCAGCGCTTGCCCGTTGCCGTTGGCCTGGCCCGCGGCCGGCGGCCGTACGACGGTCGGCCGCTCGTCGACCACTATCCGGCGGATGGGGGGCGGGGTCACTTGGTCCATGTCGCCGCTCCGGTTCTGTCGCGGGCGATCAGGTCCACAACGAAGTTGAGGAGGATCACGATCAGCAGCAGCACGAAGGCCGCCGCGTAGGCCTTCTGGGGCGCGTTGCCCTCGCCCGCGGGGGAGTTGTTGTACACGTAGCTGGTGAGCGTGCTCCCGGTTCCGCGCAGCGCGCCCACGATCGGCGTGCCGGTGGCGCTCTCCAGGCGCAGCGAGGCTCCGAGAAGGATCACGACGATCGCGGTGTCGCCCGCGATCCGGCCCATGCCGAGCGTCGCACCGGTGGCGATCCCGCGCCGCGCGCCCGGGATCAGCACGCGCCGAATGGAGGCGAACTTGCTCTTGCCCAGCGCGTAGGACGCCTCGCGCACGTGCCCGGGGATCGACTGGAGCGCCTCGCGAGTCGCCCCCACCACAAGCGGCAGCCCTATCAGGGCCATCATCGCGCCGGCGGTCAGGAAGGAGCGGCCGAAGACGGCGTTTCCCTCACCCGTGAAGGAGAGGAAGCCCAGCGCGCCCTGCTGAAAGATGACGAGCCCGAATATGGCCAGCACGATGCTCGGGGTGCCGGCCACGACCTCCACGCCGGACTCCACGGCGCGGGCCAGCCAGAAGGGCCGGCCGTACTCGGAGAGCCAGACGGCGGTGGCAACGCCCAGGGGCAGCGCGATGGCGATGCCTACCGCGATCAGCAGGAACGTGCCGATCAGCGGATCGAGGAAGCCGCCGGTCTTGCTCTGGTTGAGGTCGGGCTGGGGGTGGGTGAACAGCAGGTCGAGGTTCAGGTACTGGAGGCCGCGCACCAGCATGAACAGCACGATGCCCAGCGCCAGCAGGCACAGCGCGATCCCCGCGCTCCAGCACAGGGCCAGCCCCATGCGGTCGGCTACGTGCCAGTCGCGGCTGGAGCCCGCCGGGTCGGTGCGCCTGGGCCGGGGACGCCGGGCAGCGGTCGCCGCGGCGGCCATCAGGCTCTGACCCCGTACTTGCGCAGGGGCTGCTTGGCGGCCCAGCCGCCCAGGGACAGGAACATGCTCGATACGAGCAGGACGGCGGCGAACGCGTACATCGTCTGGCCGAAGGGCTTGACCGACAGGCCCTCGGCGTTGTCCACGATCGTGGCGGCCAGCGGGCGCGCCGGCTCGAGGAAGAAGGTGACGCCGTCCAGCGGATTCGGGGCGAAGCCCACCGAGCCCGAGACCATCGAGAGCATGATCGCCTCGCCCAGCGCACGGGCCGTCGCGAGCACGGCCGCGGCCACGATCGCCGGCCTGGCCGTGCGCACCGCGATCGTCCACGTCGCGCGCCAGCGGTTGACCCCGAGAGCGGCCGCGCCCTCGGTCCAGGGCCGGGGGACGGCCCGCAGGCCGTCGACGATCAGCGCGATCATGATCGGCGTGATCATCACGGTGAGGATGACCGTGGCCACCAGGATGCTGGAGCCGTCGAGCTGGACCACGAAGGCCACCGAGTCTTTGCGACCCGCGCCGATCAAGTGATTGCCGACCAGCGGCACGAACACCAGCACGCCGATCAGGCCGTAGACGACCGACGGCACGGCGGCCAGCAGGCGCACCACCGGCTCGAGCAGCCGGCGCACGCGCTGCGGGGCGAACTCGACGATGAAGATCGCGGACAGCAGCGCGAACACCAGAGCGGCGATCACCGCCGCCAGCGTGGTGAGCGCCGTGGCATAGAGCAGCGGCCACGCGCGCAATTCGTAGACGTACGCCGCCGGGTTGGCCGGGGAGTTGAAGATCGCGGTGAGCTGCTGGTCGACGTTGCCGCCGTTGCCGAACCACGACACGCCGTTGTGGGCGAACGACGGCCACGCCTTCGAGAACACGAAGACGACCATGCCGAGGATCACGACCAGGACACTGGAAGCCAGCGCGCCGAGCGAGAGCTCGGCGCGCTGGTCCAGCTGGGTCCCGGACCGCTTGGGAGATACCCGCGCAGTCATCGGGTTAGCGGAGCGGTACCCACTCGGACGCGGTGATGCGACGCGCGTCGGAGTCGTTGCGGATCCAGCGCAGCCAGCGCTTGGCCGCGCCGCCGATGCGTCCGCGACTGACCAGCCAGAAGTTGCGCACGCCACCGTAGGTGCCGGCCTTGGCGTTGCGCAGGTTGCAGGACACGCCCTTGTAGCGGATGTCGTGCAGGCCGTTGGTGAAGGCGAGCGACAGGTAGCCGATGCCGGTCCGGCTCGACTTCACCGACTGCTGGACCAGGCCGTTGGATGCGCGCTGGCTGGCCGTGGAGGAGACCTTCGTGGTGCCCAAGAAGATCTTCTGGAAGGCGTCCTGGGTGCCCGACGCCGCGGTACGCGTGAACAGGTTGATAGTGCCGCCCACCGTCGCCCCCGGGACCTGGCTCCAGTTGCGCACGCCGCCACCGAAGATCTGCTGCACCTGTGCCTGCGAGACGTTCGAGACGTTGTTCGCCTTGTTCGAGGCCAGACAGATCGCGTCCCTCGAGATCCGGTTGAAGAAGATCCCACCCGGGTCACCCGGCTTGGGGTCGCGGGAGGCCATGCCGAGGGTCACCCGGCCGCGCGAGACGTCGGAGACGCCGATGTCCGAGCCGCCCTGGAGCAGCTTGAAGCCGACGCGGCCGCGCGTCTCCTTGACGTAGCGGCGGGCGAGCTTGGCCGCCAGCGGCGCCACCGAGGTGGACCCGCTGAGGGTGATCGTGGACTTGGCGGAGGCCTCCGTGGCGGGCACGCCCGCCAGCACCACGGCGGCGAGGCCTCCTACGAGGCCGACCTTGAGCGGCCGGCGCAGCTTGGGTTGTGTCGCGTTCAACTTTTCGTGCTCCTCTTCTTCTTGGGCTTGGGGCATGTCGGGGGCTTGAGCTTCCAAACCCCGGCGATGCGCTTGTCGGCGTCGGTCACATAGAGCAGAGTCCGCAGGCCACCCGCCTTCTTCGAGCAGACCGGGTCCGCGGTGACGAAGGTGCCCTTCACGATGCGCGGCAGCACGAACTTGTCGGCCTTGCCCACGCAGGCGAAGCCGAAGCTCGGGATCGGGCCCTCACACGAGAACGCCTCCCCGTTGACGGGGCCCCGCGTGCGCTTGTCCAACACGATCGTCTCGGGCCCGAAGGTGTCGACCAGCCGGTTGGTGGCGATCGCGAATCCCGTCACGGGCTCGTTGCACGTGATCTCGTAGTCCACTTGATGGGTGAAGGCGCGCTTGCTCGCGAGGGTGGTCTTTCCCTTGCAGGCGATCGTGTTTGTTGCTGAGGCACTGCTCGTCGCGAACAGCAGTAGGACGGACGTGGCAAGCACGATCCATGCGAGGCGTTTGCTCACAGAGGGCTCCTCTTGGAGGGACGGGACCGCCGGTCAGCGGCGACGCCCACTCTGTTCGATGACCCGCGCGGAGTTGTTTCGGCCGTGTCAAGACAGCCTTCACATCTGCGGCCGCCTCAGCCTTGGCAGGTCTCCGCCGCGTCCTACCTGGTCCCGTAGGGGCTCTCAGCGAGCCCGACGCTCGCGGCGCAGTGCAGGGTCGACCCCACCCGGTCGATCAGCAGCTTCCCATTCCCTCAGGGCCAAGCAGAGTGGCGATCAAGCCGGCAACGCGCGCGGCGGCGTCGTTCTCGCCCTCACAGATCAGTACGCAGAGCGGTCGGCGATCCCGCTCCAGCAGCCGGGCGAGCACCTCGCCGCCGAGGAAGCCCGTGGCACCTGTGAGCAGGATCCCGGGTCGGTCGTCGCGGAGCTTCACTCCCATCGGGCAACGTAGCCCGCCGGTTCAGGTGCCGCCCTCGGGCAGGCGTGGGCTCACGAGCAGCCTGCTCGCGTGCCCGCCTGAGCTTTCGGGCTGAGCGCTCGCCGTGCCCGCGGAGGAGGTTGCCCGCGATGAGCATCGGGGCATGATCGTGACGAAGGCGAACTCGGCGACGGTGTGGCGCGTCCCGATCGGCCGTTACCGATCGGCGGTTCGCTCAGGCCACGGCGCGGCTCGGGAGCTCGGGCCGGGGTCGCGCCCCGCGCGCCGCATGCAGGCGCGGCAGCGGCAGGCTCGGCAGCTGGCCCTCGGCCTGGAGCGCGGCCAGCGCCGTCCTCGGGAGGCTCGCGACGCCGTCGTAGAGGAGGTAGCGCGGCTGCCATCGAGGGAAGAACTTCGCGTTGTGGCGGTAGAGGCTCTCGATCTGGAAGTACGGGTTGGCGTAGCCGGCGAGGCGTCCGAGCACGCGGTCGAGCGGGCCGGCGGGTGCGTGCATGAGGCGGGCGAAGGCGGCAAAGTTCAGGGAGAGTTCGTCGACGCCTGATTCGCGGGCGAGCTCGACCGCGCGGACGATGAGCAGGTCGGTCAGGCCGTTAGGGGTGTCGCGGTCGCGGCGCATGCTGCTCAGCGACCAGCCGTGGCCGGCGCCCGAGGGGACGAAGTGCAGAAACCCGCGCGGCGTCCCGGTCTCGTCGCGGGCGATCACCGCGAGCGTGTCGGCG
>JAABUK010009174.1_pt1 | contig 13615 bp, 15 predicted proteins | sample 5559141 | NCBI WGS metagenome assembly JAABUK01 (sample SAMN10711869, study PRJNA513367) | rock metagenome | isolation source: Antarctica rocks | place: Antarctica: Victoria Land, Pudding Butte nord | collected 2016-01-03
GCGCCTACGCTGCTTGTTTGAGAGCTTGGCCAGGCGCTCATGCTCAGCTGTTGGGTCATTGTCAAACACCATGTTGACATAGCTGTGGTGTGATCGCTCAGCATCAGGAAGGACTGCAATGCAGAGAACAGCTTCATCTCTGACAAATTTACAGCAGTGCTGTGATGGTGGTGCACCTTGACACCAATGCAGAAGCAGGTTGCAACAGAGTGCTGCTGCAAAGCACAGCTGTTTGCATTGATGTAGGACACAGCACTATCCAGTGTCATGGACAGGACTGCTGGCAGCCTCAGCAGCATTGCTGCCTGTAAGATGGCAGCTATCAATGCCATGGTGCATATATGTTATGTGGTTTATGCAGCAGCACATGAGAATGTAAGGCAGGGCTTGGGTTCCTGACCTGGCAGAATTTTGAGTGCTTTCATGCTTGGCTTTGTCTGGTGAACAGGCGGGAGCTGAGCAGCCTCAAAGCTTGCCTGCATGGACAAACACCTTTTTCAAAAACACTGAGTTGGCAGCCTTGAGCAGTGAACTCCGAGCCACAGTCTGATTTGCGCCCTGGACCAAACTTGCCAGATGCAGCACAAGAGGTGCTTAGTTGGGCAAATAGGGCCAAGTTGCCATTTGCTGTGTGAACTGGCTCGCATTGCAGCAACCAGGTGAGCCAGCTCACACGGCAGGTTGACAGTACTGCACGCTGGCACACTGGCACTATTGTCAGATGGCATGTGCAACATTGTATGTATTTGCAGCAGCAGGCGGCAGCCTGCAGATGCTCACACGCTTGTAATGACCTGATGCCTCAGGAAGATGTGCAGGCAATTGTGCTGGTTGAAGCTTGCAATGTCAACAAGTACACCAAGAACAGGGGTCATTGTATCTACAGTAGGACATAAAAATTCATGGGTCTAGGGTTCATGGACACCTGGATAGCCTCCATTTGAGTCTCTCTAGTGTCAGCAGGGGCTTCCTCCTGAGCCTGCCGCTCTGCCTTGGCACGCTTCTCTGTGATGCCCTGCTGCCGCCGCTCTGTGGAGTCGTTACTGATGTAGGTGGTGCGCATCAGCCATGACAGCTCGGTCTTGCCTGATGGGCCTGGTGCACTTTTCACAGCTGCCTTCAGATGGGCTGGGAGTGTCATGCCCTCTGTACCACCCTGCAGTGCAACATTCCTGTGATAAATGTGACGAATATTTGACACAGGATGACTGCAGGAATGTGTGAAGCAAATGCATGTTGCTAGGTGCCAGCACATATTTCACAGGAAGTTGCGCAGAAGACACGACAGCTGTCATAACAATGAGCTACAAGCGCTGATGTCCTTTTCCAATGCCTCAGACAGGCATTTAAAACTTACAACCAATAGCAACCTTAATCAGCCTCGTTGCATCATGAAACTGGTGTAAAGTTTGTTTGGCACACAAATAATGACAGGAGGCTTGGCTCTATAGGGTGCAGTTGTGCAAACATTGACTCACCTCTACCAGCGCTGCATCTTCTGGTGCCAGAGCTTGCGGCTGGTCAGGTACAGCGTACACGCCCATGTCTAGATAGGACAAGGGAATGCCTAAGTCAGGCTGCAGGCTGAGGTGGCGAACAGGGGCACGCTCCAGTGAGGTAAGGCTGAAGGTGGCTAGCTCCTTGGCCTGCAGGGGGGCCACCACCATCTTGGGATCCCCTGGCACCTGCAACCACCCCAAGCCCAGATAGTACTGATGCTGTTGTCACTAAGGTCGTCAGCAGCAGGTTTGCAGGCATGTGTGCAAGTTCTGATGGACATGTCACAATCATTGCGCAGCAATGATGAGCAGTGTTGAGTACAGCTGCCAACATGTGCTGAGCGCTGACTTGCCAATGACATGCATGCAAGCTTGCAGACAAGGTCAATCAGCTGTCTCTTCTGGCCTTTGTTGCTGCGGGGCTGATCAAAAGATTGCATTGGCGCCATGTAAGGTGCACAGTCAATGTGCATGCATCACACGGGGACAAGTATACACATCCAGAGGACGACAAGCCAGCACAGGGTCAAAGGCATGTGTCAGCGTCTTACACGCCATTGCTCACCTCTGGTAGGTCGCATCTAAACCGGACATTGCACAAGAAGGGTGTTTCACGCTTCAAATGGTTCTGGTTCTGCTCTGTGTTGAGCAGCCGTGCTTGAGAGTCTGCATACTTCTGCAGCACACAAAGGCTCAGGCATACAAAGGCTCAGGCAAGATATAACACATAGCGAAGATAGGCCTTCAAGTGACAGGTTGAAGCACCTGTGCATTTGCTTTGTCTTCCTCGACCTGCTTGCGTGCCTTCCTCTGCTCAGGAGTCTCGACTGGTCTGTGCACGCAGCAAGTTGTTTATGTTGTTTGCAATAAGTCGGCAGAAATAGGTCCAGAGCTGTTCAGCACAAATAGCGAGCTACTCAGAATCAGTCTGGACCTGCTGTTGGAGGGCCTCGGTTTGTCTGCAGCCATTGATCCTCGCCGCTAGGCACGTGTTCCCACCGCAGGGTCCTTCGCACATGCAAGCTTGTGATCAGACCGCCAGCACGTTTCACGAGTGGCGGCCAGGTCGACAGGAGGAAATGATGCTGCTCGACTGCGACTGGCTTGTTCGAAGTCGCGACAAACTTTGGCTGTTTGCGCGTATTGCTGCTCAAGGTTAGACAGGAAACGGTTTGTCATAGCTGCTCTTACAACTCGCTGATACACTTGACCCAAGTCAAACTTGAGGAATCAGCACAGCGGGCCTGCCTTTAGTCACGTACTGTGATCACATAGGCAGATCAGATGTCCAACTTTGTAGACGCCCCTTGACGTATCTGGCTATCACCGCTCGCAGCCTTTCGGGGATGGCTTGTATGGTCACTAGCTGATCGACGTTCAGCCTACCTCATGGCTTGACGTGCAACAACGTCCCTACAGTGTGTGTTTGGGAGTTCGCAAGCATGGAACGGCATGGAGTTGCTGATACAGACGTTCTGATCACTTTCGAGGACTTTTTGGCTGGCAAATGTGGTCAACAGGAAGCAGTCTTGGCACAAAAGCAGGCTGCACAGTTGCCTGCTGAGCGCAAGCCTGCAGAGGTTGTCACCAGAGTCCAGATAGACGATTCTGGATATGACATGCGGGTTGGTACGCAGCTGAGTTGATCGTTGACTTACCAACAGCAAAAGTGGCACCAGCAGGTGCTGACTGTTATGCAATGGTTCCTAGGAAACAGAGCTGGCAAGCGTAAGAGAGTCATTCATGCATACGATGAATATGAGCTCCGCAGATCTAACAGAGACAGGGTCACCAAGATCAGTGACTCTGCACCTGATGTAAGACCTGGCAGAAAACGCAAACTAGAACAGTCTGGGAGTGATGTGAAGAAGAGGAAGCCAGGACGACCATCAGGCAGAGGGCCTGGCAGGCCTGCACTTCTGCATTCTCCAGGCATCTCTTCCAAAGGCCCTCTGCCAGCTGGCTGGTCTGTTTCCTTGAAGGATTCTAAGAAAGAGGTTGGCAAGAAGTACAAGCAGTACAAGGTGTGTTTGTGCAATAGCAAACGCCTTGCAAGAGGTGGAAGTACCACACAGAGCACAGCACAAATCACAGCATGGCATGGAGCAGGCATTGACCAAAAACTGCCTGGCCCAGGCTTCTGACATTGCTCATGGCTGCAAGGTCCAACACCCTCATTGCCGTTTGCACATGCAGCTACACTCATTGCCACAATCAGAGTCCTGCTGCTTGCTAGTCCAGTGCTCTATAGAATTTCAAGCGGTTGCTAGCCTAATCTGAGCCTGACTGCCACAAACAATTCTCTGTCTGCAGCAAGCCCATAATGTACTGCAGGCACCTGATGGGCAGACATTCTACTCCTATGCCAAGGCACAGGAGCATTGGCAAACTCTAGGCGAGACCCCCCTCAGGCAACCCTTTTCTGACGCAAGCAAGTCTAGCAAACGGGTAGCCAGACTCCCACTTGGATGGGAGGTCAAAGCCATCCATCGTGATGTTGGCAAAAGGCAGGGGCAGGTATACTTCTGTGGCATCTTGGGTAAAGTATGCTGCAAGAATGTGCAGCTTTTTGCATTGCCATAAATGTCAAATTGCTACATTTTCAGTGGCTTTCAGCTGCTTGGCAATGTCAGCGGCGTAGCACCAAACAAAGCACGCTGTTGTGTTGCACGTCGTGATGACATTGGAATTGCTGCTCAGGATTGGCATTGATGTTGCAGGTGGACAAGTACTACATTAGTCCAGAAGGTGAGCAGTTTGAGTCTTGGGCCCAAGTGCAGGAGCACTGCAAGAGCACAGGAATTGCCATAGAAGCAGCACAGGATGATGATGATTCTGAGCATGAACCAGAGCCAGACTTTGACTTGTTAGACATGCTGCATTGGTTGCATGCGGCTGCTGCTGACTCCCCAGAGTGGCCAGAGCCTGGTGGAGGGCCGCTCATGCAGATGGCATTTGCAAGGATACGAACTGCCTTAGCTATTGATCTTACGTCTGGTGTTGCATCAAGACGTTCTGTCAAGCCTAGCTGACAGGATTGCGTCAGCATTTACTGTGTCTTTGGCACTCTCCTATGGTGAGCCTATGTGCCGTATTTTATGCAAATTGCTCTGATTGACACAATCGAATTAATCGTGACTGAAGCAGCACAAGCATTCCCAAGTCGTAGACCACGTTTGTTCTATGACAACAAGCGTGTGACGATGGTGTGCTGTGTGCTGTGACGATGGTGTGCTGTGTGCAGCAGAGTGTTGTCTTGTGCAGGCCGTTGACTGCACTGGCTTTTGTGAAATTGGCCTCATAGAGAGAGATTGTTTTCCCCTTGCCACAATTCCTTCAGCAATGCTTGTCTTCACATGTGAATCTCGATAGCACGACTTGCAAATTGATTCCTTCAACGGTCACACTCAATAGGTCAACGTTCACAATCATCTATATCTATATACAGCTTTGTACGCAACTCTGTGTCTTCATGACAGGCTGTTTGTTGAATAGCCACATGGACTCCAGATCTCCACAAGAGTTGGCAAGACTTGATGTGGTTTCTGCTATCAATGCTATTGTCTACAGTAACCTCTGTACAGAACCCACAGGTTGTTTGCAAACGAGATGTAGCTTTTAATGCTGGATGCCAAGCTCATTCATGTGGTGTTTTGCTTGATGCGCCAACATCATTCTGAACGCCCCAATCGGATTCCAGTTTTTTGCCAAGAACACCAGCTTTGCTGAGCATCTCAGTGATTGTCATGTCCTCAGCCACTGCATTGATCTGAGCCAAGATCTGGACTACAGTCTTTGACCCAGTGTCAATACGCTCTTCCTTCTGATTGGTGTATTGGACTATCACGTAGGGGTCTCCTTGCAATCTGACCAAACACTCAACCTGCAGTCCCATGACTTATCACCGTTATTACAAGTTGCTGACCATGTCAAACGGCTGCAAAAGTCAGGGCTTCAACAGTTATCTCACTTTGCAGTCTGGGTTGCTTGCTGTTGCAGCAGGGCTCTGACAGCGTGACAGAAATTCTCGAGCACTTCGGCCGTTGGCTTGCCAAGGATTGAAGCGGACAACCACACGAGCCAACTGTTTCAACTGCATATACTGCTATACCAGGCACTCAAGCCAGTCAGCACTGTTTGTTTCTGCTGACTGTATGATCAGTCCATCTTTTATGCTCGGCGTGAGCAGTCTATACAGCAATCCAATGGCTACATCCCTGATGTCATACGTGCATCCAAGCAGTTATTGCGCATCCTCGGTGCTGCAGTCACGCACAGCACATGAGTTGACCTGGCTAGAGCAACTGGGGACGTTTAGGTCACTTTAGGGCTGCCGCAAACTTAGTCAAAACTTCGCTGTTGACCTAACAACAGCTCTTGCGGTAAAGGCTTGTACAATACATTTTAGTCGCAAGTATTGATCGGTTGGCATTGCATCAGTCGCTTATGTCACCATCGTGCTAGACTATGTTCAAGAAGTTTACGACTGAGGAAGTCTCGACGCAGAATCAGATCAAGTCTTCTGTACAACGAGGCGTCCGTGGTATGTGTGTCAATGGGTCCGTGACACAAATGCAACACTTTTCGTGTGACGTGACATTGACAAGTTGCACGACCTTGACTTTTGACCCTCACACATGGTGGCACCTGCTCTGCAGCCAAAGTGCTAGAGCTGTACCCCTTTCTTGAAGAAACAGGTGTTATAGATGAGATTCTCCCAAAGAAGGAGCAAGCAGCCCTTGCAAAATTGTAAGGATAGCTCTGCATATTGCTACAGCTGAAACTTGTGTATGCGTGTGATCATCAGATTTTGATTCATTGTCACTCAGTATGTCAAATCAACATCTGTTGCAGGCCAGACCATGTCCAGGTGTTTGTCATGAAACACACACCCATTTTCTTTGCTGAGAGAGATGGTCCTTGGTATCCTACCCTGCGTCTACTTCATCAATATCCAGAAATGATGAAGAAATTGAGGGTTGACAAGGGAGCGCTGAAGTTTGTCATGTCTGGTGCAAATATCATGTGTCCGGGCTTGACATCACCTGGAGCAACAATACATGATGAGGTATGTTTGAATGTCTTCTGAGACATGCTTTTGTAGACACGAAGTCACTATGGACAGAGAATTGCAGACTTGCATCTGACACCAACATCATCTGAGACCTTGCCAACCCATTTGCACTGCTTTCATTGTGCAAGCATGTATACAGTTGCGACGCAAGCATCCAACTCCTCATTGTGGGCAGAGGCACATCTGCAGAGAGAATTGATTTGTCGCCTGTCACCAACACTGAAAATGCTACATCAACGAGCTCATTCGATTGATGCTCTGCAGGCAGAAGCAGGCGAGCCAGTTGCGATCTATGGTGAGGGCAAAGAGCATGCCATGGCAATTGGCATCACCAAAATGTCCACCAAAGAAATGAGAGAAATCAACAAAGGCCATGGAGTTGATGTTGTACACTATCTGAATGATGGCCTTTGGAAGACGCAACAGTTTGCTTGACCTGCTCACACTATACTGCTCAACGCATGATCCCATGTTGCACTACCATGTGCTAGTTGACAGAGCCTTTCTCAATTTTACAATGTTCTTTGTTAGCTTATCTTGAGGTAGCGATAGCCCCAGAGCATGATAAACGACAGTCAGGTTCCTGACATTGCCACCCAATGGCAGGCAATGTGCAGGATACCATCAGCATGTGGGACTAAGCACAGAACAGTCATGTCTGTATCACAGTTGTTTATCAGCAGTGCAGCTGCAGTCACCTGTACATCTCGCTTTCTATTTATGACAGTGCCTCACATGTACACGTGACTGAAGCACATTATTCTACATACAGCGCCATTGCAGCACATGACGTGTATAGATTGAGGTAAGCCTCATGAACCAGCTCATTTGAGGTGGAGTCGCAGCTTGCAGCACAACAGGCAGCCGTCGACCTCCTATCTGTTACGCCCATGTGTACATACATACCTGGTCCAGTGCCATGCCCATTGCAGCAGGAATTTGTGTCACCAATTTCACTTGCAATGTGGACTAAAACGATTCATTTGTATCTTTGTATGTTTCCTGTATCGGTTGCCATCACCAGTGGCCAAGATAGAATTTATTTTGGGTAAGCTGAAAGACACTGGTTTTGTCAGGGCCAAGCCTGATGCAACAACTTCAAAATGTCCCTCAATGCACACTTGAGATGTCACAGTGAACGTCTGAGCCTCGCTCCAAATGCACCGTCCATATCGTGAATATGAGGCAGCGTCTGCAGATGTCCATCGGCTGTGACAAGCCTTGAAGGCACCAGGTCTGCAGGAGCTGACTCAGCTTGGAATTCAGAGTGATGAGCAAGAAACGCTGAGACCTGTTCAGCGTTCTCTTCTGGTTCAATGCTACAGGTGCTGTACACTAGAAGCCCGCCTGGCTTCACCAGGCTTGCAGCTGCATCTAGCAATCTGGCCTGCAAGCACATGCTCAGTTATTGGACAGGTCAACACAGCAGCTGTAGGCACAACAACCATGATGAGCATCGTGAAGGGAAGCCTTCTTCAAATGCTGCCCAGTAGGTGCTTGGTGAAAATAGAGTTCGAAGATGGCTCATCTTTGTGATGCTGATCATTGTTGTTGGCTGGCTGTGGTATTTTGGCTATCATCAGGCCAAAAAAGTTGCTGCAAAACCCTACATGTGGCGTAAACTACAGCAAACAAAGGGTGTTGACTCAACATCTGCTCCAAAGCATTGTTCAGTCCAAGGACTATCAAGAAGTAGCAAATGTACACTAGACACCCTGCTTGCGCACACATAGGTCTCAACAATTTGATCTACAGGTCCCAGAGGCTTGGACGCACAAAGCATGGCAAGTGGAAATAAGATCAATGTCAACAGCTATAGCAGGCAACAGCTTGAGGTGCTCACCTGCAAGGTTGCTAGCTCAGCGAGCTCTTCTGGTTTCCTGCGCCACCTCAGGTCCACCCTGTGCCAAACAAGCCACAGTCAAGGGCAGCATGGGCACAGCAGCTACGTGCAAGACTGCCATGTGCACCACGTCTGGATGATTCCCTCTTGGGCGCAACAGGCTTCGAGATTCTCGCAGACATTTGTGCTATTGCGTGGTCAGTGCACTGAGTCTTGCTGGTGTTCCTGCACATATTGTGCCTCAAGCACTTCTAGGCTAGAGTTTGCAGATGAGTTGCTAAGCAGCGTACCTTTTAGCAAGGACACCTAGACCAGAGCAGGGTGCATCCACCAGCACCTTGTCGTACTGGTGCTGCTGCTTGTCTGCCTCTGCCTGCTCAGCCACCCATTCTGCATACTGACTCAGGTCGCCGGTGCGAGTCTCAATCAAGTCCTTGACCCCCTGGGCGGCCGCCGCAGTCCTGAGGGCCCCCAGCCTGCGCTTGTTGATGTCCATTGCAACCAATCGGCCCTGCGTCATGCACACGTCCACAGTCAGACATGTTTATTGTACCATTGTCACCATTGTCACATTGGCACCATTGTCACCATTGCCTTGTCACCATTGCCTTGTCACCATTGCTTTGTCACCAATGCCTTGTCACCAATGCCTTGTCACCATTGCCTTGTCACCATTGCCTTGTCACCATTGCCTTGTCACCATTGCCTTGATACCATTGTATGGTGTTGGTGATGCTTTGTGAGATTTGAGCTCAAACAAGGCTGGTGTGGTGTCGGTCATGTCTAGCTGACCTGACTGGAATGCTGATTGAGGGGGCTGTTGATATATGACAAGTACCAACAAGTGCACAGCAGTTTGCATGCTGCAGCCCGAACATAGCCATGTCCAACAAAGAAGATCAAGGAAGCAAAGGAGGTTATTCGTCCTTGTCGAGGCGATTTCTGTAAACCTTGTGTGCATGAGCTGCTGCTGCCAGGGACGTTGTGAATGACACAGACCTGGCCTTGCATTCTGGAAGCAGCATACAGAGCCTTGCCACCAGGAGCAGCGCAGGCGTCTAGTATGACTTCCCCCGGGCGAGGGTCCAGCAGGGCCACCACCAGCCCAGCTGCCTCATCCTGAACCTGCACACCAACTGGACAGACTGTACCAAGGGCCCACGACGGGGAGTAGCTACATCAGCAAGCATGATGTCTACCAAGGATGGGGACTACCTGCACCTAGGAAGTAGACTGCCTGTGTGTGGACAGGGATTTGGTCTGCAAAGGCTTGCACACTGAACTGTGCTGACAGACTCACACCCCTTTGACAACGTGAGGCAGAAATGCAGGCCAAATGGATTTAGTAAGCCTGCTCCAGCTATGTCGCAGGTGGTGCTGCTGACAGGAAGGCAAGGTAGGCGGGCAAGTGGGCAGACAGGCAGGCAGGCAGGCAGACAGACAGACGATCAGACAGACAGACAGACAGACAGGCAGGCAGGCAGGCAGACAGACAGACAGACAGACAGACAGGCAGGCAGGCAGGCAGGCAGGCAAAGAGGTACCTGGCAGTCCCCCCGCTCAAGGAAGCCTTGCCTGATTAGGTGCTGCAAACCATTCACCACCAAGAAGTCATCTGGCAGCACCTGTGACGGCTCAGCTTCCAACCCAGCTTCCTGTAGTTCTGTGACAAGCTGCCCTGGGGACAGCTTCCTCCCAGGTGAAACCCTGACAGCATATTTTGGGGCTGACCTGCAAGACATGGCAACTCTTCATCAGCCTTTTGATTGCTGCTGCTGTAGCAGACTACTACAAAGAGTGTATTCCTGCTGTCAGCAACATGATTTCATTGGGTCCATGCAGCTGTGTCGGGCTTGCTCAACATATGGCTTGGTATGCAATCAGAAGCAAAACGTGCAGGGACGATGTAGGTCATTGCGTCATCCCACTGTCTCTTCTTTTGACATCAACACGCCCTGAATCATTGCCTCTGACAGAGCAATGGGCCTTGGGCAGCACAGCATGCACAGGCACTGTGGCAAATGTTTGAATTTCACGGACCGGCTCACATCACATCACAGTTAACCAAGCAAGCATCCAGGAGTTGTGTCTTTCCCTTAGGTTTGGTCAAGACACTGCTTACACATAGCAAGCACAGCAACAGGTCAAGCATTGTGTATGACCCAGAAGGCAAAAGCTGACAAGGCAGGTTGCATATGCAGCTATTGTTGTGTCTTTCCATTGGGTTGGTCAGTACAGTGCTTATACAGAGCAAGCACAGCCACAGGTCAAGCATTACCCATGCCAGAAGACAAAAGCTGACAAGATGATTACATGTGCACCTGTTATTGTGTATTTACATTGAGTTGGTCAGGTTAAGCATTGTGTATGCTAAAAGGCAAAAGCTGACAAGACAGGTTGCATGTGCACCTATTATTGCGATGCAAGAGGGCAAGGGTGTCTTTCTGGCCCCATCGCTGCAGCCAGCGCTGCACCATCCAGGTGGGGTGGGAGGTGGCCACCGCTACCATGTCAGCAGCCTGCTCAGGGGGGGTGTCAGCAGAGGGGAGAGGGGGCTCTGGCAGGGTGCCTGCCTCTTGCTCCCGTATCAGCCGCCGCAGAACAGCTACATTTAAGTAACAATGTTTAGCCTGACAGGTATGGTTGTGCTAACCACAATTTATTTGATGAGGATTGCAATGCTGCTAATCTGGGTTTGCGCAGTTGTGGGCTGCAGAAGGGCAGGTACAACAACAACAGCAAATTCACAGCTCGGCCAAAAGCACAGCCAAACACAGCATACCCATCTTGATGATCTCACACGCTGCATCAAAAGCACTTCATTGCAACCTTGGATGAGGTTCACAAGCGCCTGTTTGAATTCAATCCCTCAGGATTGCGCTTCAGAGTCTGTGTTCAACAACACATGGCCATCCATGTCCAGGCTTACAAGAATGCTTACCGCTTACGAGAGTGCTTACCGCTTACGAGAAGGCTTACTGCTTACAAGAGAGCTTACCACCCAGAAGCCACAGCAATATGGTGCTGATCCTACGGCGCTGACTACTGGCCATGTACATGTCAAAACTCTGGCTCAGTGCACTGACCACGCAACAGCACAGATGTTTGCAAGAAATTTGCGACATATTACACCCAAGAGTAAACCATCTAAATGCCGACAAGAGTGCTTACCGTTGACAAGGTTACCGGCAGCAGGGCGCACAAGGGCCTTGGCTAGGTTCACATGCTCGGAAATGGCATGGGCTGGAAGCTTCTGGAACACCAGCTCGTGCACAGCCAGCCGCAGAATGGCATGTGTGGTCGTCTCCAGCCGGCTGCAAGCTTTGCCCGTGAGGTGCGTAATGAGGAAGTCCAGACGCCTCTGCCAGCGCACGATGTTGGACACTGAGAATGTGACCTGGCGAGAGTCTCTGCAAGATGCAAGAGGCAAGATGCATGTACAGTGATGGGGTAGGGAGTGATGTGCTAAGCTCTCTTGAGAGTGCCAGGCTCTGCTGCAAGCTCATGTGTTTAGGTTGCATAAGGTATGATACATGAAGCTGCAGGTAGAGCAACCTGGTTTGAGGCAGTTTGATAAGGGACGTAATGCGTAAAGCTGCAGGCAATGTTAGCTGTTAGAAGCTCATAGGGTGTGTGCATGGCAAAGCAACATGCTGTGTCCTCATGTGTGCATGCTGCAGCCTACAAACAGCGTGACACGAGACCATTTATGACACCTTGAGGCCACAATGTGATGATGTGATGCTCTTTTTAGACAAATGGACTGGCAGCGAAGCAGTAAGCCGATGTGTAGTCATTCATCTGCTTGTTTGTTGGTGGCTTTAATGGCTTGCCAAGGCGCAAAGTGTATGTGCAGACGCATTTGGCTGAGTGTCAGCTGACCTTGAAGCAGTGTCTAAATCATCTGCTATTGGAGAACCCGCCACAAGTCCCGCATATGCTCCTTCTGTCTCAATGCGCAGCAACTGCAGAGCAAGGCGGAAGGTGCAAAAGGGGCTTTGCGCATTGCTTTGCAAGCTGCAGGTGACGATTTTGACTGCTCTGTACCTGCTGAATGACAATGCCTCTGCTGCTGCTGTTGGACTTCTTGAAAGCTTTGCTAGGCCTGAACAATGCAGGTAGGCAGAACTGTCATTTGCCTGGTGCTTGCTGCGAGTTGCAACAACAGCTGAGCAGGGGCCTTTGCCTTTTGCGCTGCACTTTGGTGCTGGTGCTTGCATGTTCTTGTTGTGTCGCTGTCACATTGTGGGCCGTAGAGGAACATTTAGGACAGATAGGTCGGGCTGCTGAAAGCTTCCTTCTGGAGCAGAAAGCTGCTGGCAAAGCAGGCCGCACGTACAAGCAGGCCGCAACAAGACCGATGGAAGAGTTCTGCCTGATCTGGCAGCTCAACCTGATTGTGCTGTGCAGGCTGGAACGGGAGTTGGGTTTCAAGCAAGCTGTCCCTATGTCGACGGCGTGGTGTGAACTGATCATGCATGAATCGGCTCCACGCCTTGCGTTCCGTTCAGAGGGCAGACAACTGGCACAGAGCAGCTTACGCAGATTTTAGCGATATGCAGCCACGATGTTGACAACTGCGACGAGGCGTGCCAAGTATCCGCAAGGGCTTGCTGCCGGGGAGAGGAAGCCGCGCCAAGCCGTAACGCTCACATGCCATCATGTCGTGATGCAAACCCTTGTTGAAGATAAGCCTTACCGTTGGCATCGCCACCATTGCTCCGCGTTTTGTTTACCTTGTGCAGTTTACTTGTGGTTGCTCCCTGTTTAAAAGGGCAGCGCTCAGGAAGTAAGTTATCTGTTTGGACCACCGTTTCGACCGTCCGACCGGAACTCCAACCAGTGCATTGAAAGTACCCCTACAGTACCTGGACTGTACTTGTGTCCTCTGTCAATCATGCAAACGGCAGTCATGCAGTGCGCTTCTGCTGGCCAGCAGACTGTGCAAATCCGAGCGCAAAAATCTTCCAACAAGCCAAGATTCACTTGCCATGGCCAAAGAACATCTGCTCCAAAGCTGTCTAGGTCAGCATCGACTGGCGGTCAATCGTTTGTGATGCACAAGCTCAGCGTCGATTTGTTACAATAAAGTCACCCTCATTTGCCCTGCAGCTCAGCTTTTATCAGCACAACAAGCTCACTTGCAACAAAGAGGACACCAAAGCACCAGCGACATTGCAGTCAGCGTGTGATGGCCTT
>JAABUK010009178.1_pt1 | contig 13611 bp, 11 predicted proteins | sample 5559141 | NCBI WGS metagenome assembly JAABUK01 (sample SAMN10711869, study PRJNA513367) | rock metagenome | isolation source: Antarctica rocks | place: Antarctica: Victoria Land, Pudding Butte nord | collected 2016-01-03
CTACTAGCTTGATGACTCATTTCTGTATCCACCGCTTAGTTGCTTTTTACCGGCAATGCAGAGGCTCAACAACCTGTAGCATGTCAAGCCTGAGAGCTTCAGGTGCGAAACATGAGTGCACATGTATGCATGCAGCTTACAGTGGAACTTCGCAATGAACTGTGAGCTTCATTTGCAGCATGCTTATACAGTGGTGTACAAGATCATGATGTTGATGCTGTGCAACACTGGAAGCAACTTGCACCTTGTGACATGAAATGCACAGACTGCATGCACACACCCAAATATCACTGTAAACTTCACTGTACAAAGTACGAACAAACATACTCATCACCAGGGGTATACACATGACTACAGTCAGACTTGCTGAAGCCAGAGTGCTTCTGTTGGCAGCATTACCTTGAGGACTGGTGGTGCCCGCTGCTGCTGATGGGCTAGATGATGACTGTGCAGGTGGAGACATAGCAGAAGGCGATGACTGTTTAGGGGAAGACGGAACAGGTGATGATGAAAGGGCACTTGAGCTGCCTGTCAGGCACTGCCAATAGTATTGGCTCTGACGCTGACAGCTGAATCCGGAGGGGCAGCAAGTCCACGCAGAGTCCGAGCTGTTTGGACAGCTGCCAGCTTGACAACTTTCGCCGCCACATTGGCCATAGCTGCTGGCACAGGATGCATCTGCCAACTTACGGGAAGTTGGTCTTGCTGTTGCTCCTGCAGCAGAGCGATGCACCAGGTGAGGCAGTGTCAGCAGACGTACATTTGGCAGTTCTAGCTGTGGTCTTGCAAGTAGTGGTCCGTGGATCCAAGAGTTGAGACTCGTGCAGTAAGCGCAGTGCCAACTGATTGCATGCAGACTCTGGCATCGTTTAGTAGGATCTCACCGCTTGTGCATGCAAGGGCAAGCACCAAGACTACGAGGCCATAGCGATGCATAAAGGGCGCTAGAATGAAGGTGCTGTCGGGCCCCGGCGGCCTTCCTGATCAGGGACCTTCGAATTCGCGACGCAGGACGGGGCAAGCCGCAGTCCGTTTATCCCTGCGTGAAACTACATAGAAGTTAGAGCACCTCTTGTGACGCGGTATGCAGGAGAGACACAAGTACAAAAGCTTGCACGACTAGTGTGCTGCATAGCGGCGTTACCCAAGCACTGCAATTGGAAGGCTTACCTGAAGAGAAGGCCTTTGGGTTCCACACAGGCGAGTGGGATGTTCAGGGATGTGGGGTGTGCAATGAGCAGTCTGCAACTGTGAATTGGTGCCAGACCGGCATATGCGACGTTGTGGGCAGCTGCGACGTGACTCTGTCGTTTCCCAGGGCTTCCCGATGACAAATTATCCAATAGCAATCATGATCATGACTAAAGTTACTTCCTGGAACTTCTGCAGCCGTTCTGCAGCACAGTTCCGCTGTTGCAGTGCAACCCGCAGGTCATGCATATGACACAAATGTTGGTCACAAGGCACAAAATTTGGCATGATGAACTCGACAGCCTTTCTCTTTCTTTGGTACTCGACAGTCTGCAGACCCAGCTGGCCCATGGGTGATTGACTCATCGTACATTCTTGGCTTGAAAACTCAAATGGGTGCATATATCTGTATACATGGTATGTGCCTCTGCTGTCTATGCTCAGCAAGGCTGTCGGTGCAATTTATACCAGTTTATGCCTTCGCTCTGGCAGGACCGCTGAGCCGCACATCTTCTCCTTCCACAAAATTCAAAACATATTCAGCCAAAATGAGCGCTGAAGGGTTGACCTATCGCAGCATGCACAAAGTCCGCGCAATCGCGGTGCGGCGGTGCACCAGAACTCTTGCGTTTTCGCTCACAGCGACTGTTAATCGTACACCTTAGGCAGCAGCATACTGTACACACTACCTCAGCAGACCGTGAGCAAGCTGCGCAGGGTGCATGCATACCAAGTGATCACCGCGTCTGGCCGCTGCCTGCTGGGTCGTCAACATGACATGTTGGCGACACGATGTATGCTTTGCGGTCTTGCGCAGCGTGAATTTCGCATCAGGTGCCTGACGTCGGAAACAGGTTGATCAGAACTCTCTGAAGTCACATGTCCAGCTTGTAGGAGCAGAACCAGTTTTGATGCACAGCTGAGGATGTGGCAAGAACGTAATTTCTTTGTCCATTTGAGCTGGTCCAGGTGAACAGACCAGATTGGTGCTTGCCTGAGTTTGACACCTGTGTTATGTTGACTTTGCAGCACATATTGCCAACCAACATACCTGCACAGGCAATTGTGTACTGCTCTTGCAGGTCATGTGTGATGCAAGTCACTTGATGAGTTGCACTCTGTTTCGTAGATATGCCAGACTCAGCGGTAGGCATCTGAGCATCTGCACCCAGAATTAATTAATTAATTTATATTACAGACAGCATGCGAAGTTGCGAGTCTGACAAAGGTCATGTGCCCATGCAGTAATTGCTAATCTCAAGACAGACTCTAGGGCATCATCATCCTATTGAGATGGGTGCTGCTGCATATCTTGATGTCAGATCAGCAGACAGCAAACTTGCCCGCAGGGCACAGACATCTGCAGACATCAATCAGTTGTGCAAGCGTATGGGAAGTGGATTTGACTATAGTCACAGCACAGGTGCACGCTCTGTTGCGGGCATGGACATCCATTCAGACATCACACAGCATTTGCTTCTGTGGCAAATCAGCCAGCTCAACTACATCTGTGGCAGTGTCCACATTGAGCTGCAGCAGCTGATTTCCACTATCAACTCTCTCTTTGGCTTTCTTTGTGAAGACAATCAGGCCGTTGTAGTGGATGCTCTAGTCGATGAAGCAGGTACAGTTGCTCTTGCTCTGACTGTTGAACCTGCATCTCGATGACAGCCCCTCATCATTCAAGAAGTTTCTCAGATGAAGCTTTGAAACACTGCTCATGATATGCATCTGCTTGCTATGCTGTCTCTGTGTACCTGCTTTCTAGGCAGCCAAGTACTGCATCCTACATGGCATTCACAACAGTCTGTGCTGATGCTTTTGCAACCTTGAGAGTCTTCATGCTTACTAAAGTGCATTTTGATGAGAATCCTTGCACCAAACTGGATCCTGGTTGTTGGGGAGCAATGCATAGTAATGGCATGCTGCAGTTGCTCATCAAAAGTAACAACCCCAGAATCAGCATTGTGACTATTCAACCAGTAACATTACTTATGCATTGTGCAGGAGACTGGGGATACCTTGCTTGCCGATCAGTCAGCGCAGCAGCTGCCCTGGAAGCTGCTGCAGAAGATGTGGACATCAACGCTAGTGGCTACCTAATCAGGATCCAATCTCTGAGTGCTGCCAACCTTATGTACTCATCAGCCCACATGCCACAGACTGCTGGAAGCAGACCAAAGCCAATCTGGGCGCCTTTTGCTGCCTATGCTGTATACCCCGACCACTACCCACCCAGACCTCACTCCAGATTCCCGGAGGACTACCTGCCTGCTGATGAGCTGGATCATCTGCAGCATCCAGCTGATCCAGATCATGCAGGTCTGCTCAGCTTTGACCAGCAGACTGATTGCAGACTAGCTGACACCAATATCGGCTATGATGACATCAGTGCATTTGCTCTAGGCATGGCTAATGCTGCTGAAGCAGGCAAGCGCAGCAGCTGCTTTGAAGGTGGGGATGGAAGCAGAGGGAAGGATCAAGCAGTAGCTGACGCCTCTGAGCTCCATGCTGGTCCTGAAGCCCATGTGCAGTCTGTGGCAAAAGCTCAAGGTGAGACACTTGTACAGCCGCTGGTGGCTATCACGCAAGACATGGCTCACCATTGGTACAATCTGCAACAGCCTTGTTCACATAACGTCAGTGAAGAAGCTCTGCATTGCTACACTGCATTGCCGGCTGAGCTGGCCACACCGGCAGCAAAGCCTGAGCCTCTCTGTACTTTTCCCACTGCATATGTCATGTCAGAGACAGCAGGGTCGTCACCCATTCAGTGACCCAATGCACAGCACGTGTTGCTTGCATCTTCACTGTGCACTACAGCCATGTACATTTGCCCTTGCTTTGACACACACTTGGTGCAGACAGATCAATCCAATTCTGATTTTGCACATCTTGAATACTGACAATGTACATGCAGCATGCATTACTGAATCTCACGCTGGAGATTATATGTATATATATATGTGTATATACTTTTGGGTTTATGGTTTAGGGTTAGTCCATAAGCAGCACCTGATCAGTCAAACATCGAAATGGTGTGATGACTGCCAAACTCACTATATGCATGTCATGCAGATCAACCAGCTGCACGCCAGCTGCCAAAGCCAACTGAAAGGTTCAGTGGACAGCAGCTGAAGGAAGAAGATGCTGACTGGACAGCACCTCACTTGCCAATCTCAGCAGCGACCACAGGACATGCGCACAGGCTGCACAAACTGCACAGGGGACATGTACAAGTGACCATTGCCAACAGGCAAGTCTGTGCAAGCTCTACCCCATGTTCTGAAAGGATTTTGGCATATGCATGCTCTTAAGTCTTCATGTGTTCTTTGGTTGTGTGCTTCCCATGTGCAAACTGCACGGACACCATCACAAGGTCAGCAGCTCTGTCCCCTGAGACAGGAGCTCTGTCCCCTGAGACAGCAGCTCTTTCCCCTGAGACAGCAGCTCAGTCCTCTGGGACAGCAGCTCAGTCCCCTGAGGCAGCAGCTCAGTTTCCTGCGACAAACGTGGTGGCATATACTGCCATCAGAATCAAAAATAATACAGAACATATTTGGCTCTGATTCACAGTAAAGTCTGTCTGTTTTGTGCCTGTCTGTCTGTCTGTCTGTCTGTCTGTCTGTGCATGCGCGCAAACACTACCCAAGCACATGGAATGTGCAACAGCATGTTAGAATGGCATCGCGCAATCTCAGCATGGTCTGTCGATGGATACCCAGGTCATATACACCGTGACAGATCTTTTGTGGTTGTGATCTGACCATTGATTGCAATGGTTCTGCAGGCAGGCCGGTGTCAAACAAGCTGACTTTTTGGGGTCTGCCAACTCATCCCCAATGCCTGCAGCGCCGCCCTCAACAGCTGAAACCTCACCCCCACAAGCTGATGCTTGGTCCCCAGATGCCATGACTCCATCCCCAACAGGCAGTGTGCAGCCCACGACCGCCGTCCCCTTGCCCCAGCTATCCCCAGTCGCTCAGATCGCATCCCCACAGGGAAAGCCTGCATCCTGGTGCCCTGCAGTGTCCCCAGCTGCTGATGCATCCCCACCAGCAGCTTCCTTCTCTTTTGAAGGCATCTATCAGTCAGCCTCACCAGCTGGCACTGCATCCCCAAAAGACCATGCAGTGCTCTCAGCAGCTGGAAGCCTGTCCCCTCAGTTCACATTTGCAGCCCCCACAGCTGCTCCATCATCCCCAACAGCTTTCGCTTCACCCCCACAGGCAGACTGCTTGTTTCCAACACCTGACCACACCCCTAGGGGACCCCCCAGGGGACCCAACCCCAATGGTCTTCCCAGCAGGGTCAAGAGGTTTGACCCCAGCCTAGACCCCAGCTTTGAACCACCCCATCCTGCCGCAGGGCCTATCTTCAAGTCTTCTGGGCTTCCTGGCAGCTTCACTTCCCCTGCCTCTCTGCATGTCAGCGCTGCAACATCTAGTCCAGTCAGCTTGGTTTCTGGTGGAGCAACTCAGGCTCCAGCAGCAGCTCAGCTGCAGGCACTGCCACCAGTCCCAACTGTCACCACACTACCTCCAACTAGCACTGCTGCTGCTGCTGCTGCTGCTGGCAGTCTCTTTGATGCCTTCGGCAAGGCTGTTGCTGCAGTACCAGCTGCTGTACTGGCTGCTGACAAGGCTTCAGAAGGGGTAGGGGGAGGTGGCTGGTCTCTTGAGCTGCCGGCATGCATGGCTGCCAGACCCAGTGGCCTCTACCAGCAGGAAGCTTCTCCAGCACGCACTGCCAGACAGAGCCTCTACTCCAGGGCACACAAGGGCAGCAGGCAGTTGCATCCTCAGAGCCTTGGTCCTGATCAGCGCCATCACAGCTCCAGGAAAGGCAAAGGCAGCAGGCACAGTGACTATCCTTTGGGGGACCTGTGTTCATATGACAGGCTCAAGTACACACCAAGCAGGACAGCTAGGCACCAACGCACTGGCAGGAGCAGGTCTCTCTCAAACACAAGCAGCAGCAGAGATCTGTCTCAGTGCAGGAGCATGGCGAGGTCTGAGTCAGCAGGCAGAACAAGAGTCAGGTCAAGGCCAGCAGGCTCTGAGACTCCAAGAAGAAGAGTACGGTCAAGCTCAAGCCCTGGTAGGGGCAAACTGCACAAGCGCAAGATATCACCAGCCAGCTCAGAGTCATATGGCCAAGCAATGGGTGCGTTCAGAGCCCGCCAGCTCAGCAGACGCTCCACTCAATACAGCACGTTCCCATCAAGCTTTGACTCCTTGACCACAAGGCAGCAGATGTTACAGACAGGCAAGAGCAGAGGCGCTCCTGGAAAACATGGTATGTTTCCAAAGTCGGCCTCTCCCAGGAGAGGCAGGTCTGACTCAAGGCTGAAAAACCGCAGCAGGCATAGATCCAGAAGCAGCATTCCTCTTGCATCCCCTGCTAGAGGCAGGCCTAGAGGCAGGCCTAGAGGCAGGTCACGCAGGAGGGGAAAAGCAAGGAAGCGCAGACCATCAGTCAGCTCTGCATCGTCCAGCAGACGCAAGCCTGGTTCAAGGACAGGCAAGAGCACCAGAAAGAGGGAGCCAGACCTGTCGTGGTCGAGGCGAGGATCACCCAATAGAGACATGCAGCACCTGTCTAGCTCAGGCAGAAGAAGGGCGGGTCTGTTTCTAGCAGACACTGACTTCACAGGTGGGCATTTGTGGTTGTCAAGCACTGCTAGTGATTGTATGTGTGCTTTTTCATCCGCTGCTGATCAAGCACAGCCTTACATGGCTTTGCATGCTTGCTCCTTGAATGTGTTGTTTATTGTTGTGACTGTTATTGTGGGTGGCAGCTCTTCAAGCTTCTGCTCGTTTTGCCACTTTGCCATGCAACTGATATGGGTGCTTGCTGCATTTGCGCCAGCGCTGCAAGTAAGTGCGTCTGCATTCAACATGAGCTTGCAGCATGCGATGCAGGTGGGGTAAGCAACAGGCCGTCGCGCATGTCCCCTGATGACCCCTCCCCCATCTCAGGCATTCAAGGCAAACACCTGCCTTTCAGAGACTCCTACCCGCCAATCAAACACCCTTACCTGCCTTTCCCACGGCCTGATCCAGGCAGGTTTCAACCAGCACGTATCAGCCCTGGCTACCCTTATGGCGACAGAGGTCATTCAGAGCGGCCTCTCACAAGGCCTCGCTCTCCTATGGCCAGCCTGCTCAGCTCAGATATTTCTGTGACCAAGTTCAAGAAAGCCCAAAGGACAGTTCATGCACTGTCGCCCCATGTGCCAGACCCCAAGAAGACTGATGTTGGCTTCAGCTTGTCACCCATCATGGCCAGCACTAAGAACAGCATGGTAGCCAAGTCACCCCACACCAAGAAAGCCAAGGCCCACAGGGGCAAGCATGACAGACACAAGCACAGCAGCCGCCATCGGAAGCATGCTAAAGCACACAGAGACATAAGCAGTACAGAAAAAGACACAGGCCCTGAGGTTGACTCAGACTTGCTTACTCTCAGAGGCTGTGCACTGTCAGCGCTATCAAAGCCTACAGCAGCTGGCAGAACTAAGCTGCAGCAGCCTCAGCAGCAGCAGCAGGCTGAGTTGCCCGCTGTTTCTGTAGCTGAAGATCAGCCACCCACAATTGCCATTGGTCAGCTGCATGCACAGCAGCAAGGCAACTGGCAGACAACTTTTGCTGAGGGTCCTTGCCAGGCAAGCCCAAGTGCTGGGGCAGCCCCAAACAGCCCTGAAACCTGCCAGAAAACCCTGGGACTCTTTGCTTCTGAGCTTCCTGCTCAGGCAGGTGCACATGCATTTCCAAGCTGCCTCCAAGCACCAAGCCCTCAGGCACAAAGCCCTCAGGCACAAAGCCCTCAGGCACGAAGCCCTCAGGCACGAAGCCCTCAGGCACGAAGCCCTCAGGCACGAAGCCCTCAGGCACAACTACAGCTCATCACTTCTACCAAGGGCTATGCAGAGACCAGCTCAACACCAACCAATGCCGTAAGTTCAGACTGGCATGTGATGACAACGGCAGGACTGGCTAGCAAATCAATTCTATGTACAACAGACAGCCCAGATGCAGGCACCAAACCAGATCATGACATGCCAGACCTTGGCATACAATGTATTACCAAGCCCATGCCTGCTATCAAGCAGGTGACTGATGCATTGAGTTCTGGCAGTAGTACTATTGACTGCTTAGCCGTGATGCATTACATACCTGCATGGTGTGTTTTGCTTGCTCTCATGAGGCAGATTGTGTTATGCAAGATTGTATAGTTTGGCAGTGCAAGTTACGCATATCCAGACGCGGTGCAGATGCATCATGCACCGAAATTGTCTCTAGCTTTTGTTCCTGGGTATCAAGTCAGTGACTGTTGTCTGTAGGCACCAACGCCAGTCATGACACCAGCGTCCATGACTGGTGGGGGGAGTCATGGCGAGATTCCATGGCCAGAATTCCAGAAAGCATACCTGCGGCTTTGCACAAAGGAGTTTTACATAGCTCAACGCTGGAACCTTGACAGGCAGCTTAGCACAGAAGAGAGGACAATGTTACATGCATTTCAGCAGCAAGTATTCCACACGGTGAACGTGTCTTTGCTAGACAACAGCGCGTGAACCTTTGTACTCCCAGTAAGTAAAGCCTTTTCAGGACGCCTGCATCTGGATCATTTCATGGTAGGGTTATTCGGTCATGTTCACATGCAGCCAGATGTGACTCGTCAGACATCCTCTTTTGAAAGCGTGAGTGAGTGTGGTATGAATGCACATGCGACAAGGCAAAGCTGCGCAAGAGCAGAAATGATGCTTAGCTGCTGAATGAAGGTTTTTTCATGCAGACTCTTTGGGTAAGAGACGAAGCAATTGCTCATGGTCACAGCATGGTTCTTGTAGACATGTGTTGCCCATCTTGTGTATGGTATGTTGCAACACCAAAGATCCCCCAAACCTTGACGACTGTAGCATGACATGCCACGTCAAACTGCTTCAGTACGTACTGTATACAGATGATCCTCTTAAGTTTACAATTTGCATGCGATAGACGTGTAATCATTGCTGCATGCCAGCAGATCATAGGCACTCCAGCATGCTGCGAGAGCATGCATCTGGTAAAAGTCGCTAGTTGACATCGAGTACACCATCAGAAACACGCCAAAAGCGATTGGGGACTGGAGACCACCCCTATATAGCAGATTTTGTGGGTTTGTGAGGTTGGGCTAAATTGCTAGCCAATTTCGTCGTTCCAATTTCGTCGTTTATGCCGTGCTCTCGTTTTCCAAAGCCCAGCAACTTCCGGTCGACAATGTCAAAGCAATCCGAGAACGAAGCGGTTCAGAAAGCACAGCAGTATGACCAGCGGCCTTTCATACAGAATCTAGCCCAAGGAGCTGGCCTTGCTCTATCATCAAAAGTGGGTCTGCAATCTCAGTGGGACGTCCTAGACTTCGGTTGCGGTACCGGTCTGGTGCTGCAACGTATAGCAGACAATGTCAGCACCGCAGTCGGCGTTGAATCCAGTCAAGGCATGATTCACGTACTCAGCGAGAAGAAGCTCAAGCACGTCACTGCTTGCTGCTTGCAGCTGTCCTCAACAAATACTCTGCAGAAACATTTTGATCAGCACGCCGTGGCCGCCAGCTCAACATTCGATCTGATATACTCTAGCATGACCCTGCACCATCTGACAGATGTGGCAGCTACTGTCAAGCTACTGACAACATATCTCAAGCCTGGTGGTCTCCTAGTGGCCTTCGATCTTGAGCAGGGACCTGAGTCAATGTTGTTTCATCCTCAGCCAGTCAGCCCATGTGTACACCACCAAGGTGGCTTTGCATCAGATGATTTAAGTACAGTCTGGAAAGGCGCAGGCCTGAAGGATGTATCATGTGAGAAAGTGCACAGGTTCACAAAAGATGTGGATGACAATGGGAAGCCCAAGAAAGTGGTGTTTTGGATGCTGATGGTTAGGGGTACCTTGTGATTCATTGCCACACCATACATATTGGTTCCTGCTTATCCAGATGCACGAAAGTTTTCCTTCAAGTCTGCTATACTATTTTCCTTTTTTTGAGTTTGTGGCTAAGCAGGGTCTTTCACAGTGCAGGCATCATACTCTAATTACACAACAGCACCTTGACAACAATGAAATTCTGGCAAACTTCATGCAGCCAATGGGCATAAAAATCTGCAAAGATCGTACATTGTGTGCCATATACTATCTGTCATGCACAAACATATCAATGAATATTTGTCTTCAACAGCAGAAGCAAGTCATTTACACTATGGTTATGTGAACGCTGGTTGTTGCCAGCATTTTGTCTAAACTGTACACCGTAACATCACTTCAAGACCACGCCGCAAGTATAGGCACTTCAACAACGATTTCTAACAGAACTCAATTGCATACAGCCCAAAAGAAAATGATGCTATGGGCATTTGCAAAGTGGTACAGCTGCCAAAAATCTCTCTAGACTCCACGGGGACGATGTTCTGGGTCTCAGTGCTTACTCAGGTAAAGCCTGCATGCTCTTACGGAATGGTGTGAATGCCTGCTAGATGTCTAAGCCAGATTGGCTGCAACGCAAACACGTGCTGGCAGGTGCAAAAGTGCTACCAAACATGCTGTCCTGTTTCCTATGCTGGGCACATGTATGCCAAATTAAGTCTGACAGACCTGCTGGTGACCGCAAGTCACCCCCTGATCAGGCATTGATGCACTGTAGGCTAATCTTGCCTGAGCATTGCAACTGGCCATGTTTTGCACAGGGTAAGTACCACAATTGTCCTGCTAAGCACCATGTAAGCACTGTTGGTGAGACTCTGAACAAGCTCAGGAGTCCTTGACTGTCTCATGTGCTGCAAGGCAGCAGGGAGTCCACCAACTGCATCGCCGTATACAGTATGCTGGCGACATCATCTACCAGCAGCGTCTGCACATTTGTTCAATTATGAGAACTTCCCTGCAGGTCCTCAACACTCTGTCTGTATCTCAGTGCCTCCGTAACATCCCCTTTGGCCCCACTTGTGGCTGCCTATCAGGGGTACCGGACAGCAGGCCGTGAGTACCCAACCTCTCTTACTGGCATCTTTGACTTGGCCTTTGGCATGCAACTCTGCACCCTCAGGTCAAGCCAGCTGTATGAGCCACCTGTGTCCAGTTGCCTCTCTCTCTGCAGGACATCTTCTGTGCAGCGCCTCACATGAAAGAGCACATGTGTACGAATGCAATGTTGGCTTCACCTGCCCTTTCATGCTGCTTGCCTTGTGCCAGGGTGCACTCACAGCTGTCACACATGCCTTGTACAGAGTTGGTAAGCCCTTGCACATCCCTTGCCTTGCACCAGAGTGCACTGACAGCTGTCACACATGCTATGCCCAGAGAAGGTTAGGCCTTCCAGATTAGGCCTCGCAGATTAGGCCATGCAGGTCTGCCTTCATGATGTTCTGCTTTCTCAAAAAGCAAGCTCTGCCAAGTACACCTGAAGGTTGGAAACACAGTTCTGTCAGCACGCAATTTTATGCACCAACTTGGAGGGGATGATTTGGAGGGGCTGCAAAGAACTGATTGAGCAGATATGACAAAGTGTGGCATAATGTTGCTTGATCGATCTTCTGCTTTTGATAAAGTTGGTCTTTTGTGTGAACCTAGCTTGTGCAGTCAGATCAAACCAGAGTTGCATTGGCAGCAGCAATGCAGGAAGGGCGCACAGACCTGTCAGATACACAAAGATCAATAATAATAATAATAATAATAATAAGAATAATAATAAAAATAACACAAATTTACAGGGTTCCAGCTAATTGTTGTTGCCAGGTACCTACTAGGTACACAAAGATTGGTAGGGCCAAAGAAGGACATGATATGATCAGAGCAGTCAGTAGGTGGTTGAGTGAGTCAAGTGGTTGAGTAAGATGAGTGAGGGCAGGTGGAGATGTGGATCCTGCAGCACACCTTGAGAGACACAGAAACCTTGTTCAGGCATGCTGAGCTGCATGTTTCACCACACTCCAGGATTGGGCACATCGGAAGCCTGATAGGCAGCACCTGTGTACAAGCAGCGCAATACCGGTCTGCAAGGCTGAGTGCTATCTGCAAGTGGACTGTGCCAAAATAAGGCAGCATATGCTCCAGGTTGCGACCAAAGCATTGCCTGTGATGTTGCAAGAACACATGTGCATTGCAGCAGCAGCATGAGCGACATGCATGTGCATGGTCTGCATTGCACCATGCCAAGCATCACCATTCACACCAGATTGCCATGCCAGTTCAACATTTTGGCTTCGCCCCGGGACTTGAGCATGCACGCAAAGCAAGTGCATGCATGCATCTGCAGACCAAGCGTCGTGCATGCATCTGCCTTCAGCCTGATGCAAAGCACACTCTGGCATGAACAACATTGCCAACCTGTCAAGTGCTCAGCTTGCTGCTTGTGTTCAAAGTCATCCAGCCAGCTCCAGCTGTCAGCTGATGCTGATGGGCCAGCTTGGGGCATGCCCTGATGGTGCAGCCCTACTGGTGGACCTTGCAACTGCTGATGCTGTAGCTGCAGCTGCTGCTGCTGTTGCTGCAGCTGCTGCTGCCAGTTGAGGGAGTTCCCCTGTGACTGAGGAGGGTTGACTAAGCCTTGTCCTGCATCATCAACACCCAGGACTGTTGGCCGCAATGGGAAAAGTTTGAAGTTTGCAGTTACAGCCAGTGCAGAGCAATGACGGAATGGATGTAGAGAAAAAGTTGATGTGAGCTAGCTCATTTGAGTCATGCTGGGCTACATGCAACATAGTTCCTGTATAGACAGAACGCTTACGGCTGCCACACAGTGTCCCTATCTGTGTGGACCTGAACCTGCAGGACAGCATGTGTCGAATGAAAGAACGAACGAATGAGCGAACAAATGAGCGAACGAACGAACTATCACTCGAATCTCTCTATCTTAAACGAAAGATGTAGTGAACAATCACACGGGAGGGCGGGGGGGAGGGGGGCAGGCAGGGGGGGGGGCAGGCAGAGGGGGGCGGCACACAGGCCATGACTTACATTGAAGGCCACAGCATTTGTAAAGTTATGTTTTTCTTCTCAAGTGATGTCTCATTGGTTTCCAGGGCACAGGGGTGAGCAGTATTACTAGTGGATGGGTTTTAGTAAGCATCACTAGTGAAAAGGTACATGACAAGGCTGTGTGGTGCTGCTGAAAGTTATTGGGAAACAATCTCACCTGGCCCCAGAGGGTCAAGCTGCATGGGGTAGGAGCCCTGCAAAGGCTGAGGAAGAAGACTGGGTGAAGCAGGGCGACCAATGTGTCCTAGGGCGGCAGCAGGGTTTTGCTGGAAGGCAGTGGTAGGGTTCTGCCACATGGGCACAGCCGGCAGATGATGACTGTGATGGTTCTGGAACCCGCCAGCTTGCTGATTCTGAAACCCATATGAGTCATAGGGTGACTGATGCTGCTGGTGAGCCAGCA
>JAABUK010009181.1_pt1 | contig 13608 bp, 1 predicted proteins | sample 5559141 | NCBI WGS metagenome assembly JAABUK01 (sample SAMN10711869, study PRJNA513367) | rock metagenome | isolation source: Antarctica rocks | place: Antarctica: Victoria Land, Pudding Butte nord | collected 2016-01-03
TAAATAAAATAGAGGCGTAGTATACTAAAGTTTAAAATAACTCTCTTCGCGCTCGATTTAAATTACTTTCGTTATTTTTTAACTTTTAAACTCTTATCTATTATCTAGACTTCGTTATTTTTTATAAAATTCTTTAATAAATATAGTAATCGTAAAAATTCGAGTTTTAGCGGAGATTTCGATAACGAATAATTTATTCTACTTTATTAAAATAATTCTAAATAAATATAATTTCGTAGTATATATAAAATAGTAGTATATTGTATATACCTACGCCCCGTTAAAGAAGTTAGTATATTATATATATCTACGCCCCGCTACCTCTATAATATTATTATTTATCGATACGAGGTTCTAGCCTTAGTATCGCGGGGTTCTAACTTTTAATAATTTTATATCGAGTTAATATTCCCCCGTTTTATTAGAATCCTTAGAGATTAGTTTTATTATTATTTTTAGAATTTAAAAACTACCTAGTACTAAACCCTATAACTTTTTTACGTCTTTTATATTATTATTAAATTACTAACTCTACGCTAGCGGCCTTAGATATTATAATATAATTATTATATTAAATAATTTCCTCGTAACTTTCAGCGATATATATTTATTATATATTCTAATTTTTATCGAATTCTAATTATTTCCTAAATATATAAATCTCGTTATAAATTATATTATTAAAATATAAATACGCGACCGTTTTTTGATATATAGATTTTAATATATTTACTTTTTATTATTTAATAAATAAATTATATAGAGGATAATATTTCTTTTATAATATTATTTAGGTACTAGTATAAAATGACTTTAATTAAATAATTCTAACTTCGTTTTATAATAAAAAAAAGTAGGTACTTTATTCTCTATAAAATAATAAGATAATTAAATCGAATAAAACGAATCTTTTATTATTAACTAGTAAAGTTATTATTTATATATATATTAGAGTTAATAATATAATCTTTATTCCCGAAGTTTTTATAGATAAATAAATTATTCTCTTTATTTAAATTTAAATCGGGTTAATAATTAAATAATTATTCTAAAAATAATAATAATAATATTTTATATAACTTTATAAATAAAGTTTAAAACTCGTTTTTAAAATATTTATAAAAGAATTTAGAGAAAAGTAAATTTAATATATTCTACGAATAAAAGATAAAGATTATATTTTAACTCGGAGTTATTATATAGTAATTATCTCATTTTTATTTCGATTAAACTAGATTACTCTTTAAGGAAAATAAGAAATTTTAAATTGAAATATTTTAATCTCGTAGTCTATTAAGAAATAAACGATATATATTTAAAAATATTAATCGTGGACTTTTTAAATTTAAAAAGAACTATTATATAATTTGTATTTTAATATTTTTAAAATATATAAAATATTTTTAATTAAGTTATTATTACTTTTTTATATTTATTCCCGCTCGAAATAAATATAATAATTATATTAAATTCCGGAAAGTATTAAATTAATAGAGTAACTTCGTTATTATATAGTTTAAAATTAATAATCTAAATAATAGAATCGATTATATTATTATTAGAGAAATACTTTTAGAAATAATTATAATATAAACGAATAATATATTGAAATTTTCTTTAAATAATCGTAAATACTAATTCTCGATCTACTACTCTTATTTTAATATTAATAATATCTTTATTAACGAAGAGTTTAATATTATATATATAATTAATTAAATATTTTATTTCTTTATATTTTTATTTATACTCTTTACTTCCTCTAGTTTATTATAATTATAATATAAAATTAATATACTACTATTATTTATATTTAAAAATAAATTTCAATATATATTTTAAAAGAATATTTAACGTGAAAATATCGAAACTAAAATAATATTATATCGAATATTAAATTATAGTTATCCGATATAGTTACTCTCTTATATTTTAAATTTTAATTTAATTACGGATTATTATTTCTTTAAAACTCTCTAGGATTCTATAAAAAATTATAATTAAAATATTTCAAAATTCTTTTATTTAAAGTAGTCGTCGTAGTAATATATTATATTATATAACGAATTAAAAGAAGACGACTAGATAATAGAATAAAAAATTAAATTAAAGAAGAAATACTTCCGTAATAATATATAGAAATTATATCTATAAAAGTATAGGGTAGGCTCTAAGTACTATTAATATACGTAAATTAATTAAGTTAAATTAAACGGGGTAATACTATATTTTAACTCTTAAATATTATTAATTTTTATAAACGCTTTTAAGAATCTAGCGCGCTCCTAAGAATATTTTTGGCTCGTGAGAATCCCTAAAATTAGAACGCGTCACTAACATGGCCCCTATATATGGCCCCACTTATGGCCATAGCCCTATTCCATTTATTGCCAAGGCCTATACTCATGGCTAAGGCCTCTAACTATGTGTTGCTGTCATACTCTCAGAATTATCACCGTATATGCGCTATTGCATGCCTGGCCACCACCCACGCGAGAATTTCGCGCGAATCGATCGAATCCGGTAATTAAAAGTTGCTGGCGTTAGGGGTGGTTCCGGGGGGTCGCTGCCGTCGATAGGGGCGATCATGGAACATCATACATACGGGTATATATAGGCCATAAATGGGGGTATGCGCGCATCTATGGGGGCAAGAATGGCCATATATGCGCATATCTATGGGCCATGTATACGCGCATCTATGGCAGCAGTAATGGCCATGAATGCGCGTATCTATGGGGGCAGTAATGGCCATGTATGCGCGCATCTATGGGGGTGGCAGTAATGGCCATATAAAAAAATAATCCTGAGCGGCCCTGAGAATCAGCGTAACCAAAAAGAAATTCATATTCGAATATATTCAAAATATATATTCGAATATAAATTGAATATGAATATAGGGGTCTATATTCAGAATATAAATATAGTAAATTTATATTCTAAATATATTTTGAATATTAGTTATATATAGATATATATATATTTTTCGCGTTTTTTCGCGTTTTTACGCGAATATTTAATAATTATATAAATTTAAAATTTTAAATAAACTTAAATATATATATATATTACTACTATTATAATTATAATAATTTAGAAATTTCTAATTATTCTATCGAGATTATAAAGAAATTATTATATTTTAAAATTTTATTTAATAAAAATTAAATAGTAAAATCTAGTAATTATATAAAAACTACTATATTATAAATAATATTATATATATATAGTAATTCTATTTATTCAAACTTTAAATCTCTTTAATTTCGTTTTTATTATTAATTTTTTTATTTATATCTTTAATTATCTCTTTATTACGGGGTAGATTTTAATAAAAATATTATTATAAATATTTATTAAAACGGCGGGCTAAACTCTATCGCTAGTTTTATCGAAACTAGAGTAATATTAAGATTTTAATATATTAGGGCCAAATCCTTTATAAAATAATTAATATTTTTTATACTATATATTATTATATTAACTCTTTATTAAATAGTAATAATAGTAATATTAATATAGAATTATATCTCTTTTATATTAATAAAAACGATTATATTAATTATAAATAGTGAAATAATTTCTAAAATAATTAATATACTCTTTATACTACGGAATAGAGAAGGGAAGGGAAGGGAATAACCCCTACTCCCTTCCCTTCTAGTAGGGAAGGGAGCGGAAGGGAAGGAGTAGAGATTACTAGAGAAGGGAAGGAATTCCCTATTATTCCCTTCCTCTCTACTCTCCCTATAGGGCTGCTTCTATATATGGCTATATATACGCGTATATATACCCCATGTATGCCCCTATATATAGCCTATGTATGCGCCTATATATGTCCCATTACTGCTCCCATGTGGCCTATATATACCTCTATATATGGCCTATATATGCGCGCATGTATGCCCTAATGTTGCTCCTATATGGCCTATATATGCGCCCATATATGGCCCATTACTACTCCTATATGGCCTATATATACGCCTATGTATACCCTAATACTACTCCCATTTAGCTTATATATGCGCCTATATATACCCCATTGCTGCTCCTATATGGCCTATGTATACGCCTATACATACCCTATTGCTGCTCCCATGTGGCCCATGTATGCCCCTATATATGGCCTATGTATGCGCGCATATATGCCCCATTCGCTGCTCCCATATATGGCTATATATGCGCGTATATATGCCCTATTGCTACTCCTATGTGGCCCATGTATGCCCCTATATATAGCCTATGTATGCGCGTATACATGCCCTATTACTGCTCCCATATGGCCTATATATACGCGTATACCCTATTGCTGCCCCCATCTATGGCCTATATATACGCGTATATATACTCCATTAAGTAGTACAAAGATTAGGACAATTAGGAAAGCGATTAAGAAACGCCAAGCCTTATACCTAATTTGGACTAGCGCAGTAATAGCCCATATATACACGGAGTAATAGGCGATATGTAGGCAAGAATGGGCCATATTTTAAAGTAGTAATGGGCTCATACATAGGCCATATATAGGAGCAGCAATAGGGTATATATACGCGCATACATAGCCATATATGGGAGCATTAATAGGGTATATATAGGCGTATATATAGGCCATATAGGAGCAGTATTAGGGTATATATAGGCGTATATATAGGCTATATAAGAGCAGTAATGGGGTATGTATAGGCGCATATATAGCTATATATAGAGGTATATATAGGCCATATAGGAGTAGTAATAGGGTATATATAAACGTATATATAGGCTATATAGGGCAGCCCTATAGGGAGAGTAGGGAGGAAGAGAATAATAGGGAATCCCTTCCCTTCCCTAGACTAGGGAAGAGAATTACTTTAGATTTATCCCTTCCCTTCCCTACCCCTTCCTTTAGGGAAGGGAAGAGAAGGGAAAGTAATCTCTACTTTATTCCGTAACGTAATACTCTTTATTAATTATTATATTTAAAATAATTTACTCCGTATCGATAGCGAGCCTAATTTATATTATATTTATTTAATATTTCTATATTATATATTACTATCTTGAATAAGTATTTCTAAACTTTTTATTAAATTATTAAATTAATTTATTTAATACTCTTTTTATTTAAAGTATTTATAATAAATATTAAATTAAATATTTAGAATATTTCTTTATTTATTTATTTTTTATTAATATAGTTATTTATTTTAATAAATTACTTATTAAGTAAATATCCCGTCTAATAAATATATTACTAGTTATATCTTTTACGTTTCTATTATAGAAAAAGAATACTAGTCTTTTAATACTACTTTTATATTATTCTCCTAGTATTACTACTTTTAATATTTATTATTAATTATTATTTTAGTTATTACTTTAGAAGAAATTTAATTAAACTTTATTATAATTAATTTTATTTTCTATTATAAAAATTCTTATTATTAGATAAATATATTCTAAAATAAGTAAAAGTTATTTTTAATATTAAATAAATAATTATCTAGATAATTATATAGTTTTTTTATTCTTCTATTAAAGTACCTCTTTAGTATTTATTAAGAAAGAGCCGGAAAGTAAAATAATTTAATAATAATCTTTTAAAATATATTAAATTTAAATAACCTATTATATAACTATTTTAAATTATTAATAAAATATTCGTAATATTATTTATTAGTATCTTTTAAAGGGATATTAAAGAATTATATTAATATTTATAAAAGAAATAATCTTTAAAGGACGAATTTAAAGATAAAGAAATTATAACTTCTTTTAAACCTAAATAACTTATTATAAATTCCGAATAAATAATATAATTTATAAAATCGCTAGAAATTTAGGTCTTTATTATTAAGTTAGTAATTAAAATAAAAGAAAACTCTATAGAACTTTAAAACCCTTTAAAAGTAAATAATTTAATAATTTAAAATAATACTAGTATTAAAATAAACGCCTAGAATAAACTAAAATTTGAAAAAATTAAATTCTTCGATTTTAAAAGTAATAAAAAGGATAATCTATTTATTTTAAAAAAGTATATTATATATAAAGATATTTTCAACTTTAAGGATCGCGTTAATAATATAATTAAATAATATAGTAAATAAGAGGTATGAAAGTTTTTATTTTTATATTTTAAGAGAGTAGCCTCTAAATAGTTCTTAAATAAACTAAATATTAATATTAAAATATTAATACGTACCTTCGCTAGCTTTAAATAAATAAGTTATTATATTAAATAATTTAAAATAAAGATACTAGAAGTTATATATAAACTTTATTTTATTAAATAATTTAAAATAGAGACGTTAGAAGTTATATATAAATTTTATTTTTATAAATATAAATTTATTTAAATATATATTAATAGGACGCTGAAATAATATATAAATAAAATATTTAATTTAATTAAGGCCGCCGATATTCTTAATATATATTAATAAATATTTATAATCTACGATTATATTAACTCTAATTTTAAGTCTTTTATTAATTTATTTAAATTTAATATTTTATTAAATAAATTCCTTAATTTATTTAATATTAAAGAAGAAGTTTAATTAAGAATAATATAAAGTAATAAAATAATTAAATCTTTACTACTTTTTAAATTAAAGAGTTTATAATAAAGTTAGTAGAATTATTAATAATTTAACTAGTTTTAATTATAATAAAACTAGTTACTTTAGGTTATTTCTTATTTATTTATTAATCTAGTTTATTAGAATATATGAGATATCTTTTAAATATAATAGTAACCTCGTTAAATTTAATTATTATTTATTCAATTATAAATTACTAGTAATAGTATTAAGAATATATCTTTATTTTTTAGAAACAGAAATCGTCTTAATTATTAACTACGCTAAAAAACCGCGGGCTTATAACTAGTAATTATAATTTTAATTATTTCGGGTAATAATAAATACCCTCTAAATATATAATTATTTATTATAAAATCGAGGTATAAAAGAATTATTCTTGAAAAGATAGTATTATAAAGTTATAAATAGAAGAGTAATTTATATTTAATATTAATTACGTTAACGAGTAGGACTAGGATTAATAATAGAATAATATTTATAATAAATAAAACGAAATATATAATTTCTAGGTAATTATTAATAAAGTTTAACTACCTAGTTTATTTTAATACTATATCTATAAGGAAGACTTCCGATATAAGAATATATTATATATTTATTTTAAAAACCGAGGATAAAGTAAAAATACTAGTAAAGAGATTTACCCTAGATATATAATTATAAATATTATTTAGAAGAGTAAATAGTCTTTAATAATAAATAATAATATAGAAACTTATTATTAAATTAAAATAAATAACGATTTATTAAAATAGAAACTTATTATTAAATTAAACTATAACTCTTCTAAAAATACGAGAATAAAATAAATATCTAAGAAATACTAGTATATTAATATTCGGGTCGGCCTAGACCTTAAAATCAAAATAGAAAAAAGTTATAAAAATACTAGTTATAAAATAATTATCGTTAACTATAAATTTATAGTACGCTTTTTTCTAAAAACTAGAATCCGTACTATAGTAACTTTACTCTAAATTACCGGTATTAATATTAACCGTTATATTATTTCTAAATATATTATTATCTCTTTATATTTCTCCGAGAAAGATAAAAGTAGTAATAAAATAATAACTAAAACCGCCCTTAAGGAAATCTATATTATAGATAATTTTAAAGTAAATATATTTATTAATATAAATATTATAGCCCTTAAAGAGATAAATATACTAGTATCTCGTTAAATAATTTATATTAATAACTACGAGGTAGAGTATTTTATCAATATTTATTTATAAAATATAAATATAAACCGGCCGATATATATTACGAAAACAAAAGTTATTTTTTTATAAACTACGGTAATTATCGAAGTCTATAAAATTGATTTCTTAATACGAGATTTTTTTTTTAAATTAATAAATACTAACTTATACCTCTTTACTAGAATTATTAATATTAAAATAAAATTAATATTTATAAAGAATAAAACGGATAAATATATTAAAATCTCTAGTAATATAAAACTAGGCTAAATAATCGAGGCTTAATTTAATAATTATTATAATATTATTATAAACGATAATAATATTCGTGAGCTCGTTATACGAAAGTCTTTTTAAAAATATAAAAGAACTTTTATTAAAAACGGTTTTAATAATATAATTACTATTAATATTAATTTATTACTTTTTAAATAATTTTTAAAGAAGTAAAATATAAAGAATCTAATTAATTTCTAATTTTTTATTCTATTAATAAAAGTAATTATTTCGGTAAAGAATAATATTCTTTTAAATAATATTATGATTTATAGTAAATAACCGGAGTTAGTAAAGATTATTAATTAATTTTTTATATTTTAAATCGAAGGAGACTTTATTAATATTTTAAAAAATAAATAAATATATATATTACTTCGCGCCGACTAGGAAGATAAAATATTTGAAATAATATATATTTATCCTATAAATAACGAGAGCTAGAAGATTATTAACGAAATCTTTAATAAACTATATATTTAGGGACGGGACGATATAAACTACTTTATTTAATTTCCTAGTCTTCGTTATTTAGACTATAAAATTAGATAATATTAAAAGAAATTATATTATTATTAATATTCGAGGTTTAAATATTATAGTTATAATAAATATTTATTATTTATTTTCATAAAATAATATTATTAACGTCGTTAAGAGTTATCGTTAAATTATTATTATTAATACGGCTAGTTTCTTCTATTAATAGCGAGTATACTTTAAGAATAAATATAAATTTACTATTATATTATACCGCGGCTAGGAGACTTTTAATATTATAATAATATAATACTTAAAGCCGCTAGCGTAGAGCTAGCGGTTTAGTAATAATAAAAAAAATATAAAGTAATTACGGGGTTTATTACTAGATAATTTTTAAATCTTAAATTTAATAATAGAATTAATTTCTAAAGATTCTAATAATACGGGGGCCCGAATATTAACTCGATATAAAATTATTAAAAATTGGAATTCTATAATATTAAAATTAGAACCTCGTATCGATAAATTATAATATTATAAAAGTAGCGGAGCGTAGGTATATATATTATACTAGCGCTTTTAGCGGGGCGTAGATATATATAATATATTATTACTTTATAATTATTTCTCTTTTTAGGCCTTAATTCTTAGGTATTTAAATATTTTCATTAAAAAATATTTATTAAAAAATCTTTAAACCCCTTAAGAGAAATAAAGAAAAAAGTTATTTAATATAACGATATTATTATATAGTAACCTAAATATAAAGTTATATACTTAATTCTTTAATACCTATAATACTAGTTACGGAATAATATTTAGTTAATTAATCGAAGTTTATTAAAAAATCTTTAAACCCTATAAAGGAATAAGAAAGAAAAATCTCCTAGTTTATACTATCGATCCTATAGTATTAATATATAGTACTAGTTACGGAGTAATACGAAACTATTCCTATAATACTAGTAAATAATATTAATAATAAAAGAATAATATTACTATACTATCTCTACTATATAATAATACTAGTAGTAAATAAATAATATATTTATAAAACTCTCTTTATAGTATTAATATATAGTAATAGTAATTAATTAAATAATATTTCTTTCGTCGTTATTATATTATAATATATAGTAGTAACGGAGCGAAATAATATATACTATTATTTTTATAATACTTATAGTATTTATAATAAATATAATATATTAAATTATTCCTCTAGTAATTATTCCTCTAGTATTTATAATATTAGTAGCGGAATAATAATAATTACTTTTACTATATATTCCTACTATATTATAATAAATACTAGTAGCGAAATATTATATATAAATAATATAACCTTAATATTATACCCGGAGATTAGTAATAATATAACTATTATAATAATAATAGTATTTATTAATAAAAGCGAGGTAGCGAAGTGGAGACGCGTATTAATATATAATAATATTAAAATATTTAGCGCGATAGTTTATTATTAAAATAAACTCGCTCGTTTATTATAATACTTAAGGCCGCTAGTATAGAGCTAGCGATTTAGTAATAATATAAAAAACGTAAAGTAATTACGAGGTTTATTATTAAATAGTTTTTAAATCCTAAATTTAATAATAGAATTAATCTCTAAAGATTCTAATAATATAGGGGAATATTAACTCGATATAAAATTACTAATAATTAAAACCCCGCGATATTAAAGTTGGAACCTCGTATCGATAAATAATAATATTATAGAGGTAGTAGAGTATAGATATATATAATATACTAGCGCCCTTAGCGGGACGTAGGTATATATAATATATTATTATTTTATAATTACTTCTTTCTTTAGGCCCTAGTCCCTAGGTATTTAAATATTTTAATTAAAAAATATTTATTAAAAAACCTTTTAATCTTCTAAAAGAAATAAGAGAAAAAAGTTATCTAATATAACGGCGTTACTATATAGTAATTTAAATATGAAGTTATATACCTAGTCCTTTAATACCTATAGTATTAATTACGGAATAGTATTTAATTAATTAGTCGAAGTTTATTAAAAAATCTTTAAACCCCCTAAAGGAAATAAAGGAAAAAAGTTTTCTAATTTGTATTATCGGTCCTATAGCGTTAATATATAATACTATTCGCGGAGCGACACGAAATTATTCCTATAATACTATAATATAGTATTAATAACGGAAGAGTAATATTATTAATTATCTTTATTATATAGTAGTATTAGTAATAAACGAATAATATATTTATAAAACTATCTCTATAGTATTAATATATAATAATAGTAGTTAATTAAATAATATTTCTTTCGTCCCTATAGTATTATTATATATAATAATAACGGAGCGAAATAGTATATACTATCGTTCCTATAGTGTTTATAGTACTTATAGTAAATATAATATATTAGATTATTCCTATAGTACTTATAATATTAATAACGGAATAATAATAACTATCTTTATTATATACTCTTATTATACTATAAAAATACTAGTAGTAAAGTATTATATATAAACGATATAACCTTAATATTATACCCGGAGATTAATAATAATATAATTATTATAATAACGATTATATCTATTAATAAAAACGAGGTAGCGGAGCGGAGGCGCGTATCGATATACTATAATAATAAAATATTTAGCGCGACGGTTTATTATTAAAATAAACTCGCTCGCCTATTTATTTTCTCTCTTCGTAACTTTTTTAGTTTTTCTCGTATATTATTACTCTAGCTTTATAATAGTATTCTAGTATTATAATTAATATATAACTTTTTTCTAGCTCTATAAATAACTCCTATTTATTAATAGTATTAATTTATTTATATTAATTTATTCTAGTTATAAATATACTAGTAAATATAACTAGTTCGCTATTAACGCGACTATATAATACTAACTATAATAGTAGTTTACTACGTTTCGTAGCTCCTTTACCGAGTTTATTTCTACTAGTTTAATAATAATTATATTCGAGGTACGTCCCCTCCTTATATACTTTATTATATTAATCGCTACGGAATTAATTATTACGTAAAGATAAATTATAACTATAAGTTTTAAAATAATATATATATTAATATATTTATATCGGTAATAAAACTCCTAAAGAAGAATATAAATATAAATTAATAAATAAATAAATTATTTAATAACGTAAAATATATAATAAAATAATAATAACTAGTAAATAAGCCTCTACTATAATCGTTAATCTATAGAATTAATTAACGGTAGCGAATTAATATATTAAGGAATTAAAGGCGATAAATAAAATTCTCGAAAAAAAAACCGAGAATTTCCGTTAATATAAACGGGACCTTAAGAATTATATTAAAGATACTATATCTTCTTCTAGAGATTCTAATAAAGACTGAATATTTTATATAATATAATAACGATATTAAATTCTTTTTTTCTTAAATCGGCGCTAGTTAAATTTACCTAGATATATTATTTAATAATATATTCTAAATATCTATATAAATTATATTTAAAATAAAAATATTCTTATAAATATAATATCTTATCGTTATTATATATAAATAGTTTTAATAGTAAATCGATTTTAGTTATATTTTAAAACCGTATAATAAAGTTATAAATATAGAGGAGAATATCCGTTATATAAATATTAATATAAAAATAGTAATATTTACTTTTAATATCGGTTTTATTTACTTCGCTTTATTATTTTATATAATTAAGTAATCTCTTTAGTTATATTTATATATTTATATTTACTACTCGCCTATTTAAAGACTTTAGTTAATTTATTAATATTAATAAACTCTTTATCTAATAATTATTAATTATATTCTTCGCTTTAACTAGTTTATTTAACTTTATATTAAATATTTTCTTTATTTTTAATTTTATTAATTACCTCTTCTACTTCCTATAATTTATTATTATTAATAAATTTAGGGGTTTATATAAAAGATTCCGTCGTATTAATATAATCGCGAAGATAATATAGTTTAAATAACGATATATAAAAGATATTATAAATCTATATATAGAAGATAGTAGTAGGCGGTAAATTTATACTTTTATTTTATTAATAATCTTAAAGGGCCCTATAAATTTATAAGATAATTTCTTATTTAGGCGCTTTTACTTTAGATTCTTTATTATTAATATAATTAAATCGCTAATTTTATAACTTTATAGTTTATATATTTTATTATATTATTTAATTTAGTATTTAGTAACGCTTTAAAAATACTTTATAACTTTATTCTTTAGAGTTTATAACTATCGTACTCTATTATTTTTAATTAATACTTTTTTTTTCTTAAAGTTATCCTCGACCTCTTAACGGATTTTAGGATAGTAACTATATATATAAAAAAATAATATCGTTCCGACGACGGTACTCTAATGATTATTTATTAAGAATTTTATTATAGGTAGTAATCTAATTTAATTAATTAATTTATTATTAATAAATATACGTAAATAATATTCTAGTATTTAATTTTAATACTTTATCTATTTATTTATTTAGGGGTAAAAGATAGTATTTAGGTATTATTTAATTTTCGAATAAATATATATAATTAACTAGAAGGCGTTTATAAAAATAGAGTCTTTATTACTAATAATATTATTATATATATTATAGCGGTAAATAATTTTAAAATAAAATACTTCCGCTAATTAAATAGTATTAATTTTAATAATTATAAATATATACCTAATTATTTTAATAAATCGATTTATAACGATAAGAATAGTATTATAAATAGTACTTTTATATTTACTAGGCGGTAAATTAATTATAAAATCTAGTATCTATAAAAGTATAAGCGACTCTGAGAATCCTGGTTTGCTCGGAGTATTTAGGCCCGCTCGCGAGCGCTAAAATAATTTAGAGCTAGGTAAGAATTCTCAGGCCCGCTCAGGCCCGCTCAGGCTCGCTCAGGCTCGCTCAGGCTCGCTCAGGATTATTTAGGATTCTCAATACCGGCTTAATATTCTCAGGGCCGCTCAGGGCCGCTCAGGGCCGCTCAGGATTATTTGTTTACATGGCCATTACTACTA
>JAABUK010009183.1_pt1 | contig 13606 bp, 11 predicted proteins | sample 5559141 | NCBI WGS metagenome assembly JAABUK01 (sample SAMN10711869, study PRJNA513367) | rock metagenome | isolation source: Antarctica rocks | place: Antarctica: Victoria Land, Pudding Butte nord | collected 2016-01-03
GCTGCGTCGTGCTGGCGCAGGTGGCCATGATCCTCAACCGCGTCTGGAACCTGCCCCCAGCCAACATCTCCCACATGATGGCCGTGTGGGGCTGAAACTTTGTGCACACCCCTCAAGTACTTGCGGGCTGTTGCGGATGCGCTTCAGCTCGCGCTCGCCCTCGACGCCGCGCTCCCTGGCGATCCGCGCCGCCAGCGTGAAGCGGAAGCGATCCAGGCAGGCGACCAGGAAGCGGCCCGATCCGCAGGCGGGATCGAGCACGCGCTGCCCGTCTTGAGGCTCCAGGATGTCAACCATCGCCTGGATAACGTTGCGCGGCGTGAAGAACTGCCCCTTCTCGCGCTTCATGGCGGTCGAGACCATCGCTTCGTAGGCCATGCCCTTCACATCGACCTCGGCGTCCAGGAAGTTGTAGCGCGCGACCTCGCCCGCGACCCAGGCGAGGTGCTTGGGCTGCAGCTCGATCTCGGTTCCGGGCCGGAAGACATCGCGCATCGTCTCGTCGCCCTGCAGTTCGGCGAACAGCTCGTGGATGCGGGCGGAGATGGCGGCCTGGCCTGGCGCGTCGTTGCGCTCGGTGACGCCGACCCAGAAGCGGCGGCGGTAGCGCGTGCTCTCGCGCATCAGCCTCTCGTCGTAGATCTTGGCGAAGATGAGCTTGATCATCTCCAGGAACGAACGCTCGCCGCTCATGCTCTGGTTGCCGTAGAGGTAGTCGTGGCAGCGCAGGACGGTCTCGCGTAGGTCGGCGGCCACGGCGACGCGGGCGATGCGGCGGTCGGGCCGCTCCAGGTCATCGAGCGACTCGTTGTAGCCGGGGAAGTCGCTCATCTCCTGCCACTCGTGCTGGAAGATGCCGGCAATCTTCTGCTGGTAAGCGATGTCGCGCCCGTTTGTCCAGACGCCGAACTCGCACGAGTCCACCACTGACATCAGCCTGTTGAGGGTGTCCGTGCCCTTGCGCGCGTCGTTGGCGTTGCTCTTGGCGACCGGAGGGTGCACCACGACCATGCGCACGGCGTTGTCGAGCTGGTGAGGCGCGCCGGGCGTGAAGACAACCAGGTCGCAGCTCTCGCGCCGCTTCTTGCCGTTGACCTGCACGACGATTGGAACGTCGCGCCCGATGGCTGAGAGCGGAAATCCATACTCGCCGTTGAGCATCTCGACCATGCGCTGGACGAGCTCTTCCTTGGGCGTGGCCCGCCGCGCCTGGCCGGAGAGGATGTCGGTCAGCACGTCCTCGCGCGGCAGCTCGGCGGCTTCTTCGGCCTCGCCCTCCTCGAAGGCGAGCGCATCGGGATCAAGTGCGTCGGGGTCAACTGCGGCTTCAGGCACTTCGGGTGAGGCTGCGGACGCGGGCATGGGGAGCCTTTCGGGGGATTAGTGGGAGAATTGATGGCACGGAGCCGCGGCAAAGCGGTGTCGGTAAAGGCACGGGTGCATTGACAGGCACGGCTATCGTAAATCAAAAGGATCACGAGCGCAAGCGTTGGCGTGCGCTGGCGTGCGCAGCGGTGCGAATTGCGTGGCGCATTGCTACAATGGCGGCGTGCGACGGCCCAAGTACTTGTGGCGCTTGGGCGGGCGCGGCAAGTACCTGGAGGCGATATGACCAAGGCAATCGGGAGAGAAGCGGCCTCGTTCTTCTCGGTGGAGGAGGCGGCCTCGCTGCTGAAGGTGCGCGACGACACGCTGCGCCGCTGGCTCCGCAACGGCACCCTGCGCGGCGTGAAGATCAACCGCCTGTGGCGCATCTCGCAGGCCGAGATGGAGCGCCTGCGCCATGCTGAGCCGCCAGCCGAGGCCCAGAGCATCCAGGATGCCGAGTCTCGCGTGCTGGAAGCGGTGCGGCGCGCGGGCTGGAGCGGCGACGATGAGAGGCTGCGCCAGGAGCTGCGGCGTGCCTTGCGGGAAGCGCCCTCAAGTACTTGCGAGTGAGCCGGCTGTTCTCTGAATCTTTGCATGATGAACCATGTCCTCTTATCAGGTGCAAGCGTGCGACTGGCCCATCGTGCGGCTGGATGAAATCGGCGCTCAAGTCTTGGTGCGCTGCCGCTCGCGCCAGGACCTGGCCACTTCTGCAGCGTGCTCTCGCCCTATTACCCCAGCCGCAACGCCTTCCAGGGCCGCCTGCTTGCGCCACGCCTTCGCGCAGCCTCAGGCAGAACCGTCTCGCCCCTTGCTCATGTAATGTCCGGTTGATAGCCGGACACACCGCATATACTCGCCGTGGAGGTGGATGATGAGGCGAGCAGAATCACAAGGGGCCACGCCTGCGTCCGGGGCGCCAGTGCAGAGTGAGCGGCGGAGCAGGCTGGGAGGACGCGAGGCGCGGTTGGAGTTCCGCCTGACGCGCGCGGCACGAGAGCGGATCGAGCGGGCAGCACTGGCTTCGGGGCAGAGCCTGAGCGAGTTCGCGGCTTCGACTCTGGCTCGCGAGGCCGAGGCCGTGCTGCAGCAACAGCACACGCTGTCCTTGTCCCAGCGCGACTGGGAACGATTCAGCCAGGCTCTGCTGCAGCCGCCCGCTCCCAATCAGGCCTTGCAGACGGCAGCGCGGGCTTACAGAGAGGCCGCGCACGTAGAGGGCGAGGCCAGCATCGTGGACAGCGAGGCCTGGAGCCGGAGCCTGGCCCTGGATCCTGACCATTCGCATGACCCGCATTGAGCCCCTGGCCGCGGGCCACGACCGCAAGGGCTTCCGCTGCGGCGAGGAGAGCCTGGACACCTTCCTGCACCGCTTCGCCCGCCAGAATATGGAGCGCGGCCTAGGCGTCACTTACGTGGCCGTCGAGGAGGAGGCGCCGACCCGCATCCTGGGCTATTACACGCTGTCAAGCAGCGCCATCGCGCGGCAGGATGTGCCCGACCAGGGCGCAAGCGCCAAGCTGCCGCGCTATCCGGTTCCCTCGGCCCTCATCGGGCGCCTGGCGGTTGACCAGGGCGCTCAGGGGCGCGGCCTGGGCCTGCTGCTGATGATGGATGCTCTGGCGCGCGTGGTGCGCATCGCGGACGAGATGGGCATCCACGCCGTCGAGGTGGAGGCCCTGCACGAGCGAGCCCGCGCCTTCTACGAGCGCCTGGGCTTCGTCCCGCTGCAAGACCATCCCCTGCACCTGGCCACAGCCCAAGCTCTCTTTGTCCAGTGAACGGTTGCCAGAGCAAGTACTTCTATCCAATATTTGTGAGTAGTAAGGCCAGAAAGATGGTTTTCTGGTTTTCGATCTAACCAGGCAGGAGCAACATTCTGAGGGCATTTAGTTGAGCAGGCCGCCTGCATCGGCTGGCCCATCGTCGCTGCGGATGATGGGTAGCGCCAGGTCTTTGTGGGCTCGCAGCCAGGCAGCGACCTCGCGAGCTTGGGGGTCAGCGCAGAGGAGCGGTTCTCCCTCGGCTCCGGCCTGGAAGAACTCGACGAACATCTCCACCCTCCTGGCTGGCCGATTGTATTCGCGTGCGAGCAGCTCGCGCGTCTCGGGCCTGGCTCTGCGGGCGATGGGCGTCTCGAGGAACAGGGCCTGCTCCGCCTCGACATGCTCGATGAAGGCGGCGAAGGCTTCGGGGAGCCTCTTCTTGACCAGGGCGACCCGCGCCATGAGTTCGCCCGCGATTTCGCTCTGGCGCTTCTCCTGGGCCTCGCGTGCCTGTCGCTGGAGGCCTACGCGTTCTTGCTGCTGGCTCCTGGCACGCTCTTGCGCCTGCCAGGACGCCTCGAAGCGCGCTTCGTATTGCAGGATGCCGCTCAAGCTGGCCGGGGCGTATTTGGTCTTGGTGGCCTCGTCCCTGGAGAAGTCAATGAGGGTTCTGGCCTTGGGCAGCCCGTGCGCTTCGAGCAGCCGCTTGGCCTGCGCCAGATCCTTGGGGCTGGGCGACTGGGGCAGCGACGCGCCGTGAAACACTTGGTGGAAGTAGAGAGCCAACGTGGCGGGATCAGGCGAATCAGGCACTGCTGACGTTTTTGGCGTAGGCGCCTTTGGCGTGGCGCTCGTGTCCTTGGGCGGTAGGGCCTTCGAGCGTCTGGGGATGGGCTCGGAAGCCTCTCCAAGTACTTTGCGCGGCCTGCCGGGCTTGCGCAGTGAGCCTTTGTGGATGACGATCTTGAAGTCGAGGTCGTCCTTGGTCGGCTCGACAGTCGCCAGAGCGATGCGGCCCGTGGTGAGAGGCGCGCCTTGCAGCTCGCGCAGGGCGCGCTCGATGACGCGCTTGCGGGCCGAGCGGTGGCGGTAGGTCTCGCCGCGCAGCCCCAGATCCTCGAACAGCTCCTTGGTGCGCCTCTCGTAGTGGCTCTTGTTGGCCAGGAAGAGATCCAACCGCGGATAGAGCAACTGCGCTATCTCGCTCTTGAGGCCGAGCAGGGTGTCCAGGAAGAGGGGCGTGGTGTGGTTGGCGTGCAGGCTTGCCAGGAGCTGGCGGTGGAATTGGAATACGCACGCCTCGGTCGTGGCGTGCAGCTTCTTGGTGCGCCGCGCGATTGTGAGCTCGGAGAGGATGTTGAAGGTGTCCAGCAGCTCCAGGTGCTCGCCTGTGGCCTTGTCGAAGTAGGAGTTCTCCCACACGAACAGGATGCCGCGCAGTTGCAGCAGCGAGCGGGCGATGGAGCGGTGCGTGTGGCGGCTCCAGTCCTCACCCAGCAGCCGTGCGATCTTTTGGAGCGAGAAGTTCACCGGTGTTTCTGGCCGCTCGATGTTGTCCCACAGTTTGAGCAAGATGTAATAGACCTTCTGATCGCGCGTGGAGAGATTTCCATGCTGCGTGAACCCAACCTCTACTTTGCCTGTGCTTCGGCTTCCATCGGGCAGAAGACGCTCGCGCTCGAAGATGCGCGGGCGCATCGTCTTAGGCGACGACATAGGCTCCCAGATCGGCCACTTCTCCAGATTCATCTCGGCGTAGACGATCTGGTTCGCCTCATCCTCCTGGTAGGGCACGATGCTGTCTGGTGGTCTCATGGGTGGCACTTCGTGCTTCCGATTGTAGCAACAAACACACACACGCAAGCATCCGCCTCTAGATATGTCGCGCGTTTCTCGAAAAAGTGGCGCTGTGTGTATCTAAAGTACTCTATCTAACTGTATCCAGGTCTCCAAAAAGGCCCGTGGAGCTTGATATAGCTGCACTTCTGAAGAGCCTCGTTGTCCAAGTTACACCAAGTTTTGTCCGTGTTACACCAAGTTTTGTCCGTGTTACACCAAGTCCGTTGTCCATGTTACACCAAGGCCCGTTGTCTCAACTACACCAAGTCTGCTGTCCCGAAGCCGCCAAGTTTTGTCTCGATTACCCCAAGCAAAAGCCTCCTCATCGGTAGAGATGAGGAGGCTCAAGGCGCGCGGCGACCACGGGCTTCAGCTGTCGTCCGGCTCTCCGAACTTATCCTTGAGGGCCGCGATGATGGCTGCGGTGACCGTGGTGTCCTGGCGCTTGGCCTCGGAGACCCAGTGACGACGTAGCCGCTTGGGAACCTTGATCGAGAGGTTGACTTCCTCCTCCTTTTCTACTGGCAAACCAGAAGACTGGTTTCCTGGTTTGCCTGTTTGCTGGTTTACCTGTTCTCTGGCTTTCTGGATGACGTCGCCATATTTGCTCATCGTGCGTCCTCCTTGAGCAGTGCCTCGACTTCTTGGCCCAGGGCGCGGTAGTCTTCCCAGGCGGCCTGGGCGCGGGCGTCGTCCAGGTCGCGGATAGGTTTGCCTTGCAAGGCGGCCTTAGCGAAGCCCACGGTGCGGCGGATTAGAGTGTTGAAGACAGGTACTCCGCCCTCGCGTAGATCGGCTTGCATCAGCTCGCCCTCGCGGCTGGGCTTGGGCGGCACGACCGTAATCAGGGCGCGGTAGCGGGCCGAGCCCAGGACGTGGGCGGTCTGGAGCATCGGCTCCAGGCTCACGATGTCGGGGCTCGTCGGCAGGATGAGCAACTCGCATCCCTTGGCCAGCTCCTTGAGGTCGTCCGAGTCGGGCCGGGCCGGAGTGTCGATCACGATGAAGTCCGTTCCGCTCACCACGCGCATGGCCTGCCTCTGATCCACCACGGTGAAGGGCAGCCCCTGGCCCCGCTCCGACCAACTGATCGCGGTGCGGTTGGGGTCGCCGTCCACCAGGACGGTCGCCCCATGCTCGGAAAAGTAAGTCGCCAGGTGGATGGCTGTGGTGCTCTTGCCGATCCCGCCCTTGTAGCCGGTCACGGTGACAATGGTCATCTGGTTCTCCTGCCTTCTGGTTTCTGGAAAGCCGCTTTCTGGTGAGCCGGCAAACCTGCTAACCAGAATACCAGATAACCAGAAAGTAGGTAAGAAGCCTGCAAGTACTTGTGGCAGCGCCCAAAGTAGCGGCGCTTGAAGATCGGAATGTGGCAAGCTCTGGTAAGCCTATCGAGGCGGCAGCGGTAGTTCCCTGCCGCTCTACTGGCTCCACTTCGACCTCACCTCATGCCTCACCTCGGCGGCCCCACGACTCAGTCGGGCATCCTGTTCCAGAACTCGGTGGCGAGCTTGTTCCTGGGCGATTTGCTCGACACGGCGGCCTCTGGGTCGCAGCAGGTGGTTGCGGTTCGCGTGGAGGCTCCGGCCTTGGTTGACGACACGGTTGTGAGCTACGCTGACAGCCACTTGGTTTACATCCAGGCCAAGGAGAGCCTGCGCGTCGCTTTCTCCAGAGCAGGTGCGCGAGGGACGGACGAGGAGAGCGAGGACGATCTGGAGGAACAAGAGGCTCAAGCTCCCAGGGCAGGCGCCGCGCGCTCGCCCCGGAAGACCCCCTGGGAGAAGCTGTGGCTCGACTTCGAGGCGCAGTTCCTGAGCGCAGGCTTTGGGCGCGGGCGCGACCGGCTGATGCTGTTCTGCGGCTCGCTTTCCGAATCCGTCCGGGATCTGAAGGCGCTGTGCGAGTGGGCTAAGTCGTCCAAGAGCACCGACGAGTGGCGGCGTGAGTTGCCCAAGAAGCAGAAGAGCCTCATCGAAGACAAGATCCGCCCCCTGCTCAAGCCTGAGCGCCGGGCGTGGCCGGAGCTGCGGGAGTTGCTGGGTCACGTGGACGTTGAGGTCTGGCCCCTGAACTTCATCGAGCGGTATATGGCGCCGCGCCGTATGCCACCGTGCAGCCAGGCGCCCGAAGTCCTGTTTGATCTGCTGGTAACCAAGGCGGGCCGCAACGCTCGCGAGCGCCAGGAATTCCAGGCGCAGCCGCTGCGGGACTACCTGGCCTCGGAGCCTTACAAAATCGAGTTCAAGGCGTCCCCATCGCTGCAGCAAGTACTTGAGGCGGTTTCAAATTGCAACAGCGTGCTGCAGAATCAGCGAGTCACCATCGGGCAGCACGGCCCACACGTAGAGCGTGCTGTGGCCGTGGACATCGTGAGCCAGCTCTGCTGCGGCTGGCTCACGGCCAACGATGCCGACGAGGACGAAAACGCTACCGCAATCCAAAATCAGGATGAGGACGCGGCGCAGGAGATGCTGGCCCTGTTACACGAGACGGCGGGCCTGGGCAAGACCGTCGTGATGCACGAAGTGCTGGCTGAGCTGCAGCGGCGCCACGTGCCCACGCTGGCCATCAAGGCCGACATCCAGCTCCGGTCGCTCTCGGTTCACAATTCGATCTCGCAGTGCCTGGAGCTGCCCGACAGCGTCGAGCGGGTGGCGCAGAGATTGGCCGGCCTGCGTCCTGATTGCGGAGCCGTCATCCTGATCGACCAGGTGGACGCGCTCTCGCTCTCGCTGGCCCGCGACCAGCAGGCTTTGGACAAGGTGCTGGATCTGGTGCTGCACCTGCGCGCCATCCCCAACGTGCGCGTCCTGCTCTCGTGCCGAACCTTCGACCTCAACACCGACCCGGCTCTCAAGAGGCTGCCGCGCCAGGTTGAATTCGCCCTGGCCCGCTTCAGCCCTGAAGAAGTCGAGGCTGCGCTCCAAGCTATTGGCGTCGCGAGCGCCTCGCTTGGAGATCGAGTGGGAGGTTGTACAATCCCTCCTCGGCGACCCGGCTTGGAGGCGTGGCTTCCTCTTCCGGGCAGAGGCTGGGGGCGGCTGGTTCAGTTTCCTGCGCCCGCAAGTACTTGCGAGCCTGCTGGAATCGGGCGACGCGGACGACGCGGAGGCTGCCGCGCGGTATCTGCTGGCGATGCTGAACCTGCCCGAACGCCAGGAAGATGCCGCGCGATTCATGGTGCCGTTCCTCGACCGCAGGCCCAGGTGGAACCAGTGGCTGGCCCGGTTGCTTTCTCTGGTTGACAAGTGGCCTTCGTCCTCGGTCATCACGCTCTACAAGGCGGTCTGCGAGCGTTGGCTCCAAAACAAGATCGACTCGGACGTGTCCCTGATTCACGCCCTGCCGCGCGTCATCGAGTCGCAAGACGCGAGCGCCGCGCCCGTGACCTGCCGCGTCCTGGGCCTGTGGTTCGACGCGACCCTGCGCCAGCACGAGGAAGCCTTCGGCTCGCCCCAAGCAGCGCGGAGCCGCTGGATCTCAACTGCTGACGAGGACGAACTGGGCGATGAAGGCGCAGAAGTAATGCTTGGAGATGTGGTGGAGGCGCTCTCTTTCGCTGCGGATTCGTCGCGGCCTCTGCGGGCGCTGTCCGACGACAACAGCAAATATATCCTCCAACACACCGTTGAGAAGGCTGCTGTTGGAGCACCCGAAGCATTCTTGCAGATGATGGTGTCGCTGGCTCAATCGTTGGTGCGATGGACTCGCTCCAGTCCTCGCTTTGGCTTTCCTCACGATCCCTTGTTCCTGGTGTCGCGGCACAGCATCTCCGGCCACACGTTCCGCTCTGTCGAGTGCCTGCTGTGGGACAGCACCAGAGCCGCGTGCGAGGCGCTGGCCGACCGTCCCCAGGCACTTCGCCCGTTCGTGGACTCGCTGCGGCCTCTGCTCTTCAAGACGCCCCAGGCGATGGTGGCCGTGGCCCTCCGCAGCGCCCCCAAGTACTTCGCGCTGGAGGCCGCCGACTTCCTGCTCGAAGACGCGCGCCGCCTCTGGCTCGGATTCGCCGCCCAAGCCGACTCCGCCCTTCTGCTGGCCGAGATCTTCCCGCTCGTGGACGACGCAAAGCGACGCCAACTCGAAGCGGCCATCGCCAAATTTGATGTGATTCCTGTGTCACACAATAGCTCGAATGAAGACGCTGACCTGCTCGACCGCGAGCGAGGCCAGCTACGGCTGCTGTCGGATCTGCCGCGCGAGTTGCTGGGCGCAGAGGCATCGAAGCTGAGCCACGATCTCGAAAGCCGCCACCCGAAGATGGACGGCTACGCGCCCGCGCCGGATGGGGTTGCTTCTCTGGCGATCGCTTCGTGGCAGGCGTCGCCCGCGGACGATGAAACAGCCGCGCGCCTCTCGGACGACGATTGGACGCGCCTCATCGCGGCGCACACGGCGCGGCACAGGCAGGGCAGGCCCGAAGATGAGCGCGAGGCGCAAGTACTTGAGGATGCCCTGGGCTTGCCTCACGACTCGTGGATGGTGGCGTCTTCGTTTCTGAAGCCGCAGGTGGTGGCGCATCCCGAACGGTTCGCGCGCTTGGCACTTGAGCGGCTGGCGCCGGACACCCACGAGAGCTTCGCCGTCACCATCATCGACGGCCTGGCTGAATCGACCTGCGAAGCGCGCATTGTGTTCGATGTGGCGCGGCACTTTGCCCCTCTGCCGGGCGCTCCAATCATCGCGAGCTTCTGGCAAAGCGTGGCGCACGTCGTTGACCTGCGCCTGGACGAGGGAGTGCCGGACGAAGTACTTGCTCTCCTCGAAGAGCACTTGCTCGCTGCGCCAACCGTCTCAGGCCGACTGCGCCGAGCATTACCTGCGGCGCGACGCAGGCGCATTCTCCCATCCGATCCCTTCGCGCCGGCCAGGGAAGCCGAGGCCGAGCCGGAGGAAGACGAGCCGGAGTTTGATTTTGTGACCTGGATCAACGCTGGGTCACACGCCGACTACCTCAACAACTGGCCTGAGCGCGACGTCTTCGTGGCCTTGCTCAATGGCCTGAACGCCAACGAGAAGAAGTTCGAGCCCGCCGACTCGGCCCAAGCTCAGGCTTACCAGGAGCGGCGCTGGAACTGGATCGCCTGGGCCGCCACTCAACCGAGCGACGCGGTGCGCTGCGGCGGCCTGATCTTCCTCCGGTCACTCTTCGGCGATGACCGGGAGCGTGCCTGGACGCTCTACGAGGCTCTCGTAGAGCAGCGCCTGGATCTGCTTGCGATGGCTGAGTCAACAGACGTGCTGCGCTACGCCACGGTGTGGTTCCCTGATCGCGCCTGGCCGCACATCGAGCGGCTGCTGCGGGCCGAGCGCGCCGCCTTCGCGCAACGCGGCGCGGAATTGGTGTGCGTCGCGTCCTGGCACGGCCCCTGCAGAGCCAGCACAAAGCTGTCGCGCTTCTGCCGCCGCGCGATGGCCCCGGCCAACTGCTCGGAAAATGCCCGTCGGTTGAGCTTGTCCTGTTCAACCGATTCGGTAGGCCCATCTGCTGTGATGTCGAACTCGTTCATGGCTTTAATGTTCTGGCGCTGCGCTTCAAGTACTTGCATCCGAGCCCGTTCCGATGATCGTTATATGGTCTTCTGGTTTTCTGGCTTACCAGGAAACCAGAGCGGATCCACCTTACACAATCGCTGAGGCGATTTACAAGGGGACGTGAAGGGCTTCGCTGGCCTTCTGCTTGGCGACCTCGCCTCGCCTGTCGTAGCGGGCGGTCGTGGTAGGCGAGGCGTGGCCAGCCATCTTCTGCACGGTCACGGTGTCCACGCCGGCGTCGAGCAGGTCGGAGATGAAGGTGCGCCGGAAGTCGTGCGGCGACACGTTCTGGACGCCCGCCTGCTCGGCCCGCTTGAGCAGGATGTCCATCACGGCCTGGTCGTTGAGCCTCCGCGCCAGGATGCGCCCGCCCTTGGTCAGCGGCAGGAACAGCGGCCCGTCGTTTCCGTGCGCCTGGACGCGCCTGGCAGCCCAGGCGTCGAGGGCTCGGCGGGTGTTGGCGTTGGCGTAGACGGTGCGCGCCTTGCGCCCCTTGCCCGACCTCACCTTTACCTCGCCACTGTGCGGGTCGTAATCGGCCATGTCGAGTGCGACAGCCTCAGCTCTCCTCAGTCCGCAGTTGTAGAGTAGAGCCAGCAGTGCTGTGTCGCGCGCCCCACCCGGCGTCTCATCTTGGGTGCACGCCTGCAGCAGAGCGCGCAACTCGCCCGTCGTCAGCGCCCGGCCCCTGGGCAGCGTCGAGCCACGCACGGCCTGGAGATCAACCACGCGCTGGTATTCCTCGGTCGGGATCTGCCCCAGCCGCCAAGCTGCCTTGAGCGTGCCGCGCAGGGCCGCCAGGCACTTGTTGGCTGTTGCGGGCGCATACCGCCCGGCCAGGGCTGCCCGCATCGCCTGGGCGTGCCCGAAGCGGATGGCGCCCCACCTCAAAGTACTTGCATCGCAGCGGCCCGCCGTGATCTCGCGCGCCACGATGTCGAGCGCGCCGCGCATCGTCCGCCGTGAGCCCTGGGCCAGAGACGCCAGGTAGACCGCTGCCGGATTCTCCTCACCTCGGCTTGGCGTGGCCAGCACAAGTGTGTGGCTGTTCGCTGTGACCGTTGCAGTGGCAGGCTCGGAGACGATCTCGGCTTCAAGTACTTCCAGGGGAACAAGCGCGTTGGTCATGGTGGGCAGGAAGCAATGATGTTTATCGGCGAGAATTACCCTTCTCATAGATAACCTCAAGTACTTCTCACGTCAACCAGCTCCGCCTAACTTCCAGCTCTCCCTTCCTCAAGGGCTTGTGGTTTTTGAGGAGAGCCGCCTGCATCGAAGATCAGGTTCTGCCCACCTGAAGTGGTGCCAGTGGCATGAGCGGCCATCAGCAGGGCGTCATCATGACTGACAGTTTGGTTGTCGATTCTCCACGCACCTGAGCGCAAGGGGCGTGCTAATGGGAAGGCGGTGTTGATTTGGCCCGTCTCGCGAGCGAGGCGCAGCCTCTCCTCGCTTACGAGCGGTATGGAGCTTGGCACAGCCGCGGACGCTGCAAGTACTTGGACAGTGGCGAGGTATGCACGGAGGCCCGTAATGCCAAGTGCTTGCAGCTCTTCGTTCCAGTCCTTACATTTTGGAGGCCGAAGCCTCTCGCACACCGCAGACTGCCCCTCACAGAACTGCAGTGAGGGACAGTCTCGGAGCTTGTGCGCGTGCCCCGTAAGGGTGCGCGCAGCACAGGTGTCGGTGATACCTTATGTGCAACGGCAGTAGCCCAGAAACGTAAGCAGGCGTGGAAAAACCAAGATCAAGACGGACAGTTTTTCGCACCAAGCGGACACTCTTTCGCAGCAGACAGAGAGTTTTTTGCACTCCTTCCTATTCGCTTTGCTCCTCACGCTTTTGCTTCGTGATCCCGGTTGCAGTTCCTCAGGCTTCCAGTTCCGCTGCGCGATCCCATCAATGATGCCCAGAACAGGCGCCTTGGCTTCCGCGAAGGTGAAGTTCCGGGCGTTGCGTAGATCGTAGACGGCAGCACTCTTGGTCGCTCCTTTGCCTCTCGCCTCTTGCGCCGCGATGGCCTGCGAGATGCGGAGGTTCTCCGTGAGGTCAAGCGTGACAACAAAAGCCAGTTTGCCAGGTGCTTCCTCGTCGCTCACAGCCACGGCGCTCATGTGCGTGCGCCCGGCATCTGCAGACGCGAGAATCAGCTCGCCGTTATCCTCTTGAGTGAAGCGAGGCGGCACAGGCGTCTGCCACCTCACGCCACAGATTGAGCCGTCCGGCTCCACTTCCCCCGAGAAGTCTGCGCCTACCAGCCTCACCTCCACGATCTCACCTTCCTGCCAGAAGATCTGCGCAGCTGCCAGTGAGAAATACAAAGGCAACTCGTGGCCCAGCTCCCTGGCAGCTTGTTCGTAAACGCTAAAATGAGAAGGAAGTGAAGACCACGGGCCCTCCCCCAGTGGATGAATCGAGGTGCCTGCCGACATGAAACTCGCCGTCTCACCGGGCTTGACAGAAGTGACCGGCATACCTGTCACTGGCCGCCCCTCCTTCAACCTGTCTCTGAAACCTGATGCTGCACACACCGTTGGCTGCATCGGATTTTCTACTGCCACCGCGTGTATTCAGAGCAGGGATTTTGTTCATCATCTTTACGGCCAGCACGTCCTACCAAATTAAGGGGGAGTGGCGAGTCGATGCAATCACGATTAATGGTGCGGCCCAACTCTCCGCCAGACGCAGTCGTCACCGATGTTGAGGACGCGGATTGGCAATCAAATCCCAGAAGTTCTGGTTCGCCCTACCAGCCATCTTAGCATCCACAAGTACTTGAAGGCTACGGCATAGCTCTGAGTAGGAGCCGTGCCGGTGAACTCGTCGTAAAGTGTGATGCATACTGCCTTTTATCAGCCGGAACTGGCCCTGCCTCCCTTGCCGACCACAAAACTATTCCGCGTTTTGTGTTTGAACTTGTATCCAATTCAGGGAGGTGCTACGATTAGCAGCGATTCTGTGTAGTGTCGTCTGCAAGTACTTGAGGGGTGTGCACAAATCCAGGAGCGCCTACAGGGACTTTTGGCGAGTGCGCTGTCCGCATCCGTGGAGGAGTATCAATACACCGATGCCGACTGCCACAAAGCGATCCAGCA
>JAABUK010009184.1_pt1 | contig 13606 bp, 6 predicted proteins | sample 5559141 | NCBI WGS metagenome assembly JAABUK01 (sample SAMN10711869, study PRJNA513367) | rock metagenome | isolation source: Antarctica rocks | place: Antarctica: Victoria Land, Pudding Butte nord | collected 2016-01-03
AGAGTTGGCATGAACGTTTTTCAAGGAGCCTTTTGCAGTTGATCAACTGAGATTTCGAATGCGAAGAGCGAGAGCTTCAGTCTGTTTGTGATGGCATAAGAGAGGAGGCAAAGCCTAAACGAATCTTGAGAATATGGGAATTTTGCAATTTGATTTGTTTTCTTACATACTGAATTGAATGATGAACAGGTCGGCATCGATCTATGTTTCATCGGGGTATCTATTGGATTTCCAAATCCTCATTCAAAGAACCGAGTCACACCCCTTTTGCGCGGTTCATAGGTCCCCAATCCGGCCTTGGATTGATCTGGTAATTCAGCATACGTTTACCCTGGGGCTCCTTACCAAGCTCTTCGTCAAACACAACCTTCAACTTGCTTGGGTGGATGTCCATTGGTATTGGTAATGTTCTAGCAGCAGACTCTCCTTCCTCCTCCGTTCCGCTGTTAAACCCGTTGTGCAGGTAACGGTCGTCTTCATTTGCTGACAACGAATATAGCGCAGCTTCGATGTGCATCTTCAGCACACCAACTTCGTCAAGCTCTGCATTCTCAGCAGCTGATTTCAAAGCTCCCTTCACTACATTCAGGTTTCGTTTCGACCTATCTTTTTGCATAATGCCCCATCCGGCTGTTTTCTTCTTGACCGCATCCTCTTTGATTGGCGACTTCTGTCTTACCCATTCCCTCATGATCTCCCAAATCACACTCCAAGGCGCGTCGGTGCATATACTGCCCGCTTTGGTATGCGAGCGTGTGGTGCGGTAGCCGAGACGTAGTAGAGCGCCACGTATAGCGGCGTCAGAAGGCGAGACGCAGTGAATAATCCTGGAGAGGGCTGATGGGAGAAAAAAGAAAGGGTAATGTGAATGAGTGGCCGGATGTGTGGGAGGGACTGGACGATCTGGGGAGCATGAACATGGCGCACAACCTGATACTGCGTTATCCAAACTTTCGTTGAGTGCGATGTTGAGCATCCCTTCCATACGGGGGATGGTGCCATATATCTCTTTATCGAGCGAAGGCAGCATCTCAAGAATGCGCTGAATGAAATGTGGGTTGTGAAGATGACCACCCCACATGGGGCCTGCCTGGTGGGTCTTGAATCCGCAATGCTCGCAGTGTGGACCTGCAGACGGAGCAAGTGCTGAGGTGAAGCTGTAGAAGGTGTCTCCATTCTTTGCTGTCTTTGCCTTTGCTCGGGCGAGATGATGTGTAGACCATGCCCCGCACCCTGAATCGCAACTATACACGATCATCGTCTTGCTTGCCAAGAACTTCACTTCGGCTTGAGAGCGGTGGATCCGAACGAAGACTCGAGCGTAGAAGTCTATAGAGAGAGAGAGTAGAGGTTCGATAGCTAGACCGTAACGAGCGGCTGATGTTCCAATGGCGTGGAGGATTAGGCGGAGTCCAGCCTCGTGGGCGTGTGGTCCCTTGAGAGGGAGTCCGCCGTATTGGGAATATGTTTTCTCAAGATAACCAACGGAGGCGAAGACTCCAGCATCTGTACAAGTGACGCAAAGTAGACCACCATCAACAAGGGCTAAAACTGCTGCATTCAGGAAAGGGGCAGCCGTGCCATATGGATCCAAGTCGATCACGTGGTAAGCATTGGGGGTACCTGTGGCGCGCGACGCTACTTCATGCATGTGTTGAATGGCGTCGCATGTGGTAGGGATGATCTTGTCGCTGAGTTCGTTGTGGCGGACGTTGAGCTCGATTGAAGCAGTTGCCGGTGCCGATAGATCGTTTGCTGTGACAGAGGTCGTTATGGGGATTTCTTTCGCATACCGTAAGGCTCGTAGTCCTGTAGCTGAAAGGGCGTCTAGGATTCGAAAAGGCATTTGTTTGGTGGGTATGTTTTCGTCTTCTGCTTCTTTGGCATTCGTAGATGTTCCATTCGCCTGCTCCGATGTACCTTCTCCTCCCACTTCCGAAATGGCCATTCCATCTGAAATCTCTTGCTGCCCATTCAATTCAGGGGCTGCACCCTCCGCTCCAAATCCAGAGGCCTTGGCAGCATCTCCTGCATTAGACTCAATCGGCGCAACGTGTGCTTCGTTCGATGTCCCATCTACTGGTGTCTGAATTTTCTTTTTCTTGGTTTCAGAATTCCCTTCGTCTTCCTCTCCCTCTGGCTGCTCTCTCTTCCTCTTCTTGCCTTGTTGTTCACCCTTGACTGGTCTGTTTGCTTTTTTCTGGCGCCTAGCGTTTTGCGCCACGACATAGTCATCTCCGAACGCTCTGATAGCCAAGACACTCAGGTCGCGATTATATTGTTGTACAGGATTGTAGAAGACCGATTGAGGCTTGGTGACTCCCTTCTGACCAGGCACAGCGTCCTCTGGACGGTCCAAATCGAGGATCTCTGCGGTGCCTTCGCTTGCAATGTTGTATGTCTTGCCATCATATGTTACATTGGGTGATGTTGGCGGTGTATGCTGAGGCGCCTCATCGGCCTTCGAGATTGTGGAGCTCATCTTGGGATAAGGTGCTTTGCATATTGTAAAAGGAGACTTCCTTAGGGCTGGTGGAAAATGCAGGTATAAACAAGTCGCCCGATGAGATGCGAGAAGTCTACCCAAGAAGAATGCCAGCGTAATATACTCCAACGTCAAGTAGCTGTGTCAACGAGCAAGTTGCATGAGCTCGGTAATAGATCTGAGTGTTGTAGGCGGTATGCCCGAAGTTTTGCCGATATCTTGGCGGAAAGTCTGAATTTGATTGGTCTATCAGCGTGTGCAATTTCAAGGTCATTACCCTGCTGCAGCAAGCCAATGATCACCTTTCTCGGTAAGTGCTTTTGAGAGGGAGAGGCAAGCTTTGGAGCGAAAGCTGAAATTGTGCTTCGTTCACGGTACTTATGGTCATCACTCGCCTCAGCCAGCAGCTTTGGCCAACGATGCTGTGGAGCGATGTTTCATTACTGGTATACTTCTCATGTCTTAAAAGCAGTGAATTGCTATACAAGATCCAAGCATATGCATCTAGTTCCCGTACGAACGTTGAGGAACAGCAGTACAAAAACGTTACTATTCTTGAGAGCAAGACCCCGCACAAGGTTGCGTTGATGCACACTTCTCGCTCATTGGAAGTATATTACTCTGGGAAACCTCGGAAGCAATATCCATAAAGGATCGCCTGACTTCGGCGACCCACTCTAAGAAGAAAAAACAGATCGGTCGGCGTGGATGAAGGGGGCAGAAGTACATCGCGGTGGCAAAGAATGGCGCCGTCGACTGATGGGCATTTGCAAAGGGGAGTGATTTCATTCACGTCTTTTTCCATCCTGCTCATGACGGTCAAATAAGGTGTCCCCAGCCCTCGAGCATCGATCATCATACTATTTGCAAATTGTCCAAGGCTGCTGCATACTGTACCCCCGTCCTGACTTAGAGAAATCTGAGTGAAATGGATCGTTTCATGCCAGGTCATCCACCACTCAAGCTCCGAATCGATCGTATCCACTGGCAGTCCCATTTGCATCTGGGATAGAACTAAAACGGAATACTATTCGATATTGGCAAGGATCTCCACTTGCTGATCTGCTAGCAGTTTCTGGAGCGAGAGCTGCAGAAGCACATTAGAAGCCGTAAGGTCTCGAGAATGATGTCTTAAGAGACTGGTAAAGCGATAGGAAGGCTAGTATCTGCGATCGCTTGCATGCCCTTGGTAGTTGCGATTTCCCTCAGTCTCTTCATGCCATATACATCAGCATTGGTGTCACGTCGTATGTTGGCCATGAGCTAGGGACAAATTAACGTTGATTACAAGAGTTAGCGACTGGGACCGAAGACAGTGCAGATAGTCATGGCCTCGACGTTTGTTGATCCGGGTGCTGAAGGGTTCATGGAATTGGAATCCGCCACTCATCGCACGGTACGACGTTCTTGTACTTAACGGCTCAGGCGATTGATTCAGGGTCATCTTGTTCGTATGGAAACCATCAGCTCTAGTCTCTTGACATCGGTAGCTATCCACTTTCTTGATTCAAGGGTAGGAATCCCACCAATCTGGAAGGCTCCTGCCAGACTTTCGTTAGTACAGCCGACTGTCAACATACCAGTGCTCGGTAAAGTCGGTACCCGTACTCCTCACACTCCGACACGAGATCCGCTTGCCGGATGTACGCAAACCGAGGTTCAACACCTCAAAACTAGGATTTGACAAAGCCCGAGACATCTCGCATGATTGTGGAGTTGGAATATCCATAGAGTGATGACCTGTAGATCACTGTCTGGAACATTTGCCAAATTTTCAGCCTTCAGAAAGCCGCGACCTACTTCAGCTGTACAAGGCCAGAGATCATAGCTAACGAAGCTCAGTTGGAAGTATGAATTGATGGTGAAGAAAGACTGCCAAAGTTGGCACCGAGTCTACCTGAAGGTATGCAGATATCTTAAACCGAGAGGAGTGTCGTTGTGTGAGAACCAGCGTATCGCGTTAGAACACGAGGAGGACTAAATTCAACTGAAGCTACGCTACCACGGCGGTGTGCCAAGGGACAGAATCAGCCAGAAGATTATGCGATTCTGCCGATACATGCTTAGTCTGCTAGAACTTGGTCGTATTGTTTGGAAAATTGTTTAGTCGACAGGCTATCATCAGTCAAATAATTCCCTACCTTCGTCGAGGCCAGACATGCTCGTGCTGGCCACAACGCAGAGAGAAGGTGACACGTCAAACACCATGTGACTCCTTGCTTGAATTCCATCCAGCAAATTTGCATCCTTCAGCCATCGCTCAAAAGATACTCAAACGTGGTGATAACATCCGCCCTAAGCCTACGCAGATAAGACGAACGCTCCTTCCCCAAAATATATCCAGCTAAACAACCCCCGAGTAGGTGAGACCAAGCTTTCCACTCCATCCCATATGCACGCACGTCTACACAAGACCCTGGATGATAAGTCCTCCCAAACGTAAAAATGTGCATCAAAAATAGCAGCAACGTCCTCCTTCGGAACCTCCAACCAGGGTCATCAGCGATGATTCCCTCAGCAAGCTGAGCGTAAATCTCAAATGCAAAATCTACTGTCCGGCGTAGTATCACGAACAAAGATCACAAGTGCCAGGAGACCCAGAGATTACAAAGGACCAAAATCAAGCCATCGTGATCAGTTTCATACAAACCCGTTGCACAATCCATCAATCGATATCATCATATCTTTTCTCAAAGCATAGACGAGGACCTCATCCAACAATTCCATCCCAGTAGAGATGATCTGACTAGATACACAATCTACCTACCGCAGCCAGAAACCTATCGTGAAACCGCTCGTCGATATCCTAATCGGAGCCGTAGTGGTATATGAATCTGGGAAATACAATGACCGGATTATATTCTTCGAGGGACATGATACCAGTGCATGATCTTGGGTGAAGGCGTTAGTATAATAAAAATGCAGTAGGAAAGTTGAGGGTGTATCTCAAAGTGATTATCGCAGATGATAGCGAGGGAACGACAGAGTCAGAAGATGAGTATGGGATGAATGTGGTGATGAGCTGGTATTACTTGAATGTAGCTTTGAAGTAATTAATGCGAATGTTGCTTCGGTCAAAGAATACTGCCATTGAAGGCTTTTGAGGTGTAATATGCATGCTGTAAGGGAATTGGAGATACGATGCTTACATGTAGCAGTCTGATACAATTTCGATTGAGCGATATACTTAGGAAACGGCTCAGTACGTACAGGATGGCGGAGTGGGGCTGCTTTCATTGAATGATGTTGCGGGGGATCGCGCGCACACCAGGAAGCTTCTCGAGATACATATCCCAAAGCCTGTCCGAATCCCGGAATCTGTGGTGTCAGTAGCATATATGAGGCAAAGCAGAAGATCCTTGATGAGTCTTTTATTTGCAATCTGCTACCGATCGTATAAGCGGGCAAACAATTCCATTTCATGTGTGCTCCTTGCTGTTGCACCTGAAAACCCCGCGTGCACTGCTGGATGCGTCACCCGCCTCAAATCTTTGATTCATGTCGGCAACCATATCAGCGAAGTACAGAGGCAGTCTCAGGCTCATCCTGCTATTGCAATCCATACTTACCATCGCATCACCCAACAGATCAATGCGGCACTGCTCCAAGTTTATGTCTGCAACCGCAGTCCGAACATCTGAGCTGCATCGTGAAGTTTGAGCCAACGCGCTGTAGCCATGAAGTGACATCCAGGCCACAATTGCGGCACTTCTTCCACTTATGGGCCTGGTTCAGGTAATAGTCCAGCTGGGTAAGATAATCGCTCGCCTGCTTCAGCGCAGCATCCCTCTCGACAATGACTTGATTTCTTTGGTTGATGGCAAACTCCGTTTGGCGAATAGCCAGCTTCTGTGCAGCCACTGCTTTGTTCCATTTCGTGTTGGCCACATTCCTCTCGCCCTCAAGCTGCCTGTACTGCGCGATAGCGGCATCCTTTTGGCTTACTGCTTCTTTCAATTGGGTCTTAGCGGTATCTTTGGCCGCTATGGCTTGCGTCATCTCTTCCTCTTGCCTAAACATCCGCTCGACATTTCTGCAATTCTCCGCTTTGCAGTGGGCAGGGTTCGCATGTATGATAGTTTTGCTGGACTTTGCTCTATCCAAAGCCAATCTGTCAGCCTCCATTGTCTTCCTCAAGATGCCAAAGCTGAGGGAGCCTATTTCTTGAATTGTGTCTGTCATGGCCGCATTCCCGTCGCTCATTATCTTATCGATATTGCGTGAGTAAAGGTCAATGATTATCTCGCGAAGTCCGTAATCCATAGCCGGTGTGGATTCGAACACGGTTTTTACAACCTCAGGAAAGTCAGCGATCTCGGTGTACGCGGAAGACCTCTTCGCCAAGACTCCAACCCTCTCCTTCGCAATCGACTTCAAGCCGAATAGATCGTATTTGTCGGCGATCGCGTAGACTAGGACGTTGTTCATCATTTGACTGGGTGAAGAGATTGACTGAGCTGGCGTTGCTATTCTTGAAGGGATCGACCCCGTCGATGTTGCTGGATTTGGTGGGGTTGGCCCGCGATGATGAGGCAGCTTTGATGCCTGGTAGCTTGGACGGTGCTGTCCGCAGGTGGGAATTTCCCTTTCGGGTTGTTGGCTAGAGGGAATTGCGGCCTCAGGGTAATCATTGGTGTAGAGATAGATGAGCATGCGGTTGACGGTATGAGGATCATCACCATCGAGCTTGATAGTCGCCGTGGACACTTCCTACAGAAAAGAATGGGACGTCAGCCCAAACATAGATCAGCGGGCTAAGATATGGTCATGTACCTTAAAGATTCCGACGCCCGCGGCATCAAAGAACTTTGAACGCGGACAGACGATGGCTTGGTGGAGCAAGTACTTGTCGTGGCCACAGCAGAGGGTCAGATCCGAGTAGGTGGGTGAGGTGAAGACGGCCTGAACGCTAATGGGGGCGGCCTCAGTGATGACAGAAGACATGACACTGGCACAATACGCTGGGATTAGTTTTGACGATGGAGGCCATTGAAAGGGAACTTTACCAGACAACGAGGTCACAGAGTATTGAATTTTAGAAGGGATTGCCGTGTAATTTGGGGATTAAAGGGTGGAATGGTGAGATGAGGTGAGGTGAGGTGAGGCTAGCAGATGAGAGCGAAGTCTTGGTGTAGCCGCTAGATTCGGCTCTAGAATCTTTTACTTCTTACCGAACTCCGGACAGAGATTTCCATCGGGCAATGGAAGACATACATACGCTTCACACTCATTGAGAGATAAGTGCAGCATTTTCACTTCTCCGCGGCATTGATCAGGTCAATCGGCTCAATACCTCCAAGGAGACACTCTGCCCTCCAATGAGACACATTTGCGAGGATTACCTGTTCAATTTTTCAGAGCATTCAGGTTACACTATTAGTGATCGTGGCGTCCGCAGTACATTAGGCGCAGCGCTTGAAGAAGCAGCGTCGGGGTTAGCAGAAGCTATTAGTGATGAAAGAAAGAGCTGTGTTGTGCGTAGTACTGTATGACATAAACCCGAATGGTGGCTTGGTAGGATCTGGAGCCTGGGTGCATCCTTGTCGATTCACTGGTTTCTGGGACCTCATATGACAAACGGTAAACGATGGTAAAGCATTGATTACAAGCCATAAAGATTTGGTAATTTGAAGGAACGTGTAGCGAATCGTAGGTATTGTAATACACACAATCGTTGATCAGGGACGCCTCCGATGGATGTGTACCGCTCTGAAGGGGTTCCGTGCCGACATAGAAATGAACCATCTCGTATATGAGTAGATAACCCAGGTATATGTTCAAGAAATGACCGCCGCCTTTCCAGTGATTCCCAAGTAGGGGCGGACAACTCGAGCCTAGGGGAGCGATTTGCCCCTGCCCGAAAGCTGGGACAAAGGAAATTGTAACTCAAAGCTCCAGCTCAAGATGCTTCTCCGTTCCCCGGATCCAAACTGAAAGCCTAAGAAGCGAAGTCCTTCGTAGTTCCATATTTGGGCGTCGTATTGGAGCGCGGGCTTTTGTTAACAAGCTCTGCGTCCTGCAGTGCAAGCCCCAAGCCATAAAGTCCCATGTTCAGTGCATGCACAAGGTTTCTTGTATAGCCTGCGCAACCACCAATCTGATAGAGAACACCCGGGAAAGCATTCGTTATATCTGTCGACGGTGTGTAGCTCCCTAGATAGAAGCTTGTCAGTACCATGGTTCCGATCACGTGCAAGTTTTATGGAAGAGGAACACCTTGAAACCAGTATTTTAATTCTATGAGATTTGATGTAGTAGTGGGTTTGTCCGTGAAGGGTTCAATGATATTTCTAGGGTCAAGGACAATGAACCATGCTCCTAGCAACAGCTAGGTTCAAAGTATGTGTATAGATCCCAGCAAGGTCACAAGACAACAATCAAACAGCACAGCTGTAAGCCTTTGCGAGGGTAACGATAAGATTGACGCCTTGCAAGGAGGCTACACAGGGGTAGTCCATAGGTGATAGCTGGAGCCATTATTGACAAATCTTCCCCTTTGGATAGCCGGACGACGGGCTGGTGCCACCACGTGTCGCTCACCAGCGTATATCGATCGTAATCAAAAGAGCAGTCATCCCCAGCTCTTCCACCACATTCCAAGAGACTCGAAGCTCAACATGTTGGGACAGTATAGTCGTCCTTCTCAGAGACCCATTGGGGACCTGATTCGGGATTATGGAATAGTTCTGAGAGACTTGAGGCAATCACGGATCGCCAGTTGAAGAATCTGGGAGGAGAAATGACTCTTCTGGCTTTGAGCACCGCGACTCCAAGCCTTACAATCTTGGCATTTCGTAGGGCTGAATCCATGGTCCGACGCGTCTACGAGGCCTTCTTACACGATATTTTCAAATATTGAATAAATCTAATAATATTAATATATAGTTTTAAGAATGTTTTAATAGCTACTTATCCTACTACTTAAATACTTAGATCTAAAAGACCTCTTTTAATTTAGAAAATCCCTTTATTCTAATAGATAGGCTAATTTACTTACTCTCTATTTTTAATAAGTAGGATAGAATATTATAAAGGATAATCTTTAATACTACTTATATATTAATATTTACGTATATAAGTATATAAAGTTTAATACCTATATTCTTAACTATTTAATAAGCGAATTATATAAAGGATTTTAATAACTTATAATCTATTTTAGACCTTATATAATAATTCTAACTTGGTAATCTTATATGTTAATTCCTAAATTACGTAATCACCTGTAGACCGTCCGAAGGAAATAAAGCCCGCCGCTAAGGTAGCAACCGGTTCAGTGACAGAACTTTAAAGCACGCAACCTGGTTCCGCATGTCACACTAGCGGGAGACCAGCCCCTGAAATCTTGTTGCCTGCGAGCTGGGCAAATCTCAAGCCAATGATATCCGCGGGGGCGTTTGGGCTTGTCCAACAACCTCCATCTTTTGCTTGGTACGAGTGTTGAGTAGCGACAGCATTCTTGGCAAGGCCTTTGAAGTTGTCCGACCACCCTCCATCTTTTGCTTGGTATGAGACTCCAGCGTACTTGGCACGGCCTTTGGGCTTGTCTGACAGCCCCCATCCTTTACTTAATACGAGAGTCTAGTAGCGACAGCGTACTTGGCACGTTGGCTTGGGCAAACTACTGGCAACCGTAGTGGCAGCCTTGATTATTGATGGAGTGAAAGGTAGGAACAGACGAGATTGGATGCTGCCGTGGGATATTTATGTTGATTGCTTGACCACATCAACCTCTTCTTCATATTCTTTCGTTGTTTTTGGTCGTTCACTCAAATCAAGATCTTTCATTTTCAGCTTGCACTACAGGAGTTTAATCACTCCAACGTTCTTTCTGCTTTTGGGATAAGACTCAGTCTTTCATCAAACGCTTACCAGAATGCGCGCTGCCCTCCTTTTTGCCATGCCCTTCGTGGCCTCAGCCAGCCAAGCGGCTGATGAATTCGGTAAGATGCTACTGATGGCGCGTCAAGATCAATCATTTGTTCCCACTATCGGCGGCTCCGTGACTTGCCTGCCACCCGATAGCATATGTGGCAGATACTGCAAGATTGTGAGCAAGGGGGATGTCTGCTGCCCTGAGAACTGTAGGTCTTCGCTTTCAAAACGGTCTGAGCAAAAGGCTTATGATGCTAACATGAATGAATCAAAGATGTCTGCCCTGGTGACTACGGTGGTTCGTTCTGTTTGGCAGTCGTGAACGGCGAGGGTCGGTGTTGTCCCAATGTGAGTATATGCTTATCACGGCCTTCTACAATTGCAAGCTTGTTACCCAGGACCTCATCATCCTTCACCATCCAAGGTCGTTTTGGCTGACATCCACGATTCGTAGGGCGAAAATCCCAACACCTGCGCCCGCAGAAACGGTATCGCGCTCCCCGACAAGTTCACCTCTAGCAGCCAGACGCCTGCTCCCGCTCAGCCCTCCATCACCGCCTCCGTTTCCCTACCAACGCTGTCAACCTCCACTGGGGTGCCCTCTGTTGTACTTCCTACGCTCAGCACAAGCTTACCCTCTGTCGCACTTCCTACACTCAGCACAAGCTTGCCCCCCGTCATCATTCCCACAGCCAACGCCACCAACCCTGCTTCAACAGGCTTGGTACGTCCAAGCGTGACACCGAGCCCCATTCAGCCTTTCCCTGGTGCTGCAGCGAGATGTGTCGAATCCAGAGGCGCGTTACTAGGAATGATCGTCGCAGCAATTGCTTGGGTTGCTTGAAGATTACGGGCAATACAAGAAATGATGTGTTGAGAAGAACACAGATAGGGGGAAAGAGCAGCGCGACAAGACCGGGATGATCTTAGGAGGACCAATGTTAGTGGAACGAGAATGAGCGAGGTATTGGCAGTGAGAACATGTAATCGTAATCATCATGATTGATGGATGTTTGAAGCATGTAATATGTGAAGCATATGCTACAGGCCTACACTTTCGTCGACTGTCGCTACCAGCATTGAGCATTCTACTCGAGGAGCCAGCCTTTGATTTTCCCCAGTTTCAAGCGATTCATGCACTGGGACGGCAACTCACGTCTGAAGCAGCGACGAGAAGTATACTACTTAGTCGAAAGGATAGATGCAGACGATTCTTCTCGGCAATAGAAGGTGTCACCCTGAACGGGCGCATACCTAGAACGGGCGCAGCCCTATAATGCTGTAGGCTAAATGGTACCATTATTTATCTATCTATAAGTAAAATATAAGGGTTTTAACTTCTAGTATTCTATTAGACGACTTATAACATACTTATATACATCTTACTTATTACTATTACTATTACTTACCTATCTTTATTACTATTATTTACCTATTACTATCGCTATTACTTACCTATTATAAAATTTAAAATATATATCTTAAAATAATTATATAATTTATAATAATAGGATATATAGCTTAGTAGTATATATTACCATTCTAAATTTCCTAATCTAGATTAATTTTTATTAATAATTAGTTAAAGCTAGTTAGATATTACAACCCTGTTACCTAAGGTTTAACTAGGGTCTAGGTTAATCTAGTAGAGAGGAGTATTAAGAATAGAGGAAGTAGGCTTTATATTAAACTAGTCTAATATAATTATATTATATTTAATATCTAAGAGATAATTAAGTTTATAATATAAGTTAAGTACGAAGCTCTTATCTAAGTAGGAAAGTATCGCTATTATATAGATATAAGAAATAGCGTATTAATTAAGTTAGTATTAATACTCCTAATTTAGTGTTAATAGATTAGCTACTAAACTATTAATTACTTTAACTAGTATTAATAGATTAGCTACTAACTTATTAATTATAATAAGAAGTACTTCGTCTAAGCGTAATATAAGAACTACTAGTATAGCTTATAATATTAGGTTTTCCCCCTATTAATTTTCGTCCTGAAAACTTTTACTACTTACTATACTACTTATTAGGTCTAAGCCTAAGTCTACTTTCCTTTATTATTAACTAATTAATATTATTATTAAAATAGGTCTTCTAGTTATAAGGATTTACTCGAACTTCAAACGCTCTAGTTAGGCTAATAAGTATAAGGTTAGGATTTTATTAAGCCGCTATATAGAATGCGCCTAGAAGGGGTTATTAGATTATAATCTATTACCCTTCTCTCCTACTAAGTAGATAAGAATTTAGAATTAGCGGAATTAAAAGGCCGCTAAGGCTAAAGAGGCTTTAACTAAATTTAACTACTTATAGAGAGAAGTAGAGGTATTAGAGAAGGAGGGAATTAAAATAGTTAAAGGGGAAATAAAAAATATTAAAGAGGTAGAGGCGGATGAATAATCTAATATCCTTAACTTTAATAACTTCCTTTTCGACGTTTCTTTTAAGTAGGTTAAAATCCCAGCGGATTTTAACTAGAATAGTCTTATTAGCGTTAGTGAAATTACTATAAAAGGTTCTAATAATTTATAAGATTCTTAACTAGCTCCTAGGTATTCTTAGAGTCATTATATCTTTTTTATTTAACTAAGTAGTTCTAACCTTATTATATTAGGATCTTCTTGACCTTATACTTAGTTTCTTCTTTAGTTTAGAAGTAAAAGGTATCTTATAATAGTATATTAGGATCTGCTAGTTCTAATAAAGAGATATAGAATACTAGGTATATCTTAGCATTAGCTAGAAGCTATAACTTATAGTTAATAGGTCCTTTAGGCTATTTAATTAAAAATAGTCTAACTTTAACGTGATCTAGTTTCTTACTTTATCTCTTACTTTTTAAGTTTTTTATAAAGAGGTAGACTTTATCCCTCTTCTTTAGTTAAGGATTTATTTTTTGTTTCTTATTAATAATCTTTATTATTTATTAATTAACCTCGCTGATTTACTCTTATATATATTTATATAAAGCTTTTATATTAGATATAACTATTAAGGCTTTCTTAGCATTTAGTCTAACTCTTAGATTTAAGAAGAGATTTACATATCATTTATAATTTATAAAGAACGGTAACAGCCTTATAATATTTAATCTCTTATTATTATATACTAGTTATACTATTAGAAGTAGTAATACCTAATTATTCTATTTCTTATTAATGTAGTATCTTAGGTAGACTTCTATTATTTAATTTATACGTTCTATTTATCTATTTATCTCTAGATGGTACGC
>JAABUK010009186.1_pt1 | contig 13606 bp, 10 predicted proteins | sample 5559141 | NCBI WGS metagenome assembly JAABUK01 (sample SAMN10711869, study PRJNA513367) | rock metagenome | isolation source: Antarctica rocks | place: Antarctica: Victoria Land, Pudding Butte nord | collected 2016-01-03
ATCTCCACTGCCTGGCCCACAAGCTGTACAATCGGACATCGAGACACACCTTTGCACCCGATGTTCGAAGTCAATACCCGTCGAAAAGCAGTCCGAGCATGAAGACTTCCATTTCGCACAGGATCTACAAAACCAGCATTCTTCCCAGCCAGACCCGCCTCCAAGGCCCATACCACCTGCTGCTAAACCTTCGCAAGCTCAAGCCAAGCCAAGAGGTCGCGGAAGGCCACCGTTGAACGCAAGTGGACAGGGAGGCGTGGAGAAGGGGCAGCGGAAGCTGGCTTTTGGATGAAACCGACATCGTGCCTACTGAACATTGCAAGAGCACAACCCCTTTATGAATTAAGGGTATGGTATCAAAGCAATGTGTGCCCTCTTACAACATCTGGCGTAATGACGTCGTGCGCAGTACTGTCATCCGCATCCGGCGACTCTCGCCGTCGTATCGCCTGATCCTGATCACTATACTGGATGTCCCAATCCGTGGTCTTCTGGATCATGTTCTTCTCGGAACCATCATCCTCTTCACCCTTCTTTGTGGACGACGATATAGTGACGTGATTTTCCGAACCATCTGGACGAAGATTATGCCCATTGCCTTTTGGGGTTCTGTTGCTTCGTCTGGACAGCGATTGCATTGGAACGTCGTGGGACAGGTTGTAGGTACCTGCCATTTGGGAGAGCGAGACGCCCCTGAGACACAAGAATCAGCAACTGCGCGACATGATTCGAGAGGAGATGGTTGATCAACGTACATCAATCCGGACGAAGCACGATCCACTAAAGTTGGCAGAGTGTGTCAGCGATGGGTCCAAGCAGCTGAAACGTCTCTGTGCACGAGTATGCTTACTGAAAGGCTTCAAGGCAGGTATGCAAGCTACGATTACCGCCAGTGTCGTCTGCATAACCACAGCAGTGTGGAACGCAATCGGATACATCAAGTCGCTGGATGCGGCCCATTGCCGAAGAAAGACCAGCCGGGTTATCTGCGCTGCGATGACTCTGCCCATATGTCAGTCATCCTTCTTGTAGTGGAGCTTGGGCAGAATCATACACCGCACGGAAAAGGAAGGCCGAGACCACGACCACCTTGCGACCCCAGTGCATCCTAAGGTCCCACACCACCCACCCCGGAAGCAGTATGAGTCCCAGGTCAGTTGCAATATCGATCGCTCCCATGGCATACCAGAATGTCGTCTGCTTGGATGTCAGCCAATCCCTGGATGTCCATCCTGGAAATCACATACGATATTGAAACAACTTGTGCTCAAGAAGTGCCACGGTCGAGGCATCTCACATTGGAAAGCACTCCCAAAGATCGCTGCGATAGTCCATGATATGACGACTCCGCTCAATGCTTGTACTGTCCGAAGATGGAGCTTTGCTGTTGCCAACCGCGAGATTAAGAGGAGCGTCGATGCTTTCGCCAATGCAATCGTAAGTATGTAGAGCAGTGTAGAGGCGTACACGTTCTGGCGCTTATAGTTAGTCGCAGATGCGAAGAGTCGTCTCATATATCTTACCTTCTCTACCTCGTGGATATGTTCAGCATCCAACAGGTCTTGACGTTTTCCGAGGCCTTCATTCGCAGCGATTGAGATTGCTACCACTTCGCCAACACCAGATAGCTTACCCACGGACTGGTTAGCCTTCTCACTTCCGCGTCACCGTGACTTCGGCGCTCACCATCGCAAGCGACACAAACACATCATCAAATCCCGGGATATGACTTGTGGTGAATCGGATGAGTAACCTCAAAACTGTCGCAAGTACCATCACCACCAGCATGAACCACGCGACGATCTGGAGGATGGCGCCATGGTCGTCGGGACTGACGGTCGCGTGTCGGAAGCCTTCGATGTAAGTACCTTTCGACATCTGGTCCGGAGGGCATATATGGTCGAGAGACTACTGCGCAGAGCAGAGAATATGGAACGGTAGCCAGGTCGAACGCACTAGACGTACATGCTCATTACCGGACCATTCTGCAACAAAGGAAATAGAGTTGAACAGTGAACGGCGGAGGTGTAACTGTGTGACTGTAAGGGAGTTTCAAAATTCCGAAGAACAAGATGCAGTGGCTGCCGAGTTGCTGATGTCCAGACTGCTGCCAGCTAACAGACGATCGTACTCGCGAACCAGCTGCAGATATTGCCGGAACCATCGAACTGAATCCAATTACTGGTGTTTACGCAATCAATCCACTCTTGCAGACAGTCTTGAAAGCCATGCAGTGCCTCGAATACTATCCCGACCATTTCCACGAGTTTGGGCGCCCTCGCTGGCACGGGCTTTTCAACCATGCCTGCAGTGTAACGACGTACAAATATCCCTTGCATTACCCCTAAGTGGAGCAGGAAATTTCTTGACATCTTCTTGCAATTGCTCTCAACTGGCTGCTTTCTGCTCCAATTCGCCGCAACTCGCAACGGCATTACACAACATGAGGATACTCGAAGCTCGAAAGGCTACCGGCGTGTTGGGTCGTGAGAAGCTGGACAACTCGAATGTCCGCAACGATGAAGTCAACCAGGATGGCGAGATTACGAGCAATGCCCGTAGCACCGGACAAGATGCTTTCGACATGCGCAAACTCGGCGTGCGACAAGAAACGAAGGTCAGCTCGTCTTTGCAGTAATGCAGTGATTGTCCATTGACTGTTCAGTAGCGACGTTTCGGGTTGGTCACCATACTAGGGTTTACGACGACCATGATGTGTACGTGAAATACATTTCTGCAAGGCTGCGCAATGGAGCTAACAGAATATTCAGGCACGTGGGAATCCGCAATACCGTTGGTGACACGGTAGCACTAGAGCTGTTGTGTTGCACTGACAGCTGCATAGCTTCTTCACGACGGCATTCGTCAATGGCGGCGGTGTTAGCATGGTAAGTAAACGGAGCCAAAACCCCTCCCCTTGCTAGAACACGTCAGACACCACGTGAGACGGTGGGCTGATTCTATTTCCGTGTTCAAACAGATCTATGGCTATATCGTTGCATTCTTCGGTGCATTGGCAACATGTGCTTCAATGGCCGAGATGGCCTCGATGTACATCACTATCCATTCTGCCACTGGGACAACAGCTGAATGAATGCTACAGGTACCCGATTTCGGGCGGCCAGTACCATTGGGTAGCTCTGCTTGCTCCACGTAAACATGCAAAGTTCCTCAGTTGGCTGACCGGCTGGCTGAGCACACTTGGATGGCAAGGTGGCGCGGCAACGGGAACATATCTCGGCGGTCTCATCATCCAGTCTATGGTGGCTCTGAACAATCCGTCATATGTTCCAGCAAGATGGCAAGGAACGTTGATTCTGTATGCGGTCCTGTTGCTTACGCTGTTCGTCAACACGGTTCTCGTCCGGATCCTCCCTGGTCTCGAAGGACTTATTCTGATCCTCCACGTTGTCGGCTTCTTCGCTATCATGATACCAGTCGTCTACCTTGCCCCGATCAGCGACAACGCTTTCGTCTGGACCGAGTTCAACAACAGCTTCTCTGGTTATCAAAGTGCTGGCCTGTCGTGGCTGATAGGACAATCTGCGTCCGCCATTTTGTTCATTGGATACGATGGCGCTTGCCACATGGCAGAAGAGGTTCGGGACGCTGCTCTCAACGTGAGACTCCATGGCCACGTGCTACTCGATACATTGCTGACCCTTATCCAGGTGCCACGAGCAATGTTCTTCACTATCTTCATCAACGTGAGCCAGGCCGCAACTCGCGCCTCCGCCTCTATCAAACACATGCTGACATCGTACACAGGGTGCCATGGGTTTCGCAACCTACATATTCATGCTCTACTCCTTCGGCGACCCAGAAAAGGCCCTCACCTCCAAATATGGCGTAAGTTCAAACGACACTATCTCTTTGAGCCACCCAGTGCTCTCCTTCTGAGACCTATACTGACCCTACCACTCTGTCCTGACAGCTTCCCTTCATCGAGATCTTCTACAACGCCACCCAGTCCAAAGCCGGCACCACAGCCATGATCTCCCTCCTCGTCACCCTCTACATCGCCGCCACCTTCGGATTCGTCGCCTCCGCCTCCCGTCAAGCCTGGGCTTTCTCCCGCGATAACGGGTTACCAATGTCGCACATCTGGAGACGGGTAAGCCTTCAATACTTTCATGCTCGTCTCGAGAGGCTTCTACTGATACTCTGTGCCAGGTTGACTCCCGCTGGCAAATCCCAATCTACACCCTCGCCCTCACCGGCGTCGTCAACGCCCTCCTCGGCCTCATCAACATCGGCTCCTCGGTGGCCTTCAACGCTATCGTCTCGCTCGTCGTCTCCGCTTACTTGTCCTCCTACTTCATCCCCATCGTGCTCATGATCAGGAAGCGAATCAAGAAGGAGCCTATTAAGCTTGGCCCCTGGAATCTAGGCCGCTACGGGCTACCGATTAATATTGTGGCGGCGATCTATACGCTGGTGACGGTGGTGTTCACGTTCTTCCCGCCGGCGGTGCCGGTGAATGCGCAGACGATGAATTATAGCTGCGCGGTGTATGGGGGTGTGGTGATGTTGGGGTTGGTGTACTATGGGGTGTGGGGGAGGAAGAAGTTTGTTGGGCCGAGTACTGAGTTGGACATTGAGATATGAGGAGCGGTGAGCGGTGGAGGGTGTAGGTGGAGATGGAGGATGGGGTGGGTTGAGGAGGGTGTTGAGGGCAATGGTGTTGTTGAGTTAGGTCGTTAATGTCAACATATTGAAGTCTGTTGAGGTCTGTGGCTTCAAGAGTCGTAGAATGCCGATTAACGCTCGCAAAGCCAGAGAAGAGTCAATGAACAACCCACAATATCATTACACAACCACTCCACTAACCCATAACTACCCGTAAACGCTATCAACACCAGGGATATAGTGCAAGTAAGATTCGAAAGCCAGACCGCAAACACATCCCAGCCGTGCTCATCGTGTGTACATCTTCCTCCCACTCCAATCATCCTTTCAATCCCATCCACATCCACCCCTTCCTTCACACTAGTGCCACTCGTTCATTATTCCTTCTCGAGAGTCTCTCTTCCCAAATCATTCCTCCTCAACAGCTTAAAGCTCATCCTTAACACTCCCAGTAGCCTTGCTCGCAACACTGCTAGCAACACTACTAGCATCGCTCGCCACAGAGCTCACACTGCTCGCCGCCTCCCCAGCAACACTCCCCACCACACTGCTAGCATCACTCACGACCGAGCTCGCACTGCTGGCCGCCTCCACAGCGACACTGCTGGCAACACTTGCCGCCCCCTCCGCCGCTCCGTAAGCATGCGTCCCAAAGCCCGCGATGCGACTCTGCGCGCTCGCCATAGCAGCCTCAATCGACGCCTGCACGCCCTCCACATACCCCTTCTCCTCGCCATAAACAGCCTTGCTCACGCTCGCGCTCGCGTAGCTAGCTTGCTCGGCGGCGACGGAGACGACGGAGGAGTAGACACTCGCTGCGCTGTTCTGTGCGGCCTCGACACTGCCGGTTGGAGCGCCGTAGATAGCTTCACTCAGGCTCTTGGAGGCTGCGGAAGCGATGTCGGCCATAGAGCTCGACGCAGCTTCAGCGTAAGCGGTTTGCGTGCCGTAGATGGCTTCAGAGGCGCAGCTGCTCGCGTCGCTGTAGGCAGAAGCGGCGGCTTCGGTGGCCTGCTCGACTGTGCCCTTGGTGGTGCCGTAGGCTTGCGCGGATGCGGCGTCGACTGCGGCGTTGAGTTGAGCGTTTATGCGGTCCATGAAAGAGTCCATTTGCGCCGGGGGCGTGAAGACGGCCGATACGGCTGAGGAAGCAGAAGCGTAGACTTCGCTCGCGTAACTAGACGCACTGGACGCCATGGCTGGAGCGCCGAAGCCAGTGGAGTAGGCTAGGTTGAGACGGCTCATGACGGAGTCGGTGAAGTCGGGTTCTTTGCCTACTACGAGCTCGTTGAAGATGGCCTGTACTGCCGCGTACTGGTGTGCAGCGGCCGCAGTGGCTTGAGCGGCGTAGGAGCTTGCGGAGGTGTAGGCGGCGTCGGTGAATGGTGGCGGGGCGCCGTAGATGCGGTCACTGGCTTGGGAGATGATTGCGTCCCAGTTCTCGGCGGCGCGGGAGGCCATGGATTCGTAGACTGGTGTTTCGGTGCCGTAGATGGCAGAGCTGGCGGCCGAGCCGACGGACTCTGCGTATCCAGTCTGTGAGCCATAAACAGCTTCACTGGCAGCCGAGCTCAGAGATTCAGCGTAGCCAGTCTGGCTGCCATACATCGCTTCGCTCGCAGCAGAGCTGGCAGATTCCACATACCCAGTCTGACTCCCATAGACCGCTTCAGAAGCCTGCTTCGACGCCGTAATCATTTGCTGAGATGCAGCGGCAACAGCATCGTTATACTGCGACGAGATCTGATCCAACACATTCTGCGCAGGACTCTTGGTCGTAGCACCAACAGCTGAGGTAGCCGAGTCCATCAAGCTCTGCATATTCGCAGAAGCGGCGGAGACAGCGGAAGAGTACGAGCTCTGAGCAGCAGCGGCGTAGCCTGCGAAACCAGCGGTAGGTGTGGCACCAACTGCGCTCGAGGCAGCGTGCAGGAATGACGAGTAGCGGTCGTGCGCCATGCCGATACCTTGGTAGTATCTCGCTTGCGCCGATGCCAGGTAAGCCTGGTTTGCTGGAGTCGGTTCGACGCCTACAGCGACCTTGGCGCTCTCGTACTGAGCCGATGCAGCGCTGAGGCCATCCGAGAGGCGGGACGAAGCAATGGAGGCGATACTCTCGTAAGCGCCCTGAGTACCGGTCGCCTTCGAAAGACGGGATGAGGCGACGGAAGAAATGCTCTCATAAGTGCCCTGCGTACCGGTCGCGCTCGAGAAGGCAGCCGCAGCCTGCTGTAGCTTTGCGCTTGCAGCAGCGACGGTATCAGAGTATGCGGACTCTACGGAGGCGTACATCTGCTCGTGTGCGGGCTTTGGTGTGCCTGAGACTTGCACTGATATGGCTGATTTGGCGGATTCGTACTGCACTGATGCTTGGCTAAGGGCGACGCTGTACTGGTCGACCGCGCCTGCGGCGAAGTTGACTGTAGCGTCGTTGATCTGAGAAGCGTAAGATGAAGCGGCGGAGCTGGCGTACGATGCAGCGCCGCTGGCAGACGACGCGGCACCGCTGGCATAAGAAGCAGCGCCGCTGACAGCTGGCGTGCCGTAGATTGCGTAGGAGGCCCTAAGATATATGTCAGTAGAAGTTCTCGGAAGTCGATGTGAATGAATCAGAACGTACGCAGTAACGGCACTCAAATACTGCTCCCGAGCAGCCACACTCCCCTTCTCCACCGTCCCCTTCTCAGCACCAAACAACGCACTGCTCGCGGCCGCCAGAGCACTCTGATACTGCTCAGAAGCCACACTAGTCACACTCTCAACAGTACCCTGCTCCGTCGCTGTCGCTGTCGCTGTGGCCGCCATACCAGGAACATTCTTCATCGCATCCTCGACGACCTGCGTGAGGTACGAAGCCTGGTCGCCAACACCGTTGATGATAGCTTGCATACGCTCGCTGTAGGTCGGTTCGTCATCGACGATATCATCCAGAATCGGCTCGCGAGCTTCGACAAGGACTTGTGCCATGGCGCCACCCCAGACTTTCTTGGTCGCGGAGGAGGCGGTGGAGGCGGCTTCGTCTGCGATGCTTGAGGCGCTGCCGGAGACAACGGAGGCGGCGGACTCGGCGCTCTTGCTTGCTGCGTCTTTCTTGGCCTGGCCGGCGGAGAGGATGCTGGCTGCTTTTGGTCCCAAAGACTTGCCGCCGGCGTTGTCTGCGACCATGACTGATAGAGACGAGGAGATGCTTTCGGCTGCACCAGTCTCGGAGCCGATGACTGCTTCGGAAATCTTGGTGGCTGCATCAGTAGCGGAGTCGGAAATACCAGACTCAGTACCGATAACAGCTTCAGAGATCTTGGTTGCTGCATCGGTAGCAGAGTCAGAGAGGTTGGACTCAGAGCCTACGACAGCTTCGGAAGCCACAGAAGCGGCACTGGAGGCAGAGCTCTTGGCCACGCTCGTTGCGCTATCGACAGATGGCTGCTCAGAGCCAACGACAGCCTCGGATATCTTTGAAGCAGCATCGGTAGCAGAGTCGGAGACGCCAGATTCAGAGCCAACAACAGCCTCAGAAACCACAGATGCGGCACTGGAGGCAGACTTGCTCGCCTCATTCGCCACGGATCCGATAGGAGATTGTCCGGAGCCGGCAACAGCCTCGTAGACCTTCGAAGCGGCATCAGTAGCTGAGTCCGAAACACCAGACTGCGAGTCAACAACTGCCTCCGAAGCCTTGCTCATCGCACTTGTGGCGGACGAGGATGCAGCCTCCATGGTGCCCTTCTCGCCTCCCACGACAGCCTCGGAAGCCCTGCTAGCTGCGCTGGAAGCAGAAGACGACGCAGCCTCCACAGTCCCCTTCTCGCTACCGACAACAGCCTCCTTAACATCCTCAACCTTCTCCACGACCTGCTGCCTCGCCCTCTCAGCCGCCGCCGGCACAACACGGGTATTAAAATCATCCGTCCCATCTCGTGCTGCAACCTTCCACTTCGCAACCCCCTTCAGGCGCCCAAGCTCTTTCGCCGCTTCCTCCGCAACACTCATGCCTCTCGCCTCAACTTCCTCGCCAGCATCCTTCGCGGCTTTGACACCGGAGTGCTCGGTAGCGACTTTATCGACATCGTCACGCCAGCTTTGGGTAGTCTTCTTCAGGTCGTTATACTTGCTCCACTCCTTGTGCGGGAGGTCTTTATCAGCGTAGCGGCGGCCGATTTCGGTAAGACGGAGCTCGCGGATGTTATCGATGGTTTCGAGGGTGCTTTCGAGCGCTTTGGCGACGAGGGTGTTGAGTTCGGTTTTGTAGGATTCGTGCCATTCGCGGACGGCTTGGGCGCGGGTTTTGATGCTTTGGCCTGCGGCGCGGATGCCGGTGAGGAGTTCTTCGTCTGCTTCTTCCAACCTGGCATTATCGGCGTCTTCGGAGAGGGACGAGACGACGGATTGGATGCGGGCTTTGACGCTGTTCAGAGCGCCAGTGGCAGTCTCTTCGAGCTGGACCATAAGAGCTGCACCGACACCGTTCGCGCTGGAGGAGGTCTGGTGGGTGGAGATGTCTCCGATGCGTTCTGAGAGGTCGTCGGCGCCTTCGGTTACTGCACGAGAGCAGATGGATTCCCAGTTTTTGAGGTCTTGTCTGAACTGCTCGATGGGCGAGACGGAGGGTGTGGGTGATGCAGACGAAGTGGCCTCCTTAGCTGCAGAGGCTGGGCTAGACGCAGCTTCGCGGACGGTGGAGGAGACGGATGAAGCGACGGAGGAGATGCTTGAGCTGGTCTCGGAGGCTTTCGACTCGGCTTCCACGCTCTTAATCTCTGCTGACAGACGCTTGCCATCCTTGTAGCGGCCTAGACGCTCGGTGATGCGGTTGAGTTGTGGTTCGACATTCTCGCCGTAGAGAACGCGAACACGAGGCCAGATCTGGCGCATGAACACGGTCCAGACAGTGTTGCCTGCATATTGGCCATATGGGAGAGCAGTCTTGAGCGCGAAGTCCTGACCCTGCGTGTAGAGCTTGTTGGCATACGGAGCAGTGTTGCGGTAGACAGGTTGAATCTCCAACTCCCAGATATCGCACGCAGAAGTGCGGACTTGGTCGTAGTACGGGTAGACAAGATCGGTAACCTTCTTGACGTGCGGGCCGAGCGAGGCTTCATACTGCTTGCCGGTCTGCTGTCGAGCATTGTCGAGTTGGGGCTTGAGTGTCTTCTGCCATTGCTCCTGCGACACCTTCTGTGCTTGTGCCACTCGTGGGGCGCCATATTGCTCGTAGGCTGCGAATCCAGGCTTGTAGACGCGATCAGTCACCTGATCCACGTAGGGCTGCGCCTTCTGCACATATGGATCGAGGTATTGCTCGTAGTATGGGCGAATATATGGCTGCACGAACTCCTTGGCCTGCAGACTCGGTCGGCAGATTTGAGGAGTCTCAGCGGTCAGGCCATCGCTGGTCTTGGGACATCGGAAGGCGAGTGTGATGATGCTGTACCAAACGACAACCTTCAATCCCTTATCGAGGACCCATCCGGTGTATGTTGTGGTTGCCGCCGATCTCTTCCTCCGCCTTCGATTTGATGTCGAACTGTTGGAGTGAATCGAGCCATTCGATTGGTTCATCGTCGGAGATGCGGTGCCCTTTGGCTTGCCGTTGCGTGTGTCTGCACCCATCGAAACGAGGGAGGACGCTGTGGTGGTTTTGGGTGTGAGCTAAGGAGCTCGAGCGTTGGAGCGGGAAACCTTGAGCTTGCGGAAGCCGTTTCCTCGACTTTCACGTGCAATCTCACCGCGCCTGCACTTCCTCTTGTAGACGGAGATTGGAAGATGGACCACGGTGGAGGGGGAGGTAATAGGCGGAAGAGATGTTTTCAGCACGAAAGGGCTACAAGGACGCAACGTGATAACACGCGAGCAAATTGCATGGAATAATTCACCAGTTCACCCTTCCACTTTAGAGCACTCAACCTTGTTTCTACCGCGTGGCGCGTCGCTTAAGCATATTGACGTAACTTTGGCGATTGTGAGAGCATGTGTCGAGATATGCTCGACAGAGTGTTTGCTAGAAGAACAACATTTGTGAACGCCATCAACACCGAATGCTGTAGTAGTGACTCGACGTCTTCCGACGTTGATCAGTCCCATCGAAGACTGCACCTTCTTCCAAACGAACATCCACCGAGCACGTGACACCCGATTATATCAGCTTCAAGATCGCTCTTCACTGTTGAACAAACGGATTGACTTTAGATCAAGCAATACCAACCCAGACTATCTACAGTTCTAGACCTCTCCACAGCGCAAGGCACACCTGTCTTATCACGACCCCGTCCAGCGCACCACACGCGACCACCACTGCTTCATTCGATGCTTTCATAATCATCCCATCAACCGCCATCACGGCCACCTAGACAACCCTCCAACACACCATGGCAGACACCCCACCCTCCACCACGGCGGACACCCCTCCCAGCACCTCCGACGCCATCACCCCCGCTCCCACCTCCCGCCGCTCCTCCACCAGCTCTAACACAGCCGAGACCTGCCGCATCTGCCGCTCCGAGCCCACTGCCGCCGAACCGCTCTTCCACCCTTGTCAATGCAAAGGCAGCATCCGTCATGTCCACCAGGACTGTTTGATGGAATGGCTTTCCCACTCCAAGAAGACGCACTGCGAGCTCTGCAAGACCGCCTTCCGATTTACCAAGCTCTACGATGCCGATATGCCTGCCACCCTACCGTGGGGAGTCTTTGTGCGGAGAGCGGGTGTGCACGTCCTACAGGGGATTGTCAGAGGCATTAGGGGAGGCTTGGTGGGGATGGTGTGGTTGGGCTTGGTGCCGTGGGTGGTGAGGTGGGTATGGAGGTGGATGTTCTGGCTGGCGGATGCGAGCTGGGCGAGGGAGGGGTTTGTGGAGTGGATGGTTGCGAAGCAGCTGCAAGAGGCCGGAGGGATGAATACCAGCTACGTGGAGAGTGTGGGAGATGCGGTTGCGGACGTCTTCGCTCCGCAGAGCTTCGACCAAGGCGAGAAGTCCTTCGCAGCGCGCTTATGGTTCTCACTAACCACGTTTGCGTGGACCGCTATCTTTCAACCCAACAGCACGACCCCAGCAACCAACTCCACGACCGGCGCAAACTCGACCTACGCTTCCGCCTCCCCTTCGCTCCTAACCAACTTCCCACACCTCGCCAACCCGACCTCCTCCCCACGTTTCAACCACATCCTCCTCGACATCTTCGAAGGCCAAATCATCACCTGCGTCGTCATCACTGGCTTTATCCTCATATTTCTCATTAGGGAGTGGGTAGTACAGCAGCAGCCGCTCATGAACCTCAACGCGGGCGGTATCGATCCACAAATGCTACGGCAGCATTTGGACGATGCGGCGGACGAGCTGCGCGCGGATAATATGAGGTTGGTCAGACAGAGGGAGAACCTTGAGGAAGCGCAGAGGCGGTTGGACAGGCTACAATTCCTCGTAAGAGGAGCGGAAAGTGCCCAGGCGGCAAACGCAATCGAGTTCGTAGGCATGGACAGGCTGCTGGAGCTTTTTGATGAAGCGACCGAGTTCATGAGGACTGGAGGCGCGGAAGGTGGGGAGGTGGAGTACGGTCGATTCGTTGCGGCCGCTGCGGAGGTGATCCAGCAGATTGGCGTTGCGCTTCAGGCTGGTCACAGCCTGGAAGATCTTACGAACGAGATGCACAACAAGCTGGGTAGCTATTCTGCTGCGGAGAAAAGCAGGTGGATGAATGTTCTACAGGAGGAGATGAACGCGACTACGCCTACGAGACGAACGGCTCTGCCGGAGAGGACTGAAAGTCTGATCGGGCAGGATGGGTCTCAGCAAGCCGAAGAGGGGGACGTGGCTGATGCAGGGGAGGGTGAAGGTGCTGAGGCAAGGAGACGGCCGCGCATACCGGAGCGGGACTTCATGTCCAGGGCGATCGGGGTGCAGAGGACACTGGCAGATGGGGAGGAGGGGCCCACCGAGCAGGCAGAGACGGCGCAAGATGCTCCAGAGATACTTGGATCTCGTGCTGGCGTACCAGTGTTCGACGACAACGGCATGAGATTCCCACCCCAAACCAGCGAACCTCGACCGACTGAGCCTTCAGCATCTCTGTTACCACACAGCGTCCCGGCTAGGACCCGCGACCCTTCCCCGTTTCGCGATGACGATGCGGCAAACGCTGCTCTACCGAAAGCATTGCGTGCCTTTGACCCACTACCTATCACGAACGCTGGACCGGATGCTAAGATCAACATCAGAGTGAAAGTCACGGGTAGAGGTCGCTTGACTGCTGTCCCGGAGCCGGCATCCGAGGAGGCGAAAGCGAAGGAGGATGAGGAATTACAGAAGCTGGAAAGGGAGATCGTGGTTGAGGATCGTGCTGCTGGATCTGGTGCAGGTGGTGGAGAACTTCAGTGGACTGAGCAGGACGCTGACACTGTGCCGAATGCTGCTGATTCTGCAGGCACCGCAGGAGGAGACACCGACAACGTCAACAACAATACCAACAACAACCCCTTCCACCCTGAAGGTCGCATGCCGCCTGAACGCCGAAACAGCGAAAGCTTTGGCAATAGAGTCGCCAGCGTCTTCCGCGAGGAGTTTGGGCTCGATGACACTGGAGAATTCGACGACTCTCGACAGCAGGCTGCGCGGGACGCTACGCCCAACCCAACGGCTCCTGAGCCTGTCGCCACTGAAGAGCAAGTGGACGAGATCCCGCGCAGAGTCGAGGAGCCAGGTTTTAACTTCGGTGGCAGATGGATCGGCAGGCTAGCAGACTGGTTCTGGGGCGACATCCGCGCACCTCAAGTGCCTGTTCCTCGCCCAAACGAAGAACGACAGCGTCAAGGTCCTGGCGGCGAAGCTGGCGAACAAGCCCCATTCGTCCCTGTCCAGAATGGCGAGCCTGTCCTCCACGCCGCTCCTGCTGATCTCGCTGCTCCGCAACCTGACCCTGAGGTCCTTGCCGCCGCTCAGCAAGCCGGTCTTGATCCTGAAGCTATCGAGGACGCTGAGGATCT
>JAABUK010009190.1_pt1 | contig 13597 bp, 11 predicted proteins | sample 5559141 | NCBI WGS metagenome assembly JAABUK01 (sample SAMN10711869, study PRJNA513367) | rock metagenome | isolation source: Antarctica rocks | place: Antarctica: Victoria Land, Pudding Butte nord | collected 2016-01-03
AAGTTTTTGGTTGCTGGACCCCAAAGCAGGACACAAAGTGCTTGAATGAATGCATTCATCAATTAGGGTGAGAAAAGCCCAGCGTGGCTGCATTGGTGGCAACAAGGTGCATGTCTGAATGATTGGAGACAAAGAAATGATTGGAGACAAAGACAGACAGACAAAGAAGTGAGAGAACAAGTGCACAGTCATTGGGTTAGCCAACATGCAGATCTGCACATGTGGTGTGATGACTCACGTGCTGATGGCTGAAACATCCTGGATGACACCCTCCTCTGGGAAGTACAGGTACTTGTGCTTGTCAACAACCAGGTCATCCCACATGCCCGTCTGCATCAGCTGGTACAGGTGCTGGTACCGACCCATCTTTTGAGTTGAGTTGTACCGGTGCACAAAGAGGCAGTGCGGGCATGTGACTATGTCCAGGTCATGTGGTGCAACTATCACAACATTCCACGCCTCAGCTGCTGGTTCTGTCAACCACCTGCACATGTAATAGCTGTCAAGCACTTCAGTGCTTGGACAGGCGGTTGGTGCTTTCTGAAAGAATCAGTAAACAGCTTTCCTTCCTGATATGGCAAGTTTTGCTGGCAGTATGTGTGCTATGATAATTCCACCGCTTGCCCTACTGTTGACTTGTGGTCATGTCACTTTGCTGAGAGCAGTGTGACTTGATGGTGGTGGAGGTGTTGACAAGTGGCGATGGAAGTGGACAAACATGGCACAAACGCTGTGGCACTACAGGCAGCAGTACACAGCACACATACCACACAAGTGCTCTGACGCCTTTCGCTGTATGTGTTGCTGGTCATAACTTGGATGAAGCAGCAAGCTTGATGTGCCATGATACAAGATCAGGCACGCACCAGTAAGACATACTCTAACAATGCCAGCACAATGGTGACGTAGAACTGACTTGGAGTAGCAAATAATGCTTTGTACACCCAGGTATGACAGGAGCAGTGTGAAGCTGTCAAGTGATCAAAACTTTGCACCATGGGGCATCTGCTAGCAGGTTGGATCTCATGCACCAAGCTTGGTGCACATACACGCGATGCTCACCTGGGCTGCTTGCCAGCATAGATGACCAACACAATCAACAAGTCTGCAGCTCTTCCTGCATGACACACAATGATCATGTATGTGCCAAGAAGCTGTGTCAGTAGTAGTTGATTAGGTGAATCACGTAGGTGATGAGCTAGTGATAAGCACTAGCTCATCACCCCGCTAGTGGAAAAGTTGGCGAAATGTAGGCTTTCCCAACAAGATGACACATTTTGGGAGAAGGCTAGAAATACTTAGTGATTGCAAGATGCTGGGTTGCTGCTTTCAGGGCAACCACAACAGCATAACAATGACGTAACTACTTGCTGGTACTAGCCTTCTTGCTACTATAAGAAATGTAGTACAGGACAGCGGCAAATTCACATGTTGCTCAACATCCTTTCACAGCAGACCAGGTATTGTATTTTGCCTAAACTTATTCAAAGGCAACTACTCACACCAATACTTGCCTTTCTTCAGGGCATCAACCAAACGCAAAGCAGAGCACCTGAGGTACAAAGCTGGACAAAGCTTGGCAAGCGCACCTTGAATGGAAGACTGACTGGGGGCAGCATGAAGTGCAGTCTGAGGCCACTGCCATGGGGTTGGAGAGAAGACTGGCTGCACCAGGGTCACCCCCTTTATGGGGCCCTGCGCTATCCGGTTTGTACCAAACTGCTCTGCAGCAGTCACGCAGCGCATGTCGTATGACATAGTCAAATTTGTAAAGCATTGCTACTCTGCAGCAGTGACCCTCCCTCATAGCATGCCTGTTCCTGCAAGCTGCCCTCAGAGCCATGCAATGCGCGTTGGATTATGCTTGACACTCCACAGGATTATGCATGGTGCCTGAACAGAAGTCTAATAAGCAAGACAAGCAGTGAACTTTCTGTACCTCTATGCCAATTAACAACCTGTGTAGTGTAGAGGACTTGCACATGTTTGTTGCACAAGTCTCAATTCAGTCGTTCTGTTGATGCATTTGAACAGAACACTCGCCTAACTCAAGACTGCATTGATACCATGTAGGCATGAACAGCGCAGAGAAGGCAACACCATGTCAATGAATACTACCTACAAGCCCGCCTTGCTCCATTAGGGCGGCATACCAGGGCTGCCAGATCTGCCCCAGCCTTGCCCTCTCCAAATAGCCCATGCCATATTTATCATGACACGGCTGCGGCACACACCCACAGACTGTTAATTTCATTCTTGCACCATGCAAGCTGCAGAGGACTGCTGCGGTACAGCGCATACAGATATATGCTGAATGTCACGTGAATGTGTGTACATGTATTGCAGTGAACATAATTCACGTGACATTCAAGACGTAGGTTCCCAGGCTGTGTCCAGTGCGCATTGATATTATGCAAGGGATGCAGCCCCTGCTGCTGGTGAGCGGATCACAACTTTGCTTGTCAGCACTGTCATTACTATAAATGCAGCTCACCCACACTGGACACTGACGTGCAGCCAAAACAGAACCAAGTGACCTGCCAATAAGCATCCCCTTTGAGCTTGGCATTGGTTGCATTTGCACCTTGCAAGACAGACTTTTTCTCATGACGAACTTTGATGTGCACAGAGCACTGTCAGCCAGTTCAACAGTCTAGATTGGTGCAACTTGCCTTTGCTGCATAGCCGTACTTCTCAAACTGGATCTTCTCTTCCTCTGTTTGCCACCCCAGGAAGTGAGGATTAGTGTCATACATGCTTGTCTTGCCTTCCCTCTGCAATGTCTTCTTAGGATGTATGACACACACATCGTCTATGACAGCAATCTTGTCTTGAGGATAGCCCAACAAGAAGGGCCAAACCCAGTCCAGGCCATGCCCTGCATGCCAGGCCAAGCTCATTTTGTGTGTCCAAGCAGGTCAGCGTAGCCATCATGCTAGCGCAGTCTCTGCTTGAGAAGTTCAACGACAGATGCGTCTCAACTCACACGCTGTGGGTTTTCAATGATCAGTTGCACATTGTCGATGTCACAGCTTGCAGAACAAGGTGGCTGACATGTCCACGGGTGAATGCAGGCAGCAGGAGGCAAATCAAGGCAGCAATGGTGCAGCCATGATGCACCTGAGGCTGAAGTGGACAGTGTGTCTGTGACATTGCCTTTGAAGAAGTCCATGCTGAACAATGGCACCATGATTTCCACAAAGGTCCCGTATCTGAGTACTGTTGGGCTCTCCATATACATCCCCTGACCATGCACTGAGTCAGACTCAATGCGTGAGCACAGACTTGGCTGAGCCAGGTCCAACCCATACACCTCTTGTATGTCAAAGGCTCTGTCGATGCTGCTGCTAAGTTGCACTATATCGTCATCAGGGATATAGACCTGCAGCCAGTGTATTGTGCAGTCACCTCACAAAGAAGAATGGCCCTGCCCAGGAATGTGAGAGGACACTGATTGCAACAAAATGCAGATGACTCTCATACTGTGACCACTGCAGGACGCCTAACAAGAGATCACGTTCACATCCCCTACATAACTTTTGATTTGGCACAGGAGAGCTGCAAATGTCATGGCTGGCAAGCCATGCTAGGATACGGTCATGACACGGGAGTTGACATATGGAGCAGCTTTCTGGAAGATGTGCCACAAAAGCTTTGTCAGCCGCTATAAAAGCAATACCCATGTAGGCCTAGGCTGCTCATTGATTACCTGTGTGTAGCGGTGCACATAGTGCTCTGCAAAAGCTCCTGATTGAGTGAACTGATATATCAGCTTCCACTTGGCTCCTGAGCCCAACTCAATATGCATGCACTTCTCACATGTGAAGGCACTCTTGAGTTTGCCGTAGTAGATGACTGCAAGATCCCAATTGGCACTGGCAGAGTCATCAAGCCACCTGCGAGACAGAATGCATACTTCGTTACAGTGCTGCAGCCATGCTGAAAGTGTCAGAGGGCTGCTAAGTGCATTTGGTTGCAGCCTGCTGGTGCCCAAGGGACTGACTCAAGCTGTTCATGGCCGACTCTGGTGTGCTGAAATACTTGCTATGTGAGTCAAGCATCAGTAAGGCACGTTTGCATGCTATAAAAGGGAAGCACCTTTCATGCTCTGAAGTATCACCCACTATTACAATCACCAAGTTATGCCTGTGTGTGTTTCCTGCAGTTCAACAGCAGCCAGACCCTGTATGACCTGCTTGCAGCTTGGACACAGACCTTGTAAAGCCGCAGTTCCCCTTACCCCAATTGCAGGTCTTTAACACAACTGGTGGTAGAACAGGTGCTGCAACAGGTTTGACAGGAAGCGTGCGTCTATTCCAGAAAGACCTGTCTAGCACTGCGGGCAATAGGCTTGTGTCCCCGTTGAACTGCAAGCGACAGCGGTTCATCTGTGGGTCTCACAAGATGTAGACGCGCAATAGATGACATATCGGATTTGGAACCTTACCTTCGCAAACGCTACCACGAATGCAAGCACAGCACTCGCAACAAGACCACCGATCAACTTTTGCTGGTTGCTGATCGGTGAGCTACAACCGCGCATATCACACTCGTGCACTACCTGCGACCAGTGCCAAATAGTCTGCAGTGCAACGCGCCTATCACAAGCTGATATGCGTCTGAATTGCTGCCACTTCAAACTTGCTCGAGTTCTCCAAAATGTTTGTGTAAATCTGATTAGTAATGGATCTTGCTGTTGAACCCTAAAATGAAGTACCCTGATGCGCGACAAACCCACCAAGGCTTCGCAAACGACCAAACTTACACTGGCAGGTTCAGGGAGCGGCGTTCTGTTTGATTGTCAGCAATGTTGATCAGTGTCCTGAGCTCAACGACCTCCTCGCTGGGACTCTGGTAGCACTTGCTTGCAAGCTCAATTGGTGTGAGCTAGCTACCGCGCTGCAGGCGCTTTGTGCATTGGACGGCTTGCAGCTGCAGGCCAATGACCGTCTTGAACACATCGTACAAACATCCATACAGCAGCTGCGCCTACAACAGTCACAATAATGCTAAAGCTGATGAGATACACCTGAGTAATATATTAATGCTTGATGCCCCTCTGCATCCACACTGGGTGCGCAAGCCTGGCAACCGTGTCTAGTCTTGTTGCTGAATATAGACAGCATTGCCAAATTGCTCGGCGCCGCAGTCACCCCGGCAAGCAAGACTCTGCCAAATGTACATACGTCGACGTTGACGTCACCCCTTTGGGCAATTTCTCTCTGGCCAGAAGTGACCATGAGAAGGCTGCTATCAGCGCTGCAATCAGCCAGTGGTAAGTGCACAACAACGTTGAAAACGGAAGCTTAAGCACGACTCAGCAATGATCAGCGTTGTCATGACATCAAGCAGCCGCTGAGGCTGTGTACGGTATACCAAGACCACCTTGCACATGTGTTAAATTTAAAGCATGGGCTAGCCTCACATGCGTCCTCATTCCCTAATTGTCTATCATATATGCTCGTATGCATGTGGTGGCCATTTGTCATTTCTCAAATTTGTCCGCCACGACATACAAAAACATGTACATGTTTGTGTCATGTCGCGGTAGAGGCAAGTTAACGAAAAGCCTGCCTAGGACGTATACTGAATTTTAACGACACGCAATAAAGCTCGTGGATGACAGTTGTGCAAGTCACCGCTGAATCCATAACGGTGGAGAATTAAGTGGCTGAAAATGACTCGCGGTTTTCGATCGAGAAATTTTAGGCTTGTCTTTAGTGCTCCTTGCACGTGACTTTAGGCTTGTCTTGTGAAGGTAAATGAAGATGGAATGTCGACGTCGCTCCGTCGCTTGAGCAGTGGACGGAGAGCTAGCTAGGAATGGACAAGCAGCCATGCAGGTATGCATGTATGCATTTATTCACTGGATTAAGCTGACAGTATGCATTTATTCACTGGATTAAGCTGACAGCTAGCAGCAAACTACCTCCTGGTAGTCAAGGTCTTGAATGCGCTTGGCTGGCCGCAAATTGCTGAAGACGTACATCAGGTCACTAGCCCTTCCTGGCGTTAGATTGTTACGTCTCTTGGAATGAATGAAGCTTGAGCACGACTCAGCGATGATCATCGTTGTCATGACATCAAGCAGCCGCCGAGGCTGTGTACAATATAAGAAGACCACCTTGCACATGTGTTGCATCCTCATTCTTCCCTGATTGTCTATGCCCGTATCCTTGTAGTGGCCAAACTTTGTTTAAGACCACTACACAAACATTAGGCAAGGTTTTTGTCATACGCATACGACTAGGGCTGTGCTAATTGCATTGCACATTTATTTACTTTCATGTAATTGCCGTAATTAACGTAAAACTTACGTTGAGGCTTCGTAAGAAGTAAAGTAAGTAAATCTAAGCTTACACTTGTTTACAGCATGGTGCTGCTGAAAGCAGGCAAAATATGCTATATACAAGGATAACAGGCAAATCCCTACAGCCAGTGCATAGAGTTTCAAGGGCAAAATTCAGATTGTAGGTTCTAAAAACCTCTGAAAACACTGTTTTGGTCGCTAAAGGCATGATATATTGGTTGATTTTCTCTGCAACTTGCAAAATTGGTGAAGTACAACAAAGGCATGTTAAGCACGTCACGTCACGTCAACTTATGATGACGTAAATTGTGGTGAATTTTACTATGTCGGAACATTCCTCAAATTTGTCCCGGTACAGGCACGTTGACGAAAAGACTAGGACGTATAGGTTTTTTTTTGGACAAGCAGTGGAGCTATATAGGACGAGGATGCAAAGTCATCGCTGGATCCAGAACGGTGAAGAATTCATCGGCTGGGAAAGACTCGCGGTTCCCGATCGAGAAATCTTCGGTTTGGCAGCCATATAGCTACGCAACAATATTGTTATGTCATTAATGCATTTATTCACTGAATAAGCTGCCAGCTAGCAGTTGTCATGCATAGCTTTGCATGTATGACACCAACGGCATGCAGTGGGCAGCCATGCAGCTATGCAGCTATGCAGCTATGTAGCCATGCATTTATACAACTATGACACCAGATCTTCTGTGACATGCGTCATTGATCTAAAAGACAGGCGTTGTAGGCTTCAACAAGACATGGTTGCTCAAGTCCTCCTGTCATTCGAGTTGCTTTTTGCCAACAACCAAATTCGGCAAGCTCACATTTTCGTGTCCGTAATTGCTGCTCTTGATTGCTGCTTTCAATTTTGGTAGTGCCCAAGACAAAGGGCTCATATATGCTAAATAGCGTCTGTACGAGATTCAGAATCTAGCGTTCTCGTTGAGTATTATATTTCTCCGGTTATATCCGAGCAAGCCGGAATGCAAAACATGCCCAGCATAGTGTTGCTAGATGGACCGGCGTGAACAAGTACAGGAGAGACAAAGAATTTTTGTTTAAGGTGCTAATGAAGTTCCGGACGGCAAGCTAGCTCAGAAGTGGATAAATGGGGTTTTGGTGAGGAAAGAAAAGAAAAAGATTGGACCGTTGGGACCGTTTAGACCGTTGCGGGCGTTGTGTGGTAGCTCATATCAAAGACGAGCAAGCAGCATGTCGGGGCTGATGTCTCGCGCGCAACAAGCGGTACGACAGCAAGCAACAGCGCATCTGACTGACTCCACAATTTGACTGACTCCACAATTGTGCACTTGTCAGCACCTCTTGCACGTGTATCTGCGTATTACACGCGAGAACGTGCATTTTAAGCCAACGAGGTCCGAAACCAGATGCATCTGATGCTTCATGTTCTCCTTGCTTTGGTCATTCTGCCGTGGTCTTGCTGATTAGCGGCACTACGTACATTGCATACTACATCGTCGTTGCCTAGAAGACAGTATGCATGCATATGCAGGATCCTAGTCCGGACACGTATGGAAATTTCCCACGCAGCCCGCGGGCCGTTCCATTACTGGCTATCCAAACCATCGAACTGTGTCCTCTGCTCTAGCGAATGGAGCGCCATAACGATGTGTCAAGACATGCCTAAGACTCCTCAGTCGCAACAATTGTGCCACGGCAATGAACAATGAAAAGCAGGCTGCTTCCTGCTGCAGGTTAAACACAAGTGTAATTCATTATTTGTGAATGCAAAGAAAGGCTCAGCTGTAACAGTTAATGTTGAAACAAAATTGTAGCAGAAAAGCAACAGAAGCGGCAGCGGTGGAAGCAGCCTCCCTTGCCGATGAACACGATGCTGCAAATCATCGAGCCTGCTTTGCTGCCCAGCATTGCAAGTCATCGAGCCTGCTTTGCTGCCCAGCACTGCGGAACAACTTGCCTCACAGTGCTCTATATAACGCTTCTTATGCAGGCCTCAAAGATCACAATTACTATTTTCATGTAATTACCAGGATAGCTCTGATTTTGGCTGAATGCGGTAACCGTTGGAGAAGGCAATTTTGAGAGGGTATGCTTTTCGAAAGCTGTCACTGTTTCTGGGCAGACATGCCTGCAAGGGCGCAGGTTTACCGTCAGACTCGGCGCCCTAATAAATTTTATCAGAGTGAGTCAAAGCTTTATTAAGTGAGTCAAAGCTTGAGATCGCTGAACCTGACTTTCCTGATGGGCCGCCTTAGAGCCGCACATGTGTGCAAGCTGAGCTTCTGTTGGCAAAGTGAGGACCAATGCTAACTGGCGGCCGCATACTACAATCTGTCAGTGCGTCAATTGTCCACGGCATATGTTGTATGAGGTGCCAGACCCTTCGTGAGAGGGCTACAGGGTGAAACACACAAGTTCAGCCGTCGCACAGTATGTCGGCAGTCACGGCAGACCTCACCTGTTTGGGTTGATCCAGTGCTCAGACTGAAAATCATGTGTGGCGTTGACGGGCGGCATAGGCAAGAACCTCCATCTCGTCGTGCGCATGCAGAGGACATTCTCTCACGGCACGCAACAAAAAGACGAGACTTGCCAATCGCAGTCTTTGACATGGCTATGTCCTGCACCGAGTTGGCGCAGTGAGGTGTAATCGCTTTTGTACGGACAAGTCGAGCTGCGGCCGAGGCCCAGGAACAAAGCCATCATGATCGTCTCCATGTTTAAAAAAGCGCCAGACTGCAAGTGCGCTATGAGGCAGCTGCCATCCTCCTCGGAGTGGCATATGACTGCGCTAATTCAGCTGATTCAGAAGCAGGCGCAGTGGTTGTCAATCAATCAATCAATGTATTTAATGTCCTGGGGGACCCAACAGACAAGAAGTTCAGTTCAGTGAATTCATACAAACAAGATTTGCTTCCTGCATGCAAAGCATTCCCTAAGGAAATCACCACATGCATTTGGTTCACACAAAGTCATAAAATCTGCAATGGTGCAACAGTGCTGCAAGAGGCCTAAATGCTGTGACCTGATATGGCTGTATGCTGGGCAATCAAACACAAAGTGCTGCTCGTCCTCCACACAATCTAATGACTTGCACACTGGACATAGCCTATCTGTCCTATCTAGGCCGCAGACCATGGCATCCAGTCCTAAACCTGCTGATTAGCCTTCTATTTGACACACACTTGACAACAGACAGATACGCTGCAGGTTTGTACTCAAGCTGTATCGCCGTTGGAAAGCAGTTTGCGCAGTAACGTACGCTATGCATATGCCTGCCTTACCATTGTCCGCATTCTTTCTGGCACCAGTGCCGCAGGGTTTCTGGACAGTTCAGCCAAGAGAGGCGCAGGCTGACATTAAGTAACACCTGGTTCAGGGCCGATCTTACAAAATCACAGCACACGTGAGATGAAATTTGACGAGAGGTGAACGTCAAAAAAGAAATTAACATTGGACAAAGGAACAAGGGTAAACTGGCACTTTGCATCGCGCGCGCTGATTCTCAGGTATCTACACACATTTTTTTTGTGCACACAAATTCGTTGTCGCAGTCAGGTGATGCTCTTCACCCGATGCCCTAGAAATTGCTTTCCAACCTGATCAACATCAGCCATCTTGTTGCGATTTGGATTGATGTAGTTTGCACACCATTTTGCAAGCTCTGCAATATACTTACGTGACAGCCTTGAGCCACTCAAACTTGTTTTTCGACTGATACAGTTGCTTTTTGCCATCTCTGCAGTACCACTGGTCACTGATTTGAAGCCTTGTTTGGCCAGCAACAGCAGAAATAGGATGAAGCAGACAGCACTGGCCTGCAGCGTGAAGAAAGGCTTAGAGTCATGAGAGCAACTCTCTGCCCATGTGACGTACTGCCCATCATGATTATTACTGAGGCTTCAGTTCATGAGCAGTCATACCTGAGACTGACTGCAGCCCAAGGCAGGTGTGCCTCTGAAAGGCAATCTACAGTCTGCTGAGTGTGAGAAAGATCTGAGAGAACCTGAACGCCAGCCCACAAGTCAGCATGCAATGACAACCCAGCAGGGGCATAACCAGCCAGACAGCGCTCAAGTCATCAAAGCTGCCCCAACTGCTGCAGCTGTGTTTGCACATGTGCAAAGTGTGTCACTGTACAGTGGCAGCAAGCGCAAGCATGGTATCAGCTCATGCCATGCAGAAGTGCTGCATTCAAAGCATTCCAAGCATTGCATGTGAAGCATGCTATCATCCACTCACTGACAGTCTCACCCGGAAGGGCATGGCATGGGGATTGCTCATCATCGCTATGTTCAAAATGCAGACTTGTGACAGCGCAGTATGCGTGTCTTAATTGCCGCAATGTGCACAGACTAGCAGTCACGATTACTTGCAATGCCGACTCAACTCCGACAGGCCTCGATAGGCGGGCACGAAGCCATGTCAATGATGCCGCGGTCAGACGTGACGAGCAAATCAAGACATGAGGGTTCCCACGACCAGCCCTGCCCGTGAGCCAAGTATTGTAGTAAATAGTGCCACCCGTCAAAAGGCCCACCCACTTTTTCCTAAAGGAACAGGCCATGCTCAGGGTCGCGTGAGGGCCACGGGGGTTGTCATTGCCGAGACACCGATGCCTTACACAACGCATGTAATGCCGTGATCACTTAGCAAATTGCAACACTTTCCGCATGTAGCTTTGATGACTACCCTGCGGCTGAACGAAATATGTCGCAATTTTTTGATCGCGATAGTGATAGCTTTCGCTTTTGTTATATTTATTGTTACGCTCACGTCGCACGCTCCAGATGCTCAGTTGAATAATAGCGCTGCTTGTTCTGCGCAAGGGGCCTTGCTAGATCCTCGACATCAATTTGACGGCGTCATCGTGTTTGGGGTTGCCAGCGTGTTCCATCAAGTCCTCGAGCTAACGAGAGTATTACAAGACGAAGGCATACAGGCAAAAGAAATCACAAGTGAAGAAACGCTGAACACAAGTTTCAACGATATCTTGTACATCTTGCTTGCTCCACAACTTGTACCCTCCTATCCAAAGCATTTTATCGTTTATCAGATTGAACAATGGGGTACTCGCTGGATTACAAGTCCGTGGGGTATTTTACAGAACAACGATCGACCTAGTAGCTATCAACAAGTAATGGCGGCAGCGCTAGAAGTTTGGGATTACAGCAGATGGAATATTCAACACTTCGAGTATCCAGATGAACCAAAATTGGAAAGATGTCATGTGAAATATGTCCCCTTTGCGTGGTTTCCTGCCGCCTTTTGTGAGGCACAAGGCGACAGAGACATAGATGTGTTATTTTTTGGAGCTATGAACGATAAACGACAAAGCAAATTGATGTTGTTAGAGGAGTTGGGGATCAACGTCACTGTCGTTGTTGCACAAGAGTTCGAACTTGATGCGTACGTTTGTCGAAGCAAAATTGTCTTAAACTTGCACTACTACGACGGCCAATTGGAAACTAGCCGCATCATGCAAGCAATATCAATGAATGCGATGGTGATATCAGAACCTCCTATAGACCCAGCGGATATACAAGATTACAGTGCAGCTGTGGTGTTTGAAGATGAAGTTGCACACATTGCTCATGCTATCTTGCAACATTTGGGCGACGATTCCCTTCGGCATCGCCGTGTCTCATTGGCTTACCAACACTGCAAGAAACAGTATGCCCTCAAAGCTTGGTTGGGTGAGACCTACATCGGTTCAATGGTTCATTGATAGGTGAACACATTTTGTGTATACGTACATTGTGTGTATACATTGCTCGTTACAAGTCTGGATCCAAACTATAGCGTACCAAGTTTTGTCCGACGACAGCTCAATCTGACGGCGGTCCGGTTTGGTAGACCTAGTACACCATCAAACGCTTGTGTAGGTGTTACAAAACGGCAGATAGTATCATTGTCCATAGCGCTAGTCGCAGAGATTTGACTTTGACTGTGCGCTGACCTATAGCTCTAGCTCTGGCTAGGAACCTAGTGGCGAAGACTGACAAGGCTCCAGCTTTGGAGTGCAAATGCATTGGTGAGCCAAATGAAAAGATAAAGGGCACGCGGCCGAATATTTCGAAAAGATGCTATCATAGCGGCACTATGCACACTATCGCTGCTTCTGCTTGGCAAGCTTGCGTGCAGAATGACCTGGCGTCCTGCCCGCACTGTTTTGGGTGGGCATCGGCAGGAAGGGTCAGTTGACCAAAGTCGACAAGCGCAAGCTCCAACAGAACGAAAGCGACCAAACCAAGAAGCTATAACATGGCCCATTAATGACATGTGTTGTTCCTGCTGAATCAATGCGCCGAGCTGCTGCAGACATGCTTTAAACTACAGGCAAATGACCTACTCAGGAACAATAGATTGTCCTAATGTACACCTGCAAGGGTGGTGGTCAACAGCCAAACATCCCATATGGGAAGCCGGACCTTGGCCCGAATAATGACCTATATACACCATTTTCAGGCACCGGCTGTGAATGGTTGAGCAATAACCACATTTCAAAATGTGTACTGTATATGCTGCACGAACGATACCCTGACGCTAAGCACCAGAACATGGCAGGTGTCACACACCCTGTGCCCTCTGTGCAAGAACTGCTACATCAGGTAAAACAAGCAAATGCAATCAGCCCACTGGAGTACAGCACTGATATTCATCAGGCCATGAGGGATGCTCTCTCTCTCCGGATGGCCCAAGCCCTGCCAGGACATTTGGGGATAACGTACATTGGAGAGTGATGCTCATCAATGCAAGGAGGAAACATGTTGACTTGCTAGATCCCTTTGGAACAGGCTTCCTGCGTTCAGTAAAAACAAGCGTTCAGGAGTTTTATCAAAGAGACAACACTGGCACATGGACGTTCACACAGTCCGACGGTTGACCAAAAGGCTACAGCCTAGAGGAGACACCTGGAACTGTGGAATATGGGCAATATGGATTCAGGAGAAGTGGATGCAATACTGGAGTCGAACAGAAGCAACAGAGGCATTTGCTGACTGGCTGGAACAGGATACTGACAGGATCCCTGAAGGTCAAGTTCTTAGACAACACTACCACATTGTCATGCAAGTAGCAGGCACAGCAACAGAAGGCGGCACGACAGATCTGTACCAGTCAAGGGAAATATCTGCATCTAGGATGGCAAACCAGAGCATAGTTGCACTCGTGCGGGTACGGGTGCGGGTGCGGTGCCGCACCCGGTGCGCGCACCGCCGCACCGGCTTTTTGCCGGGTGCGGCTGAAAAAGCGAAAAAGTGCTAAAGCTACAGAGTCCATTACACATTGCCCACAGCAATATAC
>JAABUK010009191.1_pt1 | contig 13597 bp, 17 predicted proteins | sample 5559141 | NCBI WGS metagenome assembly JAABUK01 (sample SAMN10711869, study PRJNA513367) | rock metagenome | isolation source: Antarctica rocks | place: Antarctica: Victoria Land, Pudding Butte nord | collected 2016-01-03
TGCAGTTTGGACACTTGACCAAATCCACGCCTTTTCATTGACATGCAGAAAACATGTCAGCAACATGGCATGACTGCAATGATGTTGCAATTTGAGGTGCTTTTGTAGCATGTGTTGACAAATGTATTGGTCAAGGGGTTGCATCAAGCCACATGTGCACATTGTATGCTTTGTGCAGAGAGGCAGCCTGATTGATGCAAGCTGCTGTACACAAGAGTGTTTGATCTGGGATGTGGTGGTGACTCAAGGTAACCAAACAGCAAGGCACGCGTGATGACTGTAAGACATAATTTGCATGTCATGAGATTGAATGAAAAGAGTCAGACCATGACAAGATATGCATATATGGCGCAGAGGTAAATGCATGGTAACATGCCTCAAGTGGTGTTGATGTACAACTCGGGCATGCAAGTGGCTAATGCCTTGAATGCACAAGCTGCTTACCAGCATCATGAATTGCATTTACCCAATGGCAAATGGTGAGCTTCATGCAGCCTGTGCAAGTCCAGCAGCAGGCAGAGAGCCTTATACGGATTACGTGCAGTGGCACCCACCAGCATTGTAGCACCTGCAGGGGGCAAGGTCACTTGACATCTTATGTATATATGTATATCAAGCAGTCTCACCGTAAGCATAAATGATGTAGGTTAGGTACATCAGCCCTTGAGAAACATGCTGACATAGCTGAGAGTGGCAAACAGAGAGGAGGGTGTTTAGCTTATGCCTCCATGTCTTCACTGAGGGAAGTACTTTGGGACCAACTGAGCCTGCTGTCTCGAGAGCGCCAGCCACTCTGAAACAATCTATCAAGCACAACGTCTAACAGGTGATGCCTGTCAGCCTCTCCTGTTGATGTCATGTGCAAGCAGTTTTTGGTGAAGGTGATCTACAGCTTGTGTTTGCTTGATTGTGCTGTGGCTCAGAGCAATTTGCAAAGCATGTGGACGCTATTACTGTTGTCACAGCGACTTCTCACTAGGCACATTCACTCTCCATGACTGTACATATAGCCTCCGGTCAATGCCTTGTGCAGCCTAACACAACCTTGCTTGACTGCATATTGTATCTGATGCATTACCCCTATGATCCAGGCACCTTACCAAGGTCTGCAAATTAGTGTATCCTTGGGGAAGTGTATCTGTATCCATCTATCAAGGAAAGCATGTGTTCAAACACTGCATGTATATGCATAACAAGTTTGATAACCTGTCTGCAAGTCAATTTTTAACTAGGAGCAAAGTCGGTGACACTTCATCTTAATGAGAGGTCTCACACAGGTGCTGATCTTTTTCATCCTCCTTGGGCATGCTTGAGTCCAAGTCCAAACTAGGAACAAAGTCAGTGATGTTTCATTTTCACAAGAGGTCTCACATACATGCTGTCTTTTTTCGTCATCTATGCCCAGATGACTCAAAAACAAAGTTTGCCATGCCTCATGACACGCAATTTCATGTACATACTGACTTAGGTCATCATCTTTGTTGCACTGTGTTTGCCGTGTAAGCTGACATTTGGGCAACTGTCTGCTTACCTCCCGTTCTATGTCGCCTACAGTACTGTTCCCTTTGAACTTGTGTCTGCTTGCCTGGCATCCCAAACCTGTTATCATGAAGAAAGTGTTTGTGCAGGTGTGCTTTGAGTCCACTGGCTACACTAGGGCTATTAAAGCTACGGCCCTCAGCAGACTGAATCAGACATTGACTTGGCACGTGCTCTGCCCATGTGTGCCCACATGCATGTTGCCCGAAAAGGCATTCGGTAGGCACTCCAACGCACAGTCAGAGTGAAAAGTTTTGCAGCTAGAGCCACGGACGATACTTGCTGACATTGTCCCATATACTGGGACGTCACCGGCAAGCATTGCAGCCGCGTGCGTTCAATTTGAGATCAGCACAGATCAAATCAAAGACCTGATCCTTTGTCGCAGCGATATGGGAGCAGCGTTGTCGCACAGCCTCCACCACAGCAGGTGCGCCCCGCTGGTCCTGCTTGAGCGCAAACATTTGCGTGTCAGCACGAGACTGCTGCTTTTGATAGCATCTTTCAGGCTGGCTGTAGTGCTTGCAGGCGACCCGCGCAGGTGCAACAGTGCGCCAGGCTGCTGAGTATCGTTGGCCAACAGCCGCAAGAATCAAGCAAGTACATGCTTGCAAGTATGCATGCGAGCACCTATTATCAGCACCCCTTCTGCACAGGTGTGTTGTCTTGTTTGCTGACATAAAACCTCTGGGCTGACAACTTATTCCTGATGCTTGTCAACTTTTGACGCATGCGTTCTGGCCTGCAGAGATAGCCTCTGGCATCAGCAGCAGCAATGCCAGCGTATGCAAGCATCAGCTGCCAAAAGAGCAGCGTGAAGAGGTTGGGCCCAACAACAGCATGCTTGCCGACAAGCTGCAAAAACAGTGGCATGAAAAGCTGAACATGCACCTTGGCAACACGCTCATCACGCCTGGCAGCAAGCGCAAGGTCTGGTGGTCATGTGACCAGTGTCCAGACGGCTTACCACACATCTGGGAGGCTACCGTTCTCAACAGGACGTATGGAAGGGGCTGTCCCTTCTGCTCAGGCGTAGCCACCTGTTGGCATAACACGCTTGCCAGAAAGGCACCTGAAATTGCCCTGTTTTGGGATGCCAAAAAAAACCATCCCATGTCACCAGACCAAGTGACTGTCTTCAGCAACATGAGAGCCCATTGGACATGCAGTGTTTGCTTGCATGAGTGGCAGGCTTCAGTGCTGAATAAGGCATCTCACAAAACTGGGTGCCCCAAGTGTGCCAAGGCAAACGGCGGCAGGAAAGCAGATGGCACAAGGCAGGAGCACCCTTCTTTTGCAAGGGCAAAGCATGCGTTGCTGCAGCAATGGGATCATGACAAAAAAAGAGATCATGGAAACTTCCCTGACAACACGACATTACAAAGTGGCAAGCTCATTTGGTGGCAGTGCCATGAATGTCCAAAGGGCAAGGTGCACAGCTGGCAAGCTCAGGCGTACTCTCGGACCTCCCGCAAAATCCTAGCAGGATGCCCTTTTTGTGCAGGGCACCAGCTTTGTGAGTGCAATATTTTAGAAACCGTTTGTCCTGATATCGCTGCTGATTTTGACGTCAAAAGAACGGTGTCACTGCTGCTGAAGTGACAAGTTCAGCAAGTGCTATGTATAGCTGGCTGTCAGATCAGCCTAGAGCCAAGAAACGATCTGTGGCTCAGCGCACGCTCTACTTAAAGAAACAGCTCAACACTGACGCTAGACGCTCTTGACAGTGCAGCAAACAGTAGTTCTTACTGTGTGTTTGAACTTCTGGGTGTTTTCATGAATGTATTCATGATCACAGACTTGCAAATAGCTTGTCGATGGTTTTTAGCTATCTGTGGGACACAGAAGACAGGTGTAAGTTCCATCTCAGTATCAGCCCTGCTGTGCGACAATCCAACAGCTAATAAGCTTTGCTCGTGGGCTTCTTGTAGGCATGTTATATCATATTGCATCTATGATGTCTCAATGTCTCATCTGTCATCTGAATCTCACTTCAGACACTTGACCATTTCCAGATATTTCATTGACATGCAGAAAACATGTCAGCAACATGGCATGACTGCAATGATGTTGCAATTTGAGGTGCTTTTGTAGCATGTGTTGATAATTGTATTGTTCAAGGGGTTGCATCAAGCCACGTGTGCACATTGCATGCTTTGTGCAGAGAGGCAGCCTGGTTGATGCAAGCTGGTGTACACAAGATCTTCTCTAGAGTGTTTGATCTGGGATGTGGTGGTGACTCAAGGTAACCAAACAGCAAGGCACGCGTGATGACTGTAAGACATAATTTGCATGTCATGAGATTGAGTTAAAACAGTCAGACCATGACAAGATATGCACATATGGTGCAGAGGTGAATGCATGGTAGTATGCCTCGAGTGGTGCTGATGTACAACTCGGGCATTCTGCAAGTGGCTAATGCTTTGAAGGCACAAGCTGTGCTGCTTACTAGCATCATGAATTGCATTTACCCAATGGCAAATGGTGAGCTTCATGCAGCTTGAGCAAGTCTAGTAGCAGGCAGAGAGCGTTATGCGGATTACGTGCAGTGTGCACCCACCAGCATTGTAGCACTTGCAGGGGGCAAGGCCACTTGACATCTTATGTGTATCAAGAATACCACCCAACATATGCATGCATGATGCAGGTTAGGTACAGTAGCTCGTGAGAAACATGCTCATGTAGCTGATAGTGGCAAACAAAGAGGATGGTGTTTGGCTGGTGCCTCCGTGTCTTCAGTGAGGGAAGTACATGGGCACAAGCTGAGCCCCAGATGGCCAGCCACTCTGAATATCTTCTCAAGCACAGCGTCAAACAGGTGATGCCTGTCAGCTCTCTCTTGTTGATGTCATGTCATGCAAGCAGTGTTTGCTGAAGACAGTTTGAAGACAGTTTGAAGCTTGTACAGTGTCTGCTTCATCAGCCTGTTGTGCATGTGGTGTCTGCCTGATTCCTCTGCTGTGCTTTGGGAAGGGCTCACAGCAGTCCAGTATCACACTCATGTGCATAACATTGTTTGACATTATTGAATTGCGTGCATGGTTGAGTTTAGATGTTGATTTTGCCACTGAGCATGTATGACAATTCATATGACTGCCTATCATGTGTACAAGTATTCATATGCACATGCTGATCTGCACCATCATCATCTTTGCATTTTGCAACCTGCAATGCCTGCCTATGCCTGTGTTGCCTGTATGTGCTGTGTTATGTTGTCCAGACGCATGTTTGCTTGCCTGGCATCTTGTAACGAATGTGATGTCTGTGCAGGTGTGCTCTGAGTTGACTAGCCATGCTGAGGCTGTTCAAATGACTCATGACCCTCAGCAAGTTGAGCACTGTAAGCTGGTAGACCTGTTGTCTTGAAGGCCTACCTCCGCTGGGCCATGCGGAGGTAGTAGCCAAAAGCATCTGCTATTGAAACGTATGAGCGTTCTTCTCTTCCCGTGTATGATCATGAAGTTTGGTATTGACTGCCAACATGCGTGCAGCATTGTGTATGTGCATACTTTTTGCTGATCATGGGCCTGCACATCACTGGCAGGCTGCCGATAGGCATGGGCAAGAAGCTGATGCCTGTAGAGCTTTGCTCTTCCACTCCCGGCAGACAAGCCTAGCAAAGAGCTGATGTGGTGTGTGGTGCACAACAGGAGCAGCAAAGCCAGGTGGGGCCATGTTGTCTTCCTGATTCTGTGCTGATGGCATGATGGCTACTCAGGATTGTGATTACGATGCAGGTCTGCCTCACAAAGCAAGCTGGCATGCATTCATCACACTTGCAGGATTGACAAGACCAGCCGGCAAGTGTTCTTGGGAAGCTGTACAGACATATCATGTCAAGTGCACTGTGTCAGCATAGTCTCATCAGGCCTAAATTGTGCTGATGCTTGTGCCCTATTCAACTCCAAGTGCAGCACACACATCACGTACTCTGTCACCGCAGGGTGTCCTTCTTTGCCAAGCTGCGCTTTGTCAGCTGGCATGACACAGAAAGTCTGTTCACAGCTAAAATCCAGCAGTGCTTGCGGGGCATCAATGCAGATGCAGAAGTGCTCAGGTCGGCTCAGCGCAAGCTAGACCCTGCTAGGTATGGCAGAGTTGAAGATGTCATGAGAGCTAGCCTGAGCAGCCGCACACAGCAAGTGATGCTTGGTGACGTGACACAAAGCTGGTCACAACCAGAAGCAAGCTGTCTGGGTCAGTCTACAAGAACACGTCTGGCATTATCTCACAATAGGGCTCAGTGTGTTCACGCTGCAACCCACTACATAAGGTACAACACTAGTAGCAGTTGTGGCATGTATTTATTATCGTATGCCTGTTTGGGATCTCAGGTCAGGTCAGAGGTCCTACAATGGAGTACCTCTGCAGGGCATTCTGTTTTGTAGATACACGTCAACGTTATTCTGCTTCTGACGTGCATGAGACAATAAACAGATGAATAAGCTGACAATCGGAGCCAGGGACTTGAGATGGTCTTGTTACTGCGATTGATGCACAACAGAGCGTTGCAATCAATCCGCGCATTGCTGCTGATCTTTCTGCCTCTCGTCTAGCAGATGGATATGCTGCCAAGCCTGCAGTGGCTGATGTCTCATGGGCATTGTGCCAGCCCCCACCCATGTCGCTTCGCCCCCCTCCCCCCCGTTTGTAAGTAAATTGTTTTACTGGCATGATTCGGCATGACACAGCCGCAATGCAGGTGAGTGACTGTGTGAGCAAGAGGGTCCTTGCATCTGTTGCAGTGCATGTCAAGCATCCGCAAGGCAAGTGCACGTCCCTCAACCTCCCTTGAGAACAGATCACATTAAAGACCTGATCCGCTTTCGTCGCAGCGATATGGGAGCAGCGTTGTCGCACAGCTTCCAACACAGCAGGTGCCCTCCGCTGCTCACGCTTGAGCGCAAACATCTGCTTGATATCACGAGACTGCTGCTGTTGATAGCAGCTTTCAGACCTAGCTGTAGTGCTTTCAGGCGACCCGCGCAGGCGCAACAATGCGCCAGGCTGTTGAGCATCTGCGGCCAACAGCCGCAAGAATCAAACAAAAATATGCTTGCAGGCATCCACACCAGCACTTATTTCCAGCGCCCCATTTGCACAAGTGTGTTGCCTTGTTTGCTGTCACAATCGCTCTGATGCTTCATCATTATACTCTGGATGCTTGTTGACTTTTGACGCATGCATGTTGGCTTGCAGAGACAGTCTCTGACATCAGCAGCAGCAAAGACGGCAGGCGCAAGCAGCAGTCACCAACACAGCAGCATGAAGAGGATGGGCCCATCCTCAGCATGCTTGCTGATGAGCTGCAGAAACAGTGGCTTGAAAAGTCAAATGTGCACCTGGGCGACATTCTCATCAGGCCTGGCAGCAATCGCAAGGTCTGGTGGTCGTGTGACCAATGTCCAGACGGCTTTCCACACATCTGGGAGGCTATTGTTAAGAATAGGACGTATGGGACTGGCTGTCCTTTCTGCTCAGGCAATGCCATTTGTCAGCATAACACGCTTGCCAGAAAGGCACCTGAAGTTGCGCTGTTTTGGGATGCCAAAAAGAACCATCCATTGTCCCCAGACCAAGTGACTGTCTTCAGCAACATGAAAGCTCATTGGAAGTGCAGCGCTTGCTTGCACAAATGGCAGGCTACATTGGGGGAGAAGTCGCGTGAAAAGACTGGGTGCCCAAAATGTGCCAAAGCAAACAGCGGCAGGAAAGCAGATGGCACCAGGCAGAAGCACCCTACTTTTGCAGCAGCACAGCATCCCTTGCTGCAGCAATGGGATCATGACAGAAACAATGAAAATGGGGACTTCCCTGACAACACGACATTACAAAGCAGCAAGCTCATTTGGTGGCAGTGCCATGAATGCCCAAAGGGCAAGGTTCACAGCTGGCAGGCTCGCCCATGCAATCGGACCTCGCCCAAAAAGCTAAGAGGATGCCCTTCTTGTGCTGGGAAGAAGCTTTGTGAGTGCAACTATTTAGAAACTGTCTGTCCCGACATTGCTGCTGATTTTGACGCTGAAAAGAATGGGGTCACACCTGCTGAAGTGACAAGTTCGACAATCACTAAGTACAGCTGGCTGTCAGATGAGCCTGGAGCCAAGAAGCGCTCTGCAAATCAGCGCACTAAGTACACAACAAGCAGATCTAACATTGATGTCATCGATGCTAGGCGCTCGTGAGCACAAAGCAAATAGCGATGCCTGCTGTGTGTCTGAACTCTTGGGCACATGGATAGACTTACAAACGGCTTGTTGAGGGTGATTTTAATGACTCTAATGATCATGATGCTATCTCTGGAGAGATGGAAGGCAGAAGAGGGGTGAGTACCATCTCCGTAGTTTTAGCCCTGCTGTGCAATGACCTAGCCTCTACTAAGCTCTACGCGTCTGCTTCATGTAGCCATGTTGAGTTATCTGATATCTCTGATGGCTCATCTGTCACTGGAAACCTCGCTTCATACACCTGATCATGTCCACGGCTTTTCATTGAAATGCATAAACCATGGATGCGTTGACTTCGTCTTGCTCAAAGCATTGCATGAAGCCATGTTGCATGCTGTCTGCAGAGAGGCAGCCTGGTTGATGCAACAAGAGTGGGGGATCTACTTGATGCCGAAAGGTGTAGCCTTTTCTGTTCTTTTTTTTCTGATGCCAAGGCACATGTGATCACTGTAAAACAGCAATTGCATGGCATGATACTGAGTCACAAGATTCAGACTGTAAACAGCAATTGCATGGCATGATACTGAGTCACATGATTGAGACTGTAGCTGAGTATGCACATGTGGTGCATAGGCATGTGCACAGAATGTACGGCTTACATGCTTTGTGGTGCTGATATACAGCTGGGGCAGTCTTCAAGTGGCTATAGCCTTGAAATGCCCAGATTGTTCTACTCACCAGCATCATGAATTGCATACCCTTCAGTTTTCATGGTGTCTGATAAGTCAAAACTGCAGGTAGAAAATGCCAGACGGACCATGTGCAGCGAGTACTCAACGGCATTGCAGAGTGTGCAGGACGCAAGGCCACTTGTCAACTTACACATTTCATCCCAACCATCATAAGCATGCATGATGCAGGATACCCATCCAAGGTACAGCAGCCCGTGAGGAAGATGCTGATGTAGCTGACAAAGGCAACAGAGAGGAAGGTGTTTGGCTAATGCCTCCATGTCTTCATTGAAGGAAGTACATGGGGACAAGCTGAGCCTGCTGTCCCCAGATGGCCAGCCACTTTGATTTGTTTTTCCAAACAGGTGATGCCTGTCAGCCTCTCTCGTTGATGTCATGTGCAAGCAGTGATTGTTGAAAAACAATTAGCAGCTTACATCGGGTCTGCTTCATCAGTCTGTGGTGCATGTGCTCTCTGTCTGATTGCTCTGCTGTGTTTTGAGAAGGGCTCAGAGCAGTCCAGTACCTCACTTGTATGCTGGACTACATACAAGTCACATGATGTTACAAATAACAGCATGTGACAACATGCGTGCTTGTGCCTTTCGGTATCATCTGTATGTGTTGCGTTCTCCAGACGCATGCTTGCTTGCCTGGCATTTAGAGGAAGCTGTTGCCTGTGCAGATGTGTCTTGAGTTCACTGGTCATGATGAGGCTGTTCAACAGACATATGACCCTCAGCATGTTTAGTGTGACAAGCTAGTGGACCTGTTGTTTTCCAGACATATCTCTGCTACCCCCAACAGAGCTGGCAATGATGTCAACACACAGGAGAGCAGCAGCAGGTGAGACGCTGTGCTGCCATTCCTCTTCTTGCCTGTATCCTCTGGATCTAATCAACCGGGCAGAAGGTGTCATCACTCGCTGTCAACCTGCTGCTGAGTCTTATTGGTAGTTGCTTGGAATGATACCGGCTCAATCAAACATACGCTACCTGAAACACACTGGTGCTGTTCACAGCCTAAACACATTTGTTAACTGCACTCAGTGTGCATGACATCAAGAGATAGTTGTAGGGTATAAACACAAGCATGTCTTGAATTACTTGAGGACAGTACCGGAGTGTTTGTTGCAAACTCTATGACAGTTGCTTTTCCTTGACTGTAAGAATGCATACAGCACATTCTGCTCTGCATAATCAGCAAATGCTGCAATATATGTTAATGGGCAGCTGCCGCAGCGACAACATCTGTTTTACTTGCAGCGACGACTATTTGCAAGTGGTGTGAGCCATGGCCACATCATTCTGTCTGCGTGTCAGTCAAGACTGTCAGAGGTCCTCACAGAGCAGAGCACTAGGAGTGGAACGGCCCTGAGCAAGATGATGGCTTCCGGGCTTGTAGCTTCCTTTTTCATTCTGGTGCTGTGATTCAGAAGCAGTGCACATGTAACAGTCACAGAGTACACCTCTGCTCCAGGTACACAATATTCATGCTTTCTGCAGCAATCTGACAGTTTCCTTTGCTGCGTGCAGTGCAAGGTGTGGATGAGACGTGAATAGTCTCAACCTTGTGCATGAACGCAACTGCAATTGACATGGCCAGTCTCTTGAATGAATGCAAACAATCAGGTCAGGTTGGGCCAGCAACATACAAACAGAGTTGGCAAGACCAGCATGTGTTGGTTGCACTGTATGGTCACAATTGGCATCCAGCAGTGCCTGTCCAGTGAGTAATAAGACATGCTGAGTCAGCTATGCACTGGCTAGAGAATGCCATGTTCACCACTTGCTACTGAGATGTATAAGAATACCTCTCTCTTCTTTTTTGTAGTCATGAAACTTGATGTTGACTGGCAATATGCGTGCAGGCTTTGAGCTTGTGCATGCTGGTTGCTGATGATGGAGCTGCACATCATTGCAGTAGCCAAGAGGGCCAAACAGAGAGGAGGGTGTTTGGCTGACGCCTCCACGTCTTAATGCCAGAGGTACCTTGGGACAAATTGTGCCTGCTGTCCAACGATGGCCAGCCTCTGTGAATCACCTTCTCAAGCACAGCATCAAACAGGTGATGCCAGTCAGCCTCTCTTATCAATCTCATGCAAGCAGCAATTGTTAAGAACAATTTGCAGCTTGCATTGTGTCTGCTTCAGCAGCCTGTGGTGCATGTGATGTCTGCCTTATCAGCCTGTGGTGCACGTGGTGTCTGCCTGATTCCCCTGCTGTGCTTTGGGCAGGGCTCAGAGCAGTTTGGTATCACATATGTATGCATAACATTATTAACATATCTGCCTTGATCTGCCTGCATGTTTGAATTTAAATTGCCACTAGAAAACAAAATGTGTCAGTTTTCCTTTTCCCTGAGTAATCATATGCATATGCTATAACAATAATGATATTAATTAAAACGTGTGCTTAGCCAGCAGGCATCAGGTACGTGCGACGCAAGTCAGTTCCCTCTAGACAGGCTTGTTCAGAGCTTCACTGGGGCAGCGGTTTAACTTTAACTTGTGGATGTCAAACAAAACACATGCATATGCTGATTGGCATCATCATCTTCATGACATCTCAAGGCCGTTGTGTGAAGACAATGTCTGTGCAGGTGTGCTGCAAGTTCATTGGTGTTGTAAAGGCTGGTCAAAAGGTGTATGACCCTCAAAAGGCTGATTATAGCAATCTGGTGAACATGTTGTGATCCAGGCATGACTCCAGCACAAGCAATGATGATGGCAATGATGTCAGCACACAGTACACATTCGGCATCTACTACCTCAGAAGAGCAGGTAGGACTCTTTGCTGCCAGTCCTCTCCTTGTCTAAAGGCCCTGCATGTGATCAGGCCCTGCATGTGATCAACAGAGCAGAAAAGATCATCAATGATTGTCAATCACTCGTGTTGGGTATTGGGTTAGTGTTTGGGTTCTTGATAAGATATGATGTTGACTGCCAACACATGTGCAGCATTTGTCTATGCAGGCTTGGTGCTTGTGCGTGCTGGTTTCTGATGGTGGACCTGCACATCACTGGCAGGCTGCTGGTCAACATGGGTAAGAAGCTGAAGCCTGTACAGCTTTGCTCTTTCCCTCTGGCACGCGAGCATAGCAATGAGCTGATGTGGTGTCTGGCGCACCACAACAACAGCCAAGTCAGGTAGGGTTCTGGTGTCTTTCTGATACATCAGCACGAAGGCTATTCAGTATTGTGCTTACAATGTTGGTCTGCCTCGCACAGCAAGCTGGCATGCATACATCACACTCTGCACGCTTGCTGATGCCAGCCGGTAAATACTCCTTGCAAGCCGTCATTCAAGTGCACTCATGACAGCATGTCTCATCACAGCTCAAGTGTATTGATGCCTGTGCCCTGTTTCGGTCAAAGTGCAGCACACAGACCACGCACACTCTCACTGCAGGCTATCCTTCTATGCCAAGCTGCACTTTGTCAGCCAGACACACAGAGCCCGTTGATAGCTGCAGTTCTTGCGGGTGATGCAGAAGTGCTCAGGTTGGCAGTATGTAAGCTAAACCCTGCTAGGTGCGGCAGAGCTGAAGATGTCATGACAGCCAGCCTGAGCAGCTGTGCACAGCAAGTGTTGGCTATTGACTTCCCACAGCTGGACACGATGCTGGGAGAGACTCAAGTCGTCTAGGCTGGTCCAGGCAGGAACACATCTGGCATGGCATATCTCAAGATGCCAGCCCATCACTTGAGGTCTAACACTAATAATACTGTTAGCTTGTATTGACCAAGGTATGCCTGTTTAGGTCAAGTTCAATTAGGTCACAGGTCCTACACTGCAGTAGCTCTGTAGTCATTCTGTTTCACAGCTACACTAAGTAGTGCTCTGCTTCCTCACGTGTATTAGACAGCTTCAACCAGACATTCAAGCACTTTCAGCCTTTGTTGAATACAATCAGACACTGCAAGCTAGACCTTGCTGATGGCACTCTAGCCACCTCCAGCAAGCTTCAGATCCTCTCGACAAGGCTGAGCGAGTTCAGCCATAAATTGGATAATATCAGGCGTGTATGCTGAAAGTTGCTGATTGTACTTTAGTCAGTTTGGGCTAGTATACGACAAGGCGCCTAGGCTGAAAGCGTTCTTATGTAAGAATGCTATATTCAGTGTCATTGTAAAGCAGAATGGGTTTTTGGTAGTCATGGTTTTCTTTTGAAGATGCAACTTCCTGAAAAAAACAGCTGGATAAGGAAAAGTACAGACGTGCAGATCAAAGTAACATGCTACACAGTGCCCTTTTGGCGCAAATTACACAGCAGAAGAAGAGTCAGACAAAGGGGATAAGCTGTTGGCGTTTTAGACAGCGTCCTGCAGCTGCTAATCCAGGTTCACCACTGCTTCAAGAGCTCCGACAAGTACTGCAGTTTCTCCGTTGGCATGCTCATACACATCCAAAATATCAGGCAACGACTGCTGTGGTTTGATCACACCGTGCTCAACTCGAATGGTGTGAGAGCGACGCTCCCCTGCACTGCCCGTTCCAACAGGTGTGCTAGTAGCGCTTGCAGCGTGGAGATGATGTTCAAACATCGTACACGACTGCTGCAACTGACCGCACTGTTCAGACCTGGCAGTGGCCTGCTTTCAGGCAAACCTCGCAAGTGCCCCACCGCGTCAGGCGGCTGACCAGACATGCACAAGAGCCTCAGAAGTCTGATGGAAGACTGCACGGAAGTACGCATGTCGTTGTCTGTTCGTTGCGTTATCTGACCTTGCAAGCCAGCTTGAGCAGTTGGAATTGTCAAATATGTCTGCCTTTGAATGCTCCATGCTGATCTGCAGGGCATGCCTATGACAATAGCAGTGGCGCTGACAGTATGCCACAGCAGCAAAGCCAGCAGCTTGACAAGGGTCCCGATACCAGCCTGCTTGCTGACGAGCTGCAGAAGCAGTGGCATGAATGGCTGAATGTGCACCTTGGCGACGTTTTCATCAAGCCTGCCAGCCATCGCAAGGTCTGGTGGTTGTGTGAAAAGTGTCCAGACAGCTTTCCACACATCTGGGAGGCTACTGTTGCGGACAGGACGTATGGCAGAGGCTGTCCCTTCTGCTCAGGCAATGCAGTTTGTCAGCATAACACGCTTGCCAGAAAGGCACCTGAAGTTGCGCTGTTTTGGGATGCCGAGAAGAACCATCCATTGTCT
>JAABUK010009192.1_pt1 | contig 13596 bp, 15 predicted proteins | sample 5559141 | NCBI WGS metagenome assembly JAABUK01 (sample SAMN10711869, study PRJNA513367) | rock metagenome | isolation source: Antarctica rocks | place: Antarctica: Victoria Land, Pudding Butte nord | collected 2016-01-03
GAGCACCGGTCTCGCCTGTTCCAAAAGGCTTGATCATCTGGGAAGCAAATCCGCTCAATGCTCCCTACCGTCGACTTCTGTGAAATCAGCGGCAAAGTGCCACACATGCCATCTTCAGCAGCAACAGGACGTGCTGTAAGGGTGTTGCAGTATGTAGCTACCCCAGCATATCCTCCTCTGATCCGGCAGAAGCTGAAGTAGGAGTCCCTGCAGGTGAGGAGTCAAGCCTGCGTAACCTGTGATCTGCATTTGCACTAAGGGCATACTGTCAGGGTAGAGTGTTTCTTACCAGCCCTCGCAAATTGTAAGCTCCCTGAAACGCTCCATGTCTGCTTTCGAGAGCTTGGTCTCTTGTATACAGACAACGTCTGCAGGTAGTATTGGAAAGACTTTCTTCTGAGGTAACTTTCCTCACGTTCGAGCAGTGATCCCAACACCTTTGGGCCTTTGCTGAGAACGCAAGCATACCTGCTTTCAAGTACTGCAGGAGACTGCGGATGCTGCCAAATCTCCTGTTGAGTACGGCCTTGAGGCCGTTCACATTCCATGTTACGATCTTCATTGTCGGATGTGCCGATGACATACATGTGCAGATGCCGCGTTTAGTACGTGTGGAACTGTGACGCTTGGAGAAAACATACAGCACGCCACGGAGTCACAACTTGAAAATGAAAAATGGTGCGCTGCATGAACCTTGGCCAACATGTGGGCGTTACGGAGCTGGAGTGTTGGAGTGTTGGTTAGCACCACCTATTCGTGTCTTTGCTGGCTTCAGGCTACTGTACTTGTACCATTGCCTCCTAAGAGATCAAGCGTCGCATAAAGACACTTTTGGACACAGTGAAGGCATTACATCTGACGTACCGTATGGGATTGAAACATGCAAAATACAATACAGCCAGCAACACAGAAGACCTACCTAAGAGTGTAATCAATTTGATGGAGGCTATTCAAATATCCTGAAGCTTAATGAATGTGCTAAACACCTGCTGGAAGTAAATACCAATCGAAGTAAATACCAATCGAAGCCTATGACATACCGCAACGACCAATATCAACAAGGCAAGCTGCGCTAAAACTAGGCTACACTTAGTCTATCAATAATGTGCATTGGTAATCTGCATGCACTGATCCTGATTTGGGTTTGCAAAAGTCTTCATTCACCAGCCTGCTATGCTCAACATGTAGCCACTCTTGACTTCTTGAGGCTGGACTTTTTTTTTGCAGATTGCAACTCTGATCACAAACTTAACGGCCTCTGCGAGCAAAGCCACCTCGTCCACGGCCAAAGCTGCTACCACCACCACCTCTGCCACCGCCACCGCGGCCTCCATAACCACCTCGGCCACCGCCACCACCATATCCGCCACCGCCATACCCGCCACCACCATAACCTCCTCCTCCTCCACCGTAACCTCCAACACCGCTGTAACCATTGTCCCCACCACCGTCCCGGGCCTTCAACTCAGGCAGCTCCTGGGGGGTTGAGAGGTACGCCTCTTGACCCCCACCCCTGGCTAGGCTGACGTCCTCTTCCTCTTCACCACCCTTGCTGGGGCAATTGCTGACAAATGACTGCAGCAAAGAGACACATGTCAATGCCGCCACGTAGGCATACAGAATCGTGCTCTGCACTTACAAGACAGCTGTCCACCTCTCAGACCGCAGCAAGCAAGATGGCAGCTGCTGCTGCTTCAGCAACGTTGCAATGATGTTGCCGTGGCTTGATGCCTGTCATTGTTATCATGATCAGCTAGCAAAAGCCGGGCAAGCTGTAGAAGAGAGCAACCATAAAAGTTGCCTTGGGGACACACACTGACGGCATCATGATCGCTGCCAGCTTGCAAGCTCTGTATGCAATGTGCAACGCCTGCTGTACACAGTGGAATGGATGCACAAGCCTAACATGCTGTCAAGCGCAGCACATCTGCTCTTGTTGGTGCAGTGACTGCTGAAACAGGATCTCAAACAGGGGAAGTACTCAGAACTGTATTTACCTGACCCTAGGAATTGCACCAAAGGTTTGCAGTCACAAAATAGCCAGATGTCCTTGACGCAGTGACAGGTCAGGTGAACGAACAGATACATGAATGGATGGATATGGATGCAGGAAGAGCAAGCTACCTGTGCAAGCTTGGATGGCACATCAAAGACAGCACTCTTGCCATCTGCTGTCAGGCTCATCCTCTTCACCTCTTCCACGGTGTCCTCAGAGGGCATGTGCTTCTTGAGGAAGGAGAAGACCAGTCCCGGCCGCTGAATCTCTGTAGGGGAGGTAAACATGAGAGTCGTGAAGTCCTCGTGCGCTGTCAGTAGCGACCGTGCCTGCACAGCAACGTAGATACATATTTACAGTTATAAAACAATACACATACTAATGATGTTGGAAACACTCATGACAAGTATGCTGACAACAGTCACAACGCTAACACAACAAAAGTAACTCAGCCATCAGACAGTCCGTCAGATGCAAAATTTTGGGGAAGATCTTGTTCCCTGAATCGTGGAATCCAGAAACATGTGGGCAAGGATGCACAGATCTGCAGAGCATGGCTATGTGCCTGATGTCACTGAGAGTGAAAGTCATGCTCAGCATAACAACCTTGTCGGTGATTTCTGTGCTGATTGGTCACTGACATACACAGATGTGTGACCCTGATTCACTTGTGTCACCAGTAATGCAGCATACTTGCGCGACAGAGGCAGTCAGTGACAACTGGGGAGTGCATGCCTGCTTTCAGGGCCCCTGTCAATGCTGTCAATGCAGTTGCAACATAGTAGTCTGGAGCTACGGTTTCCAGCAAGGAGCAGTGTGAGCAGCTCAGCAAGCAGTCTATGAGTGCCCTGACAACCACCATTGCTATACCAGTATAGTGTAGCACCAGTATCTTTTCAACAGATATCAAAACAGTTCATCTGTCTGCAAATTTCTAAACAAAAAGTGAAACCAAAGTTGCCATAATGACAAAATGTGCAGTCATCACACAGCTTGCTACGTAGGCTGCAGTCTTCTAAACAAAAACCGAAACAAAAAATGCCATTATGACAAAAAAACGCCGTTGTGACAAGAAATGCAGTCATCATGCAGCATGCAATGTGGGTATGCACCTTCAGTTCTGTGTTGCCAGTGATCTTAGCCAGGGCCAGGGCCACGGCCTTCTCAGCAGGCATGTCCTTGAGCAGCTGTGCAGCAGCTGACTGGAACCAGGGGATGCTCTGCTCATCCATCTCCTTCAGAGCCTCCACAGCCCTCTCACCTGTACCAACATGACAAATGGCTCAATGACAAATTGCTCAGTGACACATTGCTGAATGACAAGTTGCTCGGTGACTGATTGCTCAGTGATATGTTGCTTCATGACAAAGTCACTTGATGACAGGCTGCTCAATGACAGGAGTCATGACTTTGAAAAGTACATGCCTCCATCTCTACCACTACCAGCTGAATGCAGGCATTCGATTTTCTTCATGATCCTGAGCAGCCTGTTTGCTGGCATCACAAAGCCTCAGTTAATGGGAAATGCATGAGATGGCGACTGCATACATTGCACAGGCACATGGCGCACGCGCTCACGCGCGCACACACGCACACAGACAGTAGATGCAGCATGCGGGGTAGGCTCACCAGCAACCTTGGCCATATCAGCAGGCTGGGGGGCGCCCGTGCGCTCAAACTTGACACCAGCCTTCTTCTCAATGAAGGGAATGAGGCCCTCCTTGTTGCGCCCCACTAGCGTCACACACACTCCTGTCCTACCGGCACGCCCCGTTCTGCCTGTGTAAACAAATTGATTGATTGATTGATTCATTGATGGATTGATTATTTGATTGATTGCTTGCTTGCTTGCTCGCTTGATTGATTGACCAGAGCACAAGGTGCATGAGTCAGTGCAAGATGCTTGGGAAACTGCTGTCTAGTTAATGGTGGACTCGTCTGGTCAGTGATTTGAAACAAGCTGGCAAGGAATGCAGCTGTCCTGAGTGGGATCTACGCAGGAGACCTGTATGTGTGAGTGAATGGCATGTGCTGGCAAGCAGCGAGTACAGTAAGCTTAGAGCATACATGCTGGCAAGCAGCCATTGCAGTAAGCTTGGGGCACACATGTTGGCAAGCAGTCATTGCAGTAAGCTTGACTCACACATGTTGGCAAGCAACCATTGCAGTAAGCTTGGAGCATACATGCCAGCAAGCAGCCGTGTGAAGATGCAGTAAGCTGTGAGGTTCACAGGTGCAGGCGCTTATAGGCACAGTCTTAACCTAAGGAAGGAGCCCATCATCATCATCAAGCGAAACAAGCAAAGTCTCACCTGATCTGTGGATGTAGGTCTCGGGGTCTTTGGGGGGTTCACACTGCACCACCAGCTCGACCCCACTGATGTCTAACCCCCTGGCTGCCACATCAGTAGCCACCAGCACTGGAAATTTGCCGCTTCGGAATCCAGCCAGTGTCACCTCTCTTTGATTCTGCACAGCAGCAGAGAATGTCATTTGATTCTGCACATCAGCAAAGAAGCTCATTTGATTCTGCACGGCAGCAAAGAAGGTCAGGTGCATCATCATGATTTCAAGAAAGGCTGTTGAAACACAGGTTTAGCAAACAGGCCTTGGATGGTAAATGCAGCGCAAGTCAGCTCCATTTGGAAGACTTGTTGCATATGAGCATCACAACGCATTGATATAACCAGTTGCATGATGACAGCTCTCTGCATTGGAGTGTGTGGTCTGTGCCATGTCATCATCTCATGGCAAGCTGACAGGATGCCTAATACTGATGTCATTTGCACTGATGTAAACAGCAGAACATGCAGGCAGCATGTGTTTCATGTGGCGCTAGACTCTGGCCCCTGACCATAAACTACAGTCATATGACAATGTCAGGGTGCATTGCTGTTTACTTGCCAGGCTTTCTGAGCACTTGCCATCAGCACATTGAGCAGCACAAATACTCAAAGGCAGTGCTAAACAAGTTGGTACCCTGCAAACATGACCACTTCTGTAAGCTTATGATTTTGAGACCAAAATTGCAGAAAGTTGTGAAGCAAACACAGTTGTGATGGCATTCCAACCTGTGGGATATCTCCATGCAATGCCATGGCACCACAGTTCTCTGACAAGGAGGCTGTCAGCTCGTTTGCATCCTTCTTGGTGTCTGTGAACACAATGGATCGACCAGCACAGCCATGCGACTTGATCATGTCTGCAACAATAGTGCTGCGCTGCGTCCAGTGACATGGCAGCACTAGATGTTGCACACTGGTCGAAGCCTGCAAGCATAGGAGACAATACTTTTGGTGGGTTTTGACTTGACATTGGTTGATCTGAACGCTAAGGCAGAGATATGCAAACATGCTGAGGCCACGCACACAGTCAGGCACATTTGCTATACCACATCCTGTATGCTGCAATTGATAATAGACGCGACAGTAACTAATTACATAACATCTGCATTTGCAAGCTGGCATTTCTGTATCAATAAGTGTGACAGATTGCTCACAACAGCCTTTCAGTCTTGTGAACAGTGAACAAGACAGTGAACAACAGTGAACAGTGAACAGCAGTGAATAAGACAGTGAGCGAGTCTTGCTAACAGTCTTGTTAACGAATGTTTGCATGTGTGGCGCTCTGTGGGCTCACCTTCATCTTTTGGGTGCCAACTAAGTCCACCAGCCTCTGCTCTTTCCGGAGGAAGCGGCGGGTGATGTCCTTGACCCAGGGGGGTAGGGTGGCGCTGAACAGCAGGGTCTGCATGTTCTCTGATGATCCACCAGCATTCAGGATCATCTCCACGTCATCGACAAAGCCCATGTTCAGCATTTCATCACACTCGTCCAACACGCGAAACCTGCAGCACACATGCAACAGTGAGGAAGGCTTGGCAGGATCTCCTGCATTGGGGCTTACACACCAAGTGCTTAAAAGGTACTGCACAGACATGAACACATATGCAGAATTTCGTCACTTTAGTACGATTTTGCTTGACATCATTGCATTGTGAGAACTGCCCAATTAGCTGTGTGCAGAAAATATGCTGTTTAGACTTTGTCACAGCATAGACATGTACATGCAAGTGCAAATAGGATGATCCTTGCATAGGCAGGATATAGCTACTTCAGTGAAAACTCACTGCAGCTCGTTTAGTTTCAGAGTGTTTCTCTGAACATGGTCCTTGACTCTGCCTGGGGTCCCCACAACAATGTCAATGCCCCTTCTGAGGGCACTCTCCTGGGGCTGATAGGGGCTGCCCCCATACAGACATAGTGTGCTGAGCTGATATGCTTTGCTGATCCACTCAAAGTCAGCGTGCACCTGCATGTCATGCCTCCTGATCAGAGCTTCACAATAGAACACCGCTTTGAACATAACACCAAGGTTGCTGATTTTCAGGATAGAGCATTGAACATGACACACATGGTGATCACGCACAATTGCATTGCAGACCAAAGTCTCAGAAAGAAAATGCTGCAGCTGCTGCCAGATGCACAAGTGCTGCAATGCAGAAGGCGATCAGCTTTATCCGCATTTACCAATGCGGATAATCAACATGCTGGGGCTTACTACTATCTGTGCTTGGACAGCATGAGTTACAATCAACAGGGCACATATGCCTGCAGCATACCTGCTTTGCCAACTCCCTGGTAGGTGCAAGTACAATGACTTTAGGGCCTCTGCCAAATGCCCTTTTGCTACCATCATAGCCCTGACTGAGCCTCTCAATGATGGGCAGAACAAAAGCCAATGTTTTGCCACAGCCTGTTCTGGCACGGCCCACCAGATCAAAGCCATCAAGCAGAAAGTTCAGTGTCTGGGCTTGTATGTCGAACAAGGAGTCCATGTTTTTGGCTCGAAGTAGTGACTTGATAGGCGCTGACAGTCTGAAGTTGTCTAAAGCCAGAGGGTTTGCTGGAGCTACTGGCTCGGGAGCGGGTGTAGCGGCCACTGGAGCTTCTGCAGCTACGGTGGTGTCTTCGCTGTCGCTGCTGCTGTGCACACTGTCCGTCTTGGACTTTTTCTTCTTTTTCTTTGGCTGCTCGTCTGGTGTAGCAGCTGCAGCTGCTTCTGTGGTCTTTCTTTTCTTCTTGGAGGACTTCTCTGCGCTGTCTTTGCTTTTGCCGTCCTTGCTCTTCTTGGACTTCTTTTTGACCTGAACGTCGGGCTGCCCAACGACCAGCGTCTCGCCTTTTGTCGACTTGAGGTCCGTTGAGGCCGCCATCGCAACAGAGGCAGGGAGTACAAGCAGATCTGCCACAAACAGGCTTGTGCACAACCTTTCCGATGCTGGTGCAGAGGCTGGAATGGCGCGAAAGAGACCACAGGCGCTGCACACTGTGGACGACTTCTTGACGGCCACTTGAGCTTTGACCAAAGTTATTGAACCTAAACCGAACCCTAATAAAACGCCAGCGACCACACAGCACAGCACAGCACTGCAGCACCTAGTTATCTGGGACACAGCCTCGAGTTAAGAAGGATCTGCGTAGCAGTACGACCACAAGCAAACTCTATCCTCAAAATTCCTGCTATTTACAAGCTTTGCTGCAAGGTCCGACAAGGTCTTCTGCAGCGCGACATTGCCTATGGGCGAATAGAATAGCGTGCAGTAGAGAAGCGGGCACCAAAGTTTATCTGACGCGACGCTGGTATCTTCTGTGACACCCTGCAGAAAAGAGCACCGACTCGCGCAACCTGCTATGCAATAGCCTAGGAAGCCAGTTTGCAGCAGTTCCTCAGCACCGCTGGCCTCGCGCCCTGCCGGCGCAGCACTACTCTACATCTGAATCAAACTATCGATGATTGCGTGCTCGCGTGACACACCCTGTAAAATCAGGTGGTGACTGTTTGGCTTACAAGCAGAATTCGTTGTGTTTAGGAGGAACCAATCTCAGTCATCTGCGCAAGGTTCATGTCTGGCTCCCCTAACCCTGACATGGACCCAGTGCTTACCAGGCCAGACTCTGGCGTTGAAGCTGCGGTACAGACAGACCACATGATAGATGTATCAGACACATTCGCAAATATGGCAGACGCAGTCCTAGTTCTGGAAAACACAGAGTTTCCTGTTCACAAGAACATCTTGGCAGCAAATTCTAAGGTGTTTGCAGAGGCATTCACTGCTGCATCGCGTGAAGCTGACCAGACCAACCCCTCAGGCAAAGTATCAGTTTGTTTGTATGGCGACAGTTTGTCAGAGATTTCTACAGTTCTCTCCTATCTGTACAAAGATTGTTTGTTTGGGGGAACCTCGGACATTGACTGCCTTGAAGACATCAAGGTGCTAGTCAAAGTTGCACACGAGTACAGCATGCTTAGTGTCATAAGCGTATGCGAGATCCAGTTAATCGCTAAGCTTAAGGAAACAAAGGATGACAATGAGTGGGTGTTGTTTTATGATAATGAAGCAGTCGTCTCCTGGACAGAGTTTGCAGAAAAATTTAGCTTGGATACATTCTTGGCACATTGCGAGGCATTCATGATCGTGGACGTTGATGCAACTCTTTGGATGGACCCCGCTATGAAAGCTGACCGAATCAGCCGAGGCTGTCTATTGAGGGTGCTGTATGGACAGCAGGCATACAGGAGAAACGTGTGTGCAGACAGTAACACTCACAGCAGGTCTACATTTGCTGGAAGGCAGGATTTAGACATGAGCATAATGCAGCTGCTGGAATGCAGGAACCTTTAGCAATTACAGACTAGCTTACGTGCAGTTTGAACATATGGATTACATGTCACTTTTATCTTTGATATTGACTTTGGTCAAGCGTCTTGAGCTGAAAGCTGCAGCGTAGTCCGTGGCAACGCGTCTGCATTTGTCCATCAGAGCAACTTAGCATCAAAAGTAGCAGACCTCAAGTCTTTCATGGCTTCAGACTGGTGAGATTCCTTGGTCATGCAGTCTGTAGCATATTTGTGAATTCTGTATCAAGGCTTTCTTTGATAACATGTTCTTCTAGAGAATCCAGCCTCAACCGGCCAATCTGAATGTCTATCATGTCAAGTGAATGCTGGAGGGCCTAACACCTGCTGGACGGCAGTCACATGCAGAGTTTTGTGATTCATTTGGTATCAGATTGCAGGGGTGGGAGTGGAGTAGCTAGTACAGTATGCTTTGTGTGGTGTGATACAGTGACAGCTGCTGCAGCAACGAATAAATAACATGCGAACTGATTATTATGCACCAATACACTTATATACTTTTTGATACGCACACCTTGCAGTCATTCTGCCGCATACAGAAAGCTCATGTGCTGAGTTCCTACAGGAAAATTTCGTACTGAGTAAGCTAGAGCTTACTACAAATGCACATATACATTTCAAAACAGGGCTGCAGTCCCCAGTCCAGCCGATTTCAAGGAACGTCTGTGCTTATTTGACTATGCCAGAACCAAAAGCAACCTCTGAAGGCACACCACAATCTTCGTAAGAAGGCGCACTCGCCCATCACAATGACTGTGGCAGATCATCAGCCTGCCATGAGGATTCGTGGCTGTGAGGTAGACTGGCGCGGCATCCAGGTCTCTGCGTGTCCCTGACTATAGGCTTGTCCACCATCTTGGCTGAAGCACCTTTTGATGCAATGCCCATTTGGTCCCTGTAGGTAGACCAGGGTTCATTTTGTCATTTGGTCCAGGAAGACCATAATGACGCTAACGCATCATAGTATCATTAGTATCTCTTGGTACCTTATGATGGTACACATATGCTCAATATCAGGCAGCAGAGGCATTAGCGACATGAATATGCATTCTTGATGCGGTGACGACCATGCACAGCGTCCTGCTGACATTGATTGTTGAGAACAGTGGCCCATGGCAGCGTCCAATGTTACTTTCGTCACTATTGTATGCCCAAAACAGTAGTATGTTAGACATGCAACGACAAAGTAGAAAAGAACGTAGGCATGGTGTGATATTACGATAATAGCTTAACACATAACATGCACACCACCTGACATGCACCCCATATATACTTACGTTGTGTTTTTTATAGTTTATACGCACTGCACAGAATGGCAGGATCTACATAACTGCAGCTTCCAAGACACATGCAATGCCATGCTGGCTTTTGGTAGTTTGCTGTTACCGCAAAAAACAGTCAGACCTGTAATTCCAGCTGAGCCCGGATGAGCTGAAGTGCATGCCTCTCAGACTCGACCAGGACCAGGTGGTGAATGTCAAGCTCTTGTATGAGAGCATTCCTGATCACATGTCGCATCTGACCGTCATGGGCATGTGACCGTCTGCAAACACATGCATTGCAAGCTTGTACATATGGCACTTGTCGGTTTACACCTGAAGCATAGGACAAACTGCAGGGCCAGACTTGGACGCTCAGTTACAACTGTGTCTGGTTGATTCTCACTGTTGCATGAAAGGCACATGAATGGTCAACCCTTGACTTGCAATGACATGCACTATGTTACAACCGATCATTGTCAACTAGTCAAGCATCATAATGATGGTGCATATGCCAGTTGACTTGCATGCCTTGTTGTTTTGCACAAGCATAACTGCATCTGCAACAGGCGTGACAGGGAACAACCGTGAGTCGACAGTGACAGTGCGCAGAAGTGGTTTGTTAGTGACGGTGGGCATATGTATACATCTGCTGCATTGCCAGCTGTACATTTGATCTTGCTCAAATTTGACGTACAAGGGCAATGCTCTCACGGTTGGAAAGCGGACGCATCGTACTATGCAACCATCTCAACACATTGCACCCCCTTGAATGGCAAGCGTGAATGAATTACATGCACTGTTGCTCTACCATGCGGTTCAGAGAACACGAGGGCCTTACCAGTAATACCTGGCTTACGGTGGTGAGATGGGAAGAGGGCTTGGGCAATGGGGAATGCAAGGGGCCCTGGTCATAATTGCAGATAATGATGCTGGGCAGATGAGTCATCCCTGCTTCTCTGGCTACTTGCTACACCAGGCAAGGTCAAACAGTTATACAAGTATGTGATGAGCTGGGTTGTAGAGCCAGTGAGTGGAAAGCACATAAGCTGCACAAAACAAGATAGCTCATGAGACAGGACTGGGCAAATGAAGCTGTCAGAGAGCAGGCTTGAGTTGAATGACAAGGCAACTGCCAGCACCTGCTGTTGTGAGACACGGCACATGTAGGAGCAAAGTCTCATGTCATGCAGCAAATTCCTGAAGGCAAACTTCCTATGGACGATGGGCAGTTAATGGTGAAGCAGACGCGGGAGTGACTTGATGCAGCTGCTCCTCACCCTGACAACGGTCCCATCTGCATGGTTGTCCACCACAAAGCTTTCAAGCACAGATCCCAGAGCAACCTCCACAGCTACTGCCCATTTGGCATCAACAAGCCTGAGCTGCGTTCCAATTGGCCCAATAGGGGTGCAACTGGAGGGAGCATGACTCACGCCTCTGAGGAAGTTGTCGTACTTTGCTGGTGAGTACCACCTTTTGTCAGACAGGAAGGAAACCATTTGTCCTGTCAGCGCTGGCAAAACGTATCTGGACACATGTCTCCTGGGTATTGTGCTTGCTGCGGCAGTTGTGCTGATGCATTGCTTGCAAGCTGGGTGCTGTCAGTTGGTGCTGATGCATCGCTTGCAAGCAGGCTGCTGTCAGATGGTGCTGATGCATTGCTTGCAAGCTGGGGGCTGGCAGCAGCATGTGTGGCAGCGAAGAAGAACATGAGCTCCCGGACACCTATTGATGTGGTGTGCCTGCATCAGCAAAGATGTCTTGAGCATCAGCAGTATCTGTATCAGGAGACACAAAGGAAACGAAGCTGCTTTGTTTGCAGACACATCAGCAGGCCCTTCAGCAGCACATCATGTGCAAGGCCCTGCTTCTCCGTATGCTAGGTTCAGATTACAGCAAGTTAAGGACATCTGTGGGCATGGCTACAAAAGGGTCTAAGTTACTGAAATATGTTGCTGCCACTGATTGTACAGACCGGTCAGGTTGCAATGTACTACCAACGGCGCCGTGTATGCAGTGATGGTGTAAGACATTCCATCATGTGCATCATCATGCAACGGGCTGTGCCATGTCTGTTGATCATCCCTGCCATTGGCACATATGTTGTGTCTCAGCCATGGGACGTTCGCATAAGCCACACATGGTTCTCAGCCATCAACTCATGTGTGTCACCTGGGGTCAATCTTGCCTGTGTGATGCTTGCTGAGAGCTGCATACATGTCCAAGACAGCAGTATCAGGCGACCTGAGCTTGTAAACAAGCGCGTTGCGTGCCAGGGGACCACCAGGAGTTGCAACCTGCAGAGATCACAAATCCTTACACAGAAAAGAGCAGGCTTGCACACTAGCATAGGCATCTTCAGCTTCATGTGTTGACAGTGTTGTAAAAGAAAGATGTTGTCTGACTGACTGGTGCATGATGTCTGCCACTTTGACACGAACTACCTACAAGAAATGATGACAATATATCAGCCTATGGTCAGGCTGCATATTACCATCAGGTGATGACGCTGTGAAAGCCAAGCTAACGGGCTAGCATGTTGTGTGCATTTGGGCTTGACATTGCAGCTGAAGGGGACTACAAAATGCCTTGTGCTGCAACATGGCTATGATGCACTGTGGTGGCGGGATATATCTCTTCCACTGTATACTGGCATTGAAACATACCATGCGGTGTTTTGCAGCTGTGATTAGGCCACAAGTAGCACGTTCCAGTGTGTAGCCAGCTAGAACAGCTATTTGGCCCTCTGGCACGGTCAGCTGTGTCCACGCTCCAGTACTGTCCATGACCTACGCAGTTTCAGCAACACATATGACAAAGCAGGTTCTAGTGATTGCTTGACGCTGAAACAGAGAAATTTGTGTCCAATGTCCCAATGTGAAGGCTGTGTGGGCTGCTGATGGTCAATGCAGACAGGCGTGTTGAAAAGCTCTGCAGCCCACGTATAAGCAATAAGGTACCGTAGCAGGCCACTTGCCGCACCTGGATGCTCTGTGCGGCATCACTGTATATCAGCGTCAATAGACCTTCCTCTACATCTGCCTGGCAGCTGGTGGATGCAGCAGTAGTCACAAGTGGCAAGTAGTGCAGGGCCTCAAAGCTTGAGCCGCTTGCGTATGCCTTGTCATCTATTGTGTGACATTCAATGATAGTCTGAAAGGCATCTGCTGATAGTCCCAGCAAGGAGGCCACGCTAGCCAGGTACCCCTTGGCCAGCTCATCTAAGGTTTGCACTACCTAGAAGGCATCGTTGACTTGCAAAGACAAGACATGACTGTGAGCTGGTGATTTCTGGACAGCCGGTCGTTGAACAATTGCAATGCATTACTGATGGCTCACGTACCGTGACAATGAGATGCTGCAAAATGCCCAGATCCCCCAGAGCTTCGTGTCCTGGGCGGTACTCCAATCTTTGAACACCAGGAGATGTATGAAATCCTATGTATCGGTCGTCAGGAAGCTGCTTGCTGAAGACCTCGAGCTGCCCTCTGAAGGCTTTGGCAGCGACGTATAACGTCGCAGCTGCGACGGCAGATATTGCATTCTTCGTACAACCTATCTGCCTCAGCTGATCCAGCTGTGGATCGGACAGGCTGCCGCAAGCAGCCGTGCTGGGCTTCGTCTGCGTGTCGGGGATAA
>JAABUK010009193.1_pt1 | contig 13594 bp, 10 predicted proteins | sample 5559141 | NCBI WGS metagenome assembly JAABUK01 (sample SAMN10711869, study PRJNA513367) | rock metagenome | isolation source: Antarctica rocks | place: Antarctica: Victoria Land, Pudding Butte nord | collected 2016-01-03
AGATATCAAATTGAAGAATTGTCGAACTCAGAATGAAATCTTGTTTCATGATAGTCAGCTATGAGTCTCGTTCAACGAACTTCTACAAATGAATCTGATTCGTGAGATACATGATCAATCGTTGATTGATCATTCTGAAATTCTTAGAACAGTGAAGATCATAAAGCGAAATTACTATTGATCTTCTATGCGAAAAATGATGAATCGATATATTCAAAACTGCTACGTATGTCAACATTCAAAGACATCAAGAAATAAATCAAATAACTTGCTTCAACCTCTATTTATATCTGAACAGCGATGGCAGAACATAGTCATGAACTTCATTATTGATTTATTTGATTCATACGACTACAACGCTATTCTGACTGTCATCTGCAGATTGTTGAAAGAAAGACATTATATTTCTTGCATCACTGATGATGAAGATATCACAGTCGAAAAGACAGCTGAAATGTTGCTTTAATGAATATATTGAACTCACGATCTACCAAGCTTCATTGTATTCGATTGAGATTCTCAGTTCATCTTCATTCTTTGAAAGTCTCTTTGCAAACGACTGAGCATTTCTCTTCGATTGTTCATCGTCTATCACTCTCAGATCAATGATCAAAGCGAACGAGTCAATCAGAATGTCGAGCGATATCTTCGTTTCTTCTGTTCATACATGCAGAACGACTGATTCAAGTGACTACTCATGATTGAGTTTGTTGACAATAACGTCTTGTCTTCAGTCATTTTCTTGACTTTCTTCTTCATGAACAAGAGCTTTCACCCTCGTATGAGCTTCGACCTCGACATCATCGAGTATGAAAGCACTCACGAACGTCTGCAGATTGCTCAAGTCGAAGATATATTTAATCACATGAATAAGACACTGATCTTCGCTCGCGAAGCTCTGATCAAAACACGGGAACAAATGATGAATCAAGCTAACAAGCATAGAAAGAAGATCAATTACAAGATTGAATCAAAGATGTTTCTGAACGAATGAAACATCGTTACAGCGAAACTCTTCAAGAAATTGAATGACAAGATGCTCGACTCTTTTCAGATCACAGACTCTGTTGACTCATTCTATAAGTTGAAACTATCAAAGACTATGCGTATACATGATGTATTTCATTCAGAGCTTCTTCATTCTGTCGTTGATGACTCTCTGCCTGATTAAAAGAATGAACCTTTGAAATCAATAGTGATAAACGATGAAGACGAATGAAAAATCGACGATATATTGAACTCTTGATGATATCAAAGACGACTTCAATATCAAGTCAAATGAAAGAGCTATGACAACGATCTCAACTGATATAACGCTGACGACGATGAGTTTATGAATGCTCAAGAGATGATTGATGAATTTCATACCAGATATTCAAGAAAAGCGCACTAAGAAACAACATTCATGCAAACATGAATAGTCAAAAGAGAAAGATAATGTTACGATTCTAGTCTTCGTCTATTCTTCGCCTAGTCTTCGTCTGATTTCATTCTAATCTAGTCTAGCACAGAGCTGAGAAACACACATATAAGAATCAAGTTCTTTTCTGTAGATACTTTTCTTTCTTAGCATTTATTTATTAGTTAAATGACATCTCTATGACTCACTCTAAGTCGATTTCTAACAGAAACTGCAACAAATAGATCTGAAATTGAGTCGTTTCACAAAGAACTGAGTTCAGACATGTTGATTTGATCTTTGAGATACAGTATATATCTTAAGCTCTGACGAATTTCTGAAATGATCTTCAAGAAGTACTTAGTCTGAGTTTTTTAAAGTTCATTTATCAAGCTCTTTAGCAAAACTGACTAAATATTAAACACAACGCTGAGTATGTTTTTGTAACTGTAAAATAGTGAAAATGTGATTGTTTGATGATGAGATAAATGAGATAAATGAGATAAATGAGTCAAATACATCTCATTTCACTTTAAATGTATTAACGCTGTAAAATAAAAACAAACAACTAAAGTGAACAGAAAGAAACTATCTTGCTTTGTTTAACATCTTTTAGCTCAACATTTGATTAATCTAGATTGAGTCTCTCGCTGATTTTTCTTTCTCTTTATTTCTAAACTTTCTAATGAGCTAACTGATTGAATAGAATGTATTCAAATCTTTGATCAGATATTCAAAACAAGATACAAATCATTTTAAATCATTATCATGAAATGAATTTCTTATCTTTCTTTCGTTGATTTGTCTAAGAATGTAGAATCTTTCATGAGTTCTTTTATGATTCTGAATTCTGAATGAATTTCTTCATTTAAATTGTAGCTTATCAGAGTTCTTCTGATACAGCATGATCAAGTCTTTAAGTTGATGATTTATCAAACTAACGTCTTGATCATACTTATAAATCATATTTTCTCATTGTTTCTGTGATAATGCTTTTACATAGTCATAAGAGTTTAATTTAAATTGTATGTATCTTCTTATCTTCTGAATATGAAAGACAAACGAACAAAGCTCAGCTACTCAGTCGAAAATGTCTCGTTCAGATAACGTCAATAAAGTAAAAGAAGTAAACATAATCTTCTGAATTGAATCAATGATGATATCAATAGAAGACATTTTTAAATAGCTAATGACTCTGAAATTGATGAACTTAGTGACTCAATTCAGAGTCTGATTTCAATTAACATTTTCAAATGACTTTCTAAGCACATTTTCTAGTAACTTGTTGAATATTTCTATCATTTCAGTGCTTCTTGAGAAATTAGAAGAGTTATATGATATTGAGATGCTTTCAAAGCTCAAAAAGACTCTGACAACGAGATTGTTGAAATGCTGTTCTCGATCACAATATATGATGTAAGATCTTTGAAATCAGATGAATACTTTTCTTAAAGACTCGACAACATCTGATGCATTGATTGAAGACGTAGCAAAAGATATTATCTTCTTACTGAAGTAACAGATCATGTTGAAGATGTACTTATTATCTGCTTTTGTTTCTGTCAGTGAATTTATAAAGTTCATATTTAGAAGCTGAAATGAAAAAGTTATCTTTACATAATTTAGTAATTACAATCTAGTTGCAAATTCATGATGAGCACATTTCAGACAATCAGCAATATACTTTTCAACATCTTCAGATTGATTAAGTCAATAACACAGTTTTCATAATCTTGCTAATGTGTCTGTTTTAATTCAATGATCAGCTTGATCATATGCTTTCAATAGCAATGAATGTACTTTTATCTTGAAAACACATGACAGATATTGATCTTTATAATGAATTCAAAGCACTTCGTCTATCATTTAATAGTTCATGAAACTTCTCATTACTTTAACGAGAGAAACAGAAGTAAAGTCTGTAAGAAATCTGTAGATGTTCTTGAATCATATGAAGTGCTTGTAAATCTGTTCTCAAAAGACGTTTTCAGACGTAATAGTCATAATATTCAGATTAAAGATGAACATATCACTGATAGTGTTCTGTTCTATGATCTCTAGTCATTCATCTAAAGTAAGCTTTGTTAGAAGTTCTTCAAATCTCTCTTTTTCATCTCATCAGACTTAATGTGAGCTCTGTTTCGTCAGCTCAATAGTCATTTTCTGAACTTTTCTATCATTTGAACAATCATTTGAATTGAACAACGTTCTTGACAATTCATCTGCTACTTTATTTCAATGATCTGATATGTATACAATAGACACATTGAGTCGATGCAGCTTATCGACTCAATGTTTGTATATTCTCTCATGAAGATCGAATTTTAGAAAATATGTAAGTAATTTGTGATTTGTATGAACAATCACTGAAATATATGAATGCTTGCAGAGAGAATCGTACTTTTTTACAAAAGTAATGATCACACATAGCTCTTTTTTATACACAGAGTACTTTCGTTACAAGATGAATCATGAGAAGAAGTTGTATAAAATAAACACTTTCACAAGCTTGTTGTTCTTTATATCAACATTAAAGAGTTCTTGTAATTGAATAATGACTAGACTTGCAGCAAAATTGCTTGCATTTGTGTAAAAATGAACTGATAGTGACAAGTTAATGTTATACATGCTTGTTCTAATAACACATTTGATCTGCAATATTTCAAATGATAGTTGCTTCAACTGCTTTCACTTTCAGAGTACTTTTCTTGTAAGTTGAGCGAGAAAATAAAATAGTTTCGCGAAGTTCTTGACTCAGCGACGAATTATGTTTACTACTTCAAGAAAGAATCTTACTTCGATTTAATTTTTAGAAGCTTTTCACTTTAAAATCTTCTTGATATGAAACTTCAGAACATTGACAAAGTTTTCTACTTTATGAATCACATTTAAAGTCTTGATTTCGCTGACAAATAACTTAAGCTTCTTGAATGATAGCTGTAATAGAACTCATTCAACTTGAGAAAAGAAATGCTGACTTAGAAAGTCGTATTGCTTCTTGAAACTTCTAAAATCATCAAAGAAGTCGTTTATGTAAAAGATCATGACAAATAGTTTCTCAAAACTATTAAAGTGCAGTAGTGATGATTCTCTATATGATGAAGACAAAGCTTCAAACACTTAATACATGAGCTCAATTAATGTAAATTCTGCTGATTACAAGCTTTGCTGCATACGTGTTGACTGTAGTTAATTGATGTCAGATATCATAAAAGCAAAATAATGTTTATCATTTGAATGTAAAGATATTCTCAGATAAGCGTGCTTTAAATTTGCAGAAAATAAACAACAATGTTGAGAATCAGTTAAATTGTCATGCATCTTGAAACTCAACTTCATATAAATATCAGAAAGTTTCTTTGTAACTCTACTATAATCAAAGATGACTCTAGATTCATCTTGAAAAGTGAGATTCTTCACTTTATTCACTATGACAGCTTAAGCATTTTATCAAGATAATTTATCATTGATAGTTTCTATAAACTCATATACACATTCTTTTATATCTTCTTGAATAATCTTATGAAATCATTATTCAAAGTGTGCTGATCAACATTTCTGAATTAAATTGTTAGCGAGTTTAGTTTCTGATGCTATTTAAACTTAATATACAATTAAATTGATGCAGAATAAATTAATGAAATCTGTGTTGTTTAAATGATGATTGTCAGAAACTAGACTGAACTAGAAATTCTATCAATATAAAGAATTGATTATTATATTACTTGAACTAGATATAAAACAATATATCAGATAATGTACAAGACGAAAGACAAAGAGCAAAAGAAAAGAATGAGAACTCAACTTCTATATACATAAATTAAGCAGAATCAAGACTAGACAGTAGTTTTATTGACTTAAGATTGCAAAAGTTTGCACATATGATTGAGATGATCAAAACAAAATTGCTGAAACTAGATTAAAATGACAATGACTAAATTAATGACTTAATTCATTAAATTGTAAAACAGATTCAATGAATCAAGATTATTTAAAATATCAACAATTTATGTTTTAAATTGAGTTGATGATCTGACATCATGACAGTAACTTCTCTCTTTAAGACTGAGCTTCTGCAAGATGATAAGAAGAAACAAAATGAAATGAGAAAGAATTGAAGACAAAGACTGAAACAAGATGAGAATTAATGTGAACACATTTTAATGTAATGAAGCACAGATGAAACTAGAATAAATCTGAGTCACATTTGAGTCAAATCTGAGCAAAATATCTAAAGAATGAGACGAGATGAGACGCATTTTAACATAATGATGCACAGATGAGACTGAAATGCATTCAAGTCACATTTGAATCAAATTTAAATAAGATATTTGAATCAGATTTAAACAAGATCTGAATCAGATCTGAGTAAGAAAAAGATGAAATGCAGTTTAATATAATGATGCACAGACGAGACTGAAATAAATCTGAGTCACATTTGAGTTAAATCTGAGCAAGATGAGATGAGATGCATTTTAACATGATGATGCATGAGCGAAACTGAAATGCATCTGAGTCACATCTGAATCAAATTTAAATGAGATGTTTGAATCAGATCTAGACAAGATTTAAGTCAGATTTGAGTAAAAGAAAGATGAAACATAATTTAATATGATGATGCACAGATGAGATTGAAATAGATCTGAATCACATCTGAGTCAAATTTGAACAAGATGAAACAAGACGCATTTTAATATGATGATGCATAAGTGAAACTAAAATACATTTGAGTCACATTTGAGTCAGATTTAAGCAAGATGTCTGAGTCAGATTTAAATAAGATCAAAGTCAAATCTGAGCTGAATTGAAATGATGAAGATTGAATTTAAAGTTCTTGACATTGACATTAAGATATTACATATGACAATACATGTGATTCTTCAACAACAGAATTGACGAGATGATATTCATTGAGTGTTTGTTCATCATTATTCAAAAGATGAAAAGACTTTCAAGTAAAGAAGTGATCTTTTCAATTGATGTAATACTTGAGCAGAGATGAATTATAACATTTATCATGCTTGAAGTTTAATATGCTGTTTACATATCAGAATCTTTCATCATTCTCAACAACAACAAGTTCTTAAAGTTTCTAACATTAACTTGAGAAAGAATCACTTGCAATATGATTCAAAAGAGTGACATGAAAGATTAAATGAATCTTCATGAATGTTAAAAGATTTAACTCAATGATCAGAAAATTGTTCTTAAAGACATGCTTGATCTTGAAAAGATTAACATTATGATCATTTAACTTGACAGTAAGATGAGTAATGCTGAGATTGCAAGCATTTAGTTAAACTTCATCTTTGACGAAGTATTTAAAACAAGAATGACAAGAGAAATTGACATTGAATTTATAAATGATCTGAGCTATAAGCATTTCATCATGTAAATGCTCAGTTAATTTCTTCATCTTCTTGATGAACTCTTTTACATTGATTAACTTATCTTGAGCTTAAAACATAAGATTCTTGAGCAAAGACTTAAAAGACTTAAAGTTTAAACATGAGTTCTGATTTGAATTGATCAAGAAGAGTGATGTTAAAGTAATTAATGATGATGCATTATTGATGATGAATTCAACTTCAGAAAGTCATTTAACTCAGTCATTCTGCATGTAGTTAATGAAGACTTGAAGATAATGCTTCATGACAGCATTGATTCTCTTGATTTGATCATTGATTTCAAAATGATATGTTGTTGATAACTTAATGTCTATCGACTGACAATGAGATTCATCTGTACATGATGTCAACTACGAATCTTTTGATTCTATTCTGTGTTTGAATAGAAGTCAAAAGAGTCAAGAGATCTCAATTCAATGCAGTTCAAATGATGTTAGAACGTTGCGTGATCAGAAAAGTCATCATGCAGAGTTTTCACTCATGCAACAACACTCTTTCTAACAGTCACAATCGATCTACAAAGAAGATTAATGACATGTCAATGTCAGTAAAAGATGAGAAGATACTACTAGTGAAAAAGACAACTCAGATGAAGAGTCTGCAAGTTGTAACTACAAGTGGTTGAAGAATTTGCGACTCGTCAACTGCATTGATATCAAAACATCTTCATCACATCGACAATGTCATTGAGTAATTGATGAAAAGATATCAGATAGAATAGTTGTTTCAAGTATTGAAAGACGTAACTACAATGCTTGAAGAAGTAGTGACTCGTCAATCACGCTGATATACTGAAAGAACTTGAACTCATCTTCTTTACTTGACATCAAGTCATTCATCTATTCACATGAAAAATTAAGAGCTCAAGAGAATGATCAGAACACATTCTCTTTCATTGATCAGAGTCAAACATTGAATAATTGCAATTGCATGTCTATACTAACAATTCATTCAACGTCTACGTGACATAAGTCAAATCAAGAGAAGAAAAGAGTTACTCAATACAATCACACTTTACCTTCTCATCATGTGCATCTCTCTTTCATCACATATTTCTCTGCTCAATGAATGACAATCATTGAGTAAGAGAACACAGCTTTACGTACGTTACAATCATGAGCATCATGAGTGCAAAGAAAACGTCTTTCGTCTTTGAATCAAAGATTGAATTGAAACATCATTGTATAAAATATCGTCAATGAAGAGCAGAGCAAAGACGATGTGTCATAATCAAACAGCACAGACACTCTCATCAAGAGTTTACTCAAGCATCACACGCTGAATAGAAGCTATAGATTCATTACTTGATAACACAGTGTCAATCTCATTGTTTCAACTGCGCAAAGCAGTTGTATAAATGACGAGTGATTTTCTTTCTCAAAGAGTTTTGTTCACTCGATATAAATAGCATAGAGTTTCTCATGAGTCAAGTTTAAATCAATGTCATAAGAATGTATGAATTACAATTACAATTACTTAATGTCTATCTTCAGCATTTTACATATATGCTTTCAGACATCAAAGATGAATTGTGTATTTCAATCAAACATGAAAAACTTAAGTAAATCATGATGTTTTCAAACATGAGCATAGAAGCAGTTAATAACTTCTTCAACTTTCATAGAAGTGATGAGAACTAAATGTCTCATTTTGATAAAACAATCAACAAAGACTAGAACATATTTATATGTAATACTCATGAAGATACTGAGCGATAAAGAATCTACATAGTTCATGAAAACATCACGTCAACAATGTTTGAGAATTGAAAGAAAACACAATCATTCTTGAGTTCATTGTCTAGAGAGTTTGAAACATGTGCATACGTAACAGCTTTGTACAAAGTGTTGAACATACTTATAAATGTTTGATCATCAATAAACTTAACTGATCAGTTCATAGCTTTTTGCTCTTTCTGAGTGATCATCAATGACACTATCATGAGCGAGCTGAATGATACAAAGACGTAGTTTATCTGAGTTGAGCATGTACTTTCTTTCTTGAAAGTACAGATGATTCTCATGTTCTTCATACTCAACTAAAGAGATCTTATTGTGATGTCATGCTTCATTGCAAAGCACTTCAATTATCTGAGCTGCAAATTTGTCATTGATTTTGACTTGCTTTCACAATGTCTGAGTAAGAGTATCAGCAGAATCTTCATCAAGATTCAAAGTATCTTGATCTAGTTGAGACTTGATGTTTTCAACGTTGAATTCTTCGATTTCTAGATTCATGAAAGCTAAAATTTGCGAAGATGCTGAGATAACTGAGAACAGATGTAACTGAACTGAATTTAAAGCAATGATTTGTGACTGAAGCTTCATGACTTTGATGTTAAAGATGTCAAGAACAAAATTCTCAACAATATTAAAGTTTAAAACATAAGTTTTTAGAATTGTTTAATGTTGATATTGATGTCAAGAATCAAATGTATCTCTCTCTTTAAAAAGATCTTCTGAGCAACGTGTCAGAGCATTCAACTTATCATCAATCTTGTCAAAATGATAAGCGATGTGATAGTTGAATTTAAACAGAAACTCACTTCAATGAGCTTGATGATGACTCAACTGCTTAATTGACATGAAATACTCAAGATTTTTGTGATTTGTGATCATCTCGACAGAATAAATAATGTTATGATTCTAGCTATCATCTATGTTGATGACTATGTTGATGACTATGTTGATGACTATTCTGAGAGCTATCGTCGATCGCTTGTTGCTAGAGCATAGACTTGTTTTGAAGTCAACTCTATTCAGAGTTAGCTTATGTTCTTCTGAGTCATATAAATAGTTGACTCTTTTCTTCTAGATACTTTTCTTTCTTAGCATTTATATACTCGTTACATTACACTCATATGACTCGCTCTATGCTGATCTTTAACATTATATAAATGCTTCTTCGTTACAGACGAAGTGAAATAATCTGCATCGATTTCTTCAAGTGCTTCTGCTAGTAGTTCTTCAATTCTCTATCGACTTTGATCTAGCGACTTGCGTTCATGCAGCAGCACTCATCTTTCTTCACTCATGCGCTGGTCAGCGAGTATAAACAAACGATTGAAATCATTCAACTAGGTTAAAGATCAGCAAATTAATCGTTCATTCAGATTCGCAAGAAATTCTTCGAATTTGTTAAACAATCAAACGAGATCAGTCATAGAACTGCGTGAAGTCTCTATCTCAAGAAGCAAACTTTTAGTGAGTCTGCTTCAATGACATCGTCAATGCAATGATCTTCTCATCACTCTATCTATCAGTGAATCGATTCGCCTATCAGTTCAGATGCAACTAGTGAGTCTGCTTCAATGACATGTTCGATAGTGAGTCTGCTACAAGAACAGATAACGATTGATCTCATCGACAAAGTCAGTCACTCGATAGTTAGTCTGCTTAAACGACACTCGAAGTGAGTATACTACAAAGACAGACAATGATTGATCTTTTGATTGAGTCAATCAACGAATGAAACAAGCTCTACTATGTAGTAAATCTGAATCAGAAGTGAGTCTGCTTCAATGACATGATCAATGCGATGATCTATCTACTCACATCGCTCTATCTATCAGTGAATCAACCTACCTCAAGTTTCTGTTCAACTAGTGAGTCTGCTTCAATGACATTGTCAATGCAATGACTCTCTCATCGCTCTATCTATCAGTGAATCGATTCATCTATCAGTTCACATGCAACTAGTGAGTCTGCTTCAATGACATCTTTCGTCAATGCAATGACCTACCTACTCACATTGTTCTACCTATCAGTGAATCGATCTGTTGACTCGTTCGTGTGCAACTAGTGAGTCTGCTTCAATGACACTTCTACCTTGCATAGTGAGTCTGCTACAATAGGCATTTCGATTCTACACAAGGCTAAGAAAATACATTCATGTGAACATGAATCATTGAAGAGAGAAAGTAATGTTACAATTCTAGCTATCATCTATGTTGATGACTATGTTGATGACTATGTTGATGACTATTCTGAGAGCTATCGTCGATCGCTCGTCGCTAGAGCATAGACTTGTTTCGAAGTCAACTTTATTCAGAGTTAGCTTATGTTCTTCTGAGTCATATAAATAGTCGATTCTTCTCTTCTAGATACTTTTCTTTCTTAGCATTTATATACTCGTTACATTACACTCATATGACTCGCTCTATGCTGATCTCTAACAGATAAAGTCTTCAAGCTCTGATCATCATTTTTCGAAAGCGCAAACAATAATCATGAGTTCTTTATTGTAGATCTCGTAGTTACACTCAACTGAATTATGCTTCTTTGAAAAGTAAGTGACTGAATGAAGAATCTTGTTCTCATCATATTGAAAGAGAATGTCTTTGAATACATAGTTTGAAGCATTGATTTCTATCACAATCTTGTGATCTGAATTATAGTAACGAAGAATAATCTTGAAAGTGAAGACTTTCTTAAGAATGTTGAATGCAATCTGACATTTCTGAGATCAGACTGTTAGAGGTCTGCCTAGAGCAAGTCAGATAGAGATGTCATTTAACTAGAAAATAAATGCTAAGAAAGAAAAATAGCTACAGAAAAGAAGCTGACTACATATGTGTGTTTCTCAGCCGACGCTAGACTCAATAGAAACTAGTAAAGATGATGAAGCGAGAATAGATCTGACAAGACTAGAAGACTGAGTCTGACAAGGCTAGAATCATGACATTATCTTCTCTCTTTGACGATTCATGTTTGCATGAATGTATTTTCTGCTCGACTCGATTGATTGCTCAATCATGATTTCACAGACTTAGATCTGTTAAATCGTGATTAATTAAGATTAACGCAGTTTGTTCAAGTATCAAATATGAAAATCATCAACGATCTTCTGAGCGTTCATAAATTCATCATCATCAGCGTTGTATCAATTGAGATCATTGTCATAGTCATTTCATTTGACTCTATACTGAAGTCGTCTTCGATATCGACGAGAATTCAATATATCATCGATTTTTCACTCGTCTTCGTCGTTTACCACTATTGAATCTGAGAGTTCATTCTTTTGACCATGCAAGAAGTCGTCGACGACAGAGCGAAGCAGATCAGAATGAAATACATCATGAACATGCATAGACTCTAATAATTTCAGTTTATATGAAGAGTTGATGAAATCTAGATTGATGAAAGAATCAAGCATTTTATCATCTAACTTCTTGAAAGATCTCGCTGTAATGATGTTTCTTTCATTCAGAAACATCTTTGATTCGATCTCGTAATCAACTTCTTTTCTATGCTTATTAACTTGTTTCATCATTTGTTCTTGTGTTTTGACTAGCGACTCGCGAGCAAACTTCAGTGTTTTGTTCATATGTTCAGATATATTCTTGACTTTAATCGTCTGCAAGCGTTCATGAGAACTTTCATATTCAATGACATCGAGTTCAAAGCTCATACGAGAATGAAAGTCTTTGTTTAGAAAGAAAGAGGTCGAGAAAATGACTGAGAACAGAGCATTATTGTCAACGAACTCGATCATGAGTAGTAGCTTAGCTCAGTCATTCTGCATGTATGAACAGAAGAATCAAAGATATCTTTCAACATTCTGATTGACTCGTTCACTTTGATCATCAATCTGAGAGTGATAGACTGTGAAGAGTCGAAGATTAATGTCTAGTCTTTTGCAAAGTGACTTTCATAAAATGAAGGTAAATTGAGAGTCTTGATTTGAAACAATGAAATTGAGTAAATCATGTATTTGATATATTCACTAAAGCATTAACTCAGCTGTTTTTTCTGCTATGATCTTCTCGTCATCAGTGAAGCAAGAAATATAATGTCGTTTCTTTGTCAATCTACATATCACTGTTAGTATAACGTTTTTGCCTTTCAAAAGAGGTAAGTCGATGACGAAATTCATGACTATGTTCTTTCATCACTGTTCAAGTATGAATAAAGAATGTAGTAGTTCATTGAATTTATTTTGAGAAGTCTTTGATCGCTGACAAATGTAGCAGTTTCAAATATATCGATTTATTGTCTTTCACATTGAAGGTCAATAGTAGTATCTTCTTATGACCTTCATCGTTCTGAGAATTTCGAAATGATCAATAAAAGATTGATCATGAACTTCTTGAATTAGCTTCATTTGAAGATGCTCATCAAAGAAAACTTATAGAAGATCATCTCAATATAGTATTTCGTTCTGAACTCAACAATTTCTTAATTTGATATCTTCATATTGTGCCTCGTCTCTTGCTATTGCTTCGCGAAGTAGCGTACAATTCTCGTCGATTCTGTTAGCTTCTAGAATCAATCAATAAATTGATTCATCGTTCTCTTTCTCTTTTAGATCAGCAATTTTCATTCAATTCAACGTGAGAATCGTAGTTCGCTGATAGCGACATCGTTCATTCTTGAGACTTCTAGAAACTGAATTGACTTGATGAGTCAATGCATCGACTTTGATGTTTTGTTTGTCTGAGCAATACATGATTTTGAAGTTGAAGTCAACGAGCTTTTGTACTCAGCGCATTTAACGTTTACTTAGCTCTTTATCTTTCATTAATGACGTTAAAGCTTGATGATCAGTGAACATCTTGATGAGTAGCTCAGTCAATTTCAGCTCAGGTCGTCAATGCTCAAAGACACGAATGATTGCTAGTAGTTTCTTGTCATAGATTTCGTAATTGCACTCAGCGAGACTCAGATTCTTGCTGTAGTAAATCATTGAATGCAATGTTTCTTCGTCGTCATACTGAGAAAGTATGTCATCGTTGACGTAGTTGAATGAGTCTGTTTCAAGAATAGTCTTTCTATTCTGATCAAAATGA
>JAABUK010009194.1_pt1 | contig 13594 bp, 13 predicted proteins | sample 5559141 | NCBI WGS metagenome assembly JAABUK01 (sample SAMN10711869, study PRJNA513367) | rock metagenome | isolation source: Antarctica rocks | place: Antarctica: Victoria Land, Pudding Butte nord | collected 2016-01-03
TGGAGGAACGGAGGAGGGGTGGAGATGAGGGGGGGGATGTGGTGATGGAGAGGGAGAAGGAGAAGGATTGGAAGGGGGTCAAGGTGGGAGTTGGGGGCAGTAGGAGCCAGAGGGGTGGGGTGGTGAGGCGGAGCGAGTGGCAGGAATAGGTGGTAAGATAGGGAGTTTGAGGAGGGGCAATGGATGTGGGAAAGGTTTGAAATTGATTGGAGGTTTTGTTGTAGATATTTACAAGTGGTCAGGTAATCTGGTGCTCTTTCTTACAAGGCTCAGCTCGTTCAGAGGAGCGGTCGCTAGTGACACCATAGACCATAAAGATAGATACGCTCTGCCATCAATTCTGCAAAGAAAACACATGAACGCCCATCCGCTGCTCTACAATCAAGCTCACTCTTTCAAGGCATAGCTAAACCCTCGATCCAGATCCTGCCTATCTCGCACCCGGTAGATTCTGTTGCGGTGGTCCTATATTCTCCGGTCCAGCAATCCTCTGACGTTTAGCGTCCTCTCCACGTCCAGCGCCCTGATTGGCAGCATTTGAGGCGTGCATGTTCGAGACATCGCCTAGCGGCGGCCTCTTCATGCCTGCTGGTCCTGTTTCCATTTGCCCTTGTCCTTGAGGTGGTGCGCCAGAAGCGGCCATATTTGCGTTAGTCTCCATTGGTCCTCTCCTGGTTGGGGGTCGATACGCTGATCCATTCATGCCTCCTTTCGCCATGGGACTTGGCATTCCCCCACTGGGCGCGCCAATCCTTCTGTGCATGTCTGAGCTCGGATTGACGAAGTCTCTCGCTGGTGCTGGCGGTGCTGGCATGTTTTCGCGGAATCCTGGTAGTGGTGCAGGTGGTTCTTCAGCAGCTCCCATGGCTGCTCTTTTGACGGGGATGGATCGGGAGTGATCGATTCCGACTGTCTTTCGTATGGAGGGACTTTCGGAATGGGGGTTGAATTGTGATACTGGTGCCACAGGGGCGTCTGGGGCTCCGTTGAGAACTGAGGCGGCTCGGGCTGAGTAAAACCCAACAGGAGGGGCGTGCTGCTGGTTTGGTGGTTCAGCACCTTGGTGTTGAGGTTGACCAGGACCGGGCTGAGGCGCAGCAAAGTGCTGTGGCGGATGACCCGGGGAAGACGAATGGTTACCGCTGCTCGCGTGTGGAGCAATGGGGACGATGGCGCCTGAGTTTTCTTTGATATTTGTGGCTTGCTGAGTTGGAAATGATCGTTGTTCATGAGAAGGGTTGAACTGCATGGGAGGTTTTTGTGCGCGATGATCAAGCGGTGGTGCTGACATCCTCGCTTGCGGTTGTCTTGAAGGTGTATTCATTCCACTGTTTGATTGAGGAGCAGATGGTCTTTTCTGCTCAGGTTGCCGATTCGGAGCCGATTTATTCACGGTAGATCTTGCTAGAACTGGTGGAAGCTGTAGCTCTGCTGGAAGAACTACCTCGTCTGGGTGACCGTTGTTACTTTCGCTGAAATCCGCATCGGAAAAGTCTGCTGCTCCAAATTCATCATCCCCCTCCGTGTGTGATGCGTTCCCGTTTGCCACGATTGTTCTGGCGTGGCCATCTTCCTGTGTCGGCTCCTTCCTTACCGGGGCAAAGTCTGGATGGCGATGTAGATTATCAGCATCCCATCTCGACGGAGCAATTTTAATCTTGGTGACCTTTCCAACGAAGTCCTTGTCGTAGATGCAATTCCCTAGAACGTTGCCAAATGTTCTTAGGGCTCTTTTCAGACCGTCGGTTGTGCCCTCCTTCTTTGCCTTCTCAAACGCTGCCGCTTTCCCCTTACAATTCTCGATATGCCCATAGCCGATATCCTCATGATATGTTCCGTCCCTCAATGTGACCCGAACGGTAACTGATAGACCCAGCGATATCTTCCCCGTGTGCGGATTTTCATCAATGAAATCAATGGTAATGACCTTTATGGCACTGCTCCAGCCATTGAATCCAAACACCTCATTGGCAAGATTGATGACCTTCTCAGCCGCTAGATAGTGTACTTTCTGGCCTGCTGCTCCGGGTCGAGACGAGATATACTCTGGTCCAAGCTGTTTGTCCAGTCGAATCTGTAGCGTGGCAATTTCCTGGGCGGTATACTCGCTCATTCGAGGTGCTTCCGCTTCGAAAGGGTTCGCAGATGCCCCGCCACTGGACTTATGTTGGTCTCCGACGCTGCGCTTCATGGTTAGGGAAACGGGTGCAAAGAGGTGGACGAAGATGGACGAACCCAGGCATTATTGTGACATCTCATTCCGCCGCAATTAGATGGCCCACCATAATAGCAACCGACCGCAATACTCTACGAAGGATGATGTTGTGGCCTGAAGTTGACTAACTGAATCAAGTTTAGCCCATCACGCGGTCACGTTACCCTAGCCGAATTATCGCTGGGACGCCTTTGCGGTACTCACACCTCTCCTCAGAAATTTCAGACAGATCCCTGGCACAGAGCATGCTCCCAGTTGCGAGTCTTTCACCTTGGAACTCTCTTCCGTCTGGGTAGTTCTTCTGGGGGAGTGGTTGAGTCTTGGTAACAGGTTACATCACCAAGGAAGAGGATATTCTCTATTTGACGGTCAGCGAGCATGGTTTGAAGTGCTCAAGTCCGAATGCAATTCTATTTTCAGGCTGTCTGTCTACAGCCACACAGGCACCAAACACCTTCGAATGCAGACAAGAGGATCAGAGCACCTACTTCACAATGAGACTTGCGCTCGGCACCAGCTTCAACTCCCTCAACGTTTCACCGAAGAATTCGTTGTTGAACACCTTCCTTGGAAAAGTCTGGGTGAAACTCTCCACTTCCATCCCGCTCTCTTTACTCAGTTCCGCAGCCACTTCGAAAAGGGTCGTCTCGACCGGGAAATTCTTCATGACATTGCCATCAGGAGTCTGAAGACGCAGTCGTGTTTCAGTGTATGCAGATGCTGGTTTGGACGTCGCGGGGCCAGAAGTTGTGGCTGCAGCCACTGCAACTGGCTCTGGTGGAGCAGCTCGTCCTTCCCTCTCTGCCTTTTCGCGCTCGCTCTTCAGCCGTCGCTCCTCCTTATCCACTGCAATCTTCGCTTGAATTCTCTTCTTGGCTTCAACGTCGGCCAATTTCTCTTGTCGTTTCTTCGCTGCTTCCTTGATCTGCTCCTTTTTCGCCAGTTCCTCCTTGATATCCTGGGTCTCCTTTGTGCTCTTCTTGCGAATCTCCTCGTTCTTTTTCTTGTCGATTTTGTCTTGCTCCGACAGACCTTCCCGTTTCTCTTTGAGCTTCTCCCTCAGTTGTTGTAGCTTGGCCGCTCTCTCCTCCTCCGTTAACGGCGCAATCTCATCCGTCGATTCTGAGAAATCCTGGTGCTCTGTCTTTGAGGCATGAAACTCTGCTTGTGCAGTCGAGCGAAACGTTTTGCCACACTCGTTACAGACCAGGCTTCTGGCAGTCTCACCAGGGTTGAGAGCAGGGCCCTGGTCTTCAGTCGAAGCAGCTTTGATATCTTCTATTGACTTGTCTTGGTTTGTCTCGAGCCATTCAAGCGCTCCTTGTACTAGATGTAATGTAAGCCATAGAACTATCCTTGACTGATTCGTCGGAAAAGTACTGACAGCCACCTGTGTTCTTGACCGCGAGCTCTGCACGTTCTTTCTCGAAGCCCATCTCGAGGAGCTGTTCTAAATCTGTCGAGCCCATCTTGATGGTCGCGCAACGAGGATCTGACTGGTGTAAGCTGGTTCTAATTTCAAGGACCTCGATCAGAAGACGTAACATAGAGTAGAGAAGGAGATAAGGAGGACGGTATACGTGTGAAGAGAAGGATACCGCGAAGTGTTCGAGGCATAGGCGCAGGCAGATCTAGCTACTCCAACTTTCTATCCCCCACTGCGTCAGTGCGCCCCGATGCCGAGAGTCAGCCACCAAGCTTTCAGGTCGCAAGGGCCAGCCAACCTCTCTTTCGTCACTCCACACTCATATCCCATTGCCAATTTACATCTGTGCCACAGATCTCATACCCAAATCCGTCGGACAAACCTTCCAAACTTGCGCCAAGATCTTCCGTTTCACTTCATCCTCCGCTATCACCAGCACGATCATGTCGGTCGACCTTTCTCCACCCGAACTCGGCTTCAAGAGTATGGATTTTCGCTGGCTTGAACAATCACACAGAAGACTAACAGCGAGATAGGGCCTTTTGGCCGTGAGGTTACTGAAACTCTTCGTCTTGGAAATCCACACAGTGCTCCAGTTGCTTTCAAGGTGAGCTCTTTTAGCCATAGCTTGTTCATCAACTTGTACTAAGAAGATGCTGCTCAGGTCAAGACTACTGCGCCCAAGCAGTATGTGTTATTTTGACCCCTGTCAGATACATGTTGCTGAAGGGAAGCAGATACTGCGTGCGACCAAATTCTGGTCTTATTCAACCCAATGGAACAGTCGATGTGCAGGGTACAATCACCATCCGGCTGGATGCCCTCATGCTAAGACCTTCACAGTTCTTCTGCAAGCGATGAAAGAAGATCCTCCTCTCGACGCCAAATGTCGCGACAAATTCCTTGTTCAGTCTGTAATTATGCAATCGGATGATGTTTCGAATGTCGCAGCGGTCTGGTCAGACATCGAGAAGACCGCAAAATCCTCGATTCAAGAACGCAAGATCAGAGTCAATTTTCTGCCCGCTGACGGCGCCGTATCCACCCCCAATGGAGTTGCCGCAACAACGCGACACTCAGAAGAACCGCCTGCTTATTCGTCTCCTTCGCCTCAATTTGGCTCTCCAGCTACTCATTCCGCTGCGACATCCGGTGGAACGCAGGGCGCTGGAACGAAGTCAATGAGTGACACCACGGCTTCGTCATCGACTGCTGCCGCGTCATCCACCATCACTTCTGCAGCTACTGCGCTGTCAAATGCTGTTCCCACGTCGCAGGAAGAATTGAAGCAACAGCTTGCAGATGCCAAAGCCCAGATATCGAAGTTGACAAGCCAGTTGGGTGATCCTCAATTGCGACAGAGGAAGGTCCAGGAAGCTAGCGAAAAGATGCAGACGGTTGTGCAGCAGACCGGGGAGACTGGTGTGCCTGTTCAAATCGTCGCAGGGCTTTGCCTTCTTAGCTTCCTCATGGCCTATTTCTTCTTTTAGTCTGCCATCCTGCAGGTTTATGTGCTGGTATCACTATACGACGGATCGTTTGCTGGCTTAGTCTAGACGCAAGGCAGGAATAAGGACGCATCGAAGTGCTTGTTACATCTGGAGAAGAGAATAAGGGGCAGAGGCTCATTGTAGACTTTTTGGCTGTACGTTATGGAGCAGACGTTGCAAGCTGGTGTCGCGTTAGCTGCTCCAGCTCGACTTCGGTTTGTGCGATGCTTCATGATGGGTATTGAACATGCAGATTAGTCTAACTATCACGTACCTCAGAATCCTAATTGAGCCATCAAATATTTCGGGAAGTGCTTCTCCTATGAACGCAGTTTGGTTTTGCAATCTATCGCGCAAACAAGTAGAGATCCGGTTGTAGCCTCCAGCATTGCCCACGCGAAAAGCAACCGCTGATCGTCCAAGCATGACCCTGGATTGCTCTCAATTGAAATTTCACGCACTGCAACCATATTCCTCACCCTCTGTCGTCTTTGTGCCCTCGGCCTTTCTCGGAGAAGCTGGTCTTTCTCCTGTCTGACGAAGATGGTCTCTACTGTCGCTTCCGTTGAGACTCAAGCTCGACTCGAAATTTCTCCAGAAGCCACAGGTCCAAAATCCTGTGCAAGCGAACGAAAATTAGAGCAATCAGCTATCCAGCAAGATCAATCCTCGAATCGCGATCAGTTCTTCTGGACATACACCGAAGAGCCTCATCGGACGCGGCGACAGGCAATCATCAAAGCACATCCTGGAATTACCAAACTCTGCGGACCCGAGCCTCTCACCAAGTACCTTGTCCTCCTTGTTGTGCTACTCCAAACATACTGCGCCTATCTCCTCTCCTCTACACCGATTCTATCATGGAAATTCCTCATGACAGCCTACATCGTCGGAGCGACTGCCAACCAGAACCTCTTCCTCTCGATACACGAGATCAGTCACAATCTCGCCTTTCGTTCACCATCCGCAAATCGAGCTCTCGCAATTTTTGCAAATCTTCCAATCGGCATTCCTTACTCCGCTTCCTTTCGACCATATCATTTGACGCATCACAAGTCGCTTGGGGTTGCGGGACTCGACGCAGATCTACCGACCTCGTTTGAAGCCATCTTCCTGGATTCTCTGCTCGGAAAGGCTTTCTTCTGCACATTCCAGATACTGTTCTACGCTATACGACCCATGTGTGTGTATCAAATACCTCTGACAGGGGTTCATTATGCCAACATAATCGTACAGCTGGCATTTGATGCGTGTCTGGTCCGAGCATTCGGAACGAATGCCCTGGTATACCTGATTCTCAGCTCTTTCCTGGCTGGCTCACTTCACCCATGTGCTGCTCACTTTATTGCCGAGCACTACGCCTTTGATGCTCCTTCATCGGCGTCGAAGCAGCCGAGCAATGTCCCCATTCCAGAAACTTATTCCTACTATGGATACCTCAACATACTCACCTACAACGTGGGATATCACAACGAGCACCATGATTTTCCAGCAGTGCCATGGAGTCGACTTCCTTCACTGCACAAGATTGCAAAGGAATTCTATGAGCCTCTGCCATACCACAAGAGCTGGCCGTTGGTGCTATGGAAATTTATCCTGGACAGGGAAGTTGGGCTTTGGTGTCGAGTCAAGAGGACTGAAGGAGGCCGTCTTGTTGGGTCGTGGAAGGAAAGTGAAGTCCAAAATTAGAAGAATAGGCGCATGAGTTATGTTGTTCTTACGACCAAAATTCATCTTCAGCTCATGGTTGTTGTGATCAAACATGCGGAATATCTTTGTTTTCCGAGGGCAAGCAAAAGTGGCCGTTCCGTGATTTTTCCCATGCCCAACCTCGAGCCGCACAACGGACGTCCTACTCTTACTATTCCGACCACATAATATCTGCCCAATGGCGCCACGCTTTAAGCGTAAACGGCAGGCTTCTCACACTTCTTCAAGTGCACAAACCTCACCAAGCTGGGGCTCACATCGAGGCAGATTCAAGCGGCCCTCAGTGCCTTCTCAACCCTCTCCTGAAAGAAGGCGGTTTGATCCTGTTCACAGTCAAGCAGCTAGCCATCGTCACACCTCTCAGGATTCTGCCCCATCTCCGGCGCGACCCCACCCTGCGGCAGGCAATGATGAATTTAATGAAGATCTGGATCAAGTGGTAATGGCAATAGATCGACAGCAGAAAGGAACCATCGGATGTGCTTACTATGTTGCACGTGAGGAAAACTTGTACTGCCTCCAGGACGTGACCGATGGAAGCTTCGAGGCGATCGAAACGTGTCAGTTCTCCTATTTCTGACGTGGTGACTTTGGCGTGGTTGATACCAGTCAGTGAAAATGGACGTCCGACCAACGATACTCCTACTTTCGCCCAGGGTAGACCACGAAGACAACGTGACCGAAGCCGCACGGCGCCTGCGCCGAAGTTCACTCGTTGAGGGTGGTCTGTATAAAGGGCATCCTCAACAAATGCGAACTGACCCAGATAACAGTTGGAGAGGAGCCTCCCTTGCCTTACCAAGTAGACATTAGGCCATCACAAGAGTTCGCCTACGAAGGAGGGAAGATGAAGCTTGTCAATCTTGAATCAGCCATTTCAAGAAACGATGGGACCACCTTTTTTGTCCCAGGAGATGCATCCACACTTGAAGATGACCAAGATCACGAGAATTTTGGTTCCACCAACCGTCAAGGCAAGTTGTTGCGCCTGTCAAGTTGGATCGACTTCGAGAATCGCGTTGGTATTGGGTGTATGGGCGCCATTTTGACTCACTTGCAAAGGCGAAGAGCTGCGGACTATTTGCCGGACGATCCTGATGCTCAGTGGGCTTTTCGAGTGAGGAGCTTGGAGATGGTTACTCTACAGAACACTATGTGAGCATGCTATCATGTATCAGATGATTACTGACGCTTACACGCAGGTTCATCAGTCCTGATACGCTCCTCGCACTTCAAATCATCCAGCCAGAGTCCCATCCAAACGCATTCAACCAGGGTCCAGGTTCGACGGGCTCGAAAGAATCACTTTCTATCTACGGAGTATTTCATCACTATGCCCGCTCACCTCAGGGTAAAGTCAAATTGCGACAAACCTTCCTCCGACCAAGCCTACAGCTGGAAGTTCTCACTGCTCGACTTGATTTCATCAGCGTGTTGGTCAGGCCGGACAACTTGATACCATTGCAGAAGCTGTCCAAGAGTATGGGTGCGATCAAGAACATTCGCACCATTATGACACATCTTCACAAAGGTATCAATGGAGGCAATCAGAAGTTTGGAGGATTTAAGTCAGGTGTCTGGGCAACACTGCTAGAATTTGCATATCACACGATCGATATTCGAGACACTCTGCACGAGGTGCTTGGTGGTGAGAGTTTGCCTTTACTGGCAAAAGCTATGGACGTGCTGGACACCCACTCACTTCAGATTGTGGGCAGAAGTATTAACGACATCGTCGATCGTGAATCTTCAATCGATCAAAATCGCACTGTCATCAAACGTGGAGTCAACGACCAATTGGATGACCTCAAGAATGTATATGATGGGATGGACGATCTTCTTTCTCGGACAGCAATTGACATTGCTCGACACCTCCCGGATCAAATTGCTGTAAAGCTCAACGTCATATATTTCCCTCAACTGGGCTACCACATTACGATGCCCATTGATCCAGACACGGGCCAGCCAGTGTACGAGGGTGACGCGAATGATCCAGCCGGAGGAGGTCGGTGGGAACGGATGTTCACTACCGAGAACCAGGTCTATCTCAAAGACGCTCGAATGCGGGAAATGGATGAAAGGTTGGGAGACCTGTGGAACATGATTTGTGGTGAGTGACGACGCTCATCTTCACTTTCCGAATGCTGAGTTGAGTCATGTGCGGACCAGACCTCGAGATTGAAATGTCGTACGACCTCGCCCAGCGGGTCCTGCAGTACGAGCAAATGCTCGTAGCAGTGTCTGATCTCTGCGGAGAACTTGATTGCATGTTCGCACTCGCCCAAGGTGCAAATCAATATAATCTGGTTCGACCTCGGGTGACTGATGAAAATTTAATCGATATCAAGAATGGCCGCCATCTCCTCCAAGAGATGACCGTCCCTTCCTACGTCACCAACGACGCTTACCTCGTCGGCGGCAAAGGCTCAGACAACGCCGAAGACCATGCCCTTCCAGAACGCTCAGCAGTCGTCTCCTCGGCATCAGCAACCAGCCCGCCCTCCTCCTCCCCTGCCTCAACTGGGCCCGGACTCCAATCCCATGGACCAAGCATGCTCCTCCTAACCGGCCCAAACTACTCCGGCAAATCCATCTACCTAAAGTCCGTCGCCCTTATAGTCTACCTCTCCCACCTCGGGTCCTTCGTCCCAGCCACCTCCGCCCTAATCGGCCTAACCGACGCCCTGCTAACCCGCATCCGCACCTGCGAGACTGTCTCCCGACCAAACTCCGCATTCATGATCGATCTGCACCAGGTGGCTATGACTCTGAAGTTGGCGACCAGGAGAAGCTTGGTGGTGATAGATGAATTTGGGAAGGGAACCGATGCGTGTGACGGGGCCGGGTTGGCGGCGGGAGTTTTGAGGCATTTGCTGGATAAAGGGGTGGAGGCGCCGAAGGTGCTGGCCGCGACGCATTTTTATGAGATCTTTGAGGTGGGTGCGCTGGGACCGCAGCTCGGTTTGGGGTTTGCGCATATGGAGGTCAAGGTTGATCGGCGGAGGCCTGGTACGCAGAGCTCTGGTGAAAGTGGTTTGGGAACGGAGGTGACCTACCTCTATAACCTTCGTCCAGGTCGGAGCAGCGAGTCGTTTGGCACGCAGTGCGCGGCGACGAATGGGGTGCCCGCGCCGATTGTGCAGCGGGCGAGTCAGTTGAGTCGGTTGGCAGTGAAGGGGGAGGATTTGGTGCGGGTTTGTGCTGGGGTGGGAAGGGAGGAAGAGGAGGATCTGGAGAGGGCAGAGGGGGTTGCGAGAGGGTTCTTGGAGTGGGACCTTGACGAGCGAGGTGGGGGTGTAGAGGAGCTTGTGGATCCGAGATTGTTGTTGGAGGAGTTGCTTGGCGAGGGCGAGGGTTGGAGCGAGATGGGGGTGGACAGGGTCAGTGGGACGGAGATGGGGGCAGAGACGGGAACGAGAAGTGAGACGGGGTCTTGAGATCTAAGGGTTGAGGGTTGACTTGCTGTATATCATCGCTTTGTGATTTACGGAGGTGAAATAGCATGCTGTATGGCAGTATGTGAACAAATTATCTAGTGCTTCCCCATCGATCTCTCTGCTTGACTTGAAGTTCGGCCTCGCGCCTCACCCTCAGATTCACACGCATTCTCTCTCCCCCATCTCCTGCACTTCCCAACAAAATCCGGCACAACAAACAAAACTGCCAATCCCCCCAGCATGCTCCAAAACAGATCCACAATTCCATTCCTCAAGCTCGCACCCATTCCCATACCCCTGAGTAGATGGCCTAGGAACATCGTCGTGATCAGATAGTCGCCCTTCTCTAACCTCTCGACTGCGATCCTAGCCACTTCGTCGGAGTCCTGAGGCTTGTCATCCTTTTCTAGCATTAGGGTTAGGCGTGGTTTGAGTTTGTTCTCGTTCTCGTAGCCGGGTGTTAGGATGCCCATTGGGAAGAGGGTATGGATTTTGATGTCCACGGAACTAGTGATGGAAGGCGAGATGTTGTGCTGCTCGTTGTATTGTGCATTATGCATGGCTACCTCTTGCAAGAGGGTGTCTGAGAGCGATTTCATGGCAGCTTTGGCGGGGGTGTAGGGGGAGTAGCCGGCTAAGGGAAAGAAGGCGAGGGTTGAGGAGGTGAAGATGATGTGTCTTGACTCAGTCGTGGACTGCTGCTGGATGGCTTTTTCGCTTTGGGTGGGAGAAGAGCCTAACCAGAGGTTGAGGGCGGCATGAGCCATATATGCTGCTGACCAGTAGATGGTATCCATTTGCCCGCGGAGGGTCTCAATGGAGGTTTTTGCGAAGAAGCCGGGGATGCAGTGCCCTGCGCAGCACCAGATTATGGAGGGTGGGATGTTGTTGTTCCATTTCGTGACTTCGGAGAGGATCTCTGGCGCGGAGGTTGGGGATCGGAGGTCAAAGGACAGGCGTAGGAAGCGTTGAGCTTGGCTCTTCGCGCATTGCTATCGCTGAATCAATATCTGTTTCTTAGCGAGGAAAATTTGTCGTACTTTTATCTCTCGGAGAGCAGCTTCGAGCTTGGGCACATCTTGGGCAACAATCACAACATTGGCGCCTTTTGCTGCGAGATGCTTAGCTGCTGACAGTCCCAATCCTTGAGAGCCGCCTGTGATGATTGCAGTCTACTAGTATCAAGTCAGAGAAGATGAACAACAGAGAAGACGCGACTGAAGCAACCTTTTTATTCAGAGGGAAGTGGTTCGTCGCTGAGAAGTATCCCATGACTGCCAGGAGTATCCACCCCAGCAGCGCGCAGAGGATGAGAACTAAGTAGGCTTGATAGTCCGATGGCCTTTTCTGCCCAATGCCCAAGATTGTCTCAACTCGGCTTCGCCACGTTGTATCCATCAATTTGATGCTGAAGCTCAGGAAACGCATGGAGAACGTCTTCCGGATTTGCCAAGATTTCCTTCCGCACCCTTGATTTTCTTCCAAATTTAACTCCGAACCACAGTGTGTACTCTGCGTCTTGAAAATGGGCAAGAAACGAAAATCGAATCGCAGTGGACCTGTATCAGAACCCGAGAAGCGAGTCGAGCAGACTAAATATAACATAGACGAAGACTTTGCCGATTCGGAGGACGATTTCTTCGCCGGACGTGAAAAGATCTTACTGGAAGATGGCCCATTGAATAAGCGTCAGAAGGTTCATAAGGATGGTCAGCGACCTCAGTCTTCCGGTCCCGCCCGTTAGAAAGCTGAAAACTTCCAGACAAATTCTTGCAATCCTCGGACGAAGAGGTACTAGGCTACGATGAAGATGAGCTCAGTGCAGACGATGACCTCGAAAATGAGAACGCTGAATTAGCTGGCGACAATTCTTCTTCCGATGGGGCAAACAGCGAAGAAGATGAGGACAATCTTCGAGATTGGGGAACCTCCAAAGCCGACTATTACAATGCGGATGTTATCGATACGGAAGCTGATGCCCTCGAGGAGGAGCAAGAAGCGCGTAGACTTCATCAGAAGCACCTCCAGACTTTGAGCGAGGCAGACTTTGGTTTTGACGAAAATCAATGGACCGAGGAAGATACTGCCGGCAACGAGGTTCGGAGAGACATTTTCACCGAACGGCTGCCAGAGCTGGAAGTCAAAGAAGATGCGTCTTCAGAAGAAAAGACTCAGATCTTGAAAAAAAGGTATCCTGAATTCGAGCCGCTTGCGAAACACTTTTTGGAGCTACAAAGGGTGCATGAAGTACTGTCTCTGGCGGCAAAAGCAGCAGAAGCGGTCGTCAAAATGAATGGTTCTCCCAGTAAGAACAAGACGGGGCCGGTGGCCGCAGACACGCTTGTCTATAAGGTACCGATAGCTACATTCAAGTTGAGGGCTTTATCTGCGTATCTGGGCACGATTGCCATGTATTTTGCGCTGTTGACGTCCACAGCGAAGTCTGTCTCATCAAGCGCATTGGCCATGTCCCCCGCCGAGCTCCGAGACCATCCTGTTGTGCAGAGTCTATTTCGATCAAGGCAACTATGGGAAGAAATCAAGGATACCGCAATACCTGAAATTCAGACCGTTGCGAGAGAAGCAGAGGCGGACAGCCAGGCAGAAGCGCGGCTAAAGCCCCAAGTCAATGGCACTAGCACACCTACGGTCATCATTGGCGAACCCGGTGCAAAGAAGAGGAGGACCAAGGCTGAAAAAGCCGCTGTCAAGGCGCAAGGACTAGCTGAAGCAGAACGACAAGAGCGGATAAAGAAGACCGAAGCTAAGCTTGCAGACCTAGACGCTCTTATGTCGGCGCGGGGAAACGAAGCGAGACACCGGCCGACGGACGCTGTAGCCAATGAAGGAAATGAATCTGACTTTGGTGATGAAAAGGCTCTCACAGCACAAGACGCAGCGGAAAAGGCTCACAGAAAGAAGAGTCTGCGCTTCTACACATCCCAAATTGCGCAAAAGTCCAACAAGCGTGGTACTGCTTCAAGAGATGCAGGTGGAGACGCGGATCTACCTTACAAGGAACGATTAAAGGATCGACAATCAAGATTGATGCGGGAAGCCGAACGAAGGGGGCGCTCGCAAGCTGGACGAGAGGAACGGTTAGGCAATGAGGGCAGCGGCGACGATGCAGAAGCTTTGCGTTTGGCAAAGGAGATTCGAGGTGACGAACTTGACGAAGACGGCTACTACGATATGGTGTCCGCTCGTACCAACCAGAAAAAGGACGAACGAAAAACACTAGCTGACGTTCAAGCACGAGCTGCCAGAGAGGGAGGCCAGGTATATGTTGAAGAAGAGGTAGGACCAGATGGGAAGC
>JAABUK010009195.1_pt1 | contig 13592 bp, 11 predicted proteins | sample 5559141 | NCBI WGS metagenome assembly JAABUK01 (sample SAMN10711869, study PRJNA513367) | rock metagenome | isolation source: Antarctica rocks | place: Antarctica: Victoria Land, Pudding Butte nord | collected 2016-01-03
CACCGAAATCTCCCCCTCTAATCGAAACCATCAATCCACATCTCCCTCTATATTCCAAGCAAACATCACCCTCCACACTCCACCCTCCACCCTCCTCATCGCAGCATTCCCACCGTCGAGAGGGAAAATAGTATAGTAATTTCAGTTCTCAAAGATGAGTTTATGAAAATACCAGAATAGCACCGCATAGCTGCAATATAATGGCCACGATAAATCAGGATGGAAATAGTGATTATATCACGTCCGCGTTGGAGGTTTTCATGATCCAGCCGTGTGAAGCGGGCTGCAAGCTCCGTGCTTTGAGAGCATCAAGGCTGACAGCTGATGATGTCAATCTAGCCACGGTTTCAAGGGTGGGGGATCGTTCTGCAATGGGATGGTGAAGACGATGGTGAATTTGGGGGTTGATCCCAGCTTCTCTCTTCAAGGATAAGTAAGAGCGCTTTGTTTCTCACCACTACCATCGGACATCTAGAATGTTCTTGTCCGTTGAAGCAGACGTCGAGAGTAAGTTGGTCTGGGCGAAACAATTCACCGTAGCGTCATGATATTATGTAGTAGTAAATATTCACGCAATCTAATCTATAATCCATCCCATCATCTACAGATCATGCGTAGCCATCTTACTTGCCGCCCTAATTCTTCCCCCATAATAATACAACACGAACGGAATCGGAATAAAGGCCACACTCAAAAACCCCAGCAGGCTACTCGCCCACCCAACACCCAACTTGTGATACATCGCATTCGCAAACAGCGGAAACGCCGCCCCAAACGAACTCCGCATCAGATCATTACCTGCAAACACGCTGGCGATATACTTCGGATACGCATCCCCAAGGTACGCCAGCACGGCCATGAAGAGCAGGAACGCGCCCATGCTGAAGAAAGAACTGCCGATGACAGGCATGATCCAATGCACACTCGCACGCGCCGACCAGCCGAACCAGAAGAGGCAGACGGGGATGAAGAAGGCGCCCACAAAGGCAGGCTGCAGGCGGACCTCCGGACGCAGCTGGCCTTGCGCGTTGAATTGCGGTTCGACGTAGCGGCGGTTGTAGTAGAAGAAGGGGACCATGGCGACGAAGGAGCCGATGAGGATGCCGATGAAGGCGAGACCTTCGGTGCCGAGGGAGAAGTGGTAGGTGGAGATGAAGACGATGGGGAAGGATTCGAACCAGAGGTAGAGGAGGCCGTAGATGAGTGCGAGGTAGAGGTTGAGGAGGAAGCAGATGGGTTCGGTGAAAGTCAAAGTGAATGGTCGGATGAAGACCATCATTCCGATTTCTTTGCCTGACATGCCTTCAGCTTCGATTTCCGGCTCGCATTTCACGCGCGGGTTGTGAGTCAGGGCTCTGATGCGCACGGTGCGGCGGTAGAGGATGTTGCTGCTGCTGGTTTCGGGGAGAAAGAAGAATAGGAAGACGAAGCAGAAGCCGGACAGCCACATCAGTTCCCAGATCGTCCATTTCCAACCCTCACTCTCTGCCGCAAATCCTCCGATCAGTGGACCCATGGCCGGTCCAAAGACGGCCGCTATACCCCATACACCGATGCCATAGGCCTGTTTTTTAGGCTCGTAGATGTCGGCGATGGTGGCGCCGCCGGTAGCGAGTACGGGACTTCCGACGAGGCCGGTGATGAAGCGGAAAGCGAAGAGCATGCTGCTGTTGGAGGCATAGATGACGGGGAGTTGGAGGAGCACGAAGGCGAAGAGGGTACCAACATAAACGGGGTTGCGGCCTATGTATGGTATCTCGGACATTGGCGCCTTCAAAAATAGAAGACATGATCAGCAAGAACATCAACAACGGAAGACTTTTCTCTCTAAGAAGAGCAGTCAAAAGGGAGCGTATAGGAGACATACCCAAATCATAGGACCAAGCGCGTAGCCGATGACGAACAGGGTCAGCCCGAGTAAGGCTTTGACGGGAGAGATGTGGAATTGAGCTTCAACACCTTGGAGGCCGGCCGTGTAGATTGCAGAACCAATATAGACAGAGGTCGTCAGGAGGCAGATTTGGAATGTGACGAAGAGCTTCTTGGGTGTGGACCAATTTCGTGGGTAATCGGGGTCGTTGGGGCTCCAATCAACGAGGAGTCGGTCGACACCTTTTTCATTGTCGGCAAGGACCGTCGACTCCTCTGGCCCTGGACCTGAGGCTTTACCACTTTCCTGATGGGTTTGCTTGCCCTCAACGTTGAGCGATGTTGATGAAGATTCCGAGTGAATTGGCAGGTACTTTTGGAGTGCCGATGGATCAATTTCCTCACTATAGGCGAACAATTTCCCTCCTGAGAGTAAACGAACTGATCGTCCGAAGACGGTTTCACGGAAGAGGTCCTTCATCGAGCGTGATCTCAATACTGACTGTGATTGACCGAAATATTGGGGACAGGGAACAGAGCAAGGAGTTGATGAACGGTTCGAATAGCCTGTCTGAGAAGGAGTAAATAAGAGATGCCCTCAATGAAGGAAAGTACAGTCGAGATTGAGACTTATATATGTAGAAAGCAAGGAGCGCACGTTTAGTGAAGTGAGAAAGGCCAGTGACGTTTACAATAAACGTCGCCCTTTTCGGCACACGTGAAGGGTGCCCGGGACTCCGATCGCCAAGCTACCGCAAAAAGCTGTCCGAGCTTCCTGCCAAGAGTATGCCGAGCCAATCGGAAGCGACGCAAAGAATCAAAAGGCGAGAAATACGCTAAGCGTTCGATGTACTTAAGCTTTCGCGACCGACATTCATGTACCGAACGGGCCGGATATCGAGATACGCCAGATCTCGTAATCGTCTCAAGGGAGTGCTCTAGCTCCAGCTCGTCGTGCGATTGGATCACTTTCCCACCTTGCAGTAGCTTCATAAAGCGGTGTCAGATCGGAAAACTAAGCCTTGTCGAAGGGTCCGAAGCACTCTCACTTTGACCTTATCCCACATCTTCAGCCTAAAGTGTGCCATACCTTCCGCCACACAATATGAGCCAACAAACCACTTCTTTTCGGCACCATCCCACGCTAATGCAGGCAGCAAGTGGAAATTTGATGGGAACTTGAGACTGGTGAAAGAGCCATTTGTCGTGGATTAGGAAGAGTGTTGCACGCTTGCATGGGAGCCTGCTAGAACTTTTAGCCTGTGTCGGACTGCATCACGTGATATAAGCTGGGCGTTTCGAACCTCTGACTGCTGGAATGAGCCAATATAAACTGAGACATCTCACTTAATGTGGCATATCACCTTGTAAACGATCATCAATGGGGCGACTGTCCATTATACAATCGCCATACAGAAGTCTCGTTCTGTTTTATTCGATTGACCAGCAAACGTGCTTCGTCTTTGGCGAATCCCTTGATAAATATATTGATATCGTGTGGTCCTATGTGCACTTGTTCGATTATCCCGATGAGTCCTGAGCTACGGCCAAAGCGCTGGGAATTCCGGCTCGCCGCTTGGTTCAGACAACATCGACTCATCTTGTCCTTGAAAACCATGAACAAAGTTCTCCCAATTTGTCCATGCAAGTTGATTCGTGTCGTAATTGTACTGGCTACCAACTGCAGGCCCCGTCGACGTCGATGCCGCAGCCAGCCAGGGATCCCAGTCGAAAGGAGCTGAACCTTGGATAGAAGCCATATGGTACTCTTCCATCATTGGCGTACCACCCTCCGCCGCCTGTTGTGAGCTGTCGAACATTCCAAACGTCTGTTGTTCTGTTTCAATCCCGTTATCGCCTCGACCAGATGTAGTGCAGTCTGCCACTATTGTTGCTAATTCGGCACTTGCTGACCGTGAGCTCAGGTACTCCTGCCTCAGTGCTTGAGCCCTATCCATCAGCTTCTTGATTGGACGCCATAGCATGCCCTCCTGCGAGTCTGCTACATGCTGCGAAGCTGTGTTAAAAGCAGGTACAATTATAGCCCATGCTCTTTCCACCATAAGACCTTCGGTCTTGACACATAGTTCCGCAATTGTCACTGCCAAAGCATGCCAATGCACATAAGTCCGAGATATCCATCTGAACGAGCTTGCTGCTGGATCCGTGTCTAATTGATGAGCCCTTTCAAGTACCTCGACCGAAAGAGCAAGGATGCCGGGATCCGCAAGAGGGAACGGTCTACTGTCTGGGTGTTGTTGAAGCGGGCGATACACGACAAGCCACATGATGGCAGTCATAATGTCGGCAACTAGTCTAGTGGCCCAATGGAAGGGACGGTCTAATTTGAGATGACGAAGATACTTCTCTTCCATACGCCGTTGCACGTTGGTAACTGCATCAATCCTTTGGGTCCAGTAATCCTGAGGGCCACTCCGAGACTGACCAAGTTTCCTGATTGGTACATAGTTTAGCTGTCTTATTGTGTCCACGACCTCGAAACAGATCAAGCTAAATGTCATATCAGTGAAGCCCTGCCGGTCCTCCAGTTCTCCACGAAGATCAACTTGTAGATCCTCATCATTGATCTGTAATGGAAGTTCAGTATTGAAGGAGTCTGCACTGACTACAGGGTTTGTAGCACGGTCATCGGCTGCGTGAGAATCGAGGAGGCATATCTGCCACCACAGGCGTCTTCGCATCTCCCTTGCAAAGGGTCGATAAGTAGATGAAGAGTTTTCATGGTGCAGACCCATGGCTTGAGCGATTCGCACAGCCAGACTGGTGAGCGTCCACATAAGGCGGCGGGTATCGTTGACGCGAACAGCGGCCTAGAACTCACGGGTCAGCTACGGCATGACGACAAGGCGGAAGTCATTGGAGGTAAAGTGCTACCAGATAGATAGTCATTGCCTGCAAAGTTGACATTTCAACTGTGTTCAACAAGTCTGCCTTAGCTAAAGCTAGCTCCGTTCCCGCTCGGTAGTTCGCCATCAGGACTGCTTTATCTTCACCAATTCGAAGTCTGCATTCCCCCTCGGTCATACTAACTGTAGCGGCATAGCAGACAGCAAATTTCAGCGCTTCAAGTCCTCTTACACCGGGACTGCAATCAAGGTCCGCTGCCCCTTCTTGTAGATAGCGGCGCAAAGAAGGTGCATGTAAGATCTTGAAGACCATATCGACATTGTTTAGGTATATATCACAGAGGTTGTATAGCTGGTGAGGCGTCGGATCACCAGGACTCTCCGAATGGATTGTTGGAGATATGATGAAGCAAGAATCGTTGGCCTGCTGTAGCTGCTGCGGTCCTGGACTTGAGAGGCTCGAAGCCGGTGTCTGCTCACCCTCAGCTTCATCTTCTTGATCGGATGACCCATTCAGAACGTCTTTTAGGCCACTAATCTCCCCACTCAACGTCACCCAGAACGAAGTCCCCAAATACCGATCCAGTCCCGACTCAGGATTTTGGCTTGTGTGACTGATGACTTCACTGCTGGCCCCTTTCGATCGGTCTGAGTTGTCAAAGACAACAGCTTGGGGGGCGTCCTCTCCCAGGTCGACTGTAGGGGTATTGTTGGTGCAAGGCGTTAGCTTATTTCCATTTGGGTTCCCTTCAACTTGTTTGAGGAACCCCTCCAATTTGGCAATGCGCTCCAATAATTCCCCATCTGTCTTTCGCTTTCTTCCCCCTTGTCTTCCCCGAGGTGCGTGGGATGGAATAAATGGCACACATTCTTCTCCCGCCCGCTTGCAATTGCCACAAGGGACGCCGCGGTCACATCTCACTTTGCGGCGACGACAGAGGGTGCAGCTTGCTGAGGGTTGACCGTGATGATTCTTCCTAGCAAAAGGACGTTGAGCGGCGTTACCAGTTACAGACGGTGACTGGTTTGTCGGGTTCGCAGCAGAGGCGTCCATGGAAGCTTATGGAGGTGGAAGACGCTGTGGGGGATACAACGCCCCAGATTGTTGGCGAAGCCTTCGCTACAACAGCATACGTTGTGTGTTGCAAATGGTGCTAAATCACTCTGACGAGTGTCCAACGTCCTGCCCGCAAACCATGTCTCTAAGTAAGCGGTGCTCCTCCGTTCTTCAAGAACATTGGTGATGTCAGCTGTGCTAGGATGCCAAGCAAACGTGGTGGAATAGATCACGTGACGGATGGATCAGACTTCGAGGTCCAATGTGGGCTATTGTACGCAATGAACTTGAGTAATTATTCAGCTATTTACGGCTGGATGTACACTCAGCACGGCGAGCCCCAATCGTGTGAAGATCATTGACCAGATCTAAAGCTTCTTCTAAAAAAATATGAATTCGATATGATGGGGGTATCACGAACATGCAACAGACAAATTCCAATTCCACAGATTTCAGCCCTTGTGAGAATTAACCCCCCTCCGCACTCACCTCCGTCAGCCTAGTTAACCACTTGCCGGCCCATCCCGTAAACTCATCCTCCTCGCCTTTCCAATTCTTCGTAGCCCTTACAGCGCACTGTTTCGCTCCCCTCACCAATCCTTCTAACCTTTCTAATACTTGGACTTCATCACCCTCGTATAAAGACCCGGCGATCTCATCTGCAGCTTCTGTGAAATACTTGGTAGACAGCATTATAGAATCTAAGCGATCGATATCTCCTAGCTGAGGCAAGTGATCAATGGTAGTGGTGCTTGTAATGTTTGGAAAGCTAGCTATTCGCCTTTTCTTCAGAGCAGGATAAAGCAGACGGGCTGTGCGCAGCGTGGACAGACTGCGTTTTTGCAAGCTTACAATGTCGGTGACAGAAAGTGCTTCGAGTGTTGCGACAGGATTGGCGCCATCTCCAGAAGAAATTGTGTTGGTCTTCTGCTTGTATGATGAAAGTGAATCTGTATCCGAGACATCCTCCTCTTCCTCAGGGTCCCACTGCTCTAATTCATCGATGGCATCTTTCAAGAGGCTATGATACTCCTCCGCCTTTTGTGCTGCAAGAGAGACGATCCCATTAGTAGCCAGCGTGACCATCTCGTCGCACTTCGCCCACAGTACTCCGGTAGATGCTAGGGTATCCCGGTTCTGAGGCTCGATGCCCCGTTCATCCTGCGGTATTGATTCTATCAGATTGACAAGCTCTGCCATGATTCGTGAAATCGAAGTCTTGATGTGGTTATGTAGAAAGGTGCTATAGAACTTGGGTGGGCAGAGTTCCAGCGCGGACATCATTGCCGGAAGGCAGCCTCCTGAGCAGGCATTGAGGATGTAGGTGATAGCAGACGGCGTGAAGGGCTTGTTGAGTATGAGGAGGGAGAGCTTGGTTATCTGCGCTTTCAGTATCTTGCAGGAGTCGGAAAGGAGGGCGAGAGGTTGTGGGGGCCTCTCAATCTCCGAGTGTGGAGGGGTGGGGGATTGGAGGCCGAGCTGAAAGCTCTTGATGAGGGTAAGAGTCGAGGAGATGGAAGATTGCAGGGTAAGTAGGCTGTCTGCGCTTCTGGGAGGTGCCATGACGTTCGCTACGATGTACAAGTAGAGCAATGGTGGTAAGTTGATGTGGGATGATTTGAGGTGGGAAGACTTATTGTGACGAAAAGCCTTGGAGATGGCGCTAACGGGAGGAGCACCAATCCTTCACGAGTTAGCTCAAACAGCTACCCCGGAAACCGCATCCTAGTCTAGGTATGAACACGCTCCGGGTGCAGGCCCAGAACTCTTAGGCTAGACTTAGCGCCATCTCAAGACTCTTGGGGCCACCCTCTCTTGCCTCTGTAAGATTCACCTACGTAGTAGAATTCTTCTGGCGCCCCCTGCAGACAGTCTGCTTATATCCGGATCCCATTCACCCAGTGACCCATTGCATCCTTTGTATCGTGTGGCGCTTTGGGATCAGCAAAATTCACCCGCATGATGTCAATTTATCCTTGCGAGGTTAACGTGGACAGGTAGTAATCTAGTCCCAAATCACTGATGAAGCGCCATGCCTCGTGCAACAAAGCCTGTCGAGCGGAGTCTACCAGAGACATCTCTGATAATTGACAATGGAGCATACACCATGAAAGCTGGGTTTGCCACAGCTGCTCCCAGCTTAGAAGACTGTCAGGTCATACCCAACTGTCTCGCAAAGGATCGTGGGAAACGAGTGTGGATTGGTAATCAACTGTCAAAGTGTTCAGATTTTGGAGAGATTGCCTCTCGTAGACCTGTGGAGAAAGGCTTCCTGGTAAATTGGGAAGCCGAAAAAGCGATTTGGGATAATACATTCATTGACAAGGGCGCACTGTTGGCAGTGAGTGCATGCTAAGTGTTCATTGGCGAAGGATTTTAATCTTTGGAAGTGCGATCCGCATGGAACGAATCTGCTGCTCACAGAGGCCCCAAACACCCCAGCAGCTTTGCAAAGAAATTGTGACGAGATTGTCTTTGAAGAGTATGAGTTTGCTTCGTACCGCCGGTGTCTGAGTCTGAGTTCATTTCGTCGCATTGTTTTGGTCGTTGTACTAACGCTCTAATAGGTCCGTCTCTCAACGTATATCATGATGTACAATATTTGTACGGTGCTCTTCCCCGCGAGTCAACAATCTTAGCCCTCCCTGCTGAGTGCTTGCTTGTCATCGACTCCGGCTTCTCACATAGCACTGTGACTCCTCTTTTTTACGGACAGCCAATTCATCAGGCGATCCGTCGTCTTGACATCGGCGGCAAGTTCTTGACCAATTATCTCAAAGAGCTTGTTTCCATACGGCACTACAATATGCTAGATGAGACCCATGTGATAAACGAGATCAAGGAAGCTGTCTCCTATGTCAGCCAGGACTTCAAACGAGATCTGGAACGCACCTGGAACGGGGCGTCCGCCAGCCGCAAGAAAGCCTTGAGTGGCGAAAGGGATATTGTTGTTGACTATGTCCTGCCCGATTATAACGCTCACAAACATGGCTTCATGCGTCCTCATGACCCTTCTCTGACTACCAAAGTTAGGAAGCTGGGCTCGCTGGCCGGAGCCGGTGAGACTGTCGAAGATTACATGACGCTCGGCAATGAACGCTTCACAGTTCCCGAGCTACTATTCAATCCCAGCGACGTGGGCATGAAGCAGGAGGGGCTGCCAGCCACAGTCCTGCAGAGTCTTTCCGGGCTGCCCGCCGGTCTCTGGCCCTCCATGCTAGCGAACATTCTTGTCGTGGGAGGTAACTCAAACATCGATGGCTTCATGGCGAGGCTGTAAGCGTTTCTCAATTGAACGTACTCGACTGTTGCTAACACGATTCGCAGGGAGACAGAGATCCGGCAACTGGCGCCAGCTGAGTGCGAGGTACGGATCGCAAGGGCCTCTGAGTAAGTGAATCAGCATCAATGTCGTTTGGCAACCTGAAGTTTGAGTCTGACCTCATGCAGTCCAATTAAATCATCTTGGCTGGGTGGTGCGTACCTTGCAGCCGACCGCGATGCCTTAAAGGCAGTGCAGGTCACACGGCAAGAATATCAGGAGCACGGAAGTGGCTGGCTTAGTAAAGTTTTCTCTGGGTCTTTGCGGAGATGAAAAGCATTAGCAAGAAGCGGATGACGCAGGAATGTTGTGTTGTGGATAATATTGGGTCGCGAATCACGATGTTTGGGTGAGTGGCTCCTTAACCTTTCCACTGTTTACTCCTATCAACAAGATTCACTACCTACTCCCACGGACGAACAACGCATGTATGGCAGAGTATGAATTCACCAAGTCGGAAACCATGATCTCGGACACCTACCGTGTTGCGGTGGTACCGATCTTTCTGTCGTGTCATGGTCTATACTGAGTGTTTGCACCTTCAAGATCTTACGTTCGAGTCCGGTAATGGTGTCCTTATTCGTAGTCTCTTTCCTTCACTCCGTACTTATATGAACTCTCTGGGTAGTCCAGGATGTTCAATTCTCGCAGCAATGGAGCTCTACAGTATCTATTACAATCACACGATCACACTCTTGCATGATTTGCAATAATATCTCTCAGCAAGTATGAATCCAAAAACATCCCACTCTTTGGCTAAATGACATCCTCATCGACAATGCTTCGCCTACCTTCTCAGTTGTCTCACTCGCGGTCTTCTACTTCAGGATCATTTTGGAGAACGCGCCCACTAGTGCAGCCCAATACATGTGGCATCCATGTTCCCACGCTCATATCATCCTTCGCCAAGACATTTTACGCTCATCCTACGCCTGTAGATGGATATGCTTGAGCCTACAAAGTTATCAAGGCTACTCGATGCGATAGCTACCTTACAGCTGATCGATCGCACACAGATTTTATCATTTTTCGTGATTGCCATTGCTAGAGAAGCATCATAGACGCTCCTTTTGCTCCGATCATCAATCTTCGTGTGGCAACGAGGTAAAGGTTCATTTCGACATATTATAACGTGTAAGGATATACTATAGTCGTCGTTCAACCCTTTGTCAGATACTTGATAGTCACTACGGAGTAGGTGACGGCCCTGAAGAATGACCGAGGGGGTCAGTTATCAATTGACGAACGTGCCATTTAGCGTGTGCAAGAGCTCTGAACACGCAAATACCCAATTCTGTACAAGGCTCTGCACCGCAGTCAAACATCCTCTTGATATAGCCTAGCTGAAAAGTTGAATGCTGTACACATTTTCATACAGAATTAAGGGGGGGGTTTGCGTGTTCAGTCCCAAGCTTTGCCAAGGATATTGCACACGCTAAATCCCTAGGTGTACTCCTTACGTCTCCATCTTTACTAAATTGTCAAGGATCTCCACTTTCTTATTGACTACTACGCAGGTAATTATTGTGCCTGAGCAACTCTAAGCTGTCCTAGATGGTAAAGGTCAAATGATAGTTCCCCAGACGAGAAACATCGACAATTTACATCGATTGGAGGATGCTCTCTGCCAAGTCGCTAGTGTACCATGGGTTTTGTCACCCACGTGACTTCGTAGAAAACGAATGCGGAAGCCCCGCACAAAGCCAATCAACGCGCTTGACCGCTCATGCTAACACCACAGCTATCAACCTCTTTGAACCCATCTCCCTACTCAATACAACTCGACCGGCCTCAACCTCAAGGCGATAATGCCATTTGGTCGGCCTCATTCGGTTGAGAGTAATCCAGAAGCTTCCCCCAATCCAACCTTCGCGACGGCCGCCAACGCGCTTGCCCAATATGTGTTCAGAATGCGGAGACTCTGAGTGTGGAGCGGGTCCCGAGCCCATATGTTCCTGGTGTGGAACTGAATGCTACGTGAGTGCTATGCGTGTGGCTGTTCCTGCTTGATGCGGTATTTGGCGTCCGAGGGCTTGTACTCGTCCAGTGTTTTCGGTTTGGCCCTGAGTGCGTGAACCTTTTGCTACGCGAATACTAACATCGAGTACTCCATCAGGGCCACTGCGCCGACCCGGATTCGTGCGGGAGCTGTTGGAGCTTCAAGACTGACCCAATGGGAATGTACCCGTTTGAGGAAGACGACATAGCCGCAGAAGCGGATGATTGCATCGAAGAGAAATGCCAGTGCGAATGTCACGACGAGATGTACGCAGAGATGGAAATGCATTTTGACCATGGTGCGGTATGGGAAACAGACGACGATGGTTACAATTATGTGCGAGAGGGCATCTTTCCATTCCTAAAGCTGCCTGGGGAGATCCGCGAAAAAGTCTATGGATTTGCGTTCCTGCAGGATGGCAACAGACGCGACATGCCAGGAAAGCACCATAGAGGGGCAATTCATACCGCACTCCTCGGCACCTGCCGACAAGTCTGGATGGAAGCCGGCCACCTGCCTCTTTCCTTGAATACGATCAACTTCAGCTCTGCCTTGTATGGGCTAGACTTTTTAGGCTTCTCCCTCGTGCCCAGCCGCAGAGAGCTGGTCACTTCCGTGCATGTGGAGTTTTACTACAACGAGTTCTCTGCCACGAGCTGGCAGCTCCTCATCAAGCATATGGCCAAGATGCCAATCACACATCTTGGCCTCACCATAAAAGGAGGATATACAAAAGAAGCATACTTAGGCCACAAATGTTTCGCCAATCGCTTCGCAGTAGCCTTGAAGGGGATCAAGTCATTTGACGTCATCCTCAGCTCTGGATTGATTGGTAAGAAGGCCAAGGAAGAGATCCAAGAGGAAATGAGGGAGACTCTTATTGAGGGGTACAAGCGTCCCAAGCAAACGAAGAGCAAGAAGGCTAAGCGGAACGCAATGAGCGAGACCGGCGAGAAAAAGCCCGCTAAAAAGGCGAAGAAAGCTATCAAGGTGGTAAGTACTATCAGCCGGGCCCTGTCTTAGAAACGGCAGTTAACTCATCACACGTCCAGCCCGAGCCCATCCATCAGACAAAGCTTGTCCTGTCCCCCAAAACTGCCCGTCTGGGCATGAAGTCCCAGAAGCCAGAGCGCGAAGCGGCAGAAGTTACAAAGAATCGCACAAAGCACGCACTTCTGACTCAGTATGATCAGCTTAAACAATACGCCACGAGCATCGACTTTGACGCTGCACCTGTCAAAATTCGGCTCGAAGATGCCCGCAAAGCAGCAGAGGTGGTTGATGAGCTCAGGTTTGCGCAATTGGCTCGTAGTATCTCCGAGACTTTGGAAAAGCGCTTCGACAGCATCGCTGCGGCTCGCAACAAAGTGCCCAGATTTGCCGCTCCAACCGTCGCCGGGTTCTCGCAGGAGTCCAGTGATCCATTGACCACGCCAAACTCGTCTCAAAATTCAATGTGCTGAGCTTCAGTCTCTACTAACTTCCACCATACTGTCATAATACGGAGTACATACCACATTTCCGAGTAAAGTGCCAAGCTGATGAGGTTCTAGCGCCCTGTTGATACCTTATTCGTGCAAGCATGCTCATTCGAAATTTCCAATGTTTCCAAGCCCATGCCGGCAGAGCTACACTATATTGACGATTCTACAACATCCTTCTTTTGCTTCTTGTAGATACATTAGAGCTTTGCTATGGCTATTTGATTGTACATGTTCACACGTATGTGTACTCTGATCCTCTCCCGTTCTATTATACTGATATCGACTAGATTATAGTTGTTACTAGCTCAAATTGCCATACGGCCATGACGAGATCGGTATTCGGGACATGTTATCACAGAATTCGTTTCATCGACTAAGAGTCGGTCGGTCATACGACATGGTCGGGCATCAAGCGAAGAATGGATGTCGTTGATAGAGGATTCTAGGTCGCTTCCGATCAGTGGTTTGCATCAAATCATGAGCTATCCATGAATTATAACTTAGCTGGAGCAGTTAGAGTCGCTCATACTCTTCAATGAGATTTCCTCCTTTTCGCTAGTGGCAGCCAACATGAGACATCCGAGGCAACATAGCTCACGCCCCTTGCGTGGCGCTTACCCTCGCTTCTTCAAAAACTTCATAATGTAACCAACACCCTTTCCCTCCTGGTTCAAGATTCTTCGGCAAGTCTTGCTCCACGACACATTCCACTGAAACTTTCAACGATAACTTGTAGCTTGTTGAGCCACGCTTCATGATTTCCCCCAACAATTTCGAAGCTATCCGCCAACAAAAACCAGCTTCCAGCACCTTCTCACGTCATACCTGACCGCGCCCTACTTACAGACGCACACACAACCCATCTCGCAACCAACCCACGACGCCCAGCTCCCACGACGCCCAACCCCCTCATTCACACCCTCTCACCCCCACCCATCCCACTCCCTCCCTACCCTCCAAAACCCCACACGCAGCCTCCTCACACGCAACCTCT
>JAABUK010009196.1_pt1 | contig 13589 bp, 2 predicted proteins | sample 5559141 | NCBI WGS metagenome assembly JAABUK01 (sample SAMN10711869, study PRJNA513367) | rock metagenome | isolation source: Antarctica rocks | place: Antarctica: Victoria Land, Pudding Butte nord | collected 2016-01-03
ATAATTTTTAGAATAAGTATTAATATAATTATTAATAACTTTCTTTAATATAAAATTTATTATTAGATTTTAAAAGATATCTTTCAGAAATACTTATATATATTAAATTCTCATTAATTTATATTAATAAATCTTTTCTCTTTATAATTATTTTTTAATTCTTTTATAATAGTCTCTACAATCTTCTTTATTTTATTATTTTATTAATAAAGCTTAATTTCTTTTTAAAAATAAAAAGCGTTAGATTTAAAAAATTTATTAAAAAAAATATATAGAATAATTTCTTTTTTAAAAGAAGAAGAAATATTATAATATTTAATAGATTTATATAATAGTAGTAAATTCTATTTATTTAATTCAGACTAAAACTAATCTATATAGATCTTCTTATACAAACATTTAAACGTCTATTAAATCAAATTTCCTATTTCTTACTTAATTTATTCTTTCTCTCTCTCTTTCTCTTCTCTTCTCTTCTCTCTCATTCTATAAAACTTTCTTCGTTAATTTAAATTGATTGAGCAGCTTTGTATAAAGTATCATTCTAATAGCTGCTCTGCATTCTTTCTTTTCTGAGAGGATTATTCTTAGATCTATTATATAAAGAGAATTGATAAGTTCTATTCTTTTCGTGATCTATTAAAGACATTTTAGTAAAACATGTTCTACTGTCATATCATCTTATATAACAGCTCAAGTTAAATAGATTCAATAGCTTATAAAAACAAATACTTAAGTTGTAGGAACTAATCTAGCTTACAGAAAAGCTGCAGAAGTATCAGGTGCGCATTATAACCGCTAATTCTAATACAGCTCCCGCGCTCTAAGATCTAATTAGGAGACATAATTCTAACGCGTTAAGTCCGCACACAGTCTTAGACATTTTATCATACCGCACGTATAATAAAATAGTTAGATTTCTATCATCTAGTCTATAATCATCTTCGCGTATAACTATTCTTCATAACTGTAATAACTCATAATACTACTCCCCAGCTCATCAGATTAATTATTCTTAATTAACAGTTAACTGCATTAATTCCGTCTCTATTTCTAATTACTAATCTTATTATTATTAATCAAACTCACTAATAACTCTTCTTTAAGAGATAACTTAGAAACGTCATTCTCATTCTTATATCTAATCCGCTTCTTAAAGCTATTCTTTAACTACTCGGGCCTTAGCTTATTAGCATTTCTTAAGTAATAGTTATTAAGAATCTTCTTTAAATTCTTAAGATTCTTAATTAGATAATAAGTCAAATCCTCTAAATAACTTATTTATTATACTCTCATCTTAAGGCGCTTGCCTACTCTCTTAATATCTACAATATTCTTCACTTCTTATTTTATATTCGCATCTTTCTTCATCATAATAGAAGAAGATATAAGATAGTTCTATTTAGATAAGAGATTTATCAGATCTCTGAATAATAAAGTGATATAGAAGACTAAATAAATCTTTATAAATGCAGATAATTTAAGTTTATACGCGCCTCTTAGCTTCTTTAATACTTTATATAGATCGATCTATTTCGCGTTTAGCTTCTTATAAGATCTGATTATTTAAATATTCTTTATTAATAGTCAGATCTTCTCTTCTTTTTTAAATATTACTGATTAACAATACTTATCAGTCTGCTCTTTTTATCTCTTCTGAGCTTAAGCTAAATACTTTCTTACTCAGTTTCATATTCTAGCTATTAGCTCTATCAGACTTTAAGTCTTCTACAGCTTAATTCATTATCTTATCGTTCTTAATTCATCTACTATATTAAAGCTTATTCGTGACTTATATTTCTTATTAACTATAAATGGAGATAGCTGAGTTGATTCCGATATAACTATATTAGCCGCGAATTCCATACTCGATAATAACTCCGCTCAATTCTTCTAATTAAAATTCACATAATTACGTAAGTAGCGCTCTATCTTTATATTCGCGATTTCTATCTATCTATTTATCTGAGAATAAAATGCTGTGAATAGTTTCGCGGTAATGCTCAGAATCTTATATAGATATAATTATATTATGCTTGTAAATTAAGAATCTCTATCTAATATAATTATATTAGATAAGTCATGAATTCTTCACACATTCTTATATAATATTCTAGCTATATTCTCCGTGATTATATTCTTATTAGTAGTTATACAGGCAATATAGTGCCTTTTCTTGATTAATTAATTTATTATATTAAGAATCGCATTAAATCCTTCCGATTCCGACAATCTTATTATAAAATTCATAGAGATATCCTTCTAAAACATCTTAGAAATTAGAAGAGATTATAACTCTTCTTCTAGATGTTATCTTCTTATCTTTAATCTTTAACAGACATAATAGTTTCTTAAATATCGCTTAACTGCTCCGATCAGCTCAGAGAATTAATATGATTTCCGAATTAATCACAATATCTTTAATTCTTCTATATAATTCATTTCTCGACTCTTATAAATCTATTAAATCGCTTGCGTTTACAGCTCTTCTAACTTTATTGAAATAGTTAGTCTATCTCGAAAATAGAGCAGATTCTCTTTTTTCTTATATAAACTTATCTGATATTCATTATAAATATTCTCAACCCTATTTTGTAAGATCTCACGAATCTCTTTCAGATTCTGATCATTTCTATTCACCTGCTTAATATTCTCGTCTAGTATGCGAATTTCTTGCGTGATATATATCATCTTACAGTCTCTCTAAATCTCCTTAGATAATATCTTTAATATTAACAGTATCTAATATAAATTCAAATCATTCTTTACTCTAGAAATATTCTTTTCTCATCTTATTAAGATATCAGCCTTTCTATTAACTGCCTCTAATTAATAGATTATCTTGAAGTTAAATTGCATTAAGAACTCTATCTATCGCGCCTGTTATCTTATTAATTTCTTTATTAATATGAAGTACTTTAGAGTCTTATAATTTATAAGCATCTTAATAATATCTTCTCTAATACTCTGCAGCTCCGACCCTCATTCTTTAAAGCATTAAATTATCATCAACAATTTCTTATTATATATAGCATAATTCCTCTCTACCGGGCTTATATTATTTAAGTAATAAGTAATAGAATACAATTCTCTATTTAATTCTTTCTGCGAGAGAATTCCTTTAGTAATGTAATTACTCACATTATATTTCACGTAAGTCTTCTTTCTCAAATTAAAATACTAAAGAACTAGATCAGATATTATCAACTTCTTTAACTTCTTAAGTACCTCTATATAAGATTCATCTCATATTAATAAGATCTCTTTTCTTAGTAGATTATTTAATAATCTCGCTATCTAATTAAAACTCTTATAGAATCATTAATAGTAGTTAATGAATTTAAGAAATCATCATACTACTTATATATCTTCTAACTTCAGCATCTTCTACTTCTAAATTATCTTGATTTAAGCTGAATCTAATTATATTCTATTCATATTTACTAACAGATCTAAGAATTTAATCTTAATAGCGTAGAAGTTACATTTCTTAATATTCACTTAAAGTTCTACTTTCTTCAGAATCTTTAATATCTTCTTAATATACTGTTTATATTCTTCTCGCGTATTACTGAATATCAGAATGTTATTCTGATATAGCATTATGAATTATTCTAACACACTCAGAAACATATTATTCATATATCTCTGATTAGTTAAGAGCGCCAAGCTTAATTTAAAAAACATTACTAAATAGCGATAGTTTTTATATATCATACTAAAAATTATTAAATCACTATCTTTAGTAGTAGTTATTCTAATACAGTAAAACGCTTAATAAATATTCATCTTTATTAGAAATTTCGCGCTAGTAAGCTATTCTAACACCTCATCAATTCTGAGTATTAAATATCCGTTCTTCTTTATTAGGGCGTTCAGATCTTAATAGTTCACGCAGAATTAGAGTCCTCTATTTAATTTCCGAACTAAAAGAATTGGAAACGCAAATAAGATATTACTTAATTTAATGAATCTCTTCTTAAGATTCTTCTTAATATATCTCTTAATCACGTTAAGCTTAGTTAGATTTATCTATTAATAGAACTGTCTTCTCAACAACTCAGCGCCTTCTATTAACTCTATTTAATAATCATATCTATCTTAATACGGAAGAAGAGTATTTAATACTCTTTTTAAAAAGATATAGACATATTCTCGAAACTTAGACAGAATTATCTCTTATAAATCCTCTTCAGCCTTCTTATTATTCTTCTTCTATCTTTTAATATTCTCAGAAGTGATTATAATAATCTCCGCTTTAGATTCTTTAGTCAACTCTTTAAAAGCTATTAAACTCATTATCTTAGTATTTATAGATCTAGAAGAGATTAAGCTTATATTTAAACTTATACTATCTCTTTATTTCTGAGATCTTCAGATCTTCTTCTTTCTCACAGGAGCTTCAGCTAATAATAAGACTGATCCTAAATTAATCTTCATTTCTTCACACTTTAGAATATTAGTAGGAGATTATTCCATCTCCTATTCAGATCTGTTTATATCTAGATATATCTGCTCAGATATATCTTTATCTATTTAATTATAGTTCAACATGTTCCTTTCTATTTAATAATAATCAGATATGTTTATATTTAGCTCATTCTTATTTTTCAATATTTTGTTATATTATATATATGATAAAATAGTTAGATTTTCTTCGTCATACTAATAATATCCTGACTCGAAAATCACATTATTTATAATAAAATTGAAAATATAATCATGTAATCTCATCCACTTCTTCCCTAAAATAATAGAATATACCGCCTGAGTCACATAAAAGATCTACAATATCTATCAATATTCTATAATTATTATGGACACATAAATCGCCTGCGTTATAATAGAATACTTTCTTCTAGCAAAATCTATTAATAGAATCTTCTTAACTAGATTCATTAGACTAATTTACAGTCTCTTATATAGATTCTCAGCTAATTAATAATTTATCACGACTATTAGTTAACAGTCAGTATCTATTAATATAAACATATTTAAAGAATCTATTCTTTCTTTATCTAATAAAGTATTTATTAGAAACGGAGACTCTATTCAGTCTTTAACTACTATAGAAATAACCGCAGGTAATATTCTTGATTAACGCTTCTATCTAAGCTCCTTCACAGCTATTTCTGCGCTCGCAGATCTATTCATAACATCTTTATAATAAACTACTCTTTTTCTAATTTCTTTAAAATATTAGAATCTTCTTTCTTAATAACTGTTAAGCTTAAGTAGTTCCTAGTTATATATTCTAATTATTAATATTTATAGCATCTAAACTCTTCATAATCGACTTTTAGTGTATAAGCAAATACTATCTTTACAGACTAACTTCCACCGTCTAGCTTTTCGGCCGATCTTCTCTTTCGGGATTCTGAATCTACTCAGATAGATTAGAAACCTTTCATATATTATTCTACTTTTTATAAATTCAATTCTAGGAATTGTAAATCCTTTACAATCTCTTTAATAATCATATATCTCTTTAAGATTATAATCAATTTCAGATCATTAAATATCTTTAATCTAATATCTCTAATCTAATCCTTCTTTAAGATATCTATCTCTATAATATATTAGAAGAACTCTTCAAGAAAACTAGACAAATTCTTATTTAATTAACACAGATAATAATAATTATCTCGCGCAGTATCTCTTTAAAAGAGATCTTCAAAGCGATTTAATAATATTTATAACAGACTCTTAATTATAGCCGTTTATAATATCTTTAAATATAACTCTAATAGATTACTAGCCTCTCTCTTAGTTCTTAATCTTATATAAATCACGCGATCTATTTTCATAAGATATTAATCTCTATTTATAAGCAACTTCAGCTTCAATACTAATAATTATATCGCGAACTATTAAGAAGTTCCTATCTTAAAAGTATTTAGATCTAACAGCTTCTCACTCTTATCATATTAATTACTCGCCTGTATATTAAAGACTGCTTCTAATATTTCTCAAACGCTTTCCGCACTATTCTAATATAATAGAGAAGCTGCAGGCATTATAGATCTTATTAGTAAATTCTCTATTAGCATCTTCTTATCTTTCAGCATTTCTATTAAAATCTAATTCTTCTAAATTAGCTGTTTCCGTTTAACTATTCAGATATCTCTTTCTTCTTATTAATAATTCTGTAACTCATAAATTATTTAATAATTTTCTGTTATCTTATTAATCTCTTCATTATAAGTCTTAATCATCTCATTATATAAATTATAGAATTTCTTAAATATGCGCAGTATGTTACTCATATTATTCTATATTTTTGCAATAAACTTTATTACTTCTTAATTCTTAGCAAGCTATCTTAAAGCCGTCATCTCTTAAATCATTTCTATCTTAGTATTCTCTATTTATAGAGAAGACTATTATTAATTTATATCTAGATTATTCTATAACGCAGAATCTTTCTCTAATCTTTCTTAATTAGATCAAGCTATATTAATATTAATTAGCTCAGAAACCGAATTCTAGATTTGTTAGCTAGTAGATTTCAAATCTACTTACTCATTTTCTCAGATAGTCTTACTTTTTTAAAGACGTCTCTAATTTCTTTCTCTTTAAAGATAGATAATCGAACTTAATATGTTAAGCTCATTCACAAAATCTATCTTATTATTAAAGAGTCTAGGAGTGATTTAAAGAAGATTTAATAGAAATAAGCTAATTTACTTGAAATTTAAATTAATTAAAGAGTGACTGTTTTATATTCGTCTGAATAATAAAGAGAGTAAACTTAAGTATATTATAACAGCTTAAGCTAGATAGATTTAATAGTCTATAGAAATGAATACTTAAGTTGTAAAAACTAATCTAGCTTATAGAAAAGCTGCAGAAGTATTAGATGCGCATTACAGCCGCTAATCTTAATACAGCTCCCGCGTTCTAAGATCTAATCAGAAGGCGTAGCTCTAACGCGTCAAACCCGCACATAATCTTAGACATTTTATCATACCGCACGTATAATAAAATAGTTGGATTTCCATCATCCAGCCTGCAATCATCTTCGCGTACAACTATTCTTCATAGCTATAACAACTCATGACATCTTATATACACTTATATTAAGAGCTTTTAATTCTGAGCATCTTTCTTTTATATAGAAACTGATTAAAGTCAATTTTATTTATATAAAGCTGTGTGAGAAGTGTGCTCTTATATTTCTTGAGTTCTTAATATAATATTATTGAATTTTTATTTAATTCTGAAAGGATTATTCTTGAATACTTCCTCTTTTAGTCGTTCTTTCATCTCTTTTTTTATTTTCATTTGCAGACTGAGCGGATTCCTTTATATATTTTTCTTAGCTTTTGAGACTTCGTACACTTCTTTGATTTCTCTCATGATAAATCTGATAGAGAAGTCTCATCATCTAATCTTATTACATTCTAATTTTTTGAATTGAATTAAGTAAATCACTTAATCATACGATCTCTTAATATTGCGCGGGTTATTATTATATAATCTCTTCTATCTACAGTTTATCTTACGATTCTAGTATATATATTATTAATTTCTTTAATAACTTTAAATACTTGAATTCTGATTATGATTTTAATTATTAGATTTTCTATATAAAAATTTAGAGATTAAATATATATCTTCACTTCTAAGATCTTTGTTAAGATTGCTTTATATACTTCTATAATTATACGGAAATACTTATTTTAAAGAGTTTATAGTTTTCTACTTACTTCTTTATAATATTCTTTAATCTCTTTCGATATGTGTTAGATACTTACTTTATACATAATAACTGAGTATATAACTATTTAATATACTTATTTTCCTACTTTTAGAGAGACGTTTTAAATGAATTTTGTGATTATATGAAGAGTGTTAATTAGATAAACTGATTTTGCTTTAACTATTTAAAGATGAGATTATTATCTGAGTATAATATTTAATTGAATATTAAGAATTTGTACATTATTCTTTGAGTTGATTTCTTATCTCTCGAGCTTTAATCCCGCCTTTATATTAAAATTTCTCTTCGTATAATTAAAGTAAATCAGTTCATACTTATTCGAGCAGAATTTTAAGTCATATTTTCTTATTTAATCTGTGTATTTCTTATAAATTTCAGTAAGTACTTAACAGTTTCTCTCCGTACTTTCATTATATATTAAGATATTAATATCATCTATAAATTCTGTTGCGCTTATATAAAATCTAATGTTATCGCACTTTTCTAATAAATCGATATTGTAGAAGAGATATAAAATTAGAAATATCGATAAGTCTTATAAAATTTCTACTGTAATTAGCGCTTCTAATAATATAAACTTATTAATCTTTATCTTTATATAATAATTAAAAAGGAAATCTATTATTTATTATATGAGTGACTCTGAAATTTTTCTTTTTCTCAGATTATAAGTTAGTCGTACGTGTGAGATCTTATTAAATGTCTTTATCACGTCTAATAAAAGAAGACTTACAACTCTTCTATTTCCTCTCTTTTAAATTGTGTATATCTTCTTTATAATCTATTATAATACTATCTCTATTACTCTCAGAGAGCGTACTCTATATTATAAGTTTGATAGAAAATCATATAATTTAGTGATATATTTTATTTGATTGAATATTACTGTTTTTAAGATCTTTTCTAGTGTGTTTAGTAATATGATTAGTCTGTACGCTAATAGATTTAAGTAATCTCTCTTATCTAACTTCTTCAATATTATCGTACGAACGCTTTTAAAGTGGTCTGATTGAATTTCTTATATAAGATAAATCTAAAATAATCTTCTAATCAGATTCAACTTTTCTTATACAAGAATTTGAATAACTCTGTTTAAGATTTCATTTAATTCAGAGATCTTATCTTTTTTTGTATAACTAACTACTTTTAAGATTTCTTTTTTCTTGATCTCTTTCTATTATAGAATTCTTTAAGAATATTTATATCCTTTAATATTTATAAGATTTACTTCAGAGAAAAAGAGAAAGTAGATATCACGCAGAAGCTTTGCTTTATTCTTTATATCTTTCACTTTATATGTTTCTTGTTTAAAGATGAGAAAGAATACTTGAGTGATTTATTCTTGTAATTACTATCTTATCTATTATATAATCTTTTAGATTCTTTATAATCTCTATATTATCTTCTATATTATATTTCTGAAGTCTTCTCTTTTTATTTTTAATAATATCTTCTCTTTTTAACTGCGCTATTATACAAAGTTTCGTTATAAGAAGAGTGATGAATTCTTGATAAAATTTCTGCGAGCTTTTCTTATATTCTTTACCGTCTCTTAATATTCTTTTGTTTAGAATCTCTAATTATGCTGAGATTGTCTTATTTATAATATTAAGTCTTTTATTATCGCGTATGTAAGTCTTATTAATTCATATGTGAAGTGATTAATCTCTTCTTTAGTATTTAATATATAACTTTCAAGTAACTTTGTACAATTATAAAGACTTTTAATAAAGACTTCTTAATTCATCTTTTTTCATACTTTACATCTTTTCGATGACTCTTTTCTAGATTGATTTAGTCACTTGAATTCCGTGCTGATTGAGAGATGATCTGATAACTGTTCTCTTTTTACTTCTATCTAATATTATATAAGTTGATTCTTCAATATTAATATTATAAAGATGAGATCTATGATTATTTATTTATATAAATCTTCTCTTTAACAGTCTCTTATTATTATTTTTAAGAGGAGAATTAGTTTCAACTCTACTTTTTATATGATCTCTAGTAATATGTTTAAGAGTTTATATTATAATAAGTATATCAGATCTGATTAGTTGAAGTAATAAAGATTTAGATTGCTTAGTATAATATATTCTTTAGACATTCTGAGTGTTATATAAAAAGTGCTGAGAGACTTTATTTCTTCTAATTTCGAGTATTAACTTAAGAAATTATAGATGTTATGAATATTGATTATATGATTAATAATTTATATTTCTTGAAGTTTTAATATAATTATAATAAGATCTTTTAAGTAATATGTCTCTACTTATATATTCGTACAAATGCGCTTATTAATAAGCGTGAGAATTCTTAAATCTTTTTATCTTTGATTATTATTATAAAAGGCGCTTTGTCTTGAATTATATAAAGTATAATTAAGTATATCTCTTTATAACTCTTAAATTGCGAGGATATTATACTTTTCAATCTCTGAATCTTAGAACAGCTCTATTATTATCTTATTTCTAAATTTATTAACATTATATTATAGAATCTTAAGACTTTGTACGAAGATATTTTCTAATATATAATATCTTTGAATGTGAGTTGATAACTTTCTCTGATTAGAAGAAGTTGAATATCTTGACTTAATATAAGATCAGTCTTCGTATGATTCTTAGATTCTTGCAGACGATCTTTTAAGTGGGTCAATCTTCTTTTCTATAAGTCTTCTACTTAACTCCATTCCATCTCTGATTTAGAGTCACTTCTATCAACTTCCGTTAACAGATTTAAGATTGATGAGAAGAGAGAAGAAGAGAGAATAGGAATAATCTCTTATTGATTTTAAGATTGAAAGTATCTCAATTTCTTGTCATATATTTTCTTCGTACAAGATCGTTCTCTTTCCTTCTGTGAGCAGTCATGAGATCAAGCTTTATGTTCTTCTAAGCAGTTACTGCATTATACAATCTTTCTCTCAAGCTTTTTCTCGCATTTATTGATTTGATGATGTTCTGTACAGTGTGCGCAGGATCATAATAGATTTATATAATAAATATTAATATAATAATTAATATAATAATTAACTAATAATCTTTATAATCGTTAATCTTAATCTATAAAATATTCTTAAATATTAGAAATAAGCTGAATAAATATAATCTATTCTAATATTAATCGCGTGAGATTACTTAATAATTTTAATTACTAGTATTAAAGTTGAATAACTTTTTAAGTAAATTTATAATATTTATTTATATTAATAATATAATCTTTAATTTAATATTTATTTATATTAATAATATAATCTTTAATTTAATATTATTTAAGTATTAATAATATTAATATTGTTATGATCTTAATTAACAAGTCACTTATTGTTAATATATTCGCATCTTCGACTTCTTAATATCTTCTCTTCATTCGAAGATTTTCTCTTAACTACTATTATGATTAATAATTGATTATAATTACTTCGCTTTTCTCTCCTCTTTAACTATTATATTAAATAGATATAAAAAGAAGAGAAGAGATTTCTGAAGAGATTCTTTAGAGATTAGTTTCTATTATATAGAACTAATTAATATTCTTACTAATATTAAGTCAGCATTTCATTATCATTACTCTATTCTTATTATCTACTTATTATATAATTTATCTTAACATTCTAATCTCTTTAATTTTATAGTTATTTATAAAAATAATAGCTAAATCTATAAGAGTGATAATACTCTTTCTTAATCAGCTAAAAAGTCTGACAACTTAATTCTTCTTTTTAGAAATATCTGCTAGAATTATGTCTGCAACTTTTTAACAATCTAATTTAGTAGAGATAAAGATTAAATTAGCTTGAGAATAACTTCTTATTGAAACACTTTAAGAATTATAATAAGTCAGATAAAGTATATAAATCTTACTTTAAAACAAAGATATTAAAAGATTTATATTCTTAATAACTCGTTTCTCATTTATATCTTAGCATTATAATATCGAGTTATTAATAAAAAGAAGATATATTCTCTATATCACTGAATGAATTACTTTCCTATTTAGATTTAGCGTTTAAAGAAACTATTATTGCCTGCATCAGGCTTATTATCGTAGTTAGAATACTAAAAATGACATCATTGGAAAGCTAACTCTTGAGGCTATCTAGTGAGCTTATTTATAGAACTCTAGCTTAAATAATGAGCTAAATATAAACATTTAAATATTTGATGAGGAAAAACTTCAAATTCCTCATCAAATATTTAAATGCTTATATCTAGCTCATTATCTAAGCTAGAGTTCTATAAATAAATTCACTAAATAGCCCCAAGAGTTAGCTTTCAAATGATGTCATTTTTAGTATTCTAACTACGATAATAAGCCTGATGCAGGCAATAATAGTTTCTCTAAACGCTAAATCTAAATAGGAAAGTAATCCATTTAGTGATATAAAGAATAGAAGATAATAAATGTTTATAATATAATTTAAAGATTAGAGATTCTAAGAAATATAAGAATAGATCTTTAAAGAAGCTTAAAACATTTCTTTAAGTCTATAAAAATATTGCTTAAGTAAAATCATATTATTTTAATAATAAAGCGCAGAAGATATATTAAATTATTATCTTTCTTAAGAAAGATTTAATAAAAATATAAAAATATTATAAGAAGAATATCTATAATAAGAATAATAATATCTTTATTTAGAAGAAATTTGAAGATTTTCTTTAAAACTTATAATCTGATTTGATGAATCATCAACTTATTATCGCTTAATAATATGAAGAAGTGTATTAATAAGAATATCAGTCTGCTTAATAATTTTCTCTTTATCTTAAAGAACTTAAAGCTGTTCTCTCTTCTTATAATAAAGAATAGAAAGTTTAACATCTTTTTATAAAGCTAAAGTCGTTATTAAGAAAGAATATTTTATTAAAGAGAGATATATCTTTATTATATTAAGAATTACTAATATTAACGCAGTATTTTAAGAGAATAATGAAGATTAATAGTCGCGATTAATATTATAAGAAAGATTCAGTTAAATCTGTTTTATTTAAGACTGCTAATAGAGATTAGTTAAAATTGAAAAGTAATTAATATTCTAATTAAAATATTAAAGATAAGTTTATTACTTATTATTCTAATCTTAATAATATTTCTTTTAATTCTTTAAATAAGTTTAAGATTAAATATTATAAGTATTATAAATTTAAATATTATATTAATAACTACATTATTAATATTATATTATTAAGAAAAGAAAGAATTCATTTTTAATAGCTTCGTTAAGATTAATTACTTTAAATAAAAAGCGATATATTATTAACGCGAATATAAATACTAAAGATAGCTCTTATATTATAAAATATCTTTTTAATATTATCACGAATTTAAATTTAATCTCGCAATTTATAATAAAGAAAATAAGTCTCTTAAACTTACTTATAAAGTTAATCATTATATTATAATAAAGAAATAATTTCATCTTTTATTTCTTAAAAGCTTATTTACTTTCTATTAAAATAAAAGATTTTAATAAAGTTATTAGAGTCTATAAAGTTGAGTTTCATATGATAAATTTATTCAGTTTAAATATTAATATAATTCTTGATCTTTCTTAACTAGAAATCAAGAATTCAGATTTCTTCTTCAAGACTTATTAATAAAGATTTTCGTTAAAGATTAATAATATTAAATTGATTCAAGAATCTCTCTTATTAAAAAGATTTATTCGAAAGAATAAGTAGATTTTTCTTTATTATATATTAAAGATATTTAGTAATTATCATATCAGATTCATATTAATATTAGTTATAGTAGCTGTTATAAATTAGAAAGATCTTTTAAAGAAATTCTAAGAATACTTTAATATTTTCTCAGATAAAAATATTAGTAGTCTCTCAGAACATAATTAATTAAAGCACAA
>JAABUK010009198.1_pt1 | contig 13587 bp, 12 predicted proteins | sample 5559141 | NCBI WGS metagenome assembly JAABUK01 (sample SAMN10711869, study PRJNA513367) | rock metagenome | isolation source: Antarctica rocks | place: Antarctica: Victoria Land, Pudding Butte nord | collected 2016-01-03
TGATTCATAGACTCTTCTTGACGCAGATTGATAAAGTCATGTACTTTGTCTCAATGATCAATGTGACAACGAACTTTTGCTTTCAACTCATTCAGAAGACTGATTCTTCATCAAGCATGTAGATGTAAACGAGAATCGACTTGCAATTTAGTCTGTTTGAAACATAGTCTGAGTCAGAGTATTCTACTAACTTCATGCTTTCACTGACTTCATACGTGATGTCTAAATCAATGATGAAACAAATGTATTGCATCAACTTCTTCAAGACATGTTCATGATGTTCTGCAGAATCACTGAGATATTGACTTAGTCAATTGAGAGCAAAAATGATGTTGAGTTGAGTGTGAATTGCAACATACATGAGACTTTCAATGACTTGTTGATACTCATGCTGATCAATTCTCACGTCTTCGAATTCAGCTGAGTGAAAAGCATCATATTCATTCATTGAAAAATCTGTTGCCTTGTGCTTGTTTTACTTCATATTGAGTCTTTCAAGAACATCATGAAGATAGTGAGTTTGATTCATTCATAAGATTCATGTCTTTCTGTTGCAAGTGATTTGAATATCAAGAATCTTCTTCATTTCTTTCAAATTCTTGACTTTGAAAACACATTGAAACTCATGCTTAAATCATTTAATGTTGCTCAATGATTTGCAAATGATGATTATGTTGTCAATGTATAGTAGCAACATGATTTCTTTTGATCTATGAATCAGAAGACATGAGTCTGCAGCGCATTATGCAAAGTTGAGTTCAGACAGCACTGTTACACAATGATCATGTCAATCTCATGCAGCTTGCTTGAGATCATAAAGACTTCAAAGAACTCTTAAAACACAGTCAGATTTAACTTTCATCTCAGATGAAGAGAACATGTAGATGATTTCTTTGAGAAACAACTCAGTAAATGCATTGTTCACATCAATTTGATGAAGTTCAAGATCTTTCATTGTTGTGATAGCTAGAAAGACTTGCAGAGTGTCAAACTTGATGATTGACATGAAAGTATTTTCATAGTTAACTTCATGAATTTAAAAGAAATCTCTGATCACTAGTTTTATCTTCAATTTATTAAAAGAATCATCGATGTGCATCTTTGACTTGAAAACTCATTTACTTGTTACAATGTTGATCTTTTTGAGTGACACTTCTTCTTGTCAGATTTTATTAATGACTAGTATCATAAGTTCTGCGTTAATTACTTCTTTTTAAAGTTTCTTTCAAACTGAGTTCTGCACTGCATTTTTGTAAATGTTCAACATGAGAATTCTTACTGTCTTAGAAAGATTGAATTCATCGATGTCAAATAATGCTCATGACATGCTTGCATCATAATCACTCTCATCATTGTCAGCTTTCTTTGTGACGAGTCAAATCATCATAGCTCATGAGATTTTAAATGCGCGATCTTTCAGTTGTTGATCTTCGCTGTCTTTTTTTCTTTTTGAAATGATTACATGCAGAAATGTTTGAACTGCTGACTTCAACATGCTTGATGCAAAAACTTTCTGAGTAATTTGAACATTTAAGTAAATTTCATGATCATTTGATGCTTGTGACGTGATCTTGAATAGTGCATTCAAGTTGATTGCAATAATCTTCAGTGCATTAGTCAATTCAGACGAAATGTTAATCATGAAAGCATCAGATTTTAAAACGTCAATTGACATGTTATTCTTTGATGATTTCTTTACAGATCTTTGCTCTGAAAGAATGTTAAATGTCTGTTTGTAAAGTTGCAAGTTCATGTTTTCATTCTTTTCATCTTCAGCAAACTTGACAATGTGATTCTTAATAACTCGATCAAGATCTGAGATTTAAAGATGATATTGCTTATCAATGTCTTTCACATATTTCATGAATGCATTGAATCTGTCTCTGTTCATGAATTTGTCTCATCTGTTTTCAATTGACAACGACTTGAAATCAACATGCAAGTAGCATTTGCATTTTCATACTTATACATGATCAATTGAAAGCTTGATTTCGATGAATATCTTCTTCAAGATCATGAAAGCTTTGTCAATTAAAAGTTTCATGATGATTTAATTTTGCAAATAGACATTTGTTTTTGCAGCTTTTGCTTAAAACTTAATGAAAAGTTCAACATTCTTGATCATGACTTGCATCAAGTTTTCTGTGATGTATATAACTTTTTCAACTACTTCATTTTGAATTGACATGTGTGAGACAATGTATTAAGAAGCAATGTCAACTGATGAGCATCAGTTATTCAAAATGACTTTAAGTTTCGTGATGTTGTTGCTGCATACTGAGAGAAGTCTGACATCATTGTGAAGCTTTATGCTGAGTTTTCATTTTTGCAAAGCATCTGATGCATTGAATCATTGCTTCAAAGAAATGCATCAAGTCTTTCTGAAATGATTGTTCACTATCTTTAGAAAGTACAACTTGCTATCAAGAGATAACAATAGTGATTCACAGATGTTTATGAAAATGAAAGTCAAGATACTTGTCTTTCAATTGCTGATGTTATGTTCTCGTTTGTTGATGAACTTGATGAGTGCACATATTTTACATACATTCTTATGATTATCATTGATGAAAATAGATTTTTTCAGAGTGATGATTTTATGAAGCTGATGAAGCTTTGCTGATTCAAGATGAGTGAAACGATGATGTCACAGCTTGTACAACTTGAAGCTTTTGTCATTTGCAAAACTAAGTTAATCGTGATCAACTTTGATCTTGTTCTCATGATGAATCACATTAGTATGAGACGCAGAATGATTTAGATTCATTGAATCATTGAGATTCATTGAACTGTACATTGCTGAAAATGCTGATGAGATGTCATGCTGCATAGCTGATAGTAATGCAAATTCATCAAGATCATTTGCAATTCTCTTTACTATGTAAACATCTTTGCATTTTAAAGTCTCAATCATCTGCTTTTCTCACTTGTTGTGCATGTACAGATCTTTATCATCAAAGCTCTCTTGCAGATCTTTCTTACACATTCTTCTTTCAGAAAGAAGATTCACTTCAAACTTAGAAACATGAAGAATAAAGAACAGTTTAACTGAGTTTTCGTGATGATTTTGCATGATTGCTGTGTCACAATGATTGACATACAATTTTCTCTTTTCAACTTTGATGATACATTTCTTAATGCAAATTAAAGACTTACTAAAAAGTTGAAGTTGATCAGTCATGTGCAAGAAGACATCAGAGTTTGCAATTCAATTGAATTCAGAAATCTTATTAATAATGTTCTTTAACAAAGCTGCAATATTCTTGCTCTCTTTGTTCTCATCATTCTCATCATTGTCAGAGATTTCAGAGTCGCTTTTCACATTGTAAACTCTGTACTTCTTGTATTTGTTCTTCAAAAGCTCAATGAAAGTTTGAAAATCATCAACATTCTTGTATCTTGTTTTGTCTTTATCTTTGCATTTCTTCACAAGCTCTTGAGCTGCAGACAGATGAAAGCAATCGACTAGATAATGTTTATCTTCACAGAGAAAATATCTTAGAAATCGATGACGCAATTGATCATTGTCAAAGTCTGAAAAGTGTTTGCAACGATGACTGATTTTGTGTTTATTCTGCTTTTGATCAGTACACTTATGTTCATTCTTTCACTTGACTCATAGCACAATCTTTGTTGTTTTCAATTGTGCTTTCTTCTCTTGTAACTTTTAAAATTCTCTTTCAACATTTGACTTGTTCTGCACATCAATGATGTTTTGAATGATCATGTATTCATCTAACAGCAATTGAAGTAAAACTTGAAAGCAACGTTTTGACTTGAATAAATTGCTCATGTCATTCTGTGTTGCAACGATCTTTTGAGTCAGTTTGACAAGATGTATTCATGTCTTTTTAATAAAGATATTCATCAACATTCTGTAGTTGATAAAGTTTATCAGATATTGTCTTTCAATGATTTGTAACTTTTCTTTGTATTTGTAGCTCAAAGTATCTCAAATCTCTTTTGCTGATGTTTTGTTTGCAATGTATTTTTGATCATTGATGATGATGCAGATGATCAGTCAATAATGAGTTTTTACATCGATTTTTTGACTTTCTGTCACGATTTTAGCATGTGTTACTTGAAAGATGTTGAGAAAAGAGATGTTAAATCACTTAGATGATGTTGAACAATATTATAAATGATGATAAATGTGAGATTATCAATGATGTTATGAAAATCTCTTGATACGAATGATACTCAGCGTTCATGAGGTATAAGAATCTCTGAATGATCTCTCTCTTTTCTTTCTTCTTCATGCAACGTTTTATATTTAAAATCTAGTTATTAGAATTTCATTCTGATTTCATTCAACTCTCAGTTCGTGACATTACGTTGCACTCACTACATCATAAGTCAATTCAAGAATATCAGCAACACTCTGTCGTTGACATCTCTAGTCTTGATCAACGAACTCATCACTGTCGCTCAGTTTCAAACTCACGTCAACAATGCTCTTGAAGCGTGATACACTTTTCTGATTGAACTTCAAACTTGATTCAACGACATCATCACTCAGTATATCAACTGAGTCTCAGTCTGTTAACAAGAACATGAGCAAACTCAGGTTGAACTTAAGCAGTTTCAGATCAATAATGAAATCTTGTCAGAAATGATTCAAGAACTCAAGAGCATAAGCAGAATCAATATCAAATCAGAGAAATATTTGAATTCAGAACTTTATATTGAAGAGCGAGAGAACAAGTTAAATCAGTTCATCTTCAAACTGATCAGCAAGCTGAAGTTGAATGTAAATCATTATTCAACTCTTGAGTTTCATCTTCTGTATGAGTACAGTCGCTTATCGAGAAACGCTGTCACTTAAGCGTTGTCACGTATGACTGCTCAGCATGATAAGCTAGTCACGATTGAGCAATTAGTTGTCTTGTTAAGACAAGTCTTCGATGATTCAGACAAGCAAGAAATCGCTCAGCAATTCATTTCAGCTTTAAGAATGTGAAATTGCATCTTCATTGAATATCTGTTCGATTTTCAGCAGCACATTGATGCAATCGAATATGACGTCGTAACTCGAAAATTCAATCTGAAGAATGAACTATTCAGCGAGCTTAAAGCTCTATTGATTCAGATGAATGTCAGCAGTCTGAACTATGAGCAGTTAATTATCAAATGTCAGCAATTGAATAGTCAATATCACATCATAGTACAGAATCTTTTCAAGTCAAAAGCAATGATTCATTCTGTCTCTGTGATCTTTACAGTTTTCGCGTATCTCGTCAAATATGTGACACTTTCGACAGACTTGAAAGTTACAATCTTGAGCTTGAAGAATCTCATGAACTTATCGATCATCAACATGAAGAAACAAGACTCATTGATTCTTGAGAAACATCAGCATCGCATGATCAATCATCTGTGTCTATACTGTGATAAGTCTGAGCATCAGACTGCGACCTGCAATTCAAAGCTCAAGATTCAGCTACAAGTTGTCTCATTATTCATCTTTGCAATCTCTATCAACAATCTCGCTTTCGATACTTCTCTCGTCTTGAAAAAAGTCTAGTCTCTGCATACAGTCACTTGCAGAGACAATTGAACAGTCTGAAAATCTCTGCACTCTCAGTTAACTCGATTCATTGATTAGAAAAAAAGATGAACAATGATCATCTCATGCTCTCAGATAATCTAGAAAGCAATAAAATCAATGTCAATCTTTCTGTTTTGATTGATATCAACGTCATCGATTATGCATTTATTGATGACTCTTTCGCGCAAAGACACTCTCTGCTCTGTTTTTCTTTGTTTGAAATTTGTACTCTTCAAAAGTTTAACAATCAATCAGTTGTATTCAATTTAATCACTCATTATGCTCTTGTCAAACTTTGAGTCTCAAGTGAAAAGCTCAAAGAAACTCTCTTTTATGTCACTCAACTTTCGCAATTCTCAGTTGTTTTAAATCTGTCTTGATTAAAAAGTCATAAAGCAATTATAAATCTGCATTATAATCAGCTCATCTTTGAATCTCAAGTCAACTCAGAACTCATACTTGAAACTTTCTTGAGCATCTCGATTTCAACTGTGTCAGTATCAATCTTTTCAACATTTTTGTTCTTGAAACATCTGAAGATCTACGCTATAAATAGTGCTTCGTTTCTGCGACTCGCTAGAAAAAAAAATCATGATCTGTTTGTCATATTCATGAGAAATATCAACAAAGCTCTGAAAATCACGTCTTTCATTGATTCTGCCACACTATTGTCTCTTGAATATCACGACTTTCTAGATGTTTTCTCTTGCAAATTGATGAACACTCTATCTGAACGACGTTTCTATGATCATAAAATTCAGTTGCAGAAGAGCAAAACTTCTACCTTTGAACCTTTATATAACATGTCTCAAGATGAGCTTTGAGTACTAAAGAAATATCTGAAGAATAATTTGATCAAAGACTTTATTTAAGTCAGCTCTTTTCTTGCAATCTCTTCAATACTCTTTGTTAAAAAATCAAGCGAAGAACTCAGATTTTGCGTGAATTATCGAGATCTGAACGTCATGACAGTTAAGAATCAATACTCATTATCTCTCATTCAAGAAACTTTAGATCGACTGACTAAAATCAAGTACTACATTAAGTTAGATATTATTGCAGTCTTTAATAAACTGCAAATGACTTATAAAGATGAGTGAAAGATCGCTTTTTGAACACGTTATGACTTATATGAGTACAACGTTTTGCTCTTTGAACTCACAAATGAATCATCATCATTTCAGAACTTCATTAATGACATTCTGCATGACTTCTTGAATGTTTTCTGCATCATGTACATGAATGATATCTTGATCTATAACAACAGTAAAAAGAAGCATACTCAGCATGTTCATCAGATACTGAAGCAACTTAAAGTCGTTGAACTACAGATAGATATTGAGAAATGCGAATTTTCAGTTATCGAGATCAAGTATTTGAGTCTAATAATCATCACTTACGAAATCAAAATGAATTCTGAAAAGATCAATGCTATCATGAATTGAGCTGCATTTCAAGACATCAAAGATGTTCAGAGCTTTCTGAGCTTCATCAACTTCTATAAACGATTTATTAAGAAGTTTTTCAAGCTGATTGACTCATTGACTGTCTTAATCAAAAAAGATCAGTCATTTAATTAAACTCAGAAGTATCAATTCGTCTTTGATCAACTCAAGCAGACATTCATCACTGTCTTTATCTTAATGCATTATAACTTGAATCTACTTGTGACTGTGAAAATCAATGTCTTCGACTATGTTGTGATCGAAGTCATGTCTCAACAAGATGATAATGAGCAGTTAAGATCTATGATCTATTTCTCTTTTAAAATGCTACTTGCAGAATGCAACTACAAAATTTATGACAAGAAACTTTTAGCTATAATCAGAGCTTTTGAGAAATGAAGACTTGAACTGAAAGACACGTTAAACTTCGTTGAGATCATTTTCGATCACAAGAATCTAGAATATTTCATGTCAATTAAGCTGCTTAGTCGAAAACAAGTCAGATGATCAGAATTTCTCTCTTGATTTAACTTCAAAATCATGTATCGTTTGAGTGAATTGAACACTCAAGTCGATGCACTTACGCGTTGATCAGAAGATCTTTTCTTGAACGAAAGAAATAGTCATCAAGAACATCAGTGATAGATTGTGCTAAAATCAAAAAACCTGAAAATTCAAGTCTTAATCAATGTTCTCAATGATAGTGATTTTGAAGCACTTGAATCAAGTGACTTGAAGAGTGAATCAATGATCTCTGAGCAGTCTGAATCATCAGAGAAAATGTTTATGAATGAGCTAGAAGAACAACTCTTTGCAGTCTATTTCAATGATGAATGAGTACAGATCATGATAACTGCATTAAGAGATGATCAACGAAAGTTTAAAGAATTTTCGTCAGCAAAATGTACGCTGCAAAGTGATTGAGTCTACTATAAAGATAAACTATTGATACTTAAAGATGAGAAACTGCAACTATGTCTGCTTCAATTAAGTCATGACACATTTATTGCAAGTCATTCAGAAAGAGTCAAGATCTACGAAATACTCAGTCATCATTATTACTGATTCAAAATGATCAAGACAGTAGCTCGCTTCGTATGTAATTATCATCTATGCTCTCAAGTGAAAATCTCTAGAGAAAAATATCAGAAAGCTTTGAAGTCTCTTGATGTACTCAATCATCACTGAAAAGACATAGTCATGAATTTCATCATGACAGTATCTGAAAGTAAGAATCTGAACGAAAATTTGACAATCAATATTCTGATAGTTGTGAACAGATTATCTAAACAAGTGCATTACAAGTCTATGAGTGAAATTACAGCTTTAAATACAGCTCAAGTTTTTTATCATGCAATATGAAAACATCATGAATTATTTGATTCAATCATCTCAAATCATGAAACTCAGTTTATCAATCACTTTTGAGATGAACTTTGTACTCGATTGAAGATTCAAGCTCGATTGTCAACTGCGTTTCACTCAGAAATGAATGATCAAATCAAGAACATCAACAACGTTTTGAAATAATATCTTCAAGTCTTCGTATTCTTTATGCAGAATGACTGAGTTGCATGACTGTCATCAGCTGAATTTGTCATCAACAATCACTTCTTCAAAAGCACTCAATGCATGTTGTTTTTAGCTAACTTTGAACAGCATTCTCGAATGAGATTGAAATCAAAGAAGACTCAGAAGAACATTATTGAACACTTGAAATGAATACATATTGATCTGTTTATTCAGAAAATGAATTGAATCAATGAAATTCTGCAAGAACAAATGATCTTAGCTCAAGCATATCAGAAACAATTCGCTAATGTTCATTAATAACATGCTCTCAAGTATGCAATTAATGATATGATTTGATTAAATGCTTGCAATCTGATGATTCATTGACTCAGCAAGAAGTTATCTAATAAATTTGAGAAATCTTTCAAAATCATCAAAATTGTTAGTTCTCATTCTTATCAGCTAAAGTTACTCAATGACTGATTCTGTTTTGACATCTTTCATACTTATCTGCTTCATTCTGCAATCAACAACCTCTTATCTGAATAAATATCTTTCGCGTCGTTTTCAATAGTTTTCGTTGAAGAAGTGCTTAGCTGAAAGATGAACGAAATATTGAACTTTCAAGTAAAGAACTCTCAGCTAAAGTATTTAATTAAGTGAACTGAAATAGAAGAAAACAGTTGAGTAAAGTTTGCAAATGTGATGAATGTCATTGAAGTCATGAACGTCTATCACGCTTGAAATTTCAATCATTCGAGTAAGAATTCATGAATTACTTACGTGCAAGAAAGCAGCGACTCTGAATATGAGTCAAAGAATTAAAAGTCTTGCAGAAGCTTCAACTTCAAAAAGAAAAATCTATTGTCACAATTTTAGCATGTGTTACTTGAAAGATGTTGGGAAAAGAAATGTTAAATCACTTAAATGATGTTGAACAATATTATAAATGATGATAAATGTAAGATTATCAGTGATGTTATGAAAACTCTTTGATACAAATGATACTCAGCGTTCATGAGGTATAAGAATCTCTGAATGATCTCTCTCTTTTCTTTCTTCTTCATGCAACATCTTGTATTTAAAATCTAGTTATTAGAATTTCATTCTGATTTCATTCAGCTCTCAGTTCGTGATACTTTCAAAATCAAAAGATTGAATTTTGCTGATGATGTTGATGATGTTATTGAGTGTATTCAAGTCAGACTTATCTTCAATGATAAATCACAAGTCTTTCTCAATGAGTCATCTCTTCATAAAAGAAAATCATTGATTGTAATTCTTGCAAGTGAGAATGAAAACAGATCATCATTTGATGAAAAAGTCATTGAAGTTCATGATGTTGATGTAGACTCAGCTTGTTATTAAAATTGAAGAATAAAATAAGAATATTAAATAGATTGATGAGTGAAGTGAAGAGAATGTAATTTCGTCAATGATGATGAAAATTTTATGCATTCTTTGACACATTCAAGTATGTCTATTTGTTCACTTTCTTAAGAACTTGTAGTAAACTATTGATTTAATGTGAGTGCTTATTTATCTTCTTGTGAGATGCGTAGTAAGCTGTCGAATTTCACTGAACTTCTTTAAATCAATGTACTTATTTATCTTTTTATGAGATGCATAGTAAGTGATCATTGATTGCTCATTTGAATAAGTCTTGTATTGAGTTATTGAGCATCAAATGCTTAGAATGTTTTGATCTAATTACGTTGAAAGCTTTTTGCTAATTGAAACTCATAATTTATTGAAAGAATAGAGTGAACAGTATTACATATGATGAAATTTATGCAGATTGTAAAGAGAAGTTGTAAACTGCTTTATTTATATACTGCTAACATGATTAAATCGTGACGTGCAATCTTTTTTCTGACGCTAGTTTATGAAGAGCTGCTAGAGACGAGTCTGTCATTGCACTTTTCAATAAAGAGAAACAAAGTTTATTTACTAAAATGAAATATCAAGATGAAAAGATTAAGTAACAAGTTGAATCACATGAAACTAAAATCATTTGAAATTCTAGAAAAAAAGAAATTAATTAACTATGAGTTGAATTTTTCAACATTTATGAAAATATGTCATGATTTTAGCATGTGTTACTTAAAAGATGTTGAGAAAAGAGATGTTAAATCACTTAGATGATGTTGAACAATATTATAAATGATGATAAATGTGAGATTATCAATGATGTTATGAAAATTCTTTGATATGAATGATACTCAGCATTCATGAAGTATAAAAATCTCTGAATGATCTCTTTCTTTTCTCTCTTCTTCATGCAACGTCTTGTATTTAAAATCTAGTTATTAGAATTTCATTCTGATTTCATTCAGCTCTCAGTTCATGACAAAATATATTCAATATTTCATATTTCTCTTTTGAAGTCTGCAGACTTGAATACATCAATTCAAACAAAATCTTCAGAAATTGATTCAGAAAGTCAGAACATTGAATACAAAGTAAAGAATATATTAAATTAACAGAATATCAAAGATCAGTTTCATTGATTAGTCAAGTGAAAAAATTATGAATATATCAAGAACACTTGAGAATCAAGAAGAAATCTCAAGAACTGTTAAATGCTTCTGTGACAGTTTCAGTTGAGAAATTCAGTCAGTCAAAGTCTGATGAAATCTCAATCTGCTTGAAAGACACATCAAAGAGAAAATCATTCAATGAGAATTCACTAGTCTTTCTCTCATCTTTCTTAAGCTTAATGATGTTTTGAAACTTTCGTTCAATCATCATTTGTTTCTTGTTCTTTAAAAACATAAATTGATTTTGCAGATGAGTAACTCTTGCAAAGATTTCTTACATCTGCTTGTGAACATTCAGCAGCTTATGAAGAATGCAATTGCATTCTGTCTTTATTCTTTTTCACTTCATTATTAAGAAAGTGAAATTGCATTTGTGATTGAGATGCACACACTTGACACAACGATTGATTTCATTGTTAACACGACATTTCTTTTGCAAGCAACTGCAGTGTTCATAAAAACACATGACAGCACGCTCAGAACTTGTATGCTCAAGAAGATCTTTGCAACGCAAGATAGAATTTTTGATTATGCAATGAAGAAACATGAAGAAAAAGTGATTTTCAAAACGAAAATCTTAAAAAAGAATTTAATGTTAAAACTCTCTTGCATGAAATTATGTAACAGCAATGATTAAATAATCATTGAGTAATCAGAGTCTTGAAGTGATTGCTCTGATTGCTTGAATCAGAAGTGATCACAGTGAGCATGATGAGCATGATGCTTATCTCGCTCATCTTTGTTAGAGATCAGCATAAAGTGAGTCATATGAGTGTCATTTAACTAGAAAATAAATGCTAAGAAAGAAAGATAGTTACAGAAAAGAAGTTGATTACATATGTGTATTTCTCAGTCAACGCTAAACTCAATAGAAACTAGTAAAGATGATGAAGCAAGAATAAATCTGACAAGATTAAAAGATTGAGTCTGACAAGACTAAAATTATGACATTACTTTTCTTCTTCAACAATTCATGTTTGCATGAATGTATTTTCTGCTTGACTCAATTGATTGCTTAATCATGATTTCACAGACTCAGATTTGTTAAATCATGATTGATTAAAATTAGCGCGATTTGTTTGAATATTAAATATGAAAATTATCAATGATCTTCTGAGCATTCATAAATTCATCATCATCAGCGTTGTATCAATTGAGATCATTGTCATAGTCATTTCATTTGACTTTATACTGAAGTCATCTTTGATATCAACGAGAATTCAATATATCATCGATTTTTCACTCATCTTTGTCGTTTATCACTATTGAATCTGAGAATTCATTCTTTTGATCATGCAAGAAATCATTAACAACAGAGCAAAGCAGATCAGAATGAAATACATCATGAACATGCATAGACTTTGATAATTTCAGTTTATATGAAGAGTCAACAAGATCTAAATTGATGAAAGAATCGAGCATTTTGTCATTTAACTTCTTGAAAAGTCTCGCTGTAATGATGTTTCTTTCATTCAGAAATATCTTTGATTCAATCTTATAATCAACTTCTTTTCTTTGCTTATTGACTTATTTCATCATTTGTTTCTATGTTTTGACTAGCGACTTGCGAGCAAACTTCAATGTTTTGTTCATATGTTTAAATATATTCTCGACTTTAATTGTCTGCAAGCATTCACAAGAACTTTCATATTTGATGACATTGAGTTCAAAGCTTATACAAGAATGAAAGTCTTTGTTTAAAAAGAAAGAAATCGAGAAGATGATTGAGAACAAAGCATTATTATCAACGAACTTAATCATGAGTAGTAGCTTAACTCAGTCATTCTGCATGTACAAACAGAAGAATCAAAAATATCTTTCAATGTTCTGATTGATTCATTCACTTTGATCATTGATCTGAAAATGATAGACTGTAAAAAGTTAAAGATTAATGTTTAGTCTTTTGCAAAGCGACTTTCATAGAATGAAGATAAATTGAGAGTTTCGATTTGAAACAATGAAATCAAGTAAATCATGTATTCAATATATTCATTGAAGCATTAGCTCAGCTGTTTTTTCTGCTGTGATTCTCTCGTCATCAGTGAAGCAAGAAATATAATGTCATTTCTTTATCAATTTACATATCACTGTTAGTATGATGTTTTTGTCTTTTGAAAGAGATAAGTCAATGATGAAATTCATGACTATGTTCTTTCATTGCTATTCAAGTATGAGTAGAGAATGTAATAGTTCATTGAATTTATTTTGAGAAGTCTTTGATTGCTGATAAATGTAGCAGTTTCAAATATATCAATTTATTATCTTTTGCATTGAAGATCAATAGTAGTATCTTCTTATGATTTTCATCGTTTTGAGAATTTCGAAATAATCAATAAAAGATTGATCATGAACTTCTTGAATTAACTTCATTTGAAGATGCTCATCAAAGAAAACTCATAGAAGATCATTTCAATATAGTATTTCATTCTGAACTCGACAATTTACCTTTTATTTTCGACATGATTCTTTGAGTCATCTGAGCAGATGATTCAGAGAAAGCTTTTCGTCGTCAAACCTCATTCAACTAGCGAGATCATCTGTT